>Ga0316221_1000416_pt1 | contig 55953 bp, 59 predicted proteins | sample TBH18007metaG_FD_206003 | JGI IMG/M metagenome (GOLD analysis project Ga0316221, IMG submission 206003) | Freshwater microbial communities from Trout Bog Lake, Wisconsin, USA - TBH18007 | ecosystem: Environmental > Aquatic > Freshwater > Lake > Hypolimnion/Profundal zone | place: USA: Wisconsin... | reverse complement strand
GTGTATTGACTTCTCCACTAGCTTGAATGGTGCCAGTAGTGGCTTCTGACGTTTGAATGTTTGTATTCATTGGAAGGAATTTACCATGGGCAAGGGACCGTCCCCTGCCCTTACACCCTGGGGGGGGGACATACCACCCACGGTCAGATCGTAAGAGCCTCCCTCCCTCTCGCTTGGTCCCATGTTCTACCAAGGGTGGTAAGGAATCTTTTGGATTGCCCGGGATGCCACGACAGGGAACCTCTGGGCACACGTCACCTGGTCAGGTGTTTTGCTCTTACACACCTACACGGAGGCTGGAGCACCTTTGCCCCTCCGTGGAGCCAGGAACAGCGGTGGCTACGGTGTGAGAGGTCCAGGGACGCCCCTGGCAATTAAGCAGCGAGGACTGGTTAAGCCATTCTGCGCCAGCCCCCCACTGACCGAGCCGTCGGGGCCTGCGTGTGTGGGGGGGATTACTGATGACGGAGGCGCTGCGGGGCATGTTTCAGCACCCGCACCCTGCGCTGGTCCGGCCGGACAATTGTAAGCTGTATCCGGCGTGAAGGCAATCCAATGAAATTCGTAGTGCTGGCGCTTAAGCCAGTCGCCAATGGTGGCCATGTCGTGGACCCGGGTGAACCATTCAAAGGGCCCTCCCGCCGCCAGGCACTTCCAATGGCCGTGCTCCCGTTTGAACAGGCAATAAGCGGAAACCCCCTGTCCCTCGACATGAAGGACCTTCTTGAGAATGGGGGTGGTGTGCGGGGCAAACGGGCTGTGGATGGGTTTGGATTTGCGAGACAGGCGTCCACGTGAGACAGAAGAACGGGACTTGTGCTTTCCCTTTGACCGCTTCTTCCACCAGGACTCGGGTATGGGTTCCGATCGTTCGGCTTGATGCCACCCCGGAAGGTGCGTCGGCAGGGGTTTCCAGGCTCGGCTCATACCCACTTGATCGTGTCACTCTTCCTGACCCTGGGACGATCCACGATCACGATCTCCCCGGGAAAAGGTCCCGGACTGTTACGAGCAATCCGGGGGGTGTTGGCGGAGGGCGACTCGACCAACGGTTCATTCGGCGAAGCGGCCGAAATGTTTTCCGGTTTCGCTTCGCCACTGGGCTCGTAACCCGATTGATTCATATTGGCTACCTCTACACCACAACCCAAAGGTTGTCAAGCGCCCCCGCCGTTCCGGCGCCGCCCGGGGGCGGTAGCGGCTCTATCGGGATTAAACCCATAAACCCCACGCCGGACGGTAAATCATTTAGAACTGGGCCACGGTCACCACGACCATCCGCAGGTCCCGGATCCGCACGGGCTCGAGGTATATCTCCCGCCCCGACTTCCGGGACGCTTCCTTGTCCACGAGCTTGACCCGGTAATCGTTGTGCTTCTTCAACAGCTCCGCCATCGGCAGCTCGAAGTACAGCTCGGTGTCGTTCAAGTCGGTGAGCTTCTGTTCCCCCGTGTAGAGCACCGATCGCTCCAGCGGGACGTTTTCGTTGGGATCGGCGATGAATACCTGCACGATCCGTCGAGTGGGTTTGTCTGCCATAACTTTTGACCTTTCTATTTTGGTGATTGGGGTTGAACTATCCTGGCCCCCGCCAAGCGACAGGGCCATCAAGGAGACGAAGTCGGCGGGTGAGGCCTGCGGCGATATTCTTTCCTGCACCGTGCTCCCGCCCCAGACCGCCAGCGGCAGGGACGTGGTGTTGCTGGCGTAACAGCTACTGCTGATCTGCGGGGTTTCGTTCATTCCATCGCCCTTTCATACAGCGCCTTAGTCCAGCTCCGCTTGCCGGACTCCAGGAGACAGAGGAAAGACTCGGAGACGCCCAGGAGCCTGGCGGCCGCCCTCAATGAGCTGCCCACCTCTTCCCGGCGCCTCCGAGCCTTGCGACCCAGCTTGGCGTGGTTCAACGCCTTACCGGTTCCCCAGCATTTGTCGCACTTCTTTTTCACCGGGCCCGGGCCACCAGTTCGAGAACCTTGGAGATTTCCGGGTTGGTTTCCAGAGCGTTCACTGCCGCTGTTACGTCATCGAGGCGGCTAGCCAGTTCTTTCTGTCGGCGCTTGAGCGTCTCCAGAAGCGAGGGGGAGCAACACTGATTGGGCGAAATGTCTTCACATTGTCCCAGCATAGATGCTATTTCATTCATCGCGTAAATTCTACTTGCATTCACAGAGTTGTCAAGCGAATGTTTCTCCATGCCTAAACTGAAAGATCGTCAGAGACAGGTGCCGGGGGGTTATACGATGTATGTGCCCGAACTCAAGTGGCGAGCCCCCGGCAACTACCCCAGCTTCACCGTGGTCTGCGACATGCTCCAGGCGGTGATCCGCGCCAACCCCGCCCTGGCCCAGAAGCACCACTGGCCCCTGGACCGGCCCTCCCTGGAGGACTGGGTGGACTCCTACAACGCCACCCTCTGCGCCGCGATGGGCTGGGACGACTACATCCTACCGGGCGAAGGAGGCTCGGCGATCCCAAAATCGGAGCCCCCGCGTCAGAACCTCGCAAGCTTGCGCGCTGCTGCGGGGCTCGTTAAAGACCTGATCGCGGGGGCGCAATCCTTGACCGAGTGGATCGATTCGGATGTTCCCCCGGTTCCGCGCGACTGCGCGACCCAACGGGCCGAGATCTGCGTGGACTGCCCCAAGAACAGCCCGGAGGACCTGACCAAGTGGTTCACCGTCCCCGCCGCCGAGCTGATCAAGCGCCAGATCGAGAAGGCCCAATCCCGCGCCCTCTCTACGATGCATGACGAACACCTGAACCTCTGCACCGCCTGCCACTGCCCACTCAAATTAAAATGTCACGTTCCCATCGCCTGGATCACCAAGCGCCTGACCCCCGAACAATTCGTCAAACTCAAAGAGGCCCCGGCCTGCTGGATACTCCGTGAGTCAGGCAAATGAAGATCGCGGTAGTCTACTGCTACCCCCTGGTCAAACGGCCGACCTACCTGCCGCTGGCCTACCGGTTCGCTCGTACCTGGCAGCGCTTCCCCGGCCACTCGCTCCATGTGGTCTTCAACGGCTGGAAGCCCCAGCCGGTCGAGTCGGCCCCCTTTGATGGGATGGACTATGAGCCCCATGTGCACAACAACTTCGGCTGGGACATCGGCGCCTTTCAGATGGCCGCCGAAACCATTCCCTGCGACCTGCTGGTCTGTCTGGGGGCTCCCGTACATTTTCATGTCCCCGGCTGGCTGGATCGGATGGGTGACGCATATGTTCAGCACGGCCCCGGACTCTACGGCTGCTGGGCCTACCTCTCGCCCAACTGGCACGTCCGCACCACGGTGATTTTCTGCCCACCGGAAATAATCCAGTCGTATCCAAATCAAATAGGAAGTTCAAAAGCCAGTAGATATGATTTTGAGCACGGGCCAAATTCTCTTACGCGCCACGTTCTATCGGCTGGTCTTCCTTGCATCATGGTTACTTGGAAGGGTTGTTTTCCATTTGATCAGTGGAATGATCACGCGCCAGGTCCTGCCGATAGTCTTGTGTGGGATCAGCACACCCACGTATGAACCAGTCCCTCTACAAGCTGGATCCCAAGGAGCAGCAGCGCAAACGCCGCGAGCGCAACTACGCGCTGGGCCTTACCTGGGACGGCCAGCCCCGCAGGCGCAACCAGCCCATCTCCCTGGCCGGGATGACTGAAGAGGAGAAGTTTTCCAGAGCCCACCAACAGAAGCTCTCCTGGCAGAGGAAGAACCGGATATGAGAATTGCAGTTTGGTACCACTGCCTGATTCACAACCACCGCATGCCGCACACCGACCATGCCCTGTGCCTGATCAGCCACCAGATGCAGGCGCTGAGGGACAGCGGACTGGCCGCCGAAGCCAAGGAGCTGCACATCGGGGTCAACGGGGACAACGCCCAGGCCTTGCTCGTGAGCTGCTTTGCCCATTCCAATGCCCTGATGCGGGTGAACGGGGAGTATGCCGAGAGCGAGCTGGCCACCCTGCGCGGACTCCAGGAGTGGCTCCAGCCGGGGTGGCTCGTGCTCTACCACCACATCAAGGGGGTGCAGTACCCGGACAATCCCACCTGGGACCGCTGGCGCAACTGCATGGAGAAGTGGTGCGTGTGGGGCTGGCGCGAGTGCGTGGCCAAGCTTCACTGGGAAGGCCGCGACACGGTAGGGTGCCACTGGATGACTGACGCAAAGTACAAAATGATCCCGTCTGGACAGAGGTACTGGGGTGGCAACTTCTTCTGGGCCACCAGCGACTATCTCCTGACCCTGCCGCCGCTGCCGGAGGACTCCTACGAACACCGCTACGAAGCCGAAACCTGGATCGGCAAGAGCAAGCACGCGCCCATCATCCACGACTTCGCCCAGCACTTCCCGCTCAACTGCCCGGCATGAGAAACCACATCTACCATGTCATCACGCCATTCAGCCGGATGGAGAACTACCCGGTGCTCAAGGCGATGCTGGATGCCCAGCGGGTGGAGTGGCATGTGGTGGTGGACGAGGGATCGGCGGCGACCTTCCCATGCCTGCGGTGTCCCCGGGCGCCCGAGCTGTGGAACCCGGGCGGATGGATATTCAACTGGTTCATCCGCAACGAGGAGATCCATGATGGCGATCGCTACTCCTATCTTTCGGATGATGACTTCTACGAGCCGGGGTTCTTCGACAAGATCGACGCCCGGGCAGGCGAAGCGCTCGTTGTCTCCATGAACCGTGGCCAGCATCAGACGCCCAACCCGGGATACCCGGCCGACACGCTGGTGGGCTGTCCGGAGAACATTCACCACGGCAAGATCGGCATGGAGCAGATCATCGTCTCCGGCAAGGTGCTCAGGCAGCACCGGCACGGCCGGGGGGCCGATGGTGACTGGGACTTCATCTCGAGCGTGGTTCACTGCCACCCACCGGCGTTTGTTCCCGAAGCGTTTGTCTGGTTCAACTACCTGGAGCCCGGGAGGTGGGACGCTTGAAGCACATTCACTTCGTCAACTCCGCCTGGCCGGGAAGCCACCCGGTTTACCACCTGATCCACCAGCACCCTCCCTACGGGTGGTCCATCGATCTGCCGGGGGACGATGCGGCCGACCTGGTGATCTCCCCCACCCGGCCCTGGTATGACGGCAAGCGGCCGTGGCTGGTGTTCATCGAAGATTGGGTGACTCTCTACCACTCAGACATTCTCAACGGCGCCACCGAAGGGGTGGACGTCGCTCGCCATCCCAAGACAGCCGCGCTGCGATCCCAGTTCGAGCAGCCCACCTTTCGCGGAATCGTCTGCCACCATCGCGGCACATTCACCGACCTGGTGTGTCTGAATCTGACCAACAAGCTTCGCTACGTTCCGGTGGGCATCCCCCGCCAGCATCGCGTGCCGGTGGGCGTGCGGCCCGAGGTGACCTTCCTCTTCATCAACTCCTGGATGAACGCGCACTGGAACTTTCGCAACCGGGGCGGGGAGCTGGTCCTGCGAGCCTTCCGCGAGCTGTGGCAATCGGGCAGGCGCGACCTGCGTCTGCGCGTCCTGTGCGGCATTCCACCGGATACCGATCCCAAGGAAACCAACTTCGCGCTCAACTGCGAAGGGGTTCAGGTCCTGCAACATCATGTGCCGGACGATCAATTCACCGAGCTGATCCGCACCTCGGACTGCCTGCTGCTCCCATCCCACCGCGTTCATGTGCATTCCGTCCTGATGCCGTTCTCTCATGGACTGCCGGTGATTTGCAGCGATGGCTGGGGCCTCAACGAGTATGTGACCGATGGCGTCACCGGCTTCCAGGTGCGCGGCATGTATGGGGTTGTGACCTGGCACGACCAGGTGATGCGGGAGAATTACAGCAAGTGGCCGCAGACCCTGCCGATGGTGGCCGGGCTCAAGGAAAGGATGGTTGCGCTGGCAGATTGCCGGTGGCTCTTGTCACGAATGGGCATGGCCGCCCACCAGTACGTGAATGACGTTCACCCCATCGAGCGACAACAGGGATTGCTAAAAGAGCTTTTCGATAATAGTGTAGCCCTATGAAGTTCAACACGGCAGCGGAAGTCGAACAAGTGGCGTACGAACTTAAGCTGGCCGATTTCCCGCGCGGGTTGAACCGCGCCCGGATCAACGACCTTTTCAATGGTGTTCCCCCTTATTCCGCCGAGGAGGTGGAGCGCAACAACATCGCCATCAATGTGAACTTCCTGGGCGCCACGCGCCTGGGCCACGACGCGCGGATGCAGTTCACCGGCAACTTCCTGCGGCCGGGGCGGTTCTTCAACGCCACCACCGACATGGGGCCCAAGCACAAGCGCGGAACACGATCTGCCATCGTGACCCGGGAGCTGGCCAAGCTGATGAAGCAGTCTTCGATCTACTACGAAACCTTCCGCAGCAAGTTCGCCCTGGACATCCTGCACGGGATCGGGCCTTCCGGCTGGGACACCGACGACCACTGGTGCCCGGACGCGCTGGGGGTGGAGGATGTCCTGATCCCGGCCAACACCCTGATCACCATGAAGAACCTCCCGTTCTTCGCCATCTACCGCAGCTACACCGGCCCGGAGCTGGTGCGGCTGACGCGCGACCGGGACATTGCCAAGGAAGCCGGGTGGAACCTGGGCCTGGTGGACAAGTGCCTGGAGTACATCGACCGGGAAACCACCGCGCTCATGGGGACCAACTGGCCGGAAGTCTGGAGCCCAGAGAAGGCGGCCGAGCGGGTCAAGGGCGACGGCGGGTTCTACGCCGGTGACCAGGTGCCGACGATCGACTGCTTCGACTTCTACTTCTGGGACGATGACAAGGCCACCGAGGGCTGGAAGCGCCGGATCATCCTGGACTCCTGGAGCACCCCCGCTGGCGTGGGCCAGCCGATGGGCTGGAACAGCAAGGTGGACTTCGCCAAGAACCAGTTCCTGTTCAACTCCCACACCCGCAAGGTGGCCGACAAGTGGAGCAACATCGTGGCCTTCCAGTTCGCCGATCTCTCGGCCGTGGCTCCCTTCCGATACCACTCGATCCGGTCAATCGGGTTCCTGATCTACGCCGTGACCAACCTCCAGAACCGGCTGCGCTGCAAGTTCCAGGAAGCCGTGTTCGAGGCCTTGATGATGTACTTCCGCGTCCGCAGCGGCGACGAGGCCGAACGGGCATTGAAGGTGGAACTGCTCAACCGTGGATTCATTGATGAAACGCTCCAGTTTATTCCCGCCGACGAACGATTCCAGGTCAACGCCAACCTGGTGGAGAATGCTCTCCAGGATAACGAGAGGATCATCAACGAGAATATGTCCTCCTACGTGCAGAACTCCAGCCAGTTCAAGGACCGCACCGAGAAGACCAAGTTTCAGATTCAGGCCGAGATGCAGGCGATGCAGGCGATGATCGCCTCCGGGCTGGACCAGGCCTACCGCTACCAGGAGTTTGAGTACCGCGAGATCTTCCGGCGCTTCTGCCTCAAGGACTCCCGGGACCCCGATGTAAACCTGTTCCGGGCTCGGGCACAATCCCAGGGTGTTCCTCCCAACATGCTTTCCCCTGAAGCATGGAACATAGAGCCGGAACGGGTTTTGGGGGCTGGCAACAAGACTCTCGAGATGGTGATCGCCGAGCAGCTTATGCAGTTCCGCAACCTTTACGACCCCGAGCCGCAGCGGCAGATCCTGCGCGACTTCACCTTCGCGGTCACGGGCGACCCGGGCCGGACCGAGGCGATGGTTCCGGAAGAACCCGTGCGCATCACCGACTCGGTACACGACGCCCAGTTGGCGGCCGGTACCTTGATGATCGGCCTGCCGGTGGCGATCAAGACCGGCCAGAACCACATCGAGTATGTGGACGCCATGCTGGTCAGCCTCGAGGTGGTGATCCAGAAGGCCCAGCAGCGCGGCGGCATGGCCACGCCCGACGAGATTGCCGGTATGAACGCGATCGTCCGGCATATCGTGGACCACATCAAGATCGTGGCCCAGGACAAGAACGAGAAGCAGCGCGTGACCGAGTGGCAGAAGAAGCTGACCCTGATGATCAACCTGATCAAGGCCTTCGAACAGCGCCTCCGGGAGATGCAGGAGAAGGCCCAGAAGCAGCAGGGCAATGGCCAGGATCCCGAGCTGGCGGCCAAGGTTCAGGCCACCAAGGTCATGGCGGATGCCAAGGCGGCCAACACCCGCGAGTCACACGCCCAGCGCACCGCCCAGCGGCAGATTCAGTTTGAGCTGGAACAGAAGCGCGAGGACGCGCGGCTGGCGCGGGATCTCAAGCGGGAGGAGCAGAAGCACATGCTGGAGATGAGGGCCAAGGCGGCCGAAGCCCGGATGGGCCTGCACCACAAGATCCGGGAGAATGCCGTGGACATCGCGGCCAAGCGAGCCAGCGCGGCGGCCTCCGAAGGTGGAGAAGAGTAATGCCGGAAGGATGGACAGATGGCGACGACGAAGACACCGACTTCCCCGACCAGGCGCCGGAGGATGATGAGGACTGAGCTGTGCTGTCCCTGCGGCAAGAAGCTCGAAGTCAGCGTGAGGAAGAACGGCTGGTATCTCAGCCTCGAGGCGGTGGCCTTGGCCAATAAGTGGCAGCTATCGGATATCGAAGGGTTCGGAGGAATGGCAGCTCGTTTCCCCGCCCTGTGCCCGGAATGTCATCACCACAATCAATGCCGTGATTAAAGAAACCAAAGACGTTGTTTGCCTGGTCCGGGATTTCGGCATGTTCCTCCCAGTAGCAGTCAGGCTGGCGGAACAGTTTAAGAAGGTTTACTACACCACTCCTACTGAAAAGGGATTTCAGGAAATAGGTGATTTCTGCTTGGGCGCTGGAGTTGATAACATTCATCGAGTCAACGACTGGTTTACCCCTGCGATCTTCGATGAAGTGGATCTGTTCTGCTTCCCGTATATATTAGATGGCGGGTTGCAGCATCACCTGGAATCATGCGGAAAAGCCGTCTGGGGCTCCCGGCAGGCCTACGAGCTGGAGACGATGAAGGGCCAGTTCTACGACATGCTCGAGGAAGTCGGGCTGGCCGTTCCGGAGTATGAGGAGATCGTGGGGATGAACAACCTGCGGCTCTACCTCATGGACCACGAGGATGTGTTCGTCAAGATGTCGCGCTTTCGCGGGACGATGGACACCTGGCACCATGTGACCTACCAGCAGAGCCTATCCTACCTGGATCTGCTCACGGTCAAGCTCGGGCCGTTCCAGGAACTGGTGACGTTTTATGTGCTCCAAAAGATTGACACACCCATCGAGGGAGGCGTGGACTCCTACTGCGTGGACGGTCAATGGCCCGGTATGGCCGTCCTCGGCTACGAAAAGAAGAACGAGACATATCTGGCCACAGTCAAGCCGATGGACGAGATTCCCGAGGTATTCACTATGGTCAACCGAGCCATTTCCCCTGTGCTGGCCCGTTACCGTTATCGCAATTTCTTTTCCACGGAGGTGCGAGTCAAAGGCGATACCAGTTATTTCATCGATCCTACCTGCCGCACCGCCTCACCGGCCGGTGAAGAGATGCTCGATCTGTTCGGCAATATCGGAGACATTTTCTGGCGTGGTGCCCACGGTGAGCTGGTGGAGCCGGAGATCACCTACGAGTTTGCCGGTGAGGCCTACCTGCACTGGACCGGGGAGAAGACCGAGTGGAAGTGCCTGGTGGTGCCGGAGGAGTTCCGCAACCGGGTGAAGATCTACGGATCGGCCTACGTGGACGGCGCCTTCTGGTGGCCGCCCGAGGACGAGGAAGTGATCGGCTGCGTGGTGGGCCTGGGCGACACCCCCAGCGAAGTCATCGACAGCATCAAGGAAAGCGTGGAAGCCCTGGGAGATGCCCAGATCAAGGTGGACCTGGCCTCCTTCGCCGACCTGATCCAGGAGATCGAGAAGGCGGAAAAGGAAGGGATCGACTTCACGGACAAGCCGCTGCCGGAGCCCGCCGAGCTAATCGAAGGTTGACAACTTTGACAAACGGATAAACATTCCTCCTATGCAAGGCCAATGCTCTTTTCCGCAGAACATGGTGGACCAGACGCCCAAGTACGACAACGCTGTTCGCAAGCGCAGGCGCAAGGGCAGGCGGCCCAACCAGGTGATCGGCCAGGCTGGCATCATTCGCCCCGACAAACGAAACCGGGCAAGGTATTACTGATGGAAGAAGTCGAACAACCACAGATCCCCTCTCTGCCGTCCTACGCTGATAGCAAGAGCTTCCTGCATCCCAAGCAGCAGGGGCCGCTCAACAAGATGCTGGGCAAGATGCTCAAGCCTAAGATGCACCGGATGATTAAGAATTCCCTCAAACGAACTAAGAACAAACACAAGGTGACCTTTTATTAAATGAACCATAATCCCTCTCCCAAGACCGAACTGCTCAAGAGCCCGGAGGTTGTCAAGCGCCACGCCGCGTTTGCCAGCGACGACTGGCTGCGAGCCCACCTGAAGATCGCCCTTCAGGAGATGCAGTACCGGGCCAGCGCTGGCACTGATCCGCAGAACTTCAATATGTGCGCCGCCTCCCTTCTACGGCTCATGGGGGCCCAGGAGTTCGTGGAGACGTTCCTCAACCTGGCCGAGGCTCCCACCGTGGCGGCCAAGTCGGATAGCACGAACCTGCCGGGAAACGTGACCAGCCTCAACGCTGGCAGAAAGAACTGATACGGTAAAAGAAGAGTGCACGTTAAATAATATGCCACCAGACGTTATAGACGCCCCTGCGGCTCCCGCCGCGCCGATCACTCCGCCGCCCTCAAAGGCGGTCACCGAGATCCACGTTACCGAAGCCGGAGTCGCCTCCGACCCGGGACCATCCTCCGCCCCGCCCAAGCCGGGATCGGCCAAGGAGCGGATGTTCTCCGAACTGCGCAAGAAGTCCGGGGTGGAGGAGGAGCCGGTTAAACCGGCCGCCACCAAGAAAACAGCCCCGGTGACCGGAGAGGACGATACTCCTCCCGATACTACTATCACTGACGAACCCGCCGCTTCCGCCGATAAATCTTCGACCGAGGCACCAGCCGCCGATGACAAGGGCAAGAAGAAGGCCAGCCCGTGGAAGCTCGTGGACGAGCACAAGGCCGCGCGGCTCAAGGCGGAGACCGAGCTGGCCGAGCTGCGCAAGGCGATGGTGGATCCCGCCAAGGTGAAGGAGCTGGAAACCAAGGCCCAGGAGTATGAGAAGCGAGCCAAGGAACTGGACGAGCACATCAAGTATGTGGACTACACCAAGAGTTCCGAGTTCCAGGAGAAGTACCAGAAGCCCTATGAGCAGGCCTGGCAGCGGTGGATGGCCGACCTGGGCGAGCTGACCGTGCAGGATCCCAGCGGGGCCGAGCGCCCCATTCAGCCAGCCGATCTCCTGGAGTTAGTGAACCTGCCGCTCCAGAAGGCCCGTGAGGCGGCCGAGTCAACCTTCGGCAACTTCGCCGATGATGTGATGAGCGCCCGGAAGGAGATCCGCAGCCTGTTTGACCAGCAGCAGCGAGCGCTGGAAGAGGCCAAGAAGCTGGGCAGCGAGCGAACCGCACAGGCGCAGAAGCAGCAGCAGGAGCAAATGGAGGCCCTGCGCAAGGAGCAGGCCCAGGTATGGGAGGAAGCCAACAAGGCCGTAGTGGCCGATGAGAAATATGGAAAACTCTTCAAGCCCGTCGAAGGAGACGAAGAGGGAAACGCCCGGCTGCAAAAGGGATACGAGCTGTCCGACCGGGCCTTCTCCGTCAACCCCAACAACCCACAGCTCACCAAGGACCAGCGAGCCGAAGTCGTGCGGCTTCACGCGGCTGTCCGAAACCGAGCAGCGGCGTTTGGACGAGTTGCTTACCAGGCTCTCCAGCTCGAAGCCAAAGTCGCCGAGCTGACCGCCGCGCTGGCCAAGTACAAGAGCGTCGAGCCAGGCGCCGGGGAGCCTCACGCGCCCACCGGACAGCAGGTGGCTACCACCGCCAGGGACCAGGTGTTTGGGGCATTGAGGAAGATTGCGCATTGAAGGAGTTAATATGGTTGGAGGAACTGTAGTAGAAACCATCATTCTCGAAGATCGTGTGTGGGTGAACACGGTCGACAACGACGAAACCAGAAATACCCAATGCGCCATATACGTCCAGAAGAACGAAAAGGCTTTGAGAATATCCCCGGGAGATTCGGTGTGGTGGCAAGGCGGAAGCGCCATGTGGACTCCATACCTTAACCGTGGAGCCGTTCGCAAACAGAGAGGTGAAACAAAGGAACAGAGGGGAGGAATTGATTATGACATTCGCATCCCGAGGATTGGATTTTCAGGAGTAAGCAGGCCACCAGCGCATTGATATGTGGATTCTGGTTGGAATTCTTTCAGCGATCATCGTTACGCTTCTAGTGGTAATTGTGAAGTGCACGCCTAGATGGCCTGGATAAAATAGGCTATATTACATCGTGCAGTTAGCGCACGAAACATTCAATCTTCTGTTGACGGCTAGGTTTCCCTGTGCCATAGGTGCTTTGAGTTGACGCGCTCTGAAGCGTTGGTGGCAACCAACCACCGTTAAAAACTGGCAGCGGCATCGGCCATGTGGGCAGAAGCGACGCAAGAGCCGCTATTCGCTTCAAAACACAGAACGGAAAAGACGCACACCAGTAGATGTGCGGAGACTTTTCCGAACGGTAACTGTTAGTTTTGAAGAAAGAATAAACAAATGTCTTGTCCAACCCCTGGCATCGTCAAGGCTTGTGACCTCCCTCAATTCTTTGTCGATCAAACTCCGAAGTTTGATGAATTGATTATGGAAGATATAAGACCTACTGATGGATGGCTTTTGAATGTTAGCACCGGCACCACCCCTATGGGCACGCCGGTTGAAATCACCCAGGACCGCTTCCGCTCGGTTTGGCCCAACACGACCAAGCCGTGGACCAAGGTGGTCGCCAACGGGCCCGGCTGCACCGGCAACCCCTGCGATCCCACCGAACACACCATCGGTTGGGGCGCGGACCGGCTGACCTACTACGCCGAGCAACAGACCTGGGCTACGCCGCTACTGTGCTATGACCAGGACATGCACATCACCCATGCCGAGCAGCACATCTCGCAGTTGATCAACGAGATCCTGCGCCCGGCCACCACCGCCATCTCGAGCAACTACCTGCGCAAACGCGCGTTGCTCTGGGCCAAGCAGAAGAACACCGCGAACTCCACCCTGGACCAGTTCACCTTTGCCTGGGCGCTGGACGCCAACGGAGACGAGTCGATCTTCAACTGCTCGGTGCCGCCGAACAACGTGTTCATGCTGGTTCCGCAGATGTTGCAGAACCGGTTCTCCCCGCTGATGCGGCGCGGTTACGCTGGCAAGAATCCGTTCAAGGACACCGCTCCCTACATCGAGCTGGTGACCGACATGGACACCTGCTGGAACCTCGAGCGCCTCGGTGGCCAGAACGGCATCGGCGGCGGCGACAGCCCGAACGTGCTGGGCAACTGGCGGTTCCAGAACTTCGATGAAACCGAGAAGTACTGGCGCTACGGGTTCTCCGGCCAGATTGGCAACTACATGGTCCGCGTGGACGAAATGGGGTTGCGCTTCAACTTTGTCGCGGACCTGGGAGCCTCTGCCGCTCCGAACCGCTACCGCTACCAGGTGGTCCTGCCGTATGTGAACGGCATCACCACGGGCGCCGGTGGCGCAGCCGGGCTGGGCAGCGATGCCAACCCGGACTTCGACAAGGCGCACTACGCCATCAGCTTCATCTGGCACAAGAAAGCGATGGAGCTATTGGTGCCGGACGCCCGGCCGCTGAGTCCCGAAATGCCATTCGGTCACCGCGACTTCGGTGGCAAGTGGCGCTTCGCCATGCACGATCTGGGTGCCGATCAATCCGGCACGGCCATCAGCAACAAGTGGGAAAACAAAGGGCAGTTCATCTCGTGGTTCAAGTACTACGTGCGCCCGTTACACACGGAGTTTGCCGAAGTGTTCTTCCATAAGCGCGAGCAGTTCTGCATCCCGAACATCAGTCCGTGCAGCGCGGATCCTGGGTATCCGACTCAGGTTTACAACAGCGCCCTGCCGGTTTGCGACCTGCCAGCCACCTGGCCGGAGAACTTCGTTTCCAGTGTTCCTACTGGCAGCGGGACTCCTCCTCCGAGTGGAACTGGCGCCGGTCCGCTAGGGTCCCAGACGCCGTTCACGCTGCCGCCTGCGACAGCCTCGAATCCGCCCGACCAATAAGAGAGAGGGTTGGGGTTTGGTGGGACTGGCGGTTAGTGGTTGGCCGCCAGTCCTTTTCTAACAGCCACGATGTTGAAAGGCCATTATGCCCGAAGATTTCTATTCCGATGCGGCCCCACCGGCCGACTCCGCACCGAAGGATTCCCCTACCGGCAAGTCCGAGGCTGGCGACAGCCAAACGGCGGAGCTGCCGCTGGCCGTGTTCCCCGAACACCCCAAGGTGGGGGACAAGTGCGAGTTCGAAGTCACCCAGGTTTCCGAGGACTCGGCGATCGTCAAGTACGCCAGCCGGTCCCAGGAGGAGGAACCGCCCCCGGAGCAACCGGCCCCCGAACCCGCTGCCGCCCCTGGCGGTGGGGGTGGCGGCCCGATGAGCGCCATGCTAGGATAACACTATGCCGAGCACGACACGACCATCGGTTGATCAACTGATCGCCAACTCCTCCTGCTACAAGTGCATCCCGACCGGCATGCAGAACGAGGTGATCATCTACCTCCTGAACTCGATCCTGGGAACCAACCTGACCCCGCAGCAGTTGATGGACGCGGCAGTCTCCTACCAGTCAACCTCCTTCAACTGCATCCCGGCAGGCATGCAGAACGAGGTGATCATCTACCTGCTGGACCAACTGGTATGATCTGGGACCGGGCCATGAGCATGCCTTGCGATAAGCGGAATGTCTGCCCGGATGACGCCAATCCAGTCATTGGTCTTGACTCCACCCTGCCGGACGTAATCAACGACTACGCCTACGGGTCTTACGATGCCGTGATTCCCGGCCCGGGATGGGGACCGGATCCGGACTGCCAGTCTTTCAGCGGCCTGGCGTCCTGCGTGGAAGTTGTCGTACTGACTTCCAGCATCATCCTAGAGGATGACAGCGGGAACTTCTGGGCGCTGTTCGTGGACACGGACGGCAACCTGTACACGGATCGGTCTTCCGGACCGGCCACCAATCCGGTCATCCTCGACGATGGAGCTGGCGGGTTCTGGCAGGTGGTGGTGGATGTCAGCGGCTTGCGCGGGGCTGAGTCTGTCTCCGGCCCTGCCAGCACGAACAACTTCCTGGACGACATCAATGGCCACACCTGGACCCTGGTGGTTGATCCCGTTGGAAACTTAGGAGCACAGTATTGATATGAGAATCTTGATAGCCTTCATCCTGATGATGCTGGGCGTGCGCTCGTTTGCCGCCACGCCGGTTTACCCGGCCAGCACCAACGCCAACCAGACCTTCTACGGGGTCAACACCTTCACCCAGCCGATCCACGGCAGCATCACCGGCAACGCCGCGACCGCAAACAGCGCGGCGACCGCAGGCAACGCCGCTACCGCCACGGCCGCCCAGGGAGCCCCGTGGCTAACGTCGGCCAGTGCGCTCAACGGCGCCAACCTGACGCTGGGCTCGGTCAACAGCAACAAGCTAGATGCGGCGACGCAGGCGCAACTGGCGCTGGCCGGGTCGGGAGGATCGGGCACGAACCTTCTGGTATCGAGCAATTATTGGACTGCGCCCAACGTGTTCGCTGGAGGGATCTCCGTGCTTGGCATCAACCCGGCCGATACCAACTCCGAGTTCATCAACATCTACGCCGAATCGGAGACGATCACCAACGATCTCCATGTAGGTGGAACTATTTATGGGAATTTGCCAGCTTCATATATTGTCGGTTCGATATCCGCCACCCACTTGGTTGGCACCGTTTCGATCACCGACCTTGGAGCCGTGGGCGATGGGGTTACGGACAACACATTGGTTATCTCGAACGCATTGGCCCTTGGCACCAACCTGCTGTTCCCGGCCGGGGTGTTCTTGACTGGTTCACAAACATCCACCGTCCCGCAGCACATGATCTTTGAGGCTGGTTCCATCCTGCTATACAAGACCAACGCCACGGGATACCTGTTCGAGTTGAACGGTCTGGGGAACAGCCTGGAGGGCCCAGGAACGTTCCAGGGCAACGACACGAATATCTACGCTGGCGGTCCGGGGATCTGCGCCCTGCCGACTCCCGGCAACCGCAGCGCCATGCGGATCAACTGCGTTTACAACTCCCGCATTTCCGATCTGAACGTCTACAACTTCAGCGGCTACGGCATCTCGGTTTACTCTTCCCTGCCGGGGATTAACAATCAGTATAACCATTATTTCATCCGGTCCTGCTACCTCACCAACTGCACCGAAGCCATCGTGCTCGGAGTGGACGGAGCTGACAGCGCGGAGTATGGAGTCATTACTGGTAATAAGATGTGGGAGTGCTGGGTGATGATCGACAACTACGGGGCGAACAAGGAGATCGTGGCCAACAGCGGAAACGAGGGCAGCTTTGGTTACCTGTCGCGTTCGCTGGATGGCCGCTCGCACGACAACGTGGTGGCCAACACATTCAACCACTGCTGCTGGGGAGCCTACTTCACCAACTGCCAAACCGGATGCTTGTTCAAGGACAACAACGTGCTCGGATGCGCGGCAGTCTATGTTTACCAGAACTGCAATGGTGTTCAGTTCGACAACAACTTCTGCCAGCTTGCTCTTGGCGGAATGCTGGACTACTCGGCGGGGACTAACTACTACCGCTTCAACGAGTTCACTACCGGCATTGCCGGACAGCATGTTCTGATTCAGCCTGGGTTTACCAACTCAATTTGGTACGGGAATTACGACTTGGACTTTGGAGAAGTGCTGCTGACTAACAACGTCACGACGCTGCACGGTAACTACAACTTCACTGGCACCGTGACGGGCATCAGCGGCCAAACGAACAACACCGTCCTCGCCGCCGGTGACGCCAGTGTTTCGATAGTGACCAACGTGAGCGGGGCGACGACGAAGTACACGTTGACGGCTACGACTGGCAGCGGAGCCTCCCTCACCGCCAACCAGACCTTCACCGGCAGTAACAACTTCGCCGGGGCTTTGACCCGGAACGGCGGCGGCGTTGCCACGGCGGTGAACGTACTGGACTATGGCGCGAAACCTAACGGCTCGGACGCAACTGCTGCGATTCAGGCTGCGATCAACGCGGCAGCCACCGGAGCCTCGGGAGCCTCGGTGTTCTTCCCGGTTGGTTTCTACACCGTCTCGGGAACCCTGAGCGTGCCAATCGGAGTCTGCTTGCAAGGCGACGGCGGCCTCGGTGCCTATGTCACCGGGTTCGTTTCCAGCACGGCCAATCCTGTGCTGTCCCTGAGCCAGTTGAACGAAGTCAGGAACCTGGCCTTCTACAGCGGCGGCGGTGCGGCGGCCAACACGGTAGCCATCGTCAATGCTGCGCCATCGTCTCAAAAGAACAAGCTGCTGAACCTCAACATCAGCCATTACGGGTATGGCATTTTGCTCACCAACTCCTGGATCGTAGACATCGACTCCTGCGTGTTCGGGGCGTGCCAGAACTGTATTTCCTGCACGAACGTCAACAACCTGCAAATCAGGAACAACATCTTGGTGTCGAGCACGAATGGCGTCTCCATCACTTCGCTGGGAACGTGGTATGGCAATACGATTGAGATTATTCACAACGACATGGAGGAAAACACCGGCATGGCGCTGATGATTACAAACAACGGGGGTGTGACCATCTCGCAAAACCATTGCGAGGACAACAGCGTTGGCTGCGTGCTTTACGGAGTGAATGAGCTTCTCTTTTCCGCGAACACCTGGGAAGGCAACGGTTCATCTTCGGAGATGGCGCTGGCGATGACGAACTGCGTGGGGGCAACGATTGAGGATAACTCGTTTCTGTATAAAGACTCGGTGGCCGTGGACAGCACTTGCTCCGAGATCGACCTGGAGCCTAATCAGTTTGTGAGTTCGGGGCTTACGTTCGTTCCATCGTCGGGGGTATCGGTGACAAACGGCAACGTGAGCGCCAGCGGGACCGTGACGGCCTCTAACTTCAGAGGGCCGGGAACGGGATTGACCGGGACTGCTTCGGGTTTGAATGTGGACGGCAGCGCAACTTGGTTGAACACTTCAACCCTTTCGATTACCAACAACGCGAACAGCACGACGAACATCGGGCTTATTCTGAACAACAATAACAGCGCGGCGAACGTGGGCATCGCGTTGGAGTTCTCGGGTTATCCGGGGCCAATGGCCAAGATTCTGGCGGGGAACAATCCGCTGGCTTATCTCGGTGGCTGGGCGGAATTGTGGACCTACAGCGCCAGCACAGGCGGATCGAATTTGGTGTTCCACGCAGAGCACGACGGCAGCATTGGTTTTCAAACCACCAACGTCATCAGTTCCTCCGGCTCGGCGATCAACGGCGTGGGGTTGACCAATGGGGCTGGCACCTTCACCTCCGGCACCCGCACCTTCACGCACGACAGCACCCACACCGTCATCACCAACACCGCCACGCTGACCAGCTCGGAGTGGACGGCAGGCTCGCAGAAGGAATGGTATAACGGCGCGACCACCGTCACCATTGATAAAACCAACGGCAACATCACGGCGAGCGGGACGGTGACGGCGGGCCGCGTTGTTCAGGTTTCTCCAAGCGCAAATGATACCACGACCATCAGCAATGCCATGCAAACGATAGGAACCGGCATTGTGAATTTATCGGATGGCACATATAGTTTTGGAACAAACGTGTTGAGTGTTCCAGTTGGTATCACTCTGAAAGGTGCTGGTTTTGGAACCATTCTAACCGTTTCAATTACAACCAATTCATCCTTCGTTCTGTCAAGTAACTGTGTTTTATCATCTTGCAAAATAACGGCTACAAGTAATCCCCTGACCACAGATCAGCCGGTTATTCTGGCTGGCAATAACAACGTTATCAGAGATTTGTGGATTGATAACTGCGCGTCTGGAATTAAGGTTAACGGAGCAACTAACGTTTGGGTGCTCAATTACCTGGCCACTAATTTGCGCGGCATAAACGGTTGGGCTAATGCGATTGAAGATACTGCTGGTAATGGGTTGTTTGTAAACGGTATTGATGTTGAAAACTCCGACCGAGCAATCGAACCCGAGGACGGGGCAGTAAATGTATTCTGTCAGAATGGCAGAATTGTGAATGTGTACCCGACAAATGGCACCACCTACAGTTTTACCATTTCAGCGCACACCCATAGCTTTGCCACCGCTTACACTCATAATGTCAGTTACTCGCATTTCTATCTGGAAAACTCGGCTGGACCATTGGTCGATTCCGGCTCTGCTACCGCTGTGACAAGTGACGTTCGATTTAACGACATTATAATCACTAACTCGTGGAGAATCGCTGGCGGCTACTCGACAATCCAAGCCAATGGACCGAACACAACTTTCAGCGGTATCCGTATCTATGGAGTCACGCCGCAAACCAACAGCATCAATGTGGGATCGTTCAACAATCAACTGTTTGAAGATGTGCGTTTTATGAACGGGCCGGTGTCCATCACGTTCAACGGTGGAGCGACCAATACGGTATTCAGAGATTGCGATTTCTGCACGGGTGATGGTCAGAGCACATACGGTTACGGAACGTTTATCAACGGTGTTAATGATGGGACGCTGTTTGAAGGTTGCTCCTTTTCTGTTCCCCCTACTAACGGCATATTAGTGGCTGCATACGGTGGCACGGCTTTGATGTTTCAGCGGTGTTCGTTCTACGGTGGGGCTACAGGAGGCTACGCACTTTATCTGGCCTCATACGGCAGTCCGCTTAGTGCCATCGTGCAAAACAGTGTTTTCTATGGCGATTGGGCTTATGATGCAATCAGCAACCACGGAACGAATACTGTTTTCACTGACAACATATTCAACGGAGCTACGGCGGCACACAACGGCTCGATAGCAGTCGGAAGCGAGGCGGTAAATACCATCATTGTGAATAACGTGGGGCAAAACAAGATCACCGATGCTGGAGCCTCAACTTTTCAATGGTATGTCACGAATCAGTTATTGACTGTGGTAGGCAAGTCAACGAATACGGTCAGTCTGGGTGCGCCGGATGTTTATGCCGGCAACGGTTTTCACGGGAATGCCGATACTGCAACGTCGCTGGCCAGCGTAAACGCTACCAACGTAATCAGCGCGGCAAATCTGACTCTGGGGAACTTCACCAGCACTGTTTGCGGTTATTTGAAGTTCACGAATAACGGAGTCACCTATTCGCTGGTCTTGTCCACAAACAATCCATGATCTTCATTTTCGTCATTTTGTTCTGCCTTTGCGGCTTAGGATATTCTCAAACCAACCTAGAATATACCGGGCAGGTGATAACTAATGGTACGATGTTCACCAGCGTGCCGCCAGCAGGCTCCGGCCCGACCATCACATCGGTGCAAGTGCTGGCTTTAAGCTCAACCAGCGCCGGAGTATCTTGGACTACCTCGCCGTCCACCACCAATAACTGTGTCGATTACGGTCTGACAACCGCTTATGGATCAACGGTGCTGAGTAATGTCAATACCACAACGCCATCTAATTATGTTACCGGGTTGTCCGAGGCGACAACCTATCACTTCCGGTGCCGTTCCGGTAACGCCTCGAATGGTCTGAACTCTACCAATACAGATAGTACGTTTTGGACATTAAGCATTACGCCAACCAACCTATCGGGGGCAACCAACATAGCATGGTGGGTGGCAGACAACATCACCGGCACAAATGCTACCGGCTACATCACTAATTGGCCTGACTCTGGGCTGGGTGGCTTTAACCTTAGAAAGATCGGAAGCGCCGGAGTTCCTATGGTTAGCAATAACTGGCTTAACGGACATGCCATCGTTCATTTCTCGACGACCACCAATTCAGCTTTGGTGAATACAGCGTATTTTGCCAACCAGCCCCAGGAAGTCATGGCTGTCATTTCTATACCCGTTGCAACGGAACCTGCTTATACTTGGATCATCGATTCGACTAACACCTCTTATCGGAATGGTTTTGAAACCAGCTCGGCGGTCAGTGGTGCTTATAGGCACTATGCTGGATCAGCGTCGGGTTACTATACCCTGCCCGGAAAATGGTTCGTGCTGGACTTGGTGTTTTCAGGTGCAAGCTCTGGGATTCTGAGCAATAATGTTTCAGCAAGTGGAACGAATAGTATCGGCACGCAGGCTGACGCTGGATTCACTTTTGGAAATAGATACGATCTGAGTCAGAGCTGTTTATTTGATGTTGCCGAAATTGTTACTTATTCCAATATACTAGGGGGAGTTGGAAGCGCGGGCGTATTCTCATCAGCGTCAGCTAGAACTAATCTATACAATTATTTGACCAATAAATACGCAATTTCTCCATGAAACCCCTGCTCTCAATCCTGCTGTGCCTGTGCCTGACGGCGGGGGATTTGTTATGATAAGCCAAAAAGACATGCTGGACATAATTCTGACAGAGGCGATTGAAATGCAAAGCGAGCGCGTCCTCTTGGATGGAAATAAAACAACTGATCCAGACTTGGTAATACAGTACGACTTGCGAGTGGTGCAAAAAGAGGACGGCACGTTTGAGTGGAGAGATTAAATGAGAATCTTCCTTGCCCTACTCCTCTCAGCCCTGACGGCGGGGGCTGCGACCTACTACGTCAGCCCGAACGGGAACAACTCATCCGGTAATAGCTGGGCCAATGCGTGGACTTCGCTTTCGTCGGCCAGCGGCGTGGCGGCAGGCAGCACGGTTTACATTGACGGCGGAACCAGCGGCGGTGCGGGCATCACTTACAACATCTCCGGGAGTTGGGGCATCAGCGGGGGTTCAGCGGGGAACATCACGACCTACCAGATTGGCCAGGACTCGTCGCACAATGGCATGGCGATATTCAATGGGACGGCAGGAGGCATTTGGCTTAATGGCGCTCAGTATGTTCGCATTTCTGGCAACGCGGGAGACGGCAAACAACACTTCGAGGTTACTGGCTATACCTGTCTTTACCTGGGGTCAACGGTGAACACGGTTTACCTCGGCTACATTTACCAACCCAACGGTGGTTCCGGTGGGAGCAGTGCCGGGGATATGTATATCTACCCCTCAGCGGTTAATTTCGAGTTGGATAGCTGCTTTGTGAAATGCACATCGGCCAGTGCTGACTCGTTCTGTTACGTCTCCTGCGGCGGATCAACTTGGGACAACTGCCTATTCCATAACAACACGATCTGGGTGCCGCACACTTCAGACCCGGCTATCGGGGCCGACTGCTTTCAAGTGGTAGGCGTTGGATACAGCATCTATTCAAACACCATCGTTGGCTACACCCTGCCCGGAGGCGTCAATCACCAGGACGGATGGCAAGACACTGGAGGCAGCAGCTACATCAAGATTTACGACAACACCATAATAGACATGGGCAACTCGGGCTTGTTTGCCGATGGTTACAATGGGGGCTTCAGCCACGTTCGTTGCTACAACAACATCATCGGCTGGGATACAGTACCCACCGGCTACACTCGCGGCATTGAATTTGGGACTGATGGTGGGGCATTGGCCAACCCTACCGTATGGAATGACGTGGTGATCGCCAACAACACGATCATGGACCTTCCCAGTCCAGCCGTGTTCGCCATTCAGCTTTACAATTCGACTGTGCATCCAAGCACTTGGACTTCCTGCTATGTGGACAACAACGTCTCGATAAACTGCGCGGGTGGAATCGGCGGTTCCATAGGGGCAAATGACACAGGTTCAATCACAGTGGCAGATAATGTGAGTGGGGCATCATCGCCTGACTTCGTTGGATACAGCACCTACGGCGGGACGAATAACAACATGAGACTGGCCCCGCCGAGCAATCCGTTGATAGGTCAAGGGGTGAATCTTTCCAACTACTTCACCACCGATTACGCTGGCAACACCCGTGCTGCAAGCGGCGCTTGGGACATTGGAGCCTATGCCTATACGACCAACGCGCCCAGTACAACCACTTACTACGCCTCACCAACCGGCACCGGGAATGGTTCGCTCGCCTCACCGTGGAGCCTGCCTACAGCCTTGGCGAGCGCGGGAGTATCGAACACGGTCACACTGCTCGATGGAGTTTATCCTCAGAGCGGAGGGTTGGCCATTCCTGCCAGTTACATGACGGTGAAGGCATTGAACAAGTGGAAGGCAGTCATCACTAATACTAGCTTGACGGACTATTCTGTGGCACTCTACACCTGGCCAGCATCCACCGTGTCCAGCGTCACGATTGACGGCCTGCACATCACCCACGCTGGCGGTGCGGGCATCGAGTTATGCGGCCCGAACTGCACGGTGCAGAACTGCTGGATAGATCACAGCGGCGTGGCTGCGGCGGGACACCAGTTCGGGCACGGAATTTTCCTCTACGGCCCACAGAATGGCACGCTGATCCAGAATAACCTGATCGAGTGGAACGGAGTGGATGCGAGTTACGATCACGGCATTTATGGTTGCGGCACCAACAACGTGATTCGCAACAACGTCTCGCGGCACAACTGCGCGTCAGGTATACAGGTTTACGGCACGGGCGGAACGGACAATGCCCAGATTTACAACAACCTCGTTTACAGCAACGGCTGGGGCGCGGTGTTCGCCAGCGGGGACCAGATGTATCTCTATTCGCAGGCCGATGGGACGAAGAATTACGTCTTTGGCAATACTATCCTGAGCACCAACGCCTACGCCATCAACGTCAGCGCGAATGGCACCTGGTATCTCACCAACAACATCATCGGGGCCACATCCGGGAACGGCATCTACGGCGGAACGGTTTTAGCCGGGCACAACTACGTCGGGACACCGGCATTTGTGAGTCCATCCACGGGCCTTTACTGGCTGACCAGTGGCAGTGCGGCGAGAGGAATAGCGTTGGCAAATGTGTGTGGCCCGGTGAACTTCTTCGGCAGCGGGCAGAGCAGCGTGAGCGATGTTGGCTTCGCGCCATACAGCGCCACGTTGGCGGCAGACTCCCGCACGCTCGACCCGTCGGGGACGAGCGGGGCGGATTACTGGTTTACCAGCAAGACGAACACCTACGCGCCCAGCATCGCCAGCCAGTCGGCAGGCGTAACCAATTCGACCAGCGGAGGCTTTACGGTGAGCGTGACCGCGAGCGGCACTGCCCCGTTGTCCTACCAGTGGGCTACGAATAACTCGCCAGTGGCTGGTGCCACGTCTTCTTCTTACGGCTCCATGCCAGCTACGACCAACCAGAGCGGCAGCTACTCGTGCGTTATCACTAACCTGTACGGGGCGATCACCTCCACGGCAGTCAACGTGCTCATCACCAATGTCGTAGTCAACACGAACGGCAGCCTAGTGGTAAACGGCGGATTTGAGACAGGAGACTTCACGGGCTGGACGTTTGTGGGTAGCTCCTCTGACAATAATGTGTCCAGTGCCGCAAAGGATGTTCATTCAGGAACGTACGGAGCAAACCTGGGAGCTGTAACGTCCCTCGGCTACCTATCGCAGACTCTGGCAACGACCAACGGACAGACCTACCTGCTGTCGCTGTGGCTGAACAGCCCAGACGGACTCACGCCCAACGAGTTCCAGGTAAGCTGGAACGGCAGCGTCATCTTCGACCAAGCCAACATTCCAAACATCGGCTGGACTAACCTGCAATTTACGGTGCAGGCAACCGGCAGCAGTACTGTGCTGCAATTCGGTTTCCGGGACGATCCCACTGCTTTTGGCTTTGACGACATCAGTGTGACCGCAACTAACTCAGCTCCGGTTATTACCTCTCAGCCGAAGGACCAGACGGTGCGGGTGGGGACACCGGCGACGTTTAGCGTCACGGCGGTGGGAACCTCTTTGACCTACGACTGGCGCTGGCACGGGACCAACGTCGGCAGCGGTAGCAGCGTGAGCGTCACACCGTCGACCACGAACGAGAACGGGACGGTGGTCTACGTCAACATCGGCAGCGCCTACGGCGGGGTGGTTTCCACCAACGCCAACCTCTACGTGACCAACGGGGCCCTGCCTGTCATAGTGACCCAGCCCGTGAGCAAGAGCGTAACGGTTGGCAACTCGGCTACGTTCACCGTGTCGGCAACCGGGGCAACCTCCTACCAATGGACGATGGACGGGACCAACGTGGCCACCGGCTCAAGCTGGGTGACGGGGACTGGATATCCGGTGGGCACAAACAACGTCCAAGCGACGGCTATCAACACCTACGGTTCAACCCTTTCGGTCATCGTGACATTTGCCCGAACCAACACCCCAACTCCTCCTACCCCTTCCACCAATATTTACATGATTCACCTTGGGCAGGCCAAGCTAGGTCGTGCTATATTAAGCCAATAAACGGTGCCATGAATCAGGAACAAAAACTGTATAACGGAGACGTTTGCTTGGAACATAGGGTATCAACCATCGAAGCCGAGTCGCGTGAACGGGAGAAGATCCTCAACCTGACCGCTCAAGCCCTCGAAAAGCGCCTGGAAATGCTCAACGAGCTACGGGGCGACGTGATGACCAGAGGCGAGTACCAGAAGGCGCACGAAGCTCTTATCTACCGGATTGAGTCCGTGGAGAAGATGCAGGGCAAGGGCGTGGCGGCTGTGCTGACGCTGGTGGCCATTGTCGGTATCATCAGCACCATCATTGCGACCATTGCGCTGTTCTCGAACAAGTGATTTATGCCAAGTAAAACAACAGTAGAAGTAAACGCCGCACTGGCCTGGATTCTGGGCCAGTTGCAGCAGCAGTCAACATGGAAGGGGATAATCCTCCTGCTGACTTCAGCCGGTATCTACCTGAAACCGGACCAAATCGCAGCCATCACCACGGCTGGCCTTGCCATCGTGGGGTTGGTCAATGTGTTCCACAACGAAACCGCCGCCGCCGATGCCGCTGTCCAAAGGGCGCAGCAGGCAACCGCGACTGAACCAACCAAGCCTTGATTTATGAGAACACGAAACATCGCAGCGGTCTTTGGCCTGTGCCTCGCACTGGTTGTGCTTCCGGGCATGACCTGCAAGCCGAGCCAGCAGACCACGACCTACAACACCCTGTCGAGCGTCCACCTGACCACGAGCGGGGCTTACAACGCCTACCTGGATTTGGTAGTCCAAGGCAAGCTATCCACCAACATGGTCCCAGTTGTGTCCAGGGACTACTCCACGTTCATCGCCGTGTGGAACGGAGCCGTGAGCATAGCGGCATCGGGCGTCACGGCGCCTGCCAGCCCGGCTGTAGCCAACGCCTCAGCCACGGTCCTGGCCGATATTAACGTAGCCAAGACGAAAGGAACTCCATGACCTGGGCAGCATTGATTCCGATTATTGTGCAGTATGGCCTTCCCATCGCTGAGAAGATTTGGCAGCTATGGTCAACTAATGCCGTGCCTGATCAGGCGGCTTGGGATGCGCTTAAAGCTCTAGGCACAGCCACCCGCAGGCAGGACATGACCGCCGCTCTGGTGCGCAACGGTGTTGACCCAGCTTCGCCTCAGGGCCAGGCCTTGCTGGCGCTGGTGTCTTAGGCTTGGTAGGACAGCTCGTGGCTCTGCCAGAGAGCCCGGGCCCGTTCCCGTAGTTCCTTCTTCCACCGCTGGTCGTTTCCAGCGAAGGCCGGGTTGATGATCCGATCGATCTTGAACCCGTGGTGACGGGCCACTTCCACCCCGGAGGCCAGGGTGTCGAACAGGTCGGGAGACCGGCCGGTCTTGAGCTTGCACTTGTCCTTGGTTTCGATCTCGATCTTGTTGGCACCCACGATGGTCCACTCCCGCATGCACCCCTCCATCATCACGTCCTCGGTCATGCCCCGGAACTGGTCACCCTCGATGATGTGCCGGACGGTGTACCACAGCTCGGACACCCGCTTAGAGTAGTAGTCCTTGCAGGTGACATCCAGGCCATTGCCCACCGCGCGTTCGGAGGGTGACCCGCCAAACTCGATCGGGATCACGTTGGGCGACCACAGTCTGCCGAAGGCGGCCATGAGGCTTCCCCGGCCGGTGGAGTCAAAGCCGAAGTACTCCGGGCTGATCCCCCTCCGCTCGCACTGGTCCCTCACCTGGAGGGCGATCTGGTCCTCGGCCGGATCGACCTGGCTGTCCTTGATCGGGATCACCATCGTGTCGATCAGGGCCAGGATCATCTTGCTTTCGCTGTTGAGCCCGTAGGCCAGCTCCATGAACACGCACCGATCCCCGCCCACCCCACGGTAAGCGGCGTCGAGCGCCCCTACCCTGGTCTTGATGGAGTTGAGCCACACCGGCTCCTCCATCGCCATGTGCTTGAGGCAGAGCTGGCGTGTGATCACCCTCCGGGCGCCCTGGCCGCGCGGCATGCGGCCCTCATCCATCATCGAATACTGGATCGAGTCCTTGCCGTAGAACTTGATGTCGGCGTCTATAGCCTCCTGGGTAATGAGGGGTATGCCGAGTCGTCCGTCCAGATTGGGCGAATCACTACCCGGCAACTGGATGCATATTCCTTGGGGAAATCGGATTTCCCAGGTTTTGGTTTTCGGCGTCTGGTCAACACCACCATCCCACCCTCCACGATTGGCCGCTGGCTCACAAAGTACTCCCAAGGCATCTGTCGTATCTTTCGGATTTCCGGACCCCACGCACTTGAAGTCCTTGTTCTTGTTCATGTTGGCTATACCGTCAACAAATGAACGAGGAAGGAACTGGCAGTTGTGTACGGTTATGCCATTGACGCAGTAGCTCGGATGTCCTTCAACTTGGAGATTGTGGACCGTATATCCAATAGCACCCCCAGCGGATGCTCCATGATTAAGCGGTTTGTAATCCTTAACACAGTCCACCCAAGCTCCTTTAGAAGTGAGTCTTTCTTCATGTCCTTGGCCTTGCGCTGGTCCCAGTTTGTGTGGCATGGGCCGTCCGCCTCGATGGCCAGATTTATACCAGGGAATCCCAAATCCACTTTGTAGTTGGTCGGGTATCCGCTCCCCGACCGCTTGCCGGTGGGAATAGGATAATTCCACACGGCTTCTGGGAATGCCGTGAGAAGGAACTGTTCGGCTCTGGTTGGGCCGGTTCCGTTTCCGCCTCGAATCTTTGGATGGTGGTGAATAAATCGCAGACGATTTGAAACCTTTGCTCTGATTTCCGCACTTCTCATCGGATTGTTCGACTTCATGCTCTTGGACAATGATGCCGCCCACTCCGGCTTTCTCTTGTGAGCCATTAAAAGACCTGCCGATAATTTCCTCAGCCTTTCTTCCTGTGGCTGGGAGTGCATCCATTTCGCGTTGCAGGATAGGCTGCAAAAGCGCCTCTGCTTTGGTTTTAGCGGACTGCCGCAGAACTCGCATCGCTTCATCATGGCTTAGAAGATAATGCGATTGGTTAAGATTGCAAGCCTTTTCCCAGCCTTTTTGTGTAAGGAATGGGTGGTTTGGGGTGCAGCGAAAAACCCGAAGATCCTTGGTGATTATCTCTACCAGGCTTTCAACCACACGGCAAGAGGTGGCCGAGACGGTCCCAATTCCTGACGCGCAATAAACTCGATCCCCTGTGGTTATCCTTTCTATTGGAACCTGTCCTGTCGGGGTGTTCACTAGAGTGCCAGATAAGAAACACTCATCAGCAAGGAACCTAAGCCTTTTGTTTTTAATCCCAACCAGCTCCTCCATTCCTTGAAATGCCTGACCGCGTTTTAGAGCTACCCCCAATACTCCATTCCTGAAATCCCTACCCTCCGCAGACTGTGTGCGTTCGTCCGTAACGATTCTTTGTTTTCCTTCGATCAAATACCCTGGCAGCCAATCGTGAAGCTTCTTTGCGGACTTGTGCAATTTCTTGATTTCTCCCCATACCCTCATTTCTAGGCTCTCCCTGGTAGTGGACGAAACCAGAACCGTGGTCGAGTCCGGGTAGCAGTAATAATCCGCCAGGGCACATGCCCCAGAAATAAAACTTTTTCCCGAGCTAGCGCACCCTAGCTGGCCGATGATCCGGTAGTTCAGGTAACATTCGAGCTGCAAGTCTGCCCACGGGTGCCAAACGATCCAAGGCCAAAGTTGCTTCATCAGCTCTTTGAAGTGGAAGTTGATCCCCTCCCCGGCCAGGGTCCCGTCCCGCTTCTTCCACTGGCCGCCCCTCAGGATCATCTCCATCTCGATCCGGGCTGGATCCGCCGCCTGGTTGATGGACAAGTTGTACTTGAGGATCTGCGGCATCTTGGTTGATCGGGCCATGCTGCAAGATAAGGTATTGCGATTGTGGCCGCAATGTGGGAAGTTCGAGCATGATCTGTTCACGCCGCGCAGCTCCCAGTTATGGAACGGATTGAGATACTAACCGACGGCACTACGAATTTCTCGGGCGGAGTCGATTCGCTCAAGGCCTCCACGGTGGCCGGAGTGTCTAACCCCAACGGGCTACGGCGCGATGAACAATGCTGGCTCGTCAACGCCACCGTGCGGGACGGCGGCATCTCCCCGCGCTGGGGCTGGCAGCCCAAAACCAGAATCTCCGACGCCTCCGGAGTCTACCAGCGCGGATTCATCTACGAGCCGATCACCGGCAAACCCTACCTGATCGTGCTGATTGCCGGGCATGTGCTGAAGGTGGACATAGACTCGGGGTCGGTTACCGATCTCTCGCTGGCCTTCCTGTCCCCCACCACCACCATCACCACGATCACCGGCTTGACCACGGTGTCGCTAAAGAACCTGTCCGATGGTGAGCCCGGCATCCCCCGACCCGGCACCTACGATCAGCAGCCCAACACCTTTCCTCCCCCTGATCCCACGCTTGGATCCTACCGATCCTTCATCATCCCCAAGTCAGGAGACAATGTAGATGTCATGCTGGACTCCGCTTACCTGGGCGGCGCCGGGCCGGTGCTGACATTCCCGGCGTTCACCTACACACCTCCACCTCCATTCGGTGGGCCTACCAAGGTAGTCGGGGAGGGCACCTACGAGATCGTATCGGCCCAGGGATCCACCACGATCACCGTTCCCGGTGGATTCCAGTTGCTGATGCCGTCGTACCCCTTCGATCCAAATGACCCCGATTCAGCCTCCCGCGCCTTCTTCTGCCAGGCCGAGCAGTTCCTCATTATCCAGGTCGGCGATGGGTTCACCCTGCCGCTGATCTGGGACGGCAACCTTCTGCGCCGGTCGATTGGTATCAACGACACCGCGATCGCTCCGGGCACACCCTCAGCCTGGAACGATCCCAACCCGGCGAACTGGGGCAATGAGATCCCCGCAGCCGGTCCGATGGTCTACTACATGGGCCGACTCTGGTATGCGATCGGCAGAAACCTGTCCGCTGGGGATATCGTTGGCGGATCCTCTGGAACCAAAGGCTACGAGTTCCGCGACGCTGTGCTGAACGTGACCGAGAACCCTCTGGTGGTTGGCGGCGATGGCTTCACGGTGCCGGACAACTCCGGGGACATCGTGGCGATGCAGTACATGGGGAACATCAATGTGGCCCAGGGAGAGGGACAGCTCTACATCTTCACTCGCCGAGCCATCTACGGGCTCACCGTTCCGGTCACCCGGCAGGACTGGATCAAAGCCGACTCCACCAACCAGCCGCTGATGACCGTGGTTCAACTGACCAACGGATCGGTCAACGACGACTCTATTGTTTCGGTAAACGGCGATCTCTACTTCCAGACCTACGACAAACAGATCCAATCCCTGGTAGCCGCCATGCGCTACTTCCAGCAGCCCGGGAACATACCCATCAGCGCCAACGAGAACCGGATCCTCCAGTGGAACAACCAGTCCCTGCTCGGCTACGCCAGCGGCATCTGCTTTGACAACCGGCTCTGGCAGACGGCGCTGCCCTACGCGGTCCCCTGCGGCATCGCCCACCAGGCCGCCGTGCCTCTGGACTTCCTTCCCGTCTCCAGCTTCAACGAGCAATACTCCCCGGTGTGGGAGGGTCACTACGAGGGCATCCCGATCCTTCAGCTTATGGAGCAGGACTTTGAGGGGACTCCCCGGGCCTTCGCGGTGATGTACAACGCGGACGACAACGGCATCTGGGTCTGGGAGCTGACCAACAACGACAAGTTTGAGAACGGGGATCAGCGGGTGACCATGCAGATCGAGTTCCCCGCGTTCAACTGGGACCACCCACTGTCCATGAAGAACCTGCTGGCCGCCGAGCTGTGGGTGGACAAGCTGTTCGGCACAGTGGAGTTCAACCTCGAGTACCGCGTGGACGGGGAAACCTGCTGGGTGCCCTGGCTCAAGTGGAAGGAGTGCTCCGCGCGTAACGTGAACGAGTTCCTGCCACCGACCATCTCCTCCCCCTACCCGGCCAGCTACGGCTCCAGCTACCGTCAGACCATAACCATCGGAAAGCCGCCCTCAACTTGCAGCCAGATGCGCAGGCCCAGCAACCTGGGCTACCAGTTCCAGCCCAGGTTGACCGTGACCGGCTATTGCCGGGTGCGGGGCATCTTCCTGAGGGCCAGCATGGTGCGCACGGCGCTCTACCACAACCTGGCACCGGAGCAGACCACCGCTGGTCAACTTGTTCCTTCAGAGGCAACCTGCGTTGAAGACATTCGAGCCGGGTGCGTTCCTATAAAGACGGATAACTTATGAGACTCAGGCTATTTGACGTTCGCCAATCCGAGTTCCCCCAGACCAACGGGCTTTGCTCGAGCGACACCGTGGCGGTGGCCAATCTGGCCAACCGCTGCCAGAGAAGGCTGATCTTCGCCAAGGAGGCGGGTGACGAAGGCTGGTGGGGAAGCTGGGTGGAAGTCACCTTCAACTCCGTTTCCCGGTATGCCCCCTACATCACGCTGCCCCGGACGCTGGCTCGCCTCGAGCAGATCGCTGTGTGCCGCCATGCCGTCCCGATCAACAACCAGTTCTACGAGTATCTCGCCTTCGGCAACGGCCGGATGCCGCAGCTCAGGAAGTCGCTGGACAACTGGGGAGTGACCGAAACCTTCGAGCGCAACAACGCCGTCACGTTTGCCGATCTGCCTTCATCGTCCCAGACGCTGATGGTCTACACGACCGACCATAGCGATGTAACCAATGGACTGCGAGCGCTGGTTCAGGGGCTGGACCAGAACGGTGAAGTGGTCCGATCCACGGACGGCAAGAACCAGGTCATGGGCGAGTACGTCTACTTCACCTCACCGTTCGCCTTCACCCAGTATTCCTACTCGCGCATCACCGGGATCCAGAAGGACATCACCACCGGCTCGGCCCATTTCGTGGCCGCAGACCCCACCACCGGCAACCAGACACCCATCCTGATCATGGACCCGGGCGAGCAGGTGTCCGGCTACCGGCGCTACTACCTCAACAACCTGCCGGACTACTGCTGCTCGCAATACGCTCCAGTCCAGGTGACGGCCATCGCCAAGCTGGAGCTGATCCCCGTCGTGGCGGATCAGGACTACCTGGTGATCCAGAACCTGGAGGCCATGATCGAGGAGGCGTGGAGCGTTCACTTTGGCGATCTGGAAGGCGAGGCAGCGATGGTGGAATCGGCAGCGCACCACAAGAAGGCCATCGGCCATCTCAACGGCGAGCTGAACCACTACCTGGGGAAGGACAACCCGGCGGTAAGATTTTCTCCATTTGGCAGCGCTTCATTGGAACGGATACACATCGGTATGATTTAGGAGAACAATTATGGGATTCTTAGGAGACGTATTTGGATCGAAGCAGAAGACCACCAGCCCGGGCGCCGGTCAGCAGGCTGCCCTGACTGAGGACATTAGCTCGATGGGCCGCATCGGCCAGCTCGGCAACCTGTACAACACCCAGCAGAACCAGGCGGCGATGTCGCAGTACACTTCCAATCTACCAGGATTCCAGTCAAGCTGGAACCAGGCTGCGACGAACACCGGACAGCAGTTGCAGGGCCAGATTCCCAGCGACGTGACGAACCTGGAAACCCAGTTGATGGCGGAGCGCGGCATCATGGGCGGGCAAACCATGACCAACAGCCCCAACGCGAATGCCGCCTGGCTCCGGGCGATGGGTCAGACTTCCCAGGGCGAGATGCAACAGGGTATGTCAAATCTGTCGGGAATGATGCAGGAAATGCCTAAGGGATCTCTCTTCAACCCGAACGAGTTCCTGGTGACTCCAATGCAGCAGTACCAGGCGCAGCAGAACTCCTACGGCATTGAGGCCCAGCCCGACCCGACACTTTCGACCCTGAACAAGGAGATTATGTCGTTCGGTGGAATGGCTTCCGGAAACTATCTGGGAGGACTGATGGGCTCTGGAATGCAAGGCGGGTCAGCGGGAAGTGGAACCACCTCTCTGACTCCACAACTACAAAGTCAAACTCCCAACATAGACATCAACGTGGATCCGACCATAAATGCCGGTGGCAGTTCGGGTGGTGCCTATGGTGGAGGGGGGTATTTCGATGATTGGGGAGGCGGTGAGGGAGACTACTCAGAAGGCCTGGAAGATCTACTCGGTTAAAGAAAGAGCAGCGTATGGCAGATGCCTACAATCCATTCGATGATTTCTCCAAAGGCGTAGCCCTGCAACAGTCGATGGTGGATGCCAATCGGCGCGGGGTGATGTTGCAGCAAGCCCAGCAGCGCATTGGCCTGGAGCAGCAGGACATTGCCGCTCGTCACGCGCTGGCCAAGCAGCAGCAGTTGATGAACCAGCAGCGCATGGAGATCTCTGCGCAGTACCATCAGCAGCAGCTCGAGCTGAACAAGCAGAAGGCCGAGGAAGCCAAGAAGCTGAACGATCAGAAGATCCAGCAGGCCATGAACCAGATGGCTGCCAAGCAGAAGGTGGATGATTTCGTCCAGAAAGGCATGGCCCAGAACCCTCAGGCCGATCCTCAGCAGTTGATGCTCCAGGCCCTCTCGATGTACGGAGCTGATATGCAAGGCTCTCTGCCGTCCGGCCTGACCGGAGCGCTCCAGAAGTCCGTCCAGCAGCAGCAGACGCAGGCCGCCATGCCGGAGATTCAGGATGTCAACGGGCAGAAGTTCTTCCGTGGCGCACCCACTCAGCCGTGGCAACTGGTTCCACAGGAGAAGACCACCACCACCCCCGCGCAGAAGGAGGAAAGCGCCTCACTCAAGTCAGCCCGTGATCGGGTCAAGGAAGCGTATTCGGAGTATGTCAAATCGTCCGGGTCCCAACGGAAGGCGAACAAGGAAGTCCTGGATGAAGCCGAGGCCCACGTCAACAAGCTGAGAGCAGCCGAAGGATTTCCACCAGAGTATGATCTCGAAGCCGCCAAACCAGCAGGTGAAGGTGAATCGAAAGTAAATGTCCTCCGCAAGTATCCCACCGGCACCGCACCGTCAGGTGAAGGAACATCTCCAGCAGCACCAGCAGCTCCCGCTGCCCAGTTCGGCATGGGTCCTGGCTTTGGCGGTAACGCCACGCTTCCTCCTGCCGCATCTCGAGCAACGGCTCCAGCACAAGCCACCAAATCGACTCCAGCAACTCCACCGGTTCCCAGGAAGGCAGCCGCGCCGCCAGAAGCGAAGCCGTTGTGGGACAGCCCGACGAAAGTGATCATGCTCTATCGCCACGGCAGGATCTCCAAGAGCGAAGCCCAGTCGATCATCAAGAAGAACTGGCCTGACAACAAGCTGGATATCAAAGGTCCGGAGTGGGACACATCCCTGGTCAGCCACCAGGGCGGAACCCGATGGACCCTCGGCATGCAGCCCGGCGCTCAAGGCGCATTGACGCACCAGACGACCAGCGAAGGTTCCCCCTACGAGTAATCTATGCCTATCTACAAGGCAGATCTATCCGATGGCACGACTGTCGAGATCGAGTCGGACCATGAGCCTACCGATCAGGAGATCCTGTCGGCGGTAGAGAAGTCCAAGCCCAGCTTCCTGGGCGCAGCCGCGCGGTCCTTCGGAACCTCCGTTGGCCCCACCGGCGCTGGCATGGCAGCAGCCGCCCCGTTCATGGGACCGGCGATGGAGGCTGCTATTCCCACCTATGGAGCATCCCTGCTTCTTCCAGTGGGCGCCGGATTGGCGGGTGCGTGGGCCTGGGAGAAGGCTCAGAAGCCGGTGCTCAAGAAGGCCTTTCCCGGCCTGGAAGCCCAGCAGGAACGGGATGTTCAGGAGCAGAAGATCGGATCTGCCCTGGGCCGCATCGCCGCTGTGGCTCCATTTGCCGAGTTCTCCCCGCTTCAATCCGCCAAGGCCCTGGCCGAGATCCCTGCCGCCATGCGCGGGGCTCCCGAGGCCATCAAGGATGTGGCCGGTCTGGGGCTGAACATTGGCCTTCAGGAAGGCATCGTCACAGCTCAGTCACTGGCCAGTGGACAGGGTCTGCCATCTAAGGCGGAAGTCGGGGAAGCCGCCATCATGGGCGGCGCCTTTGGCAAGCTGCGCGGTCCGCTGGGCAAGCTGGCCGGAGAGCCCTCTACTAAACCAGAACGTTCAGCCGTTACTCCCGAGGAGCAGAAGGTCCGTGAGGAGGCACTGAAGCAGAAGTATGAGTCCGAGGGCAGGAAGGCTGAGATCGTCCCAGGCAAGCTGGCCAGGAACGAGAACGCGGTAGCGCAGACGCTCAAGGACGGCACGGTCCAGATCAGCCGACCGAACCTACATGAGCAGTTGGAGCAGCATCTCCTGGCAGGCAAGAGCATCGATGAGGCACTGGACTCCATCGTCAGCGAAGAGTCCATCCACGGGGCCACGCGCACCCTGCCGGGCGGGGACGAGATGGCAGCCGAGTTCTACCGCGCGATGACCCCGCTGGAGAAGTGGATCGAGCGCAGGCGCTACCACGGGCCGCGTTACAAGGGAGAAACCCTGAGCGACTCGGACTACGGATCGGAAGCCATCCGGTTCCAGCTCCAGATGGCCACCAAGATGACCCCGGGCGAGTACCTGTTCTACAGAGAGAACACGGTCATGTCCAACAAGCTGCTCACCAAGCTGGAGGATATTGTCCGCTGGATCCGGGAGACGCTCGGAACCAAGGCGAGCAAACGGCAGCTAGAGATACTTGGCAAGGTGGAAGAGAACCTTGCCGCAGACAGGAAAGGAGCAAAAGATGCCCAAAGAGTACGAGAAGATAAGGGACAGCCTGCGCAAGCGGGGCAAGTCGCTCAAGAAGGCCAAGGAGATAGCGGCCAGAACGTGGAACAAGCGACACCCGGACAACCCAAACCCGTGGGCGAAGGAGTACCGGTACCACTGAACCAACGGTTCCCGGTAGGGGCCAAAGTAAAATACACTCCTCCCGGGGCACTGGATCCCAAGAAGTCCGAGTCCGGAACGGTAGTTGGTCATAAGACAGATCCCACTACCGGGCAGATATTCGCTGAAGTTGAACTCAAGGGAGGCAGACGAGAATTTGTCGGAGACGTAAACAACATCCGACCAGCAAAGAAAGCGAAAGCGCCCCCAGCAGCGCAACCTGTGGGGGCTCAACCTGGGCAGGCTCCGGTTGGTGCAGCTAAAGCTGGGGCGGCTCCAACCGCTCCAGCACCTGCGGCTACTCCAATTATAAGCACAACTCCTGCTGAAGTCCAGAATCCTCGATTAGCAGAGCTAAGAAAGCTGTGGGCGGATCGTCCTCCCACGGCGGAGGAAGCGCAGGAACACCGCGAGTTGACCAGAGAGTCAAGAGAGCGTGCGATTGCCCAGGCCAAGGCCCGTCGTGCGGGTGAGACCGGCCCGGCCATGCCCCTGGGCGGAGAGAGAGGCGAGGAAACCGAGCGCCGGATCAAGGCGATTGCCTACAGCGCCGGGGACGCCTACACGCCTGAAGAGGCCCTGACCGTCGCCCACAACTTCGCGGACTGGCTCCAGGACAAGCCGCCAGAAACCTGGGACGCCTACCTCGAGAAGTTCTCAGAGCGCATCGCCGAGAAGCGCAACGCCGAGGCGGCCAACATCGTCGCCACCAATGTCACCCCGCAGGACCAGGAGGTTGAGCGGATCCGCAAGCAGCTCATAGCGGAGTTCGAAGCCACGACTGGAGGAAAGGTTATCGACCTTCCTCCGCCACCAGCCACCACCTGGAACTTCCTCTACACCGGGATGCTCAGGCACCTGGGAAGGCCAGCCACCCCACGGCAGGCCAAGGGAGAAGCCGCGCCGTCGCAGATCAAAACCGAGAAGCTTCCCAAGAACTCAATGGGCCTGACGGTTCCTCAGAACCTGGCCAAGCGGATCTACTACGACTTCGGAGACTACGCAAGCTACTGGAGAGCCATCCACCGCCAGGACCCCACCATCCCTGAGGACTACGTCCGGCAGGCCTGGTCCGAAGCGGTCAACGATTACCTCCAGAACGCCTCCCGGGACCAGATCATGGACCTGCTCAAGGCACACGGGGAGGACCTGGAGCACGGCCGGTTCCGGGGGTTCATGGGCGATGTAGACGCCACGGAGATCCTGCGTCCGCTGGACCGGGGATACCTGATCCAGGACCCCAAGGAGTTCCAGAAGTTCCGCGACCTGAACGTCCAGGGCGATAACCCTACCACGGGCCAACCCTACACGGAGCAGGAGGCAGACGCCAAGGCGGCTGAGATCCTGTTCCGGGAGAAGGACGAAGCCCTGTTCCGCCTGGATCGCTACGCAGCCGCCAAGGGAGTCACTCCCGGCGAGGCGATCAAGATGCTGCGCCAGCAGATCCACAGCGAGCTGGCTGACGCCAACGAGTTCCTGGAGCTGCACCGGGGAGGCAAGCAGAAGGTAGTCAGCAAGGAAGGCAAGCTTGCATTCCTGGAGGCCAAGCGCGGCCGCACCATGAGCCTCAAGGAGGCCCAGAAGGCCTATCGCCAGAGCCTTGACAAGGCGATGGACCGCAGGCGCCGGGCGATCGACTACCTGAGTGAGAGGCTGATCAAGCCCTCGAGGCGTCCAGACCTGGACCCGGCCAGGCCCAAGCTGTCGCTTGATGATATCCGCACGGTCTGGACCCTGACCCCGGAACAGGCGGCTGACATCACGTTCCTTAGAGGCCAGATCTGGCAGGGAACCGGAGTCAAAGGCGTGGCCCCGTCCAAGCTGACTCGCGGTGTGGTGCTGCTGAAGAACCGGATCACCAAGCAGATGGACGCGGTTTCCCTCTACCTGCACCCGACCAAGAAGGAAGTCTACGTCTACAATCCTCGGTTCCTACCGGGGGACAAGACCCAGCAGCACATACCGATCAAGAGCGTCCTGGGAACATGGGACATCACCAAGATGTTCCTGCTGGAATCCCCGGTGAACAAGTTTCACCAGCGCTGGAAGACCGAAGAAGCGTTCATGGGGGAGATCGGCGACAACGCGACCATCAAGGAAGTGCTGGCGGATTCGGTTTGGGAAATGGGACAGAAGAAGCGCGATGCCAAAGCGGCTATCAGCGCACTGGAGAAGCTGCTGGAGGGTCCGACCAAGGAAGAGGAAGTAACGGGAGAGTTGCCTAAGGAGGCTGGGGAAGAGGGTGAAGCTAAGGTTGAGGGTGCGGAAGCCAAGGCAGCTACCACAGAAGCGGAAGGGATGAGACCCAGCGAAGCCGGGCTGGTTGAGGACGAACAGGCCGCGCCGGAAGAACGAGCCATCGAGATGAAGTCCGGGTCACCCGAGACTCTGGCTGAGGGCTCCGGCCACTTGCAGGGGCCGGGCATGGGCGTCCTGGGGCTGTATCAGACCGATCCCCAGAGGCTGGTGAGGGGTCCTCTGACCACTGAGGAAGCCGAGGCGATCTCCCAGGCCATCTCGAACTACGAGAAGGGCACTCACCAGATCCCGATCATCAAGCAGGCCGCCAGCAAGAAGCGCGGGGTCACCACCTGGAAGGAATACGGCCGCAGGATCCAGAAGGCGATTACCAGCCCATTGGATCTCCTGAACGTCTTGAAGCAGGTACAGTTCCGGCGAACCCACATCGGCTGGTACACCGGCAAGCCCAAGGGCCTGCGCGGGGAGGACTATTGCTTTGTCACCGGGATGGACAAGATCGTTACCTGGTGGCAAAACCAGTTGAAGAAGCAGAACAGGAAGTACATACGATCGCTTCCCCAGAAAGAACAGAAGGCTTACCTGGAAGGCCTGAACCAAGAAGCGCTCATGGAGGCGCTGAACCATGTCTATGAACTCAAAGAATCCGCACACACCGGCGTCCAAGGCCCAACCGAGCAAGGGGTTCCTCTCGAGTCGGCCAACTTCCGAACACGAGCACTGGAAGTCTATGGCGAAAACACTGGACGACTTGCTAGGGAACTTGCGCTGGCGAAAAAGCGAGCCGCTCAAGGGCCCTCCCCCGGAGTCGTCGGAGAGCGCGAGCGATACCTCCTCACCCACAAACCAGTAGAGGACTGGCTCAAGCAGTGGGGGATCTACAGCGAATACCCCGGACGCAAGGGACCCAAGTTCCCACCCCGGATCACCCGCCCGGAGGCCGAGTCACGGATGGTGGAGCTGCGCGGCAAGGGCATCCCGCCCACCGCCGAACAGCGCGGAGGCGGAGTCCCGGCCTACCGCAGGCTAGGGCCTACGCCACCTCCAGGTGGAGCTGAGAGCATTCCTCCACAACTTCTTGATCCCGGGTCACAGAGGTACGTGAAGGAGCATGCTGCCGGTGTGGCTCCGCCCAGGTGGGGAACCCAGATCTACGCCCAGTTGGCCAATAGGGGTCCGGAAACCCTTGGCAGGCCACCCAGAGAAGCTCCACCGGGCTACCAGCACCCTCCGAGAGAGGAAACCGGTCCGGCCATGCGCCTGGGCATGGGCGGATATGGACCGTCCAACCGGGCCAGGGGAGAGCTGGAACAGGGTCACCGTGCGTTGGCGATCACTGAGATACGCAAGAGCATGGGGGATCAGGAGCTGGCCGTTATGGGAAGGAAGTCCTGGAAGGGGTGGGACGATGCCCTGAGGATGATGAACATGGCCGAGGAAGGGGTGGTGGTGAACCCACTCGAGGCTGCCGCGATCGGCCGTCACGCCTGGCAGTTGCTGGACGAGAACGCCGACAACATTGCGATCGACACCGGATTTGGGTCCGACCAGACCAAGATGGCTCAGGAGCAATCCAAGGCATGGGGAACCCGGTACAGCAACACCTTCAAGACCACCTGGTCGGAAACCGGCAAGGTGTTCCAGGGAGATCTGGATGACATGGGGAACTACACTTCCATCCGCAGGCAGGTGGAGGAAGAAGACGAAGGGGATATAACCGTCGAGGACGATCAGCACATCCGGGACATGGTGGACGGTGTCAAGGTGGCCAGGAAGGAGCGAGAGAAGGCGGTGAGCGCCCTGAGCAAGGCCGCAGCACCCACCGCGACCGATAAGGGCAACGCGGCTGCCATCAACGAAGCGCTGAGGCAGGCCAGGGAAAACCGTGAAGCGGCTGAGGACTATCTGAGTGTGATTGAGGGTATGCCCATGATGGCCAAGCAGTCCAAGGATCTGCCGCCGCTGGACCATAAGACCGAGGACGCTCTGGCCAATGTCGGCTACGAGATAATGATGGACCTGTCCAACAAGGGCGACCTGACCGATGAGCGCTGGCTAGAGGAAATGCGCAAGGTCAAGGCGATAGGGAACAAGTACGACAACTACCTGGGAAAGATCAGGGCCATCTCCCAGGAAATCCGAGATATTTTCCTGGACAACTTCATCGCCTCAGGCGAGTCCACCAAAGAGGCCAGGGAGATCCTTACCCGCAAGCGTCCAACGATCGAAGAGAGCAAGGCCGCCATCGCCCGGGCGGTCAAGGCTGACCCCAAGGGGTATCACCCCCGGCCAATCGAGGCCTACCATGTGTTCAACGTGGTCAAGCAGGTGTTCCTGGACCCCAAGGACAAGGTGATCAAGGACCCTCTGGAGCTGTGGTTCCGGGCTTCCCAGGAGACTGGATTGCCGATGGACAGGCTGCTGGCGGCACTGTCCACTAATCGGACACTCAAGCACCTGACCGCCGATGCCCTGGAGAAGATGCGCATTGAGAACCGGGTGGTTCAGGATGCCAAGAACTGGCTCAAGAACCGCCGCTATCCCGGCTGGCTGCAATTCATCCGCAGGATCCCTCGGTACTTCTTCATGGACAAGATCTTCGGCCACGGCATGGTGCCGCTAGTGACCCACGCTGGGAACATGGCGTTCAACCCCTACGCCTGGAAGACCTACTTCCCGGTATGGCTGGACATGTACAAGATGACCTTCGGCGCCAAGGGGCTATCCGGGAGGGACTACCATGCCGCTGTGATGATGGACTTGCAAAACAAGCCTCGGTTTGACTTCTGGGTGAACATCTGCGACCTGAAGTGCGATCCAAGGCAGATCACCGATGACTACCAGATCGAGATGCTGAAGAAGTGGTTCGAGAAGAAGAAGCTTGGAGGGCTGATTGGCGGGAGAGGGTTCGACGTGCTCAAGCTCCTGCGCCATAACCGCGCGGAGCAGTGGTGGGACACCCTGCCGGAGCACATGAAGACCGGTGAATCAGGGAAGATCATGGGCAAGTACATCGCCGACAGCGTCAACCATGCCACCGGGATCGTGAAGACCCACTTCCATGAGGCGCTCAACTGGGCCATGTTCGCTCCCAATCTGGAAGCGTCTAGGTGGGCGATGGCCACCGACCTGGTCAAGGCGCTGGACATCATCAGGCCGGGCAAGAACGCCAGTCCGGAGCAGATCCTGTGGGCCAAGAGTGAGATCCGCCAGAAGGCGGCGATGGTGGGGATGTATTACTCGATGCTGGCGATGAACCAGGGGTTTTTGAAGGCGATTGGAAGCGATGAAGATGTGAACCTGACCGACCCCAGGAAGCCTGACTTCATGTGGTTCAAGGTTCCGGGGTTCAAGGTGGGGGTGGTGAATCCGTTAATCGGGATCGTGAAGCTCTTTGCCAATGCGTTCCACTCGGGGCAAGGCGACCTGTCCCAGATGGAGAAGCTCCAGGGCAGGCAGAACCTGATGGACACCACGATCGGCCGGTATGCGCGGGGGAAGTTCTCGCCCTTCGCCAGCTTTGCCTACGATGTGGCGACGCAGCAGGACTTCTCGCGCCGACCGCTGCCGTGGTCCAGCGACCAGGTGCCGACCTACTTGCGAAGAAGGGGAGTGGAACCGTGGGGTATGGGTGAATGGGTGGGCCAGCAGATCTCGCCGATCCCGCTGGAAGAAGCGCTGGATACGTGGCGGCAGATTGGGATGGATACCGCCACAGCCAGGAAGCTGGCAATCTCCCTGGCCGTGTTCGGTCTGTCGGCTGGCACGGGCGTGCGCTTGGCTCCTACTGAGCCCTAAGGCAGCACTCTCTGGGAGTGCCAGGCCAGATCGTCCTTCCACATCAGCCACCAGTGGAACTCCTTCCAGGTTCTTGCCGCCACCTTCAGCTTGATGATGGAGTCCTCCCAAGCTTGTTTTCCTTTTACCTCGTAGATCCTCAAGGGCGGCTCGGCAGCAAACTCAACGATGTCCGGGCACAACCAGGTTCCATTTGCGATCTCCAGGTTCAGGCAGTGAGGCCGGAAGGTGGAGAACGGGAATCGGCTGTGCAGAGTATCCAGAGCCTCCTGTTCCAGCTTGTTAAGAGCTGGCTTGGAACGCTGCCGTATGCGCTTCTTCACGGGAGTCTTGACCGTCACCACGTTCTGCAACTCGTGCTTGATCATCTCCGCGTTGTGCAGGGCATCCTCGATCCGCCTGCGCAGAGCTGGGCTCTTGATGTCATTTAGCTTTATCATACTCTGTTCCATGAGTGTGTGACATTCCGTGTGTGATTTGCCACCAGCAGTTTCTCTTTGTTCCCATAATTATTCAATCTTCTTACTAAATGGAGCAGCTTTAACACACGCAATAGTTCTATCGCATCTGCTGCACACCAGAATGACCGAGTGATTCTGGGTGTCAACGAATACGTCAACCCCTGCCTTTGGGTGGCATCTGGGGTGGATCCTGACCGGCGCATCCAGGCTGGCCCGGCGTACGTAGGCGCTATTAAAAAGATCCCTACAGGCCATGTGATTCCTCCTTCCACAGTCCCTTGCACCGAAGGAAAGCCACGGCACGCTGGTGGGCGGTGGCGCGATGGATTGGATATTCACACACAATCCGGAGTTGGTCCGTGTACTCCTGCCATGAATGTGGCTGGTCCCGATATAAAACGGTTTCCGCCTCGTGCATCGCGTTGAGGTCGTGGCAGTAGTCGGGAAGTTTCCTGTCGAATTTGGTTTCAAACCTGCCATCCGGCCCATGCCACCCTGCCGTTTCGTAATTCCATTTCCACCCGCACGCCTCCGCGATGGCGATGTTTATTTCCTGATCTTTCATAATCATGTCAGTTTGGCTGGGATGCTGGGATCGCCATCATCCAAACCGGGAAGCTGCGGAGTCATAAACTCCGAGAGCTTCTCCTTGAGTTTGGGCAGTTTGTTCTTCTCGATGTTGAACGCCGACACGCGCAGCTTACGCGCGACGGCCCGTTTGTACAGGACGTTCTCGGCCTCCAGCGGACCGGCCATGGCCAGTTGCCCGGCCAGGTACTCAAGGTTGACCGCGTGATCGATCATCTTCCGGGCCTTGGACTTGTACTGGTCGATGGCGTCATTGATCTGTTGGGCGGTTTCAAACCGCTTGCGTTGTTTCTTCATAGGCTTGCCAACTGCCCGTTGAGTTGTTTGATCTGTCGTTTGACCCCAAGGTATTCCTTCTTCTTCTCCGGCGAGTCCCACTGAACCCCGAAGGCCACCTCGCTGGAGAACCGATCCTTGATCCCCTGAGCCACCCTCTCCAGCGCCTCCATCTTCTTGGAGATAAGCCAGGCGTCCTTAGATCCCCCGGCATTCTCCTTTTCGAGGGAAGGGGGGGATTGTTTAAGAATCCTGATCTCTGACTCCAGACCTGCCATCCTCTTACACAAGAGGTTGATCTGCTCCTGCATGTTCATACTGTCCTTTCGTATTTAATTTTGCTCTGGAATAGTTTGGATGGTGAAATACCATGCCGTTTCAGTATCTGTATTCGCTCCGCCTTCTTCCTGGGACCCTTTGGCTCCACTAGAATTCGGAACATATCGTCTGTGATCTCCTGGCCCACAAGATGGTAGATCCATCCCCTTCTTGGTGGCCAGCCAATGCCCAACAACCTAAGCTGATAGGAGTTGAGTGTACCTAACGCAGTAATCAGTTCGTAGTTCAATACCATAATCATCTCCATACCTCTGCCAAAACCCCCCTTACCCCCCTTGGCAGCCAGCCGAGGAAGTAAGACAGGAGGGTAACCGTCCGCGCTTATTTATAGTGGCCTTTTCTGCGGACTCCCGGTGGCTTCCGGGTCCCCTAACCACTGAAGATTCGGCCTCGATTTTGATACGGTCCGAGGGCATGCAACCGCCTTCTGATAGGAAAGGGAAAACCTTTGTCCTCTGAGTGCCTTGGCCGTGCCAGTCCACTGGTTTCGAGTTCCGGTGTTGCCGGACGACTGGGGCTATGTCCGTACCGGAGACGTTCTCGCCGGTAGCTGGCCCTGGTTGACGCGCCACGCACCCCGTCAGGCTGGCAGTGTTCGCGCCTTCGCTTAACCGTGGTTCCGGTCAAAGCATTCAAAGGACAATCGTTTTCCATCTCGTTGGGCGGGAAGTCTTCCGTCCTCGCTCACCCCTAACCGCAGCACCAGCCAAAGCTGGGCCGCGCAGGTTTCGGCTACCGTATGGTCTCTGGCCGTTCAGAGAAACACCCCACCGGTCTTTCGACCGATGGGGTTGAGATGAACCAGCCAAGGTTCAGATTCCGGCTTGCACCGGAAATTGCATCTGACATGGTTGGCTTATTCATCTTGTCCTATCCTGCCCCTCCCTTAAAGGGGTGTCAAGGGGTTATGTCAAGATACCTTTGGTTATGTCAAGCTAACTTAATCCCCCCTCCTCCAGTAGTCTATGGCTATCCACAGCACCAGGATCAGGGTTCCGATCAGGATGGATAGGGCGATGGGGTGGTTCATGGGGAATATGAGTTGGACCATCTCCAAAAGTTGAGAATCGGCAGGAATCCCTTCTCGTAGATCTCCGGCCAGTTCTCGTTCATAAACACTTTCACTTCACCGATGTTGACGGTGCTGATGTAGATTACCGCTGTCAGGATATGCTTGTCAGCCACGTTCCCCAGGCACTTGGCATAGGCAGCGGTCTGTAGCCTTGCCTCGATCCACGGCTCCTTCGGTGGGACCGACCGGGTAGTTTTGAAGTCCCCAACAATCAGCTCCCTCTCGTTCTCGATCAGGATGTCCGACCTTCCGGCGTAGCCATTGCCAACCAGGATGAACTCTGACTTGACCACCTTGCCCATCCCTTGAATTGCATCCAGCACCGGGAAGACATACGGCCGCCACTTGGCATCATAAGGCCTTCCACCCACTGCCTCTTCCAGGGCATCGTGAATTGAGCTGCCCAAGTCTGCCGCTCCAGCGGCCTCCCTGTCCTGGATGCGCTCGGTGACCAGCACCCTCTCCACGAACTGGTCGTTTGTCTCTCCCTCGAGCCTGGGCGTGTCCATCACCGCCCTTACCGCCTGGGCGATTAACCAGTCCTGTAGGGCTGGTTTTGCCAGCACCTTGAGTAAAGTTGTGACACTTGGAAGTAGACCCAACTCTCTGGCATCCGCCAGTGTTGGCCGCTTCATTCCCGGCCCTGACTTCTTCTTCAACTCGTAGCACGGTTCCCCAGACTGGGTGTACCAGTGGCTACTTTCCGATCTTCTTACATTTACTGCTGTCATACTGTCCTTTCATTGAATGTTTATCGTTAAAATGCCCCCGGGAACGTTACCCAACCCTCCCGGGGGCTACCTCCCGACCTATTGCTGGCGCTGAAACGGCCTGAACCTCCATAGAGGACAGCACCGATCACCGCACTCGGTTATAGCACGCTCGTCCTCCCCGCAGCAATCCAAGCATTGGAGCTTGATCGCCGTCCTGGGGCTACAGACCCCTCGCCAGGAGCGTTCTACAGCCCTACGACGCGTTTGACCCCACTGATTGATCCGTTTTACCTGGGCTGGGGTTAAGCCCCCTCCTTGATGGCATTCACCATGTCCTGGGGGCAAGGGTGGGCCATTACAAGCTCTCATCGGGGTGCTCCTTCTCGAACCAGTCGTTGAAGGCGTCTAACGCCTCCCGGAACTTGATGTCCGCGTCACCGGGCGGCATCTTGGTGCCGTCCTTCTTCTCCCAACCCTTGGGCTCGTAGTGATTCACGAAGCCCCAGAGACGCTTACGCGCGTCTTCGTCGTCGTGCCGCGCGTCGTAGAGGGATCGGATCGTGTCCGGATCCTTCATATACTCGTCCCGCTTCTGCCCCTTCCGAGGCACCGGGACCACGATGTCCATGAACCACTCGTTCACATCTCCCGACTGGGATTCCTCGGCTTTCACTCGAGGAACCTCAATGGGTTTGTCCTGTTTCTGGACAGGCTTGCTCTCCTTTGTCTCATAATGAGGCTCGAAGGCCCTCACCGCATCCCCGCCAGCCTCAAAGTTGGCCAGGCAGGATGCCAGGGCTTCCAGCTCCTGCTTGCTGAACGGGACGAACTGGAGAGGCAGATCCTCCACCTGTTCCCCCGGGATCAGCGCCGAGATCTTCTCGAAGTACTCGGTTGCCAGCTTCCTGGCCGGTTGTCCGGGACCGATGTTGAGCTGGGCGATCATCCAGGCCCTGGTTGCCTCCGTCGGCAGCTTGGGGGCTGGTGCGGCTTCCTTGGGCTTGGCCCTTGGCGTGGCGCCCATCGGCTGCTTGGGGTCCCGGCGCCTCTGCCACCATCCCTCGATCCAGTCCTTCTTCCAGGCCTGGAGTCCGATCCCGAACTTCTTGCAGCACCGCCTGAGGGCTGCGCTCTCCGCCCCCTCCACCGCATCCCCGTAGTTGGTCTGCTGGTTCTTGGGGTAGTAAGCCATGTCCCCGATTGCCTCGGCTACGAAGCAACCGCGGATCACTAACATGGCCTCGACATAGACGTTGGTCCCGTCCACACCCTTCTCGGTCTTGAAGGGAACGTCCCACCGCGACCGAGTGATCAAAGCCCATCCCCCCATTCCGAACACCTTGGTCAGGCGCTCTCGCAAGTGCGGGTGGGCAATGTAGATCAGGTTCTCTTTCCCGGCCGCGCCCGTGAAGAACGCATCGTCCGGGAAGTCCGCCTGCAACGCATCGCTCTCCTCCTTGGTGAGCTGGAGCGTGGACGCCTTCTGGTAGGCGCTGTGAGTAAGGTCCGCAATGGCCTGGACCTTCGCTTGAGCCGCTGTCATGGGCGGCTTCTCCGGCTCTGGCGATCGAACTGCGATCGGCATGGCCGTGTTCTCGTGTTCTTCAATCAGTTCTGCTTCTTCTTCTTCAGTCATAGTTTGTCTTTCAAAGGATAGGCCGGGATGTTGCACGGGACAGATCGTGCGCCTAGCAGGTTGTGTTTAGCTGGCCATCCCGGCCTGTTGATTATTTCAGTTTGTCCTCAAGATACTCAACCAGGTACTCTCCATAGCCTACCACGAACTGGTGTCCTTCGAACTCGAACACCGATTCCTTGGAGGCCTTCTTGAGCGCCTTCTTGAACCTTTTGAGCTTCTGCCGGGTCCAGGTGATCATCTCGACCGGTGGTTCACCGCTGATCATTTGGCACCCCGCACTTCTGGCGTGGGATGAATAATGACTTCCACCACGTTGCGCATGATGTCAGCTCGGACCACTGCCTCGGTGTCCCGTATCACCTGCTGTGCCAGCGGCGACACCCCGTTGCGGAAGGCAACGCGGTATCCCCAATCCAGATCCTCCACCGTTTTGGCACGGTGAAGCCGGTAGTTGATCTGGTTGTTGCTCAGCGACGTTCTGGCCCTGATGGCCCGATTGGACATCCCCCGCTTTGCCAGAGCGAGGGCGATGTAGTCATCACCTGCCTGGAATGTTATTATGTTTTTGTTGATTCGTTTATACTTTTTCTGCATGTCTGCTGTCCTTTCTTATTTAGTTTTACTGTTCACCAACGCACATCCAGAACCTTGTCTGACATTTAGGACAGAACGGCAGGTAGGCCGGAATGGCCCCCGTGCCGTTGCTGACCGGGTTCTGTTGTTTTTGTTTTAGAAGCTTCTGCTTCTCACGGTACATCCGACCGTATTCCTGCCGGTGCTTCTTCTTTGCCTCAACGGCAGACAGAACACTAGGCATTGTGGGAACTCCGGCATCCTTGGCTGCCACGGCCGCCTTGGCCTGCTCCGGGGTCATGCCCTTGGAGTAGACCAGGTAGCGGACCCGGCCATCCATACCCCGGATGCCGTGCTGCTTGAACTTGTGATAGCCCAACGCTCGGTTGGCTATCGCTGCGGTTTTGGCAAATTCAGTTTGCCAACCGCACACTTCGCATTTACGTTTCGTCATAGGTTACTGTCCTTGTTTCTTGGGGGCCCTTGGTGGGGCCCCCGTTTGTTTAGCTAATCCCAAGCCGCATTGGCTCCAAGGGGGCTTGATTCCTTGTCAGGCTCTCGAGCCTGCTGCGCCTGCTGATCCGCCACCGACTTCGGTTGATCGGATTCGTTACCGGCCACGATGGTGCCTTTGCCATTCTTCTTACGTTTGCCCCGTTTGACAGCTATGTCAACCTTTTCCCCTTTCTCGATGGCCAGGGCCCGTTCGGCCTCGATCTCCACCCAGTCGTCGGCGATCGTTTCCATGTTCTTCACCAGCGACCGGATGTCGATGGCGTCGTAGCGCTCCTTCATGGCCTCATCCAGGATCTCATCGATAATGGGAGACTCCTGCAAGAAATCCAGCACCTGCTGGAGGATCTCGATGGGCACGTCGAACTTCGGATTGTCCATCAGCGTCTCCACCACTTCCGCCGCCGACGCCTCGATTCTTTCCGTGAGGCTTTTGCCACTGGTGTAGCCAGAATACCCCCCTCCGTAATAGTCGGGCGTGACGTAGGTCGTGACCTTGCGCTCCACCTTGATGTAGTTGTCCTTCCACTTCTGGGGGAACTCCAACTCCACCTTCTCGGTCATCTGGTAGTAGGCCACGTTGTCATGCAGCGTATTGGGCAGCATGACCTTCAGGCTGTCGGAGATGTCCCAGAAGTCCGAGAACCTGGGCTGCATCTTGACCCCCTTCAGGTAGAGCCGGGCATGCATGTCGTGCCGGGCCTTGTCCATGAGCCCCACGGTGATGTGGAGCCCGTCCTGGCCGGTCTCATGGGCGCGGCCACCAGGCCGCTCCTCATTGTTGCTGTCGCCGCCCGACTGGAACGCTCCCGCCGAGCAGTGATGGTGAATGGTGAAGAAGTAGATCAGTTCATTGGCATTGGGCAGCGCGGCCCTCTGCTGGTTGAACTCGTCTCCATCCAGTTCCTTGGTGGTCATCCCGGTCCCGGCTTCCTGCGGGAAGGCCCAGAACAGGATCTTGTTGGTGGTTGGATCGATGAATCCCCTCACCTGGCTCTCGCTATGAGCCTCCTGGTAGGTCCACCGGAAGAATGACAGAACTTTGTGCCACTCTTCGTAGGGGATCTTGGGCCCCGCGTAGTCGTAGTCCAGCTCGGTGGAGCTGATCTTGTGTTTTAACTTGACCGACACAATGCCTGGAAACTCCAGGACCTGGTTGATTGTGTCGTCCTTCATTTTAACGGTCTGCATGTATTACTGTCCTTTCTGTTATGTGTTTAATCGGTCATACTCGGCTGGCAAATGGTTGCGCAGCCACTCGGCTAACTTGGTTCTCAGAGTCTCCTCGTGGATCTCTGTCTCGTGGTCATCACTGTCCGTGGCCTCTTCATCACTGTAGTCGTAATCAGAGGCCTCGGTGTTGGGAGGATTTTCACCGCACATAGCCCGGAACCGCCGTTTCACCACTGTTTCCAACTCGGATAACGAGCCGCACTCTTCCGCCATCTCGGCGATGTCGTCGCGTCCTAGTTCGTAGTTGCGGCAGCCATACTGTGTGCAGGAGTAACTGGCTCTCCCAGACTCTCGATACGAGTATCCCACTTCGATCGACAGGGCATTGGTGGGCGCCCATCGAGGAAGCGTCGGTAGGTTAAAAGGGATTTCGTCACTAGACAACACCCCTTTCTTCAGCTCCACGGTCTCGATCCATTGCAGGATCTGGGCTAGCGTGGTGCATACCGGGGGGATCGGAATCCCCACCTTGGAGTGAACATGAGTCCGGGCAACCGGATTCAGTGGTGCCAGTCGAAGCAGTTCATGGATCGACTGATGGATCACGTAGGTCCATTCCCGCAGGCGGACCGGCAATACATCGAGAGTTGCGGTCCAACCGCAGCCCTCTTTATTGCAAAAAAGTCCTGGAAGCCGATTGTCTTTGGCGACCAGGACCCGCTCGGCAAACGCCCCGCACTTGGGGCATTTGAGTGGTTTGTCTTCCTTCGGCTTGGCCTTAGTGGCCTCTTCCGCATTTAACTGCCGAAGTGTCTCTTGCTTGATCGCTTCTTCCAGATCTGGCGCGATCGGTGCTGTTTGTGTGCTCATATTTTGTATCTGTTGTTCCAGTCTTAATCTCTCCCGTTCACTGATGAACTGGGTGTAGGGATCAAGCGTAAACGGCCCCTGCGGCGGATGCGCCATCAGGTGTGGGTTCAGGCTCGGTTCCAGGTTCTCCCACCAATTCAAAGGATTTGTTGGCATCTTTGATCCTAAAGGTTTCCAACATGGTCATGTTGGCCCGGTAATGATACGGGAAGTTGCTCTCATCGACATTGAGCCCCATGCCCGGGCGCTTCATGCCCCAAAAGACATAGAGCCATTGGGCCAATGAGATGGCCATGACATTCGCCGACACCAGTTGCGGTGTGGCGACCTGAGCTTCCCCGGTGCAGGTCTCGGGGCGTGAAGGATCATCCGTATCATCGGTCTCGATGTCCGGATAGTAACAGCGCGGATCCAGCGGGGTGTCCCGCCAGTCGCGGCGATAGAAGTAGGCCTCGGAGCTGGTCTTCTCGTTGGCCGCGATGATCGCGCGGCACTTGAACTGATCGACCGAGCGAAGGATCGCCAACCGGCACGGATGATTGTCCGCGCAGGAGATGAGCCAATCGTCCCGGGTCAGGTCGATGCACCCGAGCGTGTACCAGATCGGCAGCGCCTCGCAGTGATACCGTTCTGCCAGGGCCACCGCCTTGTTCTTGCCAACGTCCTCTTCGGTGAAGAGCTGGCGATTGAGGTTCTTCTGGGTCAGCTTGTCCCGATCCACGATGATCAGGTGCTTGCGGCCCACTAACATGCACATGGACGGCAGGAGCCAGCTACCGCCTCCGCCTCCGCCAATGATGAAGACTCTCATGGTCGGCGGCTTTCTTCAATGATGGCCTTGGCCAGGTCCAACTGTTCTTCCGACAGGGCCATGTCGATTTGCAGCTTGGTGACCGCCGTGTCGAGCAGGCGCATGAGCTGCGAGTACTGATCCGTAGTCAACAGCTTGGTGCCGACGCTAGGATCGTGGATCATCCCTACCGCCACCGCGTCCCGTGTGTGCAGCGCCCAGTGGATTGGCTCCGACAGTTGCTTGAATGCATGGAGCATCTTCTCCTCCAGGGAGACACGCACCGGGCAGGTATTGAGCAGCTCGTAGATAGTCATAAGAGCACCACCTTCTCGCTGATCGCGTTGCCGACCTTGGAGCAGTAGGATGTCCAGTGTCTCTCGGGCGGGATCTGATCGAAGCCGCTGTCCTTGGGCAGGAAGGAGAACAGGGCTTTAGTCTGTGCCTGGGTGCGCCACAGGTCCGCGTTCCACTGGCTGTTGGCGAACTGTTCCAGAGCGGCCGCCACACATTGCATGTGGCTGGCAGCGGCGAACCGCTCCTGTCCGAGGCAGATACGACACTCGTCGTATAAGTTGCCCAGCGGGAGGCGCCAGGTGGCTCCTTGGTTATCGAACGCAAAGAGGTAGGTGTGGCCCACCTTCTCGGCGATGCAGTTGCCCGGGCTCCATTTGACCGGCATGAGAAACACCAGCCGCATGTCGTCCGGGGGAATCCAATCCAGCGCCTGGATCGGGTCTTCGGGATTGTTGAGGTTTGGCGTCCACTTCCCGCCATCCATGCGCCAGGGGCACTTGATGGTGAGGCGGGGAAGCAGGGCGGTCCACCAGCAGTCGCCGGTGGATTCGACCTGGACGTTGAACTGGCCCCAGCGTTCATGCTGGGCGATCGCGTTCGCGCGGGCCGACACGTCCCCACTCATCGCCCGGGCGATCTGGGGGGTGATTCCAATCTCCCGGCGGGTAATGTCCTCGCGGAACAGCTTGCCGTCGGGCTGGAATACATACTGTGTTGTTGCCATAATTCTGTCCTTAAAAAAGTGTGGGGGCAGAGCGACGAATCGCCCCACCCCCACGGATTAGCTAACTAATCCCGGCCGGGATTAGTTCTGTTCCTTCTTGTTGCAGGCGGTTTCCACAACAATGCTGCCGGTGAAGGGGCTGCCCCCGCCGAACGGCTCGATGAACTCCGGCGCGATCGCGGAGTCCGGGAGCGCAACACCATTGTACAGGATGTTGACATTGTCGCCGAATCCGAGATCCGCCCGGATGATATCGGAGCACTTAATGTCCCCGATGGTTGTGTCCTGGGGAAGATCGTAGATCTTCACGTTGGACCCATAACGGACTTTGAAACGCTTCATACCGGTATTCGATTACCGAGTTGATGTTTAAGGTCCCGATTACCTGGCCTTGCGGTCAGTGACTTCCGTGGGAATGGTCCGCTCCAATTCATTGAAGAAGACCTGGAAGTAGTTGGAGCCCAGCTTGGCGTTGATCCAAGTGAGCAACGCGTTGTCTTCCCAACTGGCGACTTCGCTCTCGATGAACGCGGTCGCTTCCTCCGGCGTGGCCAAACGGCAGGTGTCCACCGTGAAGGGCACGTTGTTCTCGCTGAGGGAGCTGCACCCGTAGGCGCTCCCGGAGCTGGCGATCATGCAGATCGCAAACTTCGTGACGCGCTGTTCGGCCTTGGACATGACCGCGAAGACCTGGAACGGAGCGATCTTGGAGAACATCGCGCGGGGGCGATATCCCGTGATCAATCCGCACAGATCCGCCAGGCCTTCCTGGTTCTGGAGGTTGGGGTTGTTCTGGAACGCGTCGCTGATCCGCTTGAACTGAGGCGGAAGCTTCGCTTCGTTGGCAACCCGATTTACGTCATACCGAGCCTTCTCGAGTACCTGAGCTACGATTAACTTACTCATACTGTCCTTGTTACTAACGTGTGCGAGGGGTTTCTGGCCCCGTTAAGGAGTCGCACTCTCCCGTTGTGTTTCCGAACCACCACAATGATGGCCGGACTCTGAGCCCGTAGCTGTCCAGGCCCAGGTTCCGACTATCAGGCAAACATCCCCGCGATGGGGTTGCTTGCGCGTTGTTTTTGATACCCGTCCATCACGGTCCGGGAGACCGCCATGAACTCTTCGAACCCGATCCCCTGGCAGACTCCCTCATCGAAGGACTCGATGATGACCCGTAAAACCGAGTCCTCGTCCGGGAACCGCAGCAGCATACGATGAAGCAGCAGGGAGAGGATGATCAGCCTGCGCTCGGGCGATAACTGGGCAGCGCTCACGGTTGATTCTCCTGTCCGTAGTTGGTGAGCTTGCAGTCCACCAGCTTGGTCTGGTCCAGCCGCACCACCAGGAGGGCGATGATCTGGCTCAAGGGGGCGAGGAGCTCCTGGTTCACGAAGAAGAGGTAAATCTCTCCCCGGGGCCGGGAGTTGAGCCGATCCAGCTCGTCATCCTGGAAGCGCTTGAGCAGGTCCAGGAGCGCTTGATACTCGGCCTGGGTCATGGCGCCTCCGTGATGAATCTCCGGGCGCGGTCGCGTCCAATCCGCATGACCCGGAGACGAATGTTGCGGTTCTCCAGCCACGCCAGCGCGGCGTAGAGGCTGAAGAACCTGGGGAATATGATCTGCATGTCTGTCCTTTGGTTTTGTGGGTCACGACTCCACGGTTTGCTCAGTGAAATTGAAGAAAGCGCTTCCCCTTCCACGTGCCCCCACTAGCTAGATGTTGACAGACCCTAAAAGTGGACCAGAATTTGTCCATGAAGTGGACACCAAACTACTCCATAGCTTGCCAGATCCAGAAGAGGATTTTGGTTCACATGAACGACGACAAACTCTCGCACAAGGACCTGGCCGCCCTGACCAGCGCTTGGAACACGCTGGAGGAGAGAAAGAGGATCCTGAGGATGAAACCCAAGCCACGGTCCATCGACGTGAATCCGACCGCCAAGAAGGCGGCAGCGCCGGTGTTCACGGAATAGTTCCTTCCAGTCCAGCCCCTGTCCAAGGAGCTGGAATAAAAGAACTTGCGCCAGTTCCACGCCTGGCGCTTGCGTTGGTCTGTTAGCGGTCGAGTTCTTCCAGTTCCGAGGCCATCGCGGCCATCATAAAGTCCTCGGCGATATGCTGGCGCCCATCGGCCTCGGCCTTGATGGCGAGGTTGAGCCAATCGTCCGAGGTAAGCTGCGGCTTGGCACAGACATACATTGATGCCTGTTCGAGCCACTCACGGTCTGTCATTCCAGCACTCATAGGTCTGTCCTCAACTTGCCCCCGGGCCTAACCGGGAGCGAGGTGAAGAGCGGGGCTTCCACGCGCCCCGCTTGCGTTAATGGGTGATCTCGTCGATCTCCAGGAAGTCATCGGCAACGTCAACCAAGCTCTTGTTGTTGCGCCACTTCCAGATGTAGAGCAAGTCCTGCGGGACCATCTTCCAATACCACCTGCCGGACTTGGACCAGCCGTATCGCAGCGCATACTTCAGATCGAACCGGAACAAATTCCAGCTCAGTCTCCGCATGGTGATTTGGCTCATATCACGCCTCCGGGAGGATCATGACCTGACGGAGGACCTGGTCCTCGCAGGCTTCGAGCTGTTTGTCCGTGAGCTGGTAGGCATCCACGAACGAGGGGTTTAGGATCGGCATGTCCCCGGTCGGGATCATGACGATGACCTGTGAGTCGCCTACCTGTTTGATGGGCCAGCGAAACGATACGGGTATGCATTGTTCGTTGTCGTGATGATTGTCCGTGACCGCACACAACTCTCTGTCATTCATTAGCTTACTCATAGTTCTGTCCTTTGTATCTCCTTTGGTTATCTGTCCTTAACTCCGCCCACGCTTCAGCGTGAGCAGAGGTAAAGAGCCGTGATTCAAGGCTCACGGCTGGCCTGTCCAGTCCAGCCCGAATGTGCCCAAAAAGGCACAAAAAAGAGCAGGGGCACCCGCCCCTACTCTTGCTCTATGCTGGCATCGAAGTGGCTTTGACTTCCACGGTGTTCACTGGGGGCTCAATCCCCAGAAACTTGTAACATTCTGCCAGCGGTTTCCCGCTGGTAACGTGCAAGTCCCATGCTTTGTCGGTTACGGCCACTCTTTCCCAAGCCGCACTCGCACTCTTGACTTGCCTGGTTTCCCTGTCAATCCCCGCCCGGAAGGAACGGAGAATGAAGTGCTTGCTGGATTGCATGCACCCGATAGCAGGCGCGGCATCCGTTCGGAGTTGCTGCCCTAACTCTACCCTCTTCTGCGCCAATGCCTCTTTTGAGAGTCCCGCATTGTCGGGTTGCTTCTCAAGCTCGGCAATGCCAGGGACTTGGGCGGAGTAGCCAGAACTTAACAATTCCCTGGCAGTACCATCGGCATTCTTAAGCTTCTTACTTAACTTGCCTGTCTTTTGTCCCGGTGTAAGAGTCTTAAGTCCCTTGCCGAACTGTATTTCCGAAGGTTGGAATAGTACCATGGGTTGATCGACATTAGGTGCCTTGTCGGTCTGCTTTGGTGCCTTTACAACCCGCTTGCGCTTAGGCTTGGCTTCCGGTGTATTGACTTCTCCACTAGCTTGAATGGTGCCAGTAGTGGCTTCTGACGTTTGAATGTTTGTATTCATTGGAAGGAATTTACCATGGGCAAGGGACCGTCCCCTGCCCTTACACCCTGGGGGGGG
>Ga0316221_1000415_pt1 | contig 56010 bp, 40 predicted proteins | sample TBH18007metaG_FD_206003 | JGI IMG/M metagenome (GOLD analysis project Ga0316221, IMG submission 206003) | Freshwater microbial communities from Trout Bog Lake, Wisconsin, USA - TBH18007 | ecosystem: Environmental > Aquatic > Freshwater > Lake > Hypolimnion/Profundal zone | place: USA: Wisconsin... | reverse complement strand
TTTCCGCTGGGCCTTCAGATTGTTTTAAGTACGGTTAAGACCTGAATCCGCACTTCAGGATCTTGTGTTCATTATGTTTAATCAGAGGCCTGATAAGGCGGAAGCGACCAATGGGGAAAGTTTTCGTTAAAAAAATTAACCCACTGTGGTTAAGGGATCCGCTTGTCGTCAGAGCTGAAAACCAGTTGCATTTAGTACGTTATCACAATCAAACCCTCTTAGAGGGAATGGAAGCAGGGACTCAATGACCTGGATCTGCTCTAGGACACCATGAGCCCCCTTGTTCCAGGTAGCTCGACATTCGGTCCAACCGGTAACGATGTCTGTCATAGTGAGGCTCCAGACGAAGTCACCTGCAAGAGAGGTACCGCAGTGGGCTACCGTGTCGGCCTCGACGAAGCCTGGGAGTGTCTCATCCCAGAAGTGGGTTCGAATGGGTATCTGATTCTTGAGCAGGGAGCCTGGCTTAGTTCCAGAGAGGCCTTTGGGGTGGCTTAACCTGAGAGGCTTTAAGAGACGATCTAAGCTTGCGGCCGAGATGCTGAGTAGATCGTTACGAATGGCTGCTTCAAGTGCGCCAAAGTGGGTCTCATAGTGAGGTAACCAAAGAGGAATGGCGGCCTTTAGGCGTTTTCCGCAGGGTTGGTCGCTAGTAAACCAAATGCGTCGCAACGGTTCGAGCATCAACTCTGCGCGATATTTAGGTTTAGGGCCGGGACGTTTAGGCGAGGGTTTAGATTTGGTTTTGCGGTTTAGAAGCCGGATCGCATATTTTCGACAGTAGCCGCAGACGGAGCAGAATTCATTGAGAATGATCTGTTTAGCGGCTTTATCACTTTGGTGATAACGTTTTCTGATAGCCAGAAGATAGGCTTTGCGGGCGTCTTTTCCCATTGCGGTAATCCGGTTTGTTACGGTTACCAACAATGTGAGTCAACGACCCCTTTTTAGGGAGGCCTTCGGTTACATTTAATATGAGTCAACTCGGTAAACGATTAGTTGAATGGACATGCGGGGCTGTTTTCCTTAGAATTCCCCACCGGATGGCCGCATAAATTAACATCAACGGGACGGACCTCGAGGTTCCTCCCGTTTTGCATGTTTAAGGTGATAAAAAATTGAATACCTACGCATTACTTGCTCTTGAAGACGGCTCAATTTTCAAGGGGATTGCTATCGGGGCCCACGGTTGCTCTGTTGGCGAAGTCGTTTTTAATACATCCATGACAGGCTATCAGGAGATTCTTACCGATCCCTCCTACGCCCGCCAGATCGTTACGCTCACGTACCCCCACATTGGTAACGTCGGAATCAATGCTGAAGATGCAGAGTCCCCAGATTTATTCGTGAGTGGGCTGGTGGTTAGGGATCTGTCGCCCCGGATGAGTAATTGGCGAGCTGAAGCAAGTCTCTCTGACTATTTAGTTAAAAACAACATCATCGGTATCTCCGGAATAGATACCCGCAGACTGACTAGAATTCTGCGTGATAAAGGTGCCCAGAGAGGGTGCATTATGGCTGGCAAGGATCTTGACGTCGAAGAAGCGCTCGCTGCCGCGAGGGCTTTTTCTGGTCTTCAGGGCATGGATCTCGCGAAAGAGGTGACGGCCTCTGAGAAAATAGTGTGGGCGCAGGGTTCTTGGGTTTTGGGTGAGGGTTACATCCGTCCATCCAAGACCACTTATCATGTGGTCGCCTACGATTTTGGCGTGAAACGAAATATTCTACGTATCCTTGCTGATCTGGGTTGTAAGATTACAGTGGTACCTGCGACCACCCCGGCGGAGGAGGTCTTATCTCTAAAGCCCGATGGCGTATTTCTTTCGAATGGTCCCGGTGATCCAGAGCCTTGCGATTACGCAATACGAGCCATTAAAACCTTCCTCGACTTAAAGGTGCCTATTTTTGGTATCTGTCTTGGGCATCAGTTGCTGGGTCTAGCGACCGGGGCTAAAACAGTCAAAATGAAGTTCGGTCATCACGGAGGAAATCATCCAGTCCAGGATTTAGATACGGGACGTGTGCTGATTACCAGTCAGAATCATGGATTTGCAGTTGATGAAGCGAGTCTTCCTTCCAATGTCAGGGCGACCCATCGCTCTCTGTTTGATGGGAGTCTTCAAGGGATCGAGTTGATCGATCGCCCTGCGTTCAGCTTTCAGGGTCACCCTGAAGCGAGCCCTGGCCCACACGATTTGAAGCCGCTTTTTGATCGCTTCATTGAAAAAATGAACTCCGCCTGCCACTGAGACAACATAGAGTCATGCCAAAGAGAACCGATATAAAGTCCATACTTCTGCTTGGAGCAGGTCCAATTGTCATTGGGCAGGCCTGTGAATTTGACTACTCCGGAGCTCAGGCTTGCAAAGCGCTGCGAGAGGAGGGCTTTCGTGTAATCCTCGTCAACTCGAACCCTGCGACCATCATGACTGATCCAGAGATGGCCGATGCAACCTATATTGAGCCGATCGATTGGCAAACGGTTGCGAAAGTGATCGAAAAGGAAAGGCCTGATGCCCTTTTGCCAACGATGGGGGGACAAACTGCCCTGAATTGTGCCCTAGATCTTGATCGACATGGCGTGCTGGAGAAATTCAACGTGCAAATGATCGGAGCTTCAAAAGAAGCCATCGATAAGGCCGAAGATCGCCAGAAGTTCAAGGAGGCTATGACGAAGATCGGTCTTGAGTCTGCCCGCTCGGGTATTGCCAATAGCCTTGAAGATGCGCTCGCGTGCCTAGAGCGTACGGGTTACCCAGCAGTTGTGAGGCCTTCGTTCACTCTGGGTGGTAGTGGTGGCGGTATCGCCTACAACCGTCAGGAATTTACAGAAATCTGTGAGCGCGGGCTTGAGCTGTCGCCTACCCATGAGCTATTGATTGAAGAGTCTTTACTGGGTTGGAAAGAATATGAGATGGAGGTTGTTCGTGATCATAAGGACAATTGCATCATTGTTTGCTCAATCGAAAACTTTGATCCTATGGGCGTCCATACTGGTGACTCGATCACAGTTGCGCCCTCTCAAACACTGACTGATAAGGAATACCAATTGATGAGGGACGCATCAATTGCCGTATTGAGAGAGGTGGGTGTCGATACCGGTGGTTCGAACGTCCAGTTTTCGATCAACCCTGCCAACGGCAGAATGGTGGTGATCGAGATGAATCCACGAGTTAGCCGGTCTTCAGCGCTAGCATCTAAGGCAACTGGTTTCCCGATTGCCAAAGTGGCTGCAAAATTGGCTGTTGGTTACACGCTGGATGAACTCAAAAATGAAATTACAGGTGGAGCGACTCCAGCATCATTTGAGCCATCTATTGATTACGTTGTAACCAAGGTTCCACGATTCACCTTTGAGAAATTCCCTCAGGCCGATGATCGATTGACGACTCAGATGAAGTCCGTGGGTGAGGCGATGGCCATCGGCAGGACGTTCCAAGAGTCTTTGCAGAAAGCCTTGAGGAGCTTAGAAATTGGCGTGGATGGGCTGACCGAGAAATTAAACCTGGCAGCCGAAGACGCCGAAGATGTATTGGCTAGAGAGTTGCGCCATCCGGGGCCTGACAGGATATTTTATGTTGCAGACGCCTTCCGGCTTGGCTGGTCACTTGATCAGGTGCACGAGCATTCCAGTATCGATCCGTGGTTTCTAGCTCAAATTGAGGAACTCATTCAAGAAGAAGTAAAGCTCTCTGGAAGGGCCTTGGGTAGCCTCCAGGCGGAAGAGATTTTCATGCTTAAGCGAAAAGGTTTTTCTGACTCCCGCTTGGCCAAAATTCTTGGTAGCCAAGAGTTCCATGTGCGCGCTGCTCGTCACAAGTTTGGAATTCGTCCGGTTTACAAAAGAATCGATTCTTGTGCGGCCGAGTTTTCAACGTCTACAGCTTACCTTTACTCCACTTACGAGGAAGAATGCGAAGCGAATATTTCAGATCGAAAGAAAGTGGTTGTGTTGGGTGGAGGTCCAAACAGGATTGGTCAGGGCATTGAGTTTGACTATTGTTGTGTACATGCCTCAATGGCTCTGCGGGAGGATGGTTACGAAACCATCATGATCAACTGTAATCCTGAGACGGTTTCTACCGATTTCGATACTTCGGACAGGCTTTATTTCGAGCCGTTAACCCTAGAAGACGTATTGGAGATTATTGATCTAGAGCAACCCATTGGTGTGATTGTTCAGTTTGGTGGGCAGACGCCTTTAAAGCTGGCGCGTGCTCTCGAGGCTGCAAATGCTCCGATTATTGGCACTTCTCCGGATTCTATCGATTTGGCAGAGGATCGTGAACGATTCCAGAAACTTGTGGATAAGCTGGGTTTGAAGCAGCCTCCAAACCGTACGGCTCGTTCGCAGGAAGAGGCGGTTCAATCTGCCAACGAAATTGGTTATCCCCTAGTCGTCCGTCCCTCTTATGTTTTGGGCGGTAGGGCTATGGAAATTGTGTTTAACGATGACGATTTGCGCCGATACATGCGCGAAGCGGTCAGCGTCTCTAATGAGTCGCCGGTCCTGCTGGATCGGTTCCTGGACGATGCAATCGAGATGGATGTGGATGCTGTCTGTGACGGCAAGGATGTCGTCATTGGTGGGCTCATGCAACACATCGAGCAGGCTGGAGTGCATTCTGGTGATTCCGCTTGCTCCATTCCTCCCTATGATTTAAGTGAAGCACTTCAAAACGAGATTCGACAGCAAGTGAGGCTTTTGGCTGATGCACTAGGTGTCGTTGGTCTGATGAATACTCAGTTCGCTATTAAGGGGAATGAGATCTACATCCTTGAGGTTAATCCCCGTGCCTCTAGAACGGCTCCTTTTGTCTCTAAGGCGACGGGTCATCCACTGGCCAAAATTGCAGCTCGTTGTATGGTGGGCCAAAGTTTGGTGAGTCAGGGCATTACCAAGGAACGAATTCCTTCCTATTACTCAGTCAAGGAAGCGGTATTCCCGTTTATTAAGTTTAGAGGAGTTGATCCTCTTCTTGGTCCAGAAATGAAGTCCACAGGTGAGGTAATGGGTGTGGGCGCTACATTTGGAGAGGCCTATGCTAAGGCACAGCGTGCGGCTAGTGTCAAAATACCCCAATCAGGCAGTGTCTTCATCAGTATTCGCGAAAGTGACAAGCCGAAGGTGTTGTCGGTAGCTCGGGACCTCACTGAAAGAGGATTCAAGCTGGTAGCGACTAAAGGGACCGCGAAAGCGCTTAAAGAAGCCGGTATTGAATGTACTGTGGTGAATAAAGTCTATGAAGGTCGACCGCATGTGGTGGATATGATCAAGAATGGCGAGATTCAGTTCATCATCAATACGACGGAAGGAAAAAAGGCCATTTCAGATTCTTTTACCATTCGTAGGCAGGCGCTTCAGGATCAGATTACTTGTACGACGACGATCTCAGGTGCCAAAGCAACCTGTGATGCGCTCCGTGAGATTAATTCGGGTGACGTTAATTCTCTTCAAGACTTGCATAAGACCCTGATATAGGGCTTATGAGGCTTGATTTATGTATATCAAAATGACCACGTATCGAGTCTTTTGGCTGAAGGTATGTAAAGGCTAGAGTTAAGGTGATGCAAAAAATACCACTGACATCCAATGGTGCTGATAAGTTGAGAGAAGAGTTGAATCATCTCAAAACTGTGATGCGACCTAAAATTACCGCGGCAATTGCAGAAGCAAGAGCTCATGGTGATTTGAAAGAGAATGCCGAATATCATGCGGCGAGAGAACAGCAAAGTTTTGCGGAAGGCCGGATTAAGGAGATAGAGAGTAAGCTCTCAAACTGTCAGATCATTGATGTGACAAAACTTAATCCGGGAGGCAAGGTTGTCTTTGGGGCTACTGTCGACCTCGAAGACGTAAATACCGGTGACGAGGTGACTTATCAAATCGTGGGTGAGGATGAGGCGGACATCAAACACGGTAAAATCTCGATTACTTCACCTATTGCTCGTGCTCTTATAGGTAAAAAAGAGGGGGATGTCGCTACCGTTCAGGCGCCTGGCGGTGTGAGAGAGCTCGATATCTGTGCGGTCAGATATATTTAAGTTTTTTTAGGGCGTTTTCTATAGATGGTTGCGATGTGGCCTATCGCTTGAACCAAATCGGCTGAAAGGGTTGAGGTAATCTGTTCGATCATTTCTTTTCGAATATCTCTGTCCGCGGCATTGACGCGTACCTTCAGCAATTCATGATGATCAAGTGCAAGGTTGATTTCATTAATAACGGCCTCACTTAGCCCGTTTTGCCCAATAATGACAATGGGTTTTAGTGTGTGCGCTTGTACCTTGAGAAATTTTTTCAATACGGGTTTCACTGACTCTCCTAATTTTCACTCAAATCTGGCGAATTTACATGGCAAGAAGCCGAAGCAGCGGACGTTGGTTATCCGAGCATTTTTCAGACGAATACGTTAAGCAAGCTCAGACTCTTGGTTATCGTTCGCGTGCCGTCTTCAAACTGAAGGAATTGGACGAGCGAGAATCGCTCTTCAAACCCGGTATGTCGATTGTGGATTTAGGTGCCGCACCGGGAGGTTGGTCCCAGTTCGCATCCGAGCGCGTCGGGAATTCCGGAAAGATTATAGCGCTTGACCTCCTATCGATGGAAGATCTTCCAGGTGTTAGCTTTATACAGGGCGACTTTAGAGAGGACTCGGTGCTGATGCAGATGATGGACGAATTAAATGGTAGATCAGTGGATCTGGTTTTGTCCGATATGGCACCTAACATGAGCGGAAATCGAGTGGTGGATCAATCTAGGGGCATGCATCTTGCCGAATTGGCGCTGGAGACAGTTAAAGAGATTTTGAAGCCGGGCGGGGTTTTTGTGACTAAGTTATTCCAAGGCCCTGATGTGGACAATTATGTCCGTGAAGTGAGGCTCAGCTTTGAGAAAGTTTCGGTTCGAAAGCCCAAGGCGTCTCGAGACCGGAGTCCAGAGGTCTATTTGGTGGCGCGAGGAAAACGCTAATATTCATGACTAAGTTCCTCAACAACGGAATACTTTGGCCAAGCACTTAGGATAGCTTTTACCAAGGTAGCGAGTGGTATTGCAAAGAATACCCCCCAAAATCCCCACATACCTCCGAAGAACAGAATGGCAACAATAATGCCTACTGGGTGCAAATTAACCACTTCTGAGAAAAGCAAGGGTATGAGAATGGTGGCATCGGCCGCTTGTATTAAGGCATATGCCAAAATCAAATAGGTGAATTGGTCGCTAGGGCCCCATTGAAAAAAGGCCACCATCAGTACAGGGAAAGTCACCAAAGTAGCGCCCACATATGGAATGATGACCGACAGTCCCATCAATGCTGCGAGCAGCAGAGCATAGTTTAGTCCTATCAGCCAGAACGCTGCATAGCTGGTTGAAAATAAGACCAAAACCTCGAACAGTTTACCTCGGACGTAGTTGCCTATTTGTGCGTCGACTTCTAGCCAGATCCTAAGTGAAAGATAACGATCAGTAGGGAGGTACTGTTCCAGCCATTCAAGCAGCCGTTCCTTATCCTTCAGGAAGAAAAAGACCAGCATAGGAACAAGAATCATGTATACGACGAGCGTGATTATGCTGACCAATGATGTATATGAGTAGGAAAGCATTGATTGCCCCCAAGCTAGTAATTCCCTCCGAACGGTCGCCATGATTTCAACAAGTTGATCTTCCGTAATGTAATCCGGATATTGGGCTGGTAGCTGCATGACGATGACCTGGCCTTTCGTTACCCAAATGGGTAATTGGCCCATCAGTTGCATCGTTTGCTTATAAAGTGAGGGAAGAACTGCAATGAAAAGAAAGGTGATAAAGGTTAGGAATAGTATGTAAACAATGATGACCGAAAGGGTTCTGGGTAGCTTGTGTCGAACCCCAAAACTAACGATTCCATCAAGGAGGTAGGCAATGACGCCTGCCGCAAAGACCGGCATGAGCATTTGGCCGAGGCCGATGACCAGAATGAAAGCGAGGGTAAGGAAAATTGCAAATGAAACAGCCTGAGGGTTGGGGAGGAGCCGTTTAAACCAATCGCTGATCCAGTTGAGTACATCGAGCATGTTTTTTTCCTAGATATTATTTTTATGGGGATCTGGTCACGATAAACAGTCTCATTTAGGCATGATACATCAATCCTTGTGATGGTCTTCTGGGCGCCAAATTCTATTGAAATCTTCTACTTGGATCAAATGAGCCCTTAATGCGCGCCAACACATTATATTGTGCTTGACTGATGTTAATACCACACTCTATAGTGTCATCTCATTCCCTAACCCCCGTTACCCGAGGTGCCTTTCATGGAGTCTGAGTCGATTCATTACCCCCCCAAAACCGGCGTATCCCCCGTTGGTTTTATCCCCTCCGATTTAGAGCTTCAAGCCCATGCGCCCGGCGAAATGCGCGTGATACGTCGTAATGGCAAAGTTAATGGTTTTGACGCCAGCAAAATCAGTGTGGCTATCACCAAGGCTTTTCTCGCTGTCGAAGGTAATTCAGCTGCAGCGAGCGGGAGAATTCATGAAGTGGTACAGGAACTGACGGAGCAGGTTGTTAGCGCCCTTTTCCGAAGGCTTCCTTCTGGTGGAACGATCCATATCGAGGATGTTCAAGATCAGGTTGAACTTGCTTTGATGCGTGGGGAGCATCACAAGGTGGCTCGTTCTTATGTCTTGTATCGAGCTGAACGAGCGCGTCTTCGTGCCGAAAAGCTAGCGGTTGAGCCTGCCAAGGCCGGCCCTGAGTCGAGCTTGAGTATAACTTTAGCTGATGGCTCTTCGAAGCCATTAGATCTTAAGCGGCTTCGAAAGATCGTTGATGAGGCTTGTTTGGGCTTGTCTGACACTGACGGAGCTTGGATCATTGAGGAGACTACTCGGAATCTATTCGATGGAGTTCCTGAAAAGGATGTTGCGCCTGCGCTATTAATGGCGGCAAGAACTCGAATCGAGCAGGAGCCGAATTATTCATATGTTACAGCACGTCTTCTGCTCGATAGTCTTAGACGAGAGGCATTGGCGTTTCTGGGGCACGAAAAGCCAGATGCTACTCAGGATGAAATGACTCAACGTTACGGCGAGTATTTTGTCGATTTCATTAAGCGTGGCGCCGAGCTTGAGCTGCTATCAACTGAATTAACTCGTTACGACCTCAAGAAGCTTGCTAAGGCGCTCAAGCCAGAGCGTGACCTGAACTTTAACTATCTGGGTCTTCAGACACTTTACGATCGTTACTTCATCCATAGCGACGGAGTTCGATTTGAATTGCCGCAAGCCTTCTTTATGCGGGTTTCTATGGGATTAGCGATCAGCGAAATTGATCGTGAGGCGAAGGCCATCGAATTTTATAATCTCTTGTCTTCTTTCGACTTCATGAGTTCCACCCCCACGTTGTTTAACTCGGGCACTCTCCGCCCGCAGCTTTCCTCCTGCTATCTGACCACTGTGCCAGATGAGTTGGACGGTATTTACGGCGCGATTAAAGACAACGCGCTGCTCTCTAAGTACGCTGGTGGACTGGGTAATGACTGGACTCGCGTAAGAGGTCTTGGCGCCCATATCAAGGGTACAAACGGCAAATCTCAGGGGGTGGTGCCGTTTCTTAAAGTGGCGAACGACACTGCCGTCGCTGTGAATCAAGGTGGTAAGAGGCTGGGTGCGGTCTGCGCCTACTTAGAGACCTGGCATATAGACATTGAAGAGTTTTTAGAACTCAGAAAAAATACCGGGGATGATCGTCGCCGGACGCATGATATGAATACAGCGAATTGGGTGCCAGATCTCTTCATGAAGCGTGTTGCAGAGGATCAAGATTGGACACTCTTTAGTCCTAGTGACACCCCAGACCTTCATGATCTTTTCGGTGAGGCTTTCGAAAAGCGGTATCAAGAGTACGAGGCGAAAGCGGATCGGGGAGAGATTAGTCTCTTTAAGCGGATTCCTGCGAACCAATTGTGGCGAAAAATGCTTTCAATGCTGTTTGAGACTGGCCATCCTTGGATCACGTTTAAAGATCCCTGCAATGTTCGATACACCAACCGGCACGCGGGTACCGTGCATAGTTCCAATCTCTGCACAGAAATTACGTTGCATACGAACGATGCCGAAATTGCAGTGTGTAATCTTGGTTCGGTTAATTTGGCCGCACATATTACTCAAGATGGGGTGCTGGATACCAATAAACTTCATAGAACCATTTCCACGGCGATGCGGATGCTCGATAACGTAATTGATATCAATTTCTACAGCGTACCTCAAGCGCGCCGATCCAATCTGCAGCATCGACCTGTTGGTATGGGGATTATGGGGTTCCAGGATGCGCTTTATAAGCTCGGCATCTCCTATGCTTCGGACGAGGCTATTGCCTTCGCTGATCAGAGTATGGAGCTGGTGAGTTATTACGCGATTGGTGCTTCGACAGATCTGGCTGAAGAGAGAGGGACGTACTCTAGCTATCAAGGCTCTCTTTGGAGTCAAGGTATCCTGCCTATCGACTCGGTCAGTATGTTGGACCGTGAACGTGGTGGCTATATGCAGATGGACCGATCTACTACCATGGATTGGGAAAGTCTCAGAGATAGAGTTAAGGCTGTTGGTATGCGGAATAGCAATACAATGGCAATTGCTCCTACGGCAACGATTTCGAATATTTGTGGTGTTTCACAATCGATTGAGCCGACCTATCAAAACTTGTTCGTCAAATCAAACTTGTCCGGCGAATTTACGGTGGTTAATCCGTATCTAGTTGCGGAGCTTAAGAAGCATGATTTATGGGATGCGGTCATGATCAACGACCTTAAGTATTACGACGGAAGTTTGCAAAAAATCGAGCGGGTTCCAGAGTCAATTAAGCAAAGGTATGCAACGGCGTTTGAGCTTGATGCGCGCTGGTTGATTGAGGCGGCCTCAAGACGCCAGAAATGGATTGATCAGGCTCAATCGTTAAACCTCTATCTCGCAGCCCCTTCGGGTAAAAAGCTTGATAATCTTTATAAGTTGGCGTGGGTTCGTGGGCTTAAAACGACTTATTATCTAAGGACGCTTGGGGCGACCCATGTAGAGAAAAGTACAGCATTCGACGGTAAGCTTAATGCTGTAAAGAATGAAAGTGGTGACTTTGCAATTTCATTGCAGACTATGGAAGTTGTTTCCTCTGACATCCGTGTTGAAAGTGGTCCGAAACTTTGTTCGATAGACGATCCTACGTGTGAAGCTTGTCAGTAACTTTTTGCTACCGACTTAAGTTGGCACTAGGATTATCCATCTGAATGCTCAAAACATCAGGCGGGAGTTCCTCCCGCCTATTCCCTCTCCCCAGAAAAGGGTTCGTCGCTCCTAAAGGCGCCTCTTTGCGAGGCGCGATCGGCAGTGATTGTCTTGTTGTCTTTCTGGTATTCATGGTTCCCACAAGCTCAATTGAATGGTATTTTTAAGGGTTATTATTGCCCAGAAGACGGGGATCTTGGCCCTGGTTCATCAATTGAGTATCGCCCACTGAGAGCCTCATTTGTGCTTTGGTCTCCAGTCAATAGGCTCGTGTGATTTGGGTTATTGTTGTTCACTAGTAGAAGCTAGATAGATTCATGAAACACGTCGATCCACCCGTTATATCGGGAGCTCGTCAACTTAAAAAGTTGCGTAACGCATTGGCGATCATCCATTGCCGACGTTTACTGTCAACTTTCCAAAAGGAAGCTGAAGCCACTATTTCGCATGATCAAGCTAAACGCGTTACCTACTTGACTGAGCTTTTCTCGCGCATACATCGTGAAATTTTTGAGGATTGGAAGGACCAGGCTATTGAGCCCGATCGGCCCGGTACGATGGTGGATGCTGCAAAGAGAAAGCGGTTCCGAGAAGCGATCGAGAGTTTGGTTCTGTATGAGGACCAGAACCAGTCTACAGCACTCTTTGATAGCAATGGGTTTGTAATCAAGACTCAGAATATTGCGGATAGATTGGCTCGCTTCTACCACACGATGAGATCAATCAAACCGTTTTCATATGGTAATAAGCTGACCATGAATTTCTTCATGACGGCCCTGAGTGGGCTCCCCGCTTTCAATAGCGTTTACGAGCAGGGGATCGACTTCAGGCGGTTGGATGTCAATGACGCAAAAGTTTTACACGACTCAAGAAGTAGCCTGGAAGAGGTTACGGTAGCATTCAGTCATGCTTTAGATCCAAACAGGACGAGATGTCTTGAAAACTCAGCCAATGGTTATGGTGTCTGGCCAGAGCAAAAATCATTTGTTTTTGGTATGCCTTTTTTGCGGCACAGGACAGCAGATGGGGTTGATTGTCTTGTAACTGTCAATGGGGGCCTCGTTACGCTCAGTAGTATCAGTGAAGAAGAGATCCCGCTTGGGGTTCATTTTGCTGATTACCCTCTCAGTCTTACAAAAGATCTAATTGGTTATTTGCCGGGTACTGAAAGTCTGAGAGGGAAAACTGACATAGATGGCATTGCTATTGGTCCGAACGGGGAGGCCCCACTGTTCTGTCTGGATGTCAATATTCTGACAGGGTTGCGATCGCCCAGTCATACCGAGTTTGTTGAGTTGCTTAAGCAATGTGCAGGTGAGCAAACACCATTGTTTGAGCTTGCAAACAATCCAGAACTTAAGGCGAAATTGATCGATGCTGCAGATGGCGACGATCGCTTGAGGCGAGGTGTAGAGATTGCGGCCGAACGATTGGGGAAAATTGCTCGAAACCTGGATCGTTCAAAAGAAGCCATATTTAATGGAAAGTTGCCAGAATCAACACCCAGTTTGTTTCTTTGTATGGGTGGGGCGGGTGCTGGAAAAACGGCAGTTGAGGAGATTGCTCGGTCTCAGTGTGGGGAAAACTTTGTTACGGCCTCGCTGGATGAGTTTCGTAAGCAAAGTGATCTATATCTGGTTTTAACGGCAGCAAACCACCATAGTGACGACTATATTTTTGTTGAGCCATTTGCAAATACGCTCCGAGACTGGGTTGCTAGTCAAGCGAAACAAGAGAAGATTAACCTCTTATATGACGGAACTAGTATCCCCTACGTTCCCAGATACTCGGGCATCGTGGAATCTTTCAAAGGCGCTGGTTTTCATACCTTTATTGCGGCGGTTGATGCATTTATCGTCAAGCCTCGGGGGCGTGAAGAAGAGTTACCGAGATCGGCTGCCATCGGTAGCGTGAAAGATAGGTTTGAACGAACGGGGCGCGCGCTTCCCTGGGTTGTTGCGGTCGATAAGCACATTCGTGCGCCTGCAACTTTTTTAGATGCTCTGGAACATAACGCTTTGGATAAATTGTCACTGTTCGCTAATGACGGCGAGATAGATCGGCATTATCTGGTGGCAGAAACCTTTTTATTTTCACTGGATCAGATTCGAGTCATTCATGAAAAGCAGAGGGATGGGTGTTTAGCGAACTATTTGAGGGATTTAATCCGATTCAATGATGCATCCACTCTAAAAAGTCTATCTAATGGTGATCAAACCCGTTTAGAGGCATTAATCGATCGAATTCCGGGGTGGGGGGAATCCAATGTGGCCTATCAGATCTACAATCACGGAGACATCAGCAGAGTGCTTGTGATCTACAATGGCCGAAGGATGGTTGATTTTCTGGAGAAAGGGCAGTTGAATCCCAACGCTTCCGGTGAAGAGGGCCTGCTTCATAAGCACAGTTCCCTCGCTTTTTTGATTGATCCCGGTTCACCAGAGCCATGGGCGGTGAGACTGCAAGGTTCTTCTTCCTGAGTTTTGATCGAGAAAAGCTCCCAAAAGAGATTAAATCGGTGTAGCGTATTGAGATTGACGTCAAATTTCAGTACCCTGCACCCGGGATTTTATTGTCATGAAACGGACAGAGTATGCCGACCCACAATTCGGGTGGCCTGTACGTGATGTATGGAGTGGAATATCTTTGGATGTGGTTCCGTCCTTCATGATGAGGTGTGGCTAACCTCATGAACTTCATGGGTTAGCTGAAAGAAAATCACATGGTTCTAATAATAAAATAGAGAGGTAGGCAACGTGTTGCAAGCATCTGCGTCGGTCACCATAGCATTGCTGATGGGGTTAGTTGGAGTGTGGTTCGTGCTCTGGCAATTCAAAAGGGTACTTAGTTACGATCAAGGTAATGACACCATGCGTGGCATTGCAGCTGCGATTCAAGAGGGTGCTTCAGCATTCTTAAATCGAGAATATCAAGTCCTTGCCATTTTCGTCGCCATCGTGGCAGTGGTCATTACTTCATTCTTGCAGTGGCAAACAGCAATTTCATTTGTGATCGGAGCCGTAGCGTCAGCCGGTGCCGGGTACTTGGGTATGTACGTAGCCGTTCGCGCAAACGTAAGGACTGCGGCTGCGGCGAGTCAGGGTCTCCATCAAGGGCTGCGTGTGGCTTTTGGGAGCGGAGCCATCATGGGTATGTCAGTCGTAAGCTTTAGCTTGATAGGCATGACCTTGCTATATATGTATTTCCGAGGTGATCCGAACCAACTGTCCTACATTACAGGTTTTGGTTTTGGCGCAAGCAGCATCGCCCTTTTTGCCAGAGTAGGTGGTGGGATCTATACCAAAGCCGCTGACGTTGGTGCAGACCTCGTAGGTAAGGTTGAAAAAGGTATTCCCGAAGATGACCCCAGAAACCCAGCCGTCATTGCGGACAACGTCGGTGATAATGTGGGTGACGTGGCAGGCATGGGAGCAGACCTCTTCGAAAGCTACAGTGGTTCAATCATCGCAGCCGCTACATTAGGGGCGAATTTGAGTGGTGATACAGCCTCATTCATTGGTCTGCCTTTCCTGGTGGCTGCTGTGGGTGTTCTAGCCTCCTTATACGGCATCTATATGGTGATTGGGGAAGGCGAAGCCAGAAGGCTCCCTCCTAAATACGCGGATTGGATTGAGAAATACGTTGCTAACATTGATGAGAAAGCCAGCCTTGAAGATCTCCTTCATGCACTGCGTAACTCTGTTTGGGGTGCCTCTGCGGTCATTTTGGCGCTGTCTCTGGTTGTCGTGCTCTTCTCACCAGGTGTGAGCTTCAATTATTGGCTCGTTATTGTAGTCGGTCTGGTTGCCGGTAACGGTATTGCTTACGTTACGGAGTACTACACCTCTTACACCGAAAAACCTACCCAATCGATTGCAAACGCTTGTCAAACGGGTGCTGCAACCACCATTATCCAAGGTACTGCAGTCGGGATGATGAGTACGGTGTTCCCTGTCCTCATCACGGCGCTGGCTATTCTTCTTAGTATCTGGCTTGGGTATAAGGCGGACGGAACCATGACTGCAGGGTTATATGCAGTAGCTCTTGCAGGTGTCGGCATGCTGAGTACCTTGGGTGTGACTCTTGCAACGGATGCATACGGTCCTGTAGCAGATAATGCTGGCGGTATTGCGGAAATGAGTGGTCTGCCTAAAGAAGTGCGTGAGCGTACAGACTCTTTGGATAGCTTGGGTAATACAACTGCGGCGACAGGCAAGGGCTTTGCTATAGGCTCTGCTGTTTTGACGGCTTTGGCTCTATTGGGTGCTTATGTGACGGCTGCAAAAGTTGAGTCACTGAATATCCTTGGACCAACCATGCTACCTGGCATCTTAATTGGTGCCATGATGCCTTACTTCTTTTCGGCAATGACCATGACTGCAGTAGGGAAGGCCGCCCATGCAATCGTTCTTGAAGTAAGGCGGCAGTTCAAGGAAATTCCAGGTCTCATGGAAGGCACAGGAAAACCTGACTATAAGGCTTGCGTAGGAATCAGTACTGAAAGCGCTCTTCGTGAAATGATCATTCCTGGCACGATGGCTGTAGTAGTTCCTCTTGTCGTAGGTATGATCTTGGGTAAGGAAGCCCTTGCAGGTATGCTGATTGGTACCACGGCGTCAGGCTTCTTGCTGGCCGTTATGATGGCCAACGCAGGCGGTGCATGGGACAACGCTAAAAAATGGATTGAGACCGGCGAGTACGGTGGTAAGGGATCCGATTCCCATAAAGCGGCTGTTGTAGGTGATACCGTAGGTGATCCCTTCAAGGATACAAGCGGTCCTTCACTGAACATTCTTATAAAACTGATGAGTATTGTGAGCCTCGTGTTCGCAACCTCATTCGGTTCTGGTTGGTTCAGTTTCTGAGTAATTAGCCGCACACCACCGAGTCAGGTGGTGTGCGGGCACTCCTTATAGGCCTTAGTTGCTCATAAGAGATACTAAGGCCACAATTCTCCCGGTTGTTGAAGAACGCCGGGATTTTGCTTTATGGGCTTAGGGAAATTTTTGTCGTTCATTTGAGGTTCTCTGATTTGACCATAGAGAGGCCCGTTATCTGACATCAAAACTTCTTCCGGGGCGTACATTAAAAAACATCGAAATCGACTCTTTGGGGCAAATTGATAACGTATGAGTAGCGATTCAGAAAAAAATATATTCCGTCTGGAACCTAATCGGGATTACCGAAACGATAGTCTCCGAAAAGGGGCTGAATTTTCAGAAGGAGAAATACGCGTAGATACTGCCAAGCATTACGACGATTGTTATTGGGATTACAGGACAGCTTGGTTCGACAATGAGAATCTTGCGCTCCATTACGGTTACTGGGAGCCAGGTATCAGGACGCATAGTCAAGCGCTGTTAAATAAAAACCGCATTATGGCCGAAGTTGCCGGTATTAAGACCATGGATCACGTTCTCGATGCTGGATGTGGTATCGGTGGTAGTTCTATTTGGTTGGCCAAAAATATTGGCTGTCATGCTACCGGTGTTACCGTCAGTAGCGAGCAGGTTGCCCATGCAGAAAAGAATGCAAGCCGGCATGGCGTATCTGGAAAGGTCGGATTTGAGGTTGCTGATTTTTGCAAAACCCCATTCCCTGACGAATCTTTTGATGTTGTTTGGGCTGTTGAAAGCAGTTGTTATGCAACAGACAAACGAGACTTCTTCAAAGAAGCATTTCGTGTCTTAAAGAAAGGTGGAACCCTGATTGCCTGTGATGGTTATGCTACCCGGCGAGAATTTAATGCAGATGAGTGGCAGGCTGTGATGGATTGCTTGAATGGTTGGGCGGTTCCAAATCTCTCTACTGTTGATGAGTTTCAGTCCGGTATGGAAGAGTGCGGGTTTTCTGATGTGCATATTGTAGAAGCCACGGCTGAAACAATGCCTTCTGCAAGAAGGATGTATTTGACGGCACTGTGGACCTATCCGATGCAGCTTTTAATGCAGTGGTTGGGTCTACGTAAAAAGGCACAGACAGCTAACTTTAAGGTAGCATTGGCCCAGTGGAAAGTATTCGACGGCGGCTTAGTTAGATATTGCCTGTTTAGAGCAAGAAAGCCGCTCTAAAAGGGGCCTATTCGAATTTATTCAACAGATGGTCATTCTTCCAGAATGAAATGCTTTTTAGACTATATCGGTTAGCTTTCAAGATGAACAAACAGATTCTATGGGTGTTTGCTCTTTTCTTTGCTTTCTCGGGTTGCGGCCAGAAAGGGGCACTCTATATGGAAGTGTATGAACCCCCAGCAGAAAAGCGTGCAAAGGAGGCGGCCCTGAAAAGAGCGAAGGCGGCTCAACAAACAGATGATGAATCGGACGATCAAGCGGTAGGTGCAATTAACTAATGGATCATTTTTCTTATCAAGGTAATGACCTTTACGCCGAATCTGTGCCATTGGCAGAAATTGCACGTAGATATGGAACCCCATGTTATGTTTATTCTCGAGCCACTTTGGAAAGACATTGGCACGCTTTTGATGCCGCATTCGCTGGTCGTGCCCATCTCGTCTGTTACGCCGTAAAGGCGAATTCCAATCTAGCTATTTTGAATGTTTTGGCGAGTCTTGGTTCTGGCTTTGATATCGTCTCTATTGGTGAGTTGGAGAGAGTACTTGTTGCAGGGGGTGACCCTGGAAAAATCGTCTTTTCTGGCGTTGGGAAACGCGAAGATGAACTGAAGCGAGCTCTAGAAGTGGGTATTCGTTGCTTCAATGTTGAGGTGCCGGGTGAATTAGATAGACTGGACAGTATTGCGGGTGAATTAGGAAAGAAAGCACCGGTTTCCCTGAGGGTGAATCCAGACGTGGATGCGCAAACCCATCCCTATATTTCCACAGGCCTAAAAGAAAACAAATTCGGCATTGAAATGGATAGAGCCTTTGATGAGTATATCCGGGCTTCGAAAATGCGGAATATCGAAGTGGTGGGCATCGACTGCCATATTGGTTCTCAACTGACTTCACTTGACCCTTTTGTCGATGCTCTGGATCGAGTCCTGGTTTTGGTAGACAAGCTAAAAAAAGCGGGTGTCACCATTCGACATCTCGATATTGGTGGAGGTTTAGGTATTCGTTACAACAACGAAAGCCCACCGAACCCTAGCGATTATTCCAAAGTACTATCTGATCGATTATTGGGTCTTGATTACGAGCTATTAATGGAGCCGGGCCGTGCCATAGTCGGCAACGCTGGAATACTGGTTACTCGAGTTGAGTATCTAAAATCCAATACGGTAAAGAATTTTGCCATAGTGGATGCGGCCATGAACGACTTGATTCGGCCGGCACTCTACCAGGCTTGGCAGGCTATATTGCCGGTGAATCAGTCTGATGCGGTTCCTACGCGTACCTATGATGTTGTGGGGCCTGTCTGCGAAACGGGCGATTTTTTGGGCAAGGAAAGAGCGTTATCCATTTCAGCAGGGGATCTTCTGGCGGTCAGATCATCCGGTGCCTATGGTTTTTGTATGAGCTCAAATTACAACTCTCGGCCTCGTCCGCCAGAAATTATGGTGGATGGGGATCGCATGACATTGGTGCGCCGAAGGGAGACAGTGACTGAGTTATTTGATACAGAATGTCTGCTTGGCTAACCTATGGAATTAAAGTTCACCAAAATGCAGGGTCTTGGCAACGATTTCGTTGTCATTGATGCGATCAATCAGAAGGTCTCCTTACCGCCAGAGAAAATTAAGTCTATTGCCGATCGTCACTTTGGTATTGGTTGCGATCAGATCTTATTGGTTGAGTCCGCTCACGGTTCACATGCTGATTTTCGTTATCGGATTTTCAATGCCGACGGCTCTGAGGTTGCACAATGTGGAAATGGGGCGCGCTGTTTTGCCCGCTATGTTCTTGATTATGCCCTGACCAATAAAAGAGAAATTCAAGTAGATACCGATGCGGGGCGTCTTGTTTTAACGGTTGTTAACGAGGAGTTGGTTACCGTAAATATGGGCATTCCTCGTCTTTCTCCCAAGGAAATTCCCATGGTCGGAGTCGAGGAGGCTCATACCTATTGCATTGATTTAGATGGTCAGATGGTTTCATTTGGTGCTGTTTCCATGGGTAATCCGCATGCAGTAATCACCGTCGAGGATGTAGAAACAGCGCCGGTTTCCTCGCTAGGCCCCATACTTGAATCTCACGCCGTTTTTCCTGAACGTGCAAACATTGGCTTTATGCAGATTATCGAGCCTCAAGCAATCAAGCTAAGAGTGTTTGAACGAGGGTCTGGTGAAACACTGGCATGCGGAAGTGGTGCCTGTGCTGCCGTGGTTATCGGCATTGAATCAGGTTGTCTGAATAGCCCCGTGAAGGTTTCTTTGCCTGGTGGATCCCTCCAAATATCTTGGAGTGGCCGCGGCAGTCCAGTCATGATGACGGGGCCTGCGATCAAGGTTTTTGATGGAGTCATACAGATATGAGTCGGAGTATCTCGCAAACCAGAACCCTGGAAGGTCCTTCCGCTGATGAGGTAGAAGCCTATTTAAAAAGCCACCCTACTTTTTTTGAGGATCATCTTGAGTTACTGGAACAGTTACGCGTTCCCCATCCCTGTGGGGAAGCGGTGTCCTTGGTATCTCGCCAATTAGATCTTCTAAGGGATAAGGTTAGGCGTCTTTCAAGGCAGATGGATGATCTGGTCCAAATCGCTAGGGAAAATGATGCTCTCCACCAGAGAGTTCACCAGCTCGGGTTGACACTTATCGATTCGAAAAGCGTTGAGGATGTTCTTGCTGGTTTGGATTGGGCTCTGCATCAGTATTTTCAAGCTGACTTTGCTGAAGTGAGGCTGCTGGATGCTAAATTCTCAACCCCTATAGGGAATTTGTTGCTCGGGACATCGGATGTCGGTTTCCCAGTCTTAAATGCTTTGGTTGAAGAGTCCAAGCCCTTATGCGGTCCAGCTCAGTTGGAATTGACTCAAATACTGTTTGGTGAGCATGCAGAGGCGGTTGCTTCTATGGCTATTCTTCCTCTAAAGCATGCTGGAGTTCACGGCGTACTGGCTATTGGTAGCCGGGATCAGAACCGTTTCCGCTCGGATATGGGTTTATCTTTCTTGATTCAAATGAGTGAGGTTCTGGCAGCCAGAATCGCGTCTTTATTGGCTGGTGCTGAACTAGGCGTCGAATAAATCAAAAGGCTCTTATGCAAGATGCGTTGAATGGCGTTGTTGCAATTTATCTGGATTCTTTGCGATTTCAGCAGAGGCTCTCTTCTCATACCCTGGAAGCTTATTCTGGGGACCTTCAGTATTTCAGCCAGTTTTGCATAAGTCGTGGTCTTAACCAGTGGTCAGATGTCTCCAGTTCGGACATCCGTGACTATCTTGCGCATAGGCATCGACTCAAGATGGGGAGTCGAACATTACAGAGAGGTTTATCTTCAATTCGAGGTTTCTTTGCTTTTATGATCAAGAAAGGATTGGCTTCTGCTAATCCGGCCAATGGAATTAGAGGTCCAAAACTCCCTAAAACCCTACCCAGAGTTTTAGACGCAGATCAAATGACTGGTTTGGTCGAGGTAAAAGTTGATGGTGCTCTGGAGGTTCGAGATCTCGCAATGTGGGAGTTGTTCTACTCATCAGGACTTAGGTTATCAGAGCTAACTGCTCTGGATGTTCAGGACATAGACCTCGAAAGTGGGCTTGTTCTTATTAGGCATGGTAAGGGAGGTAAATCAAGACAGGTACCCTTAGGCCGATACGCGAAGAATGCTCTCAATGAATGGTTTCGAGCTAGGAAAGCCTTTTCAATGTTAGATCAGAGCGCGGTGTTCCTGAGTCGGACCGGGACTCGAATTGCTCAGAGAACGGTTCAGGCTAGGCTGGACCGGTGGCAACAAAAACTTGGGCTTGGCGAGCGGATACATCCCCACATGCTTAGGCATTCTTTCGCCAGTCATTTGCTTGAGTCCAGTGGCGATTTAAGGGCTGTTCAGGAGTTGTTGGGGCACGCTAATCTGAGTACCACGCAGATTTATACGCACCTTGACTTCCAGCATTTGGCAAATGTTTATGATAAAGCGCATCCAAGAGCCAAAAAAGGCACTAAGCGGGGTGCCTAAAGATTTGGATCTCCGACCTTTTGTCCCCTGACGCTCGTCAAGGACAGGTTGTTGTATACTCTAGGTCGCGAGGAAACCGTTACAGGATTTATTAATGTCAGTTCCAGAAAATGCAGAAGGGCTAGCTAAAACCGAGAAATCTTCAGGTAAGAAGGGTTTAAGTTTTCAGCGGCTACGCGACAATCGTTTAGCGCCACGTATTGGAGCAGGTATTTTGGGTGGCCTCTTGGTGATGTATGCCATCTCTTGGTACTGGAGTCGCGAACCAGCTGCTTTCGATGTTGTGGAAGAGGCTGCAACTGTGGCCAGCGTACAAAACCCCAAGGAACTCCCTCTAGGGTATGCATACTCCAGCACGCTGATAAAGATCGCAGAAACCTTACTGCATAAGCCAGGTGGTTTTCTGATGAACGATGTTTTCCCCCCTAGCGTTTTTCTCGACAACATTCCTAACTGGGAGTTAGGTGCATTGATCGCTCTTCGTGACGCTACCACGGCACTTAGAAATAACATCGCGCGTTCACAAACACAATCTCAAGAAGATCCAGACCTCGCGAAAGGCGAGCCTTTCTTATATTTCGACTCTAGGTCTTGGCAGTTGCCATCATCTGAATCTGAATATGAAAAGGGAGTGGAGTCACTCGAGGCTTATCGTGAAAGAATTAGAAAGAGAGATGCCAATTTCTACGCTCGTGCTGATAACCTTAGGCAGTATCTCGAAGTTTTAGAAAAACGGTTGGGTGATTACTCGAATCGTTTGAGCGCCAGTACAGCGGACCCTGCAGATCGACTTGGGGAAGCGGGTTCAGGTGAAGGCCATGCGACAAATTCTGAAGAGCGTCATTCTGATCTGGGGCGTACCCCCTGGATGAAGTTGGATGATCGATTCTACGAGGCCAGAGGCTACACTTGGGCCGCCATGCACGTTCTCAAGGCGATAGAATTCGACTTTAGAGATATTCTTGGGAATAAAACGGCAATCGTATCTTTGCAGCAAATTCTTAGGGAATTGGAAAACAGCCAGAAATCAACGTTAAGCCCGGTTATTTTAAACGGAAGTGGTTTTGGTTTGTTTGCTAACTACTCCCTTACCCTAGCTAACTATATTGCAAGGGCCAACGCAGCTACTATCGACTTGAGAAGCCTCCTGCAGCAGGGTTAATTTTCTGTTAAAGGGATAGCTGATCATCAAGGGCGACGCAAACCTTGATGATCAGCTAGATCAAATGCATCTTATTCAGTAGCTTGATGTAGCGATCGTAACGCTCATGGCTAATTTTTCCTTCTTCGGCTGCTGTTCTGACAGCGCAACCCTTGTCTTGTAAATGGCGACAATCATTGAATTGGCATTTCGAGGCAAAGTCGCGAAACTCGATATACCCGTGGCAAAGATCTTTTAGGGACATTTCCGCCAGCCCGAACACAGCCACCCCTGGACTATCAATCAGATGCCCACCGGTGGGTAAATGATACAGTGTGGCTGTGGTGGTGGTATGTCGCCCTAAACCCGCCTTTTCTGATAGTTGCCGGGTCCTGATTTGTTTGTCGGGTAAAAGAGCGTTGGTCAATGATGACTTCCCAACCCCGGACTGGCCCGCTAGCATGCTTGATTTATTTTCAAGTGAAGATCTGAATCCATCTAAGCCTTCTTGAGTGAACGCGCTTAAAGCGAAGCAGGCATATCCAATCGTCCGATAAACACTCAAGATACTTTCGATCGAATCACGATCTTTGACCTGATCAATCTTATTAACGGCTATTGATATGGCCAGATTTCGATGTTCACAGGCAGCTAAATATTGATCTACAAGTAACCAGTCTGGTTCAGGCTCGGGTGCCACAACTACGACCAGTTGATCCAGATTGGCTGCAACGGGTCGTATACGACCACCATGCGCGGGTCGCGTTAAAAGGCTAGTACGCGGCAAAATACATTCAACCCGGCCCTGATTGTTTTCGAGGGCTTCCCACAAAACATTATCTCCGACAGCCACGGACCCAAGTTGGCGCCGTGTATGGCATAAAATCACTTCACCATCCTTGCTTTCGATGGCTAGGCCTTGCCCAAAATGGCTGACGACAATACCTTCCTTGAGTTGCAACTGGTTGGAGTCCTGTGTGTTGTGGTGGTGTCCTCTTGCAGTCTATCTAACGGCCTTTGGCTAATAAGTGTTGGATTCTAACGGCGGCTGGAGGATGGCTGTAATGGAAGGCCGCATATACTGGGTCGGGTGTCAGGGTGCTTGCATTCTCACGGTACAACTTCACTAAGGCGCTGATGAGACGGCTTGCCTGAGTATGTGCGGCAGCAAAGTCATCGGCCTCAAATTCGTAACGTCTTTGAATCAACGCCATCAAAGGTTGGAGAAAAACCGTGAAGACGGGCGAGGCCAGCATAAAAAGTAAAAGTGCAGTGGCGTTTGACTGAGTGTTGACACCTAAACCCGAGTAAAACCATGTTTCATGACTAAGCCATCCAAGTGCAGCAAATCCAGCGAGGGTAATCATTGAGCTCATAAACAACATTTTAAGGACATGTTTACGCTTGAAATGCCCCAGTTCATGTGCGAGTACGGCTTCTAATTCATCGTGATCAAGAGAGTCGACCAGAGTATCGAAGAAAACGATCCGCTTACTCTCGCCGATACCCGTAAAGTAAGCATTACCATGTCCGGACCTCTTGGATCCATCCATCACAAAAATCCCTTTGCTTTGGAAGCCGCAGCGAGTGAGAAGTGTCTCAATCCGTTTTCGAAGTACTTCATCGGGTAGCGGAGTGAATTTATTGAATAACGGGGCAATGAACGTAGGAAAGGCCCAACTCATCAGTATGGAAAAGCCCATAACCAAGACCCAAGCCAGCAGCCACCATAAGCTTCCTAAAGAATCCATAACCCAGAGAATAAGCATGATCAGAGGTGCGCCGATCACGAGCGTAAGCGTGGTTTGTAGGAGCAGGTCTTTGATGAATTGTTTGAACGTGTTTCTATTGAATCCGTAACGTTCTTCTATCACGAAGGTTTGATAGAGTGATACCGGTAACTCAATGAACTGGCCGATTAATAAGACACTAAATATAACGGCCGCACCTGTTAGAAGCGGGGAAAGGTCAAGTTGTAGCCAAAACGATTGGATGCGATCGATTCCACCCGCTAGAGTAAACATGAGCAATGTCAGTACTCCTATGACGCGATCTATATTGCCGAGCCGTCCTTTTTCTACGGTATAGTCTGCGGCTTTCTTGTGGGCATCTTCAGTGATGTTTTCCTTGAAAGCTTCTGGGACCATTTCCCTATGTGCTCTTACGAATCTGATCTGCCTTAACGAAAGCCAAAGCTCGATGGCGAACGAAAGTGAAAGCATGACCAAGAAAATGGTTGTGAAGTAGTTCATAGCTTTGATGTCTCCAATGCGGTGGCCAAGCTTAGCCTTTGATAGAATCTGATACAAGCAAAGAAAAACCTATATCTCAAGGTCTTTTTACCTTCAACTAATACTCTGACAAGTAAATGACAAAAAACGCTCAAAACCTCATCTGGATTGATCTCGAAATGACAGGCCTCGATACTGTCAATGACAGCATCATTGAAATTGCCACTGTGGTTACGGACAAGGAGTTGAATGTTCTCGCTGAAGGACCGGTTTTTGCGGTGTTTCAGCCTGAATCGGCACTGCGGCGAATGGACGATTGGAACAGAAAACATCATGGGGATTCTGGGCTTATCGATCGCGTTCGTGCCAGCAACATAGATGAAGAAACTGCAGAGGCTTCAACGATTGAGTTTCTTTCAGAATGGGTTCCGGCCGGTGTCTCTCCAATGTGCGGAAACAGTATCTGTCAGGATAGACGATTCTTATTTCGATGTATGCCGAAACTGGAAGCCTTCTTTCACTATCGGAATCTTGATGTATCAACCCTAAAAGAGCTGTCTGATCGTTGGGCTCCGGAAGTGAAGGGTGCGTTTAAGAAAAAATGCGCCCACAGGGCTTTAGACGATATCCTGGAATCTATTCATGAGTTGAGGTACTACCGAGAAACCATGATGAGGGTTTGATACTCGGCCTTCCTTAAAGGCCTGCGATGATCGCTATCAAGAGTAAAGCAATAAACACGGCTATCGTGACGAACATCGTAAACCAACTCCAGCGCTTTCCCGCGGAAGCTGTCATCTCGCCTGAATCTCCAGTTGAGTAGCCGCAGGCGCTGCAGATAACTGATTTATCTTTGACTTCGTTTCCACAATTTCTACAGAACATAATAGGCCTCGGCCAGCGTGTCAGATGGATGCTCTTCCCATGAGTCCAAGACTACATCATTTGGGTGGGTTTCGGCAAAGAATAGCCCAAGCTAACAACCCTTTCCACTTGTAGTGAAACTTGATTAAGGAAAATTAGTCTGAATTTGACTGCATTGGGTGCGACTTAATCCGTAAGTTGTTCTGAATGATGCAGAATTGGACTGGGTATGTGAGAATGATGTCTTGGAGTTCGAACATATAAAACGCCATCGTAAAGAAATGATTCTGCGTGTGTTGGTGTGATTAGATTAATTTTTGAGCTTGATAACGTCTCCTTTAGATCCCCTTTATCTAAAGGATAAATAAATTCAAAACGAGATAACCAATGATGAACAACAAAACGAAGTTAACGGTATTGGGTGCGGCGATTGCTACATCGGTTGCTGGATCGGTTGCGGCTAGCGAGAATCCTTTTGAGATGAAAGACCTTGCTGTGGGCTACATGCAGGTGGCCGAAGCGGGCAAAGAAACCAAAGAGATGGTTTGTGGTGAAGGTAAATGTGGCTCACAGAAGGCCATGACTCCCGAAATGAATTGTGGGGCTATGATGAATCAATCTAAGCCGACTGAAAGTCAGCAAAATAAGGCTATGGAAGGTAAATGTGCTGGTATGACAACGAATCAGCCATCTAGTGCGCCGGCTACAGCACCCGCCCCATCTAAGTAAAAAGGATTGTTCCCGTTAGGGAGTTCTTTTGTACGAGCTCAGAGGCGCAGGCTTAGGTCTGAGGCGGGCCTTATTGGGTCCGCTCTCCTCGGCCGTGCCAAAATCAGTTGATTTTTTTGAAGTTGCACCAGAAAACTGGATGCGAGTTGGGGGAAAGCTGGGTAAGCAGTTTGCTGAATTAACTGAAAAATACGTTTTTTCTTGCCATGGTTTATCCCTTTCTTTGGGCAGTCCTGCTCCTTTAGATCATATGTTTTTGCTGGAGCTAAAATCCTTTCTAAGAAAACATGCAATTAAAAGCTACAGTGAGCATTTGAGTTACTGTAGCGATGATGGTCACCTATATGACCTAATGCCTATCCCTTTTACTTCAGATGCTGTTAAGTATGTCTCTGGTCGAATTAGGCAGACACAAGAGATTCTGGAATGCCGTTTGGCCATCGAAAATATTTCTTACTACGCGGCACCTGGAAAAGATATGGAAGAGATTGACTTCCTAAGTTCTGTTCTCGAGGAGGCCGATTGTGATTTGCTTTTGGATGTTAATAATGTTTACGTGAACAGCGTTAACCATGGTTATGATGCGCTAGCATTTCTAGAGGCTATTCCAAGGGATCGCGTGGTTGGTTTTCATGTGGCTGGCCATTATAAGGAGTCGGAAGATTTTCTGATTGACACCCATGGTGCATCGGTCATCGATCCAGTTTGGTGCCTTCTGGATCGGGCGTATGAGCTTTTTGGTGTACTTCCTACCGTACTTGAGCGCGACTTTAATCTGCCGCCTCTGGCTGATCTCCTTCTCGAGGTTGAAGAAATTCGTAGACTTCAACTGGCTCACGCCCCACTTTCAAAGCGCTTTGGATGAGGTTTGAGGTGTCCGACTTCATCAAGCTACAGATGGATTTTGCCGCATATATTAGAAGTCCAAGTTCCGTTTCCTTGCCGAAAGGTGTGTGCTTGGATCGTATGCAAGCATACAGAGCTCTTTTTATAAATAATATGGAGGCCTTTCTTTCTAGTGGTTTCCCTGTTCTTAAAGTCATCATGAATGATGGCTGGATGTCTTTAGTTCACGACTTTTATTCAAGACATCGAAGCACAAGCCCACTGTTTATAGAGATTGGTAAGGAGTTTCTCCATTATTTAGATTACGAAAGGGGTGTGTCGCCGTCTGACCCACCTTTTATTCGAGAGTTGGCTCATTATGAATGGGTGGAATTGGCTCTTGCAATCTCGGAAGATAGCCCCCCTGATGTATTGGGTGAATTGCCCGATTCGTTCCTTGACGCTAAGGTGAAGCTCTCCAAAGTGGCTTGGCCTCTTGTTTATCGTTTCCCGGTTCATTCCATTCATAAGGATAACCAGCCTCAAGTGCCGCCTGATGAGCCCACTCATCTAGTGGTTTATCGTGATCAAAGCGACGATGTAAAGTTCATGGAGATTAATGACATAACTTATCGTCTTCTTAAGATGCTCCAAGCCGATGGAGATTCCTTGTTGAAGGAGGTCTTAGCCAAAGTCGCTGACGAGCTGTCTTACAGTGACTTGAATTCCTTTCTATTGTTTGGAAATGATCTCATTAGTCGGTTACACCAAAGATCGGTTGTCGTACTGAGCTGATTTTCCTCGTTGTTCTTTACCGCGTTCATGCGCACCACTATGGTGCGAACGTTTATTGGTTGCATGAGCGGGTATGGTGCGCCTCGATGCTGAGCCACGAGTCGGTCAGTGTTTATCAAACGCAAGGAATTTTCCGAACGTTGGCCTCTTAATTGCTTTACCAAGTTTTATGAATTTCAATGACACAGCGAAGGTATTTCCGCGAATTCTGGATCATCTTACCGATGCGGTTTTGCTTTTTGATACAAATTGTAAGCTGGTCTATATCAATTTGGCGGGGGAAATGCTCTTTGCTGTCAGTGCGAGGCAGGTTCTAAAGCTTAGAGCAAAGGAAATCTTCGCGCTCTGTGATCGATCCATAGAGCTCGATTTACATCGTGCAATGGACGAAGCGGAGTCTTTAACCAAAAGAAATCTGGTATTGGGTGCTCAATCCCATCCTGTGACCGTTAATCTCACAATCGTACCGATTCTTGATCAGGATAAGCCTGAAGCAGTCATAGTTCAGGTTGAACAGGTTGATCGACATCTTAGGATCTCGATGGAGGAACAGATACTGGCTCAACAAAATGCGGCCCGTATGCTGCTCCGAGGCCTAGCGCATGAAATCAAGAATCCATTGGGTGGGATTCGTGGTGCGGCTCAGCTGCTGCAAAGGGAGCTTCCTGATGAGGAGTTGCGTGAATACACGCAGATCATCATGGAAGAGTCAGATCGCCTGCAATCCTTATTGGATCGTATGCTAGGGCCTAATAAACCACTATCTAAAAGTCCGATCAATATTCACAAGGTTTTAGAACGGGTTCGTCAGCTTGTTCAGGTCGAAGCTCCCGAGGGCGTTGTCATTGAGCGAGATTACGACCCCAGTATTCCAACGGTCGATGGTGATGGAGATCTTCTCATTCAGGCTTTGCTGAATATTGTCCGAAATGCCGCTCAGGCGATTGGTAATTCAGGGCTTATTTCCATTCGCACTCGAATTCATCGGCAGGTGACGATTGGTCATAAGCGAAACCGCATGGCGGTTAAAGTTGAAATCGAGGACAACGGTCCCGGAATCAAACCAGAGCTGATGGGACAGATTTTCTATCCTATGGTCACGGGTCGAGCCGAAGGTACGGGTTTGGGTCTTTCTGTGGCTCAATCCTTAATTAACCAGCATGGCGGGCTTATCGAGTGCTCAAGCGAGCCTGGTCATACAGTTTTTTCTATTTTCTTGCCGTTGGAGATTGGTCATGACAAAACCTGACCAGGTGTGGATCGTTGATGATGATCGGTCAATTCGTTGGGTCTTAGAGAAGGCTTTGCAAAAGGCCGGAATCCAGACTAGAAGCTTTTCTGCTGCTAACAGTCTACTAGAGGCATTGGCCTTGGATCAGCCGGAAGCGGTGCTTACCGACATTCGTATGCCAGGAATGGATGGGCTAGCATTACTCGAGCGCCTGCAAGCTCGGTATCCTGATTTACCTGTCATTGTTATGACCGCACATTCCGATTTGGAGAGTGCTGTTTCCGCATTCCACGGGGGTGCTTTTGAGTATCTACCCAAACCGTTTGATGTTGATGAAGCAGTTGATCGAGTCCAAAGAGCGTGTGTTCAAGCCAGAAGTTCTAGGTCCGAACTAGAGCCCTTGGCCGTACCCGAGGCAACACCCGAGATTATTGGTGCAGCACCGGCTATGCAGGAAGTCTTTCGTGCGATCGCCCGCTTGGCGCGATCACATATTACCGTCTTGATCAATGGCGAGTCGGGAACAGGAAAGGAACTGGTTGCGAGAGCCCTTCATAGACATAGCCCTCGAGCGAACCAGCCTTTCATTGCCCTGAACATGGCGGCCATCCCTAGGGATCTTTTGGAATCAGAGCTATTTGGGCATGAAAGAGGCGCCTTTACTGGGGCTCAGGCGCGACGAGCAGGACGGTTTGAGCAGGCTGATGGCGGGACTCTTTTTCTCGATGAAATTGGAGATATGCCTGCAGAGCTCCAAACGAGGCTGCTTAGAGTCCTTGCGGACGGCGAATTTTTCCCCGTTGGAGCTCATACGCCCATTAAGGTAGATGTTCGTATCATCGCTGCTACTCACCAGAACCTTGATGCGCTGGTTGCTGAGGGCCGTTTCCGAGAGGACCTTTATCATCGTCTCAATGTGATCCGAATTCATCTGCCTCCCTTACGTGAGCGGAGGCAGGATATTCCTCTTTTGCTTCGCCACTTCCTGAAAGAAGCTAGTCTTGAGATTAAAGCGGAAACCAAAATACTAAGACCCGATGTTGAGGCTTATCTGTGCGGGGTTGATTGGCCTGGTAATGTTCGTCAACTCGAGAACACATGTCGATGGATTACCGTGATGGCTGCGGGAAAGGACGTTCATTTAGATGATCTGCCGCCCGAACTTTTACAGACATCAAAAGATAATACAGTCAATGCACCGGCCGAAGATTGGCAAAGTGCACTTCGCGACTGGGTTGATGAGAAGATCAGATTGGGTCAACGGAATATAGCTAAAGATGCCATTGATTCTGCTGAGGGGATTCTCATTACAACGGCTCTCAGTGCTACCCGCGGCCGAAGGCAAGAAGCCGCCAAGCTTCTTGGCTATGGGAGAAATACGCTTACCAGGAAAATTGCAGAATTGAATCTAGATGTCTAGTCGCTCAGCAAAGGCATAGCCTCTGAACTGAGTTCGCTTCACTCATCCCTTCCTTGGTGAATTAGTGCGATAATTCCTAGGTTGGGATGCAGCTACCTGTGCCGCAAACGCACAAATCCAAGACATGGTCGGTCTGTCGATTTCTTGGGACAAAAAAACGCCCATAGGTTTGGCGCTCCCTCCTGTATACAAGCCAGAACGGAAAAGCCATGCCCACCAGACATTTAATCAAGAGTACCCCTACCGCCAAACTAATTGAGATTAAACCTCTTGGAATGAAGGGTCTCGATTTAGCTCATGACGTTGCGCATCATTTTAATTACACCCTAGGCCGAGGGCGTCTTTGTAAGTCAGCTCATTACACTTATACCGCTTTTGCTTTAGCTGTTCGTGATCGGTTGATGGAGCGATGGAAGGCGACTCAGCAGTCATACCAATCTTCTAACTGCAAACGTGCTTATTATCTTTCTCTTGAGTTTTTGATGGGGCGTGCTCTTGGAAATGCCATGTTGAACCTTGGGATCGATTCTGTCAGTGAGAAAGCGCTTCAGTCGTTGGGCCTCGTCCTGGAAGAGCTCGTCGATGTTGAGCATGATGCAGGCCTTGGTAATGGTGGCCTAGGTCGCTTGGCCGCATGCTTTGTGGATAGCTGTGCCACTTTGCAGTTACCCGTTATGGGTTATGGTATTCGTTACAAATATGGGATGTTTCGACAGCATATTGAAGAGGGATATCAGGTTGAAGAGCCAGATGATTGGCTTAGGAATGGCCACGTATGGGAGCTCGAGCGGCCGGAGTTGACCGTTAAGGTCCGATTTGGCGGTCATACTGCTAAAGATTCAAAGACAGGCAAAGTGTTTTGGTTGGATACCCAGGATGTCTTGGCAGTACCTTATGACGTCCCAGTTCCTGGTTTTGATAACGGTACGGTTAATACACTTAGACTATGGAATGCGACAGCCACGGATGATTTTAGTCTCAGTGAGTTCAATGCTGGCGATTACACGGAAGCAGTTAGATCTAAAAATAGCGCTGAAAATATCACCATGGTTCTTTACCCGAACGATGGGAGTGAGAACGGTAAAGAATTAAGATTACGGCAGCAGTACTTTCTAGCATCGGCCAGTATTCAGGATATTGTGACGGATTGGGTCAATGTATATGGGCATGATTTCAGTCAGTTTTCGGCCAAGAATGTCTTTCAATTGAATGATACGCATCCAACGATAGCGGTCGCTGAGTTAATGCGTATTCTAGTTGATGACTACCAAGTGTCTTGGGGCCGGGCTTGGGATATTACCTCCAAAACGATGGCTTACACCAATCACACACTGCTTCCTGAAGCATTAGAAAAGTGGTCCGTTCGATTGTTTCAGAAGCTTTTGCCGCGTCTTCTTGAAATTATTTATGAGATTAATGCGCATTTCCTAGAAGCAGTCGCCAAACGATGGCCCGGTGATACCGAGCGGCTTAGCCGGATGTCGCTGATTGAAGAAGGTTGGGATAAGCAGGTGAGAATGGCTTATCTTGCAATAGTTGGTAGCTTTTCAGTGAATGGGGTGGCCGCTTTACATTCCAATCTGCTGGTAGGAGGAATGTTCAAGGATTTCTATGAGCTGTGGCCTCAAAAGTTCAATAATAAGACCAACGGTATTACGCCAAGACGATGGTTGTCTGGTTGCAATCCAGAATTGGCTGCGCTCATCTCAAAGACCATCGGTGAGGGATGGAAAAAAGACTTGTCTCACCTTTCGTTGCTGAGCGCTTATGCGGATGATCGCAAGTTTAGAAAACAATGGCGCGACATTAAGAGAGCCAATAAGAAACGCCTTGCGGATTACACGGAATCGTCTATGGGTATCCGAATTAGTTGTGATGCGATGTTCGATACGCAGGTAAAGCGCATACATGAATACAAAAGGCAGCTGTTGAATGTGTTACATGTGATTCACCTCTACGACCGTATCCAACGAGGAGATACAAAGAACTGGACTCAACGCGTCGTATTCTTCGGCGGTAAAGCAGCCCCTGGGTACTTGATGGCGAAGCGCATCATTAAACTCATCAACAATGTCGCGACCATAGTCAATGGAGATCCACTGGTCGGTGATCGCTTAAAAGTAGTGTTCCTCCCTAACTATAGAGTTACGGGCATGGAGTTGATCTGCCCGGGAACTGACTTATCGGAACAGATTTCAACAGCAGGAAAAGAAGCTTCCGGAACGGGTAATATGAAGTTCATGCTGAACGGCGCTCTGACAATCGGTACTTTAGATGGAGCCAATATTGAAATGCGGGAAGAGGTGGGGGCTGACAACTTCTTTCTATTTGGTCTCACAGCAGATGAAGTCGAAAAGGCCAAAATAAACTACGACCCACTTGCCATCATTCAGGTCAATGAAGATCTCGGCCGCGTAATGAACTTACTGGAAGGTGGGGTATTCAATCAGGATGAACCTGGCTTATTCGATCCTGTGATTCACTCGATCAAGAGTTCCGAAGATCCTTGGATGACGGCTGCCGACTTTGCCTCCTATATTGAGGCCCACAAGAAATCGGCGGCTGTCTTCCGAGATGAAGAGCGATGGACTCGAATGAGTATTTTGAATACGGCGGCTTCAGGAAAATTCTCCTCTGACAGGACCATTCTTGAATACAATCGCGATATTTGGAAGTTGAATCCTGTCAGCCCCAGCGTTGGGTGATCGACCTTGTTCAATGTTGTGTTATTCGAACCCGAGATCCCACCTAATACGGGTAACATCATAAGGCTTTGCGCCAATATGGGAGCGAGACTGCATTTAGTGCACCCTTTAGGCTTTGAACTGGACGATACGAAACTCAAAAGAGCTGGCCTTGACTATCACGAATGGGCCAGTGTGAGTGAATACCCCAGTTTTTCGGAGATGTTGAAGGCCATTAGCCCGAATCGGTTATTTGCCTGCACAACAAAAGGGCAAACCAGCTATGACTGCCCAGACTTTATGCCCGGAGATGCATTTATATTCGGGCCAGAATCAAGGGGTTTACCCAAAGAAATTCTCGATTCACTGATTGAGTCACACCGCCTGTACATTCCAATGGTCTCAGAGAGTCGAAGTCTTAATCTTTCTAATGCGGTGGCGTTGGTGCTCTACGAGGCTTGGAGGAAAAATGCATTCACAGGAGCCGCAGTTCGCCTCTAAGTGGATGGCGCTCTAAAAATCAAAGCGCCATGGATAAAAACCTCAAAGGTAGTCTTTGATCAAAACTTCAGCAATTTGAAGGCTGTTCAGTGCGGCACCTTTGCGAACGTTATCGGATACAACCCAAAGGTTTAAGCCTCTTGGATGAGAGATGTCTTCGCGGACGCGTCCAACGTAAACAGGGTCATTTCCTGCCCCTTCGGTTACGGCTGTTGGATAGCCACCGGGTTGACGATCATCAACAACAATAACGCCGGGAGCCTTACGGAGCAATTCAAGAGCTTGATCTGAGGAAATCTTTTCTCTCGTTTCAATATGAACGGCTTCAGAGTGGCCATAAAAAACTGGAACTCTGACAGCGGTTGGGTTGACCTCGATACGGTCATCTCCCATGATCTTCCGTGTCTCCCAAACCATCTTCATTTCTTCTTTTGTGTATCCGTTCTCCATAAAGACGTCAATCTGGGGAAGAACATTGAAAGCAATTTGTTTTGGGTAGACTTTGGGGGTTATAGGTTTACCACTAAGTAATTGGGTTGTTTGTTGGGCGAGTTCATCGATGGCTTTTAGGCCTGTTCCCGAAACGGCTTGATATGTGCAGACATTGATGCGTTCAATTCCCACCGCGTCGTAAATAGGTTTCAAAGCTACAAGCATCTGAATGGTGGAGCAGTTTGGGTTGGCAATGATGCCTTTGGATTTGTGTAATGCAATATCATGAGGATTCACCTCTGGCACTACCAGTGGGATATTGTCGTCATAGCGAAATTGAGAAGTGTTGTCGATGACTACACATCCGGCGGCGGCTGCAATGGGGCCATATACGGCGGATACAGAAGCTCCAGCGGAAAATAAACCAATCTGAACATGGCTAAAGTCGAATTCAGCAACGTCCTTGACGGTGAGTTCGGTATCTTTAAACGTAATCTTATGGCCAGCTGATCGACTGCTCGCTAATGCATGTACCTCACCCACCGGGAAGCCTCGCTCATCCAGCAGTGAGAGCATCGTCTCACCAACGGCCCCCGTTGCACCCAGTACGGCTACGTTATAGGTTTTACTCATACGTGTTTATCTAAGTCTTATTGCGCTCTTAGAGCGGAAACGATGGCATCGCCCATCGCCTGGGCGCCTACTTTTTTTGTGCCGTCTGAGTATATGTCCGCTGTTCGGTAACCCGCATCGAGTGCCGAGGTGACCGCCTTCTCAACTCGGCTTGCGTTGTCGCTATCACCAAAACTATGACGGAGCATCATCGCGACCGATAGGATGGTTGCAATAGGGTTTGCAAGTCCTTTTCCAGCGATATCAGGCGCAGAACCATGAATCGGTTCGTACATCCCTTTTCCATTTTTATCGAGTGAAGCAGAAGGTAACATTCCTATTGAACCAGTTAACATAGCGGCACAATCAGACAGGATGTCGCCAAACATATTTTCGGTGACCATAACGTCGAACTGTTTTGGTGCCCTAACGAGTTGCATGGCCGCATTATCGACATACATGTGGGAAAGCTCGACATCAGGATACTCGCTTGAGATTTCGATCATGATCTCTCTCCAAAGCTCCGTACATTCAAGTACATTTGCCTTGTCTACCGAGCAAAGTCGACCATTTCGCTTTTGTGCGGTTTTGAAAGCAATGTGGCCAATTCGGCGTATTTCACTTTCACTATAAATCAATGTGTTGAATCCCTCTCTCTCGCCGCGATCATTGACTCGGCGTCCTCGTGGTTTGCCAAAGTAAATGCCACCCGTAAGTTCTCGGATAATCATGATATCTAGACCAGACACGACCTCAGCCTTTAATGTTGAGGCTTCAACCAGCTGTGGGTAGAGAATAGCAGGGCGGAGATTAGCAAATAGTTCGAGTTCTGCCCGCAGTCCCAAAAGACCTCTTTCAGGTCGTAATGAATAATCCAGCGGCTCCCACTTGGGTCCACCCACCGCGCCCAGAAGAACGGAATCTGCTTGTTGGCAGATTTTCAGGGTATCGGCGGGAAAAGGGGTTCCGGAAGCGTCATAGGCAGCGCCGCCGATCAGAGCGAACTCGGTTTCAACGGAGAGCCCAAAATCATGCTTTAGGCAATCAAGCACTTTAATGGCTTCGGCAACGATTTCCGTACCTATACCGTCACCTGGTAAGACTGCGATTTTTTTGGTCATTCTTTTTCCTATCTTGCTATGTATGATCAGCTAGCCATTGCATTAAAGAGCCATGGGGCTTCTTCTTTTCGACGATCCTCATAGCTTCTTATTTCGTCGGCATGTTGTAGCGTCAATCCAATGTCATCGAGACCATTGATTAGTCGATGTTTACGTGTTGGTTCGATCTCAAATGGGATTTTCTGGCCGAATTTTGTAGTAATGGTTTGCGTTCTAAGGTCCACTTCCATTTGATAGCCAATACCCGCATTCTCCGCAAAGAGTTGATCAATGACTTTAGGATCCAGGACAATCGGAAGGATCCCATTCTTGAAGCAGTTGTTGTAGAAGATATCTGCAAAGCTCGGTGCAATAATGACCCGGAAGCCATAATCATCGAGGGCCCAAGGTGCATGCTCTCTTGAAGATCCGCAACCGAAATTCTCCCGAGTCAGAAGGATCCTTGCTCGATAGGCTGCCGGCTTATTCAGCACAAAGTCAGGATTCAGGGGGCGATTGGTGCAATCCATGTCTGGCTCGCCTCTATCGAGATAGCGCCATTCATCGAATAGATAGACACCAAAGCCGCTACGTTTGATAGATTTTAGGAATTGCTTCGGAATAATCGCATCGGTATCGACATTAGCCCGATCTAGGGATACCACTCTGGAGTTTATATATTTGAATGATTTCATGGCTTTGTGGTCCTTTTGGTCGAAGTACCGGGGTTTCTTTTAGGAGCGGAAGCTTTTTTGGGTTTGGCTGCTTGAATAGGTGATGTGTTTACATCAGCCTTTTTTTCAAGCTCTAAAGCAGTCTCTGCTTCAGCAACTAAGTTGTGAGAAGGCGCTGGAACTGATGGCAGATCCTCCAGCTTACGTATATCGACAAAATGACCGTATACCGCTGCTGCAGCGGCCATGGCCGGACTCACTAAATGTGTTCTACCGGCGTACCCCTGTCTACCTTCAAAGTTTCTATTCGAAGTTGATGCACAACGCTCACCTGGTTCCAATTTATCCGCATTCATCGCGAGACACATTGAACAGCCCGGTTCACGCCACTCGAACCCGGCGTCTAGGAAAATTTTATCCAAACCTTCCTGTTCTGCTTGAGACTTTACTGGGCCTGAGCCAGGGACAACCATGGCCAGTTTGATAGTGCTCGCAACCTTGCGGCCTTTGGCAACCTCTGCCGCGGCTCGCAAGTCCTCAATGCGTCCATTGGTGCAAGAACCTATAAATACCTTGTCGATATTTATAGCCTGAATAGGCGTTCCTGAGGTTAGACCCATGTAGTCGAGCGCTCTGATCATACCTTCACGCTTGACCAAGTCCTTTTCAAGCTCTGGTAGAGGAATGGACTCATCAATAGAGATGACCATTTCTGGTGAGGTGCCCCAGGTGACTTGAGGTTTAATGTCCGATGTCTTGATCTTCACAACAGCGTCGAAGACGGCATCAGGGTCGCTCTTTAATGATTTCCAGCTCTCGATGGCCTTTTCCAAAAGTTTTCCGGAAGGCGCTAGGGGGCGGCCTTGGACATAACGGATGGTTGAGTCGTCTACCCCAACTAAACCGGCTCGAGCACCTGCCTCAATGGCCATGTTGCAGAGAGTCATTCGTCCCTCCATGGAGAGTGAACTGACCGCTGAGCCTGCGAATTCTATGGTGTAACCGGTGCCACCAGCTGTTCCAATATTCCCAATGACAGCGAGAATGATGTCTTTTGCAGTGACCCCTGCGCCGAGCTCGCCCTCAATCTGGACCAGCATGTTCTTTGATTTACGTTGGACCAGACATTGAGTAGCAAGCGCATGCTCTACTTCGGAAGTTCCTATACCAAAAGCCAACGCCCCAAATGCGCCATGGGTTGCGGTATGGGAGTCGCCACAGACAATCGTCATTCCCGGAAGGGTGGCACCCTGCTCAGGTCCCATCACGTGGACAACACCCTGCCGATGATCGGCCATACCGAACTCGAGAATCCCGAACTCGCGGCAATTCTGTGCAAGGGTTTCAATCTGAAGTCTGGCTACTGGGTCAGCAACGCCCTCATTCCTGCCGATAGTAGGGACGTTGTGGTCAGCGGTTGCAAGGTTGGCTGAGGCTCGCCATATTTTGCGTCCACTGAGTCTCAGTCCCTCAAAGGCTTGTGGAGATGTGACTTCATGAAGTAACTGACGGTCTATGTAGATTAAAGCTGAACCATCATTTTCTGTGCAAACCACATGGGAGTCCCAAAGTTTGTCGTATAGGGTCTTGCCAGCCATAGGTTTAATCTCTCGCTTGGATTGGTAAATCTTATTTTGGTAGATAGCCTGTCTGATCGCTTGGTATGATCGATGTTGGAAATTAAGCCTTCAATCAATCAATGAGCTAGAACGGCAAACAGCCTTTCAGTAATCGAATTCATTGGGCCGATTCCGTTGATGCTTGCGAATTTAACCGACCCATGATCGGCTTTGTTTTGGTAGTAGCCGACCAAAGGCTTAGTTTGGTCATGGTAAACAGCCAATCGTTTTCGAACGGTTTCTTCGCGATCGTCATCTCTTTGAATCAGAGGTTCGCCCGTAGCATCGTCTAGGCCTTCATCCTTTGGCGGATTGAAGATCAGGTGGTAAGACCGTCCGGAAGCAGGATGAACGCGACGCCCACTCATTCTTTTCACGATTTCCTCGTCTTCTACAATGAATTCTACGACGTGATCGATCTCAATACCGAGATTAGTGAGCCCATCTGCCTGAGCGATTGTTCTTGGGAAGCCGTCAAGAAGGAAACCGTTGACGCAATCAGGCTCTTTGATCCGCTCTTTGATAAGGCCGAGGATAATCTCATCGGATACAAGAAGACCTGCATCCATAATCTTTTTGGCTTCCAGGCCGAGGGGTGTACCCTCTCTTACTGCTGCACGAAGCATATCGCCTGTAGAAATCTGGGGAATTCCAAATTTTTCGGTGATGGCTTGGGCTTGTGTTCCTTTTCCTGAGCCAGGACTCCCCAGAAGAATGACGCGCATTTGCTTCTCCAGCTTAAAAGCGTGTAATTCTGTCACAAACCGCAACCCCTGTCACAGGAGGATGAGTGGTTAGAGCTCTCGAACGAGGGCGACAGCGGTGATGTCGTCCGATTGAGCGGCTCCGTTAGCGAAGAGCTCGACCGAATCAATCACTTTTTTGACGATCTCATCTCCAGTCCGATCCTTCAGCTGATCAAGACATTGAATTAAACCATCGTTCCCATACGCTTTGTTGTCTGGGTCAAAAGCTTCTGTAATACCGTCGCTAAATAGGAATAACCGATCCCCAACATTGATATGAATCGTATTCTGAGTGTATTTAATGTCTTCACTGATGCCTAGAAGCGCCCCGTCAGTTGCGCCTATCTCCCGTGGAGACGCATTGATGTTGAAAATATAGGGGAGCAGATGCCCCCCATTGCTGTATACGAACTCACCTGTTTCAGGGGTCAAAACACCATAGAAAACAGTCACAAAGAGCATCATGGGGTTCGATGCATAGATACGTTTATTGGCTTGTTCAAGGCACTCTGCGGGCGAATCCTGTTGTTCAGCCTCGTATCTCAAAATGGTTCGGCTGATGGCCATAAAGAATGAGGCGGTGACCCCTTTGTCGGAGACATCAGCAATGAGAACCCCAATTTTTCCATCTTTAAGTGGTATGAAGTCATAAAAGTCACCCGCCAATTGTTTGGCTGGTTTCATTTTTCCACTACCAGAATAACCGCTTATTTTTGGGAAACTGGTTGGGAGAATTGCTTGTTGTAGGGCGTGCGCAACCCCCAATTCTCCTTCGATTTGTTTCTGGGCGGATTCTAGCTGATGATTCTTGTCTGCAAGCGCACTCGTCCTTTCAAGTACTTGTTTTTCAAGTGTTTCCCTCTGGTTGGTTAGTTCGTTTGCCATACCTTGGAACACAGTAGCTAGGGTTCCGACCTCATCTTGTCTCTTGCAGATAAGATCCAAATCCGTTGACTTGAAATGGCCTCTTTGAAGGGCTGTTGCTGCGTCTGTCACCGTAGTGACTGGTCCAACTACACGTCGAGTGAAACTGATAAGAGTCAACGCACCTAAAAGGAGAATGCCAAGCGTTGTGCCCGCTGTAATTAAGATCTCATTCGAGATTAGTTTGGTCAGAATAGTAGTAGGGATGTGCAATAAGATTGCACCAATAACTTCAGTACCCTCGTTGTTTTGTGAGTCACCTCTATTGGGTGCATGCTTCAGCGGATCAAAGATGGAATATTCATTATTGTGAATTTCCCTTTTGATGGGCGCCCCGATGCTGATGACGTCGTTCACAAATTCGCTGAACGTATTACCTTTCTTAATTACGTTTCTCAGATACGCTTGTTCTTGCTCGGAAATCACCTTTTCGGTTTGATTTGGAGTTTTGTCGGAAGCGAAGTTTAAGGTGTCTAGGTGTTCGTTGACGACCCAGATACGCTCAATTAAATCTACGCTGACCACACGATTTAGAAGTTCTTGAACACCAAGAGCTGTGCGGAGTGATTCGAGCAGATGGCCGTCTAGCCCAACTTGAACAATTCGCGGTTTATCTATGCCGGAAACGCCCACGTACTTAAACGGTTTTCCATCGAGTTCCCGAGGGACAACCCCTTGAATGATCAGTGCTGGTTTGCCACTTAGCAGGGGCCAGAATCGTGAGGATTGAGGATGCCTGAAAGGATCCGAGGTGAATTGAAAATCATTGATGGGCTCACTGTGAAGATAGGCTTTCCCGTGTGAGTCGGTTATCCAGATTTCTGAAAGATCATCTTGGCTAACAATGCTTCTCAATCGCTTATTGATGTCTTGTGGGGGAAGTTTGCATTGTTCCGCTACTGCCACAAATTGGGCCAGAATGTTGGCCGAAGAGGTAAGATCCCTTGAGATCATCATATCCGTTGCTTCTTCAACTGTTCCACTCATACCCGCACTCCGCGCGAGGACATTGGCGAGCACTTGCCCATCTTCCTTCGCTTGTTGGGTGACGGTGTTTTGTGAATAGAGACTCAGTCCTAGGGCAGTCACCAAAATGGAAACGGCAAGCAGGGGTAAGACAGCCCATAGTAAACGCGTGAGTAGTTTCATCTTGTGGGGGGGTACGCTTTAACGCTTCCTCTGTTCGAGGTCTCTTTAAACATAAGTTTTCACCTCTATGCCTAGATCCGAAATTGCTTGAGAAACCTGATCGAACCATTTGGGCGGCAATGAGGTCAAGCGATTTCCTTCTGGTTGCATAGAAGGTCTCGCAATTCCATATAAGAGGACGCCTTGAAATTTTGTTTCTGATGCCTTCAGTTCATGAAGAAAGTCGAGATATGCTTTAAGTTCTTCGGGTGAAGGTGGCGCATTATCTATGCTGAAAAAGCAGGTTTGGATCCACGTTTTACATAGACGAGCGGACGTTTTGATATGTTGACGTATTTTCGAAGGCCTCAGATGGACGCCATTGATGGTTCGAATCCCAGCCTCTAAAGCACTGTCACATTTGACCCATACTTCTCCGCCAAGACGAGACCATTCAGAAAGGCTTTGTTGAATCCTTTTGCTCGTCATATGGCTGCCATTAGTGATTAGAACCATTTTGATGGTTCCCAGCAGATCAAACTCGATCAAGACCTTGCTAATGCTCTGTATCACCTCTGGAAACTGGGGTGAAGATGTCGGCTCACCATTGCCAGAAATGGCGATATCCATGATCTGTGATTGGTCGTCTGAAACCTCGAATTGTTTGGCAAAACTGCCATCTCTAATGCTGAGCAACAGGCGCCGCAGTTCAGATTCTAGGATCACGAGATCGATATTAGGACCGTTCCCCCTTCGAAGGTTTGGAACTTGGCAATAGATGCAGCTCCAGTTGCAGGCATTGTTTGGATTTAGGTTGATGCCGATTGAAAGACCTAATGACCGTCTCGATAACACGGGATATACGTAGGTCATCCCGGCTTTGTCCCGGCTATGGTCATGGGTGCTTAATCCTGACACGTTTTAATGAGCCTCATCCCAGTTCTTACCAGCCCCGATTTCCACTAATAGAGGCACAGAAAGTTGAGAGGCTTGGGTCATGTGGAGACGAATCTCTTTGATGGCTTCCTGCGTAAATTTATCGAGAACCTCAAAGACCAATTCGTCATGAACCTGCATGATCATCTTAACTGGAGCACCTGAGCTTTCAATCCACTGATCCACGCGGATCATGGCTAATTTTATGATATCGGCAGCGGTCCCTTGCATAGGTGCATTAATGGCTGTCCGCTCTGCGTACTGACGAAGTTGTGGATTCCGCGAGCGAATATCAGGTACATATAGTCGTCTTCCCATCAGCGTTTCTACATACCCTTTTTCTCTGGCTGATTCCCGAGTAAGGTCCATAAAGCGTTTGACCGAAGGATATCGCTCGAAATAAGTGTCGATATAAGTTTGAGCCGTTGATCGATCAATCCCTAATTGTTTGGCCAGTCCAAATGCTGACATGCCATAGATCAAACCAAAATTAATGGCTTTAGCTGATCGTCGCTGATCGGATGTAATTTCTTCTTGGGGTATACCAAAAATTTCCGCTGCGGTATGGGTATGGACGTCTGCGTTATCCTTAAAGGCCTCCAGGAGGGTTGTATCACCTGAAAAATGAGCCATGATTCTGAGCTCAATTTGAGAGTAGTCCGCCGCGACAATCGTATGTTCTATAGGAGCAATAAATGCCTGACGAATTCTTCGGCCTTCTGAAGTTCTGATAGGGATGTTCTGGAGATTTGGGTCTGAAGATGAAAGGCGTCCCGTTGCCGTGACGGCTTGATGATAGGACGTATGTACCCTTCCTGAAGAGGCATTGATCTGCTTAGGTAGTTTTTCCGTATAGGTAGATCGGAGTTTAGCCAAGGATCGATATTCTAAGATGAGCCGCGGTAATTCGAAGGTTTCTGCTAGTTCCGCCAAGACGGATTCATCTGTGGAGGGCTGTCCTGTAGGTGTTTTCTTAATGACGGGTAGGCCTTGGCTCTCGTAAAGAATTTTTTGAATCTGTTTGGGCGATGAGAGATTGAACGGAGTTCCTGCAGAGTGGTGCGCCTCCGACTCAATATGTTTCATGCGAATCCCCAGTTCTTGGCTTTGCTCAGCCAGCATGAACACATCTACTAAGACACCATTTCGCTCTACTTTTGCTAAAACTTTGATTAGAGGTAGTTCTAGAGCGCTATACACAGATGACAACAAAGGATCTATTTCTAGCTTCGGCCAAATCTTTTGGTGCAAACGCAGCGTAACGTCAGCGTCCTCTGCGGCGTATTGTGCCGCTATGCCGATTTCAACTTCTTCAAAACCAATTTGTTTGGCGCCTTTTCCGGCTACGTCTTCAAAATGAATGGTTTTATAGCCAAGATAATACTCAGCTAAAGAGTCCATATCATGTCTTGAGGCTGTGCTGTTATATACGTAAGACTCCAGCATCGTATCGTGACTGATGCCATTAAGTTCTATGCCATGATTGGCGAGAACGTGTAAGTCATACTTCAGATTCTGTCCGAGTTTTCCCGGCAGGCTGCTTTCAAGAATGGGCCTTAATTTCTCTAGGGTTTTAGATTGATCCAATTGTGGTGGAGCCCCTGGATATCGGTGCGAGAAAGGGATGTAGGCGGCCTCATAATTATGAACGGAAAACGAAATGCCTACTATTTCCGCTTTCAAGTAATCAAGGCTTGTCGTTTCAGTGTCAAAACTAATCAATGAGGATGCCTGAAGTTTTGTAACCCACCTTTCCAAGTCTTCCTCTGTCAAGATGGTTTCATAGTGAGTCATCACTCTGCTATCCGTATCCTCGGTCAGAGTATGTAAGGAACGACTGGATTCTTGGCTATTCTCGAGTTGCCGCAGCCAGGAGTTAAATTCCAACCGTTTTAAAAGCGCGCTCAAGTCTTCGATTTTAGGAGGCTTCTGATTGAGCTCTTCGGGAGTCAGGTCGAGGGTAAGGTCACAACGTATTGTGGCTAATTGCCGTGATAGTGGGATTTGGTCAATGGACGCTCTTAGGTATTCGCCGATCTTTCCTGGTATTTCTTCAGACCTTTTGATGAGCTCATCAAGAGATCCATAGTCCTGAAGCCACTTAGCAGCGGTTTTGGGTCCTACTTTCTGAACACCTGGAATATTGTCGGATGCATCGCCGACGAGTGCTAAATAATCCACTATTCTTTCAGGTGGCACGCCAAACTTTGCTATGACCCCTTCCCGATCGAGACGGGAGTCGAACATGGTGTTTTCGAGCGTTATTTTCTCGCAAACCAATTGAGCCATATCCTTGTCGCCGGTTGAAATGACGACCTGATAGTCTCTTGCTGCAGCCTGAATGGCTAGGGTGCCAATGACATCATCGGCCTCAACGCCACTCTCCATTAGAATGGGGAGGCCTAACGCCTTGATGACATCGTGTAGTGGGGCAATTTGTGATCTTAGATCATCTGGCATGCTCGGGCGATTTGCTTTATAGGCTTCATAAAGGTCATCCCGAAACGTTCGGCCAGGAGCGTCGAAAATGACTCCGATGTGCGCGTCAGGATATTTAGATATCAGTTTCCTCAGCATGTTGCTAACGCCGAGAATGGCGCCAGTAGGTTCTCCGCGAGAGTTGATTAATGGCGGCAGCGCATGAAAGGCTCTGTATAGGAATGAGGAGCCGTCGACGAGGATAAGGCTTTTAATCTGTTGGTAGGTCATTGGCCTGAGGTTTTAATGTATTGGGTTGTATTTTAACAGTGAGTTGACTGGGGGCTGGCCTTCGCTTCTTGCCGGTAATCGGTCCGAGTGTAAAATAGGCCAACATTCGATTCCTTCAACCATGTTGCTAACACATGAAAGAGGACGGAAGGAAATTCTGAACGACCCGGTTCCCTATTGGAGGGCCGGGATAAAATTATATAGTGAGCCTTAACACCATGAATCAAAACTGGATTGCCCCCTCCATTCTTTCTGCCGATTTTGCCCGTCTTGGTGAGGAAGTTGTCAATGTCCTAACCTCCGGGGCAGACGTTGTTCACTTCGATGTGATGGACAACCATTATGTGCCAAATCTAACCATAGGTCCTCTTGTATGTGAGGCGCTTCGTAAGCATGGGGTTACCGCTCCTATTGATGTTCATTTGATGGTTAAGCCCGTGGATAGAATCATCCCAGACTTCGCTAAAGCAGGTGCTAGTTACATTACTTTCCACCCCGAAGCATCCGAGCACGTCGATCGTACCTTAGGACTTATCCGTGATTCTGGCTGTAAAGCCGGCTTGGTCTTTAATCCTGCCACCCCTTTGGACGTACTCGAATACACCTTAGAAAAGGTCGATATGATCCTTCTGATGTCCGTGAATCCAGGTTTTGGCGGGCAGAAGTTCATTCCATACGTACTTGAAAAGGCCAGAAAAGTAAGTCAAATCATCAAAGCCTCAGGGCGTGATATCAGATTAGAAATCGATGGTGGGGTAGGGCCCGGAAACATTCGTGAGATTGCGGAGGCGGGTGTAGATACTTTCGTAGCGGGGTCTGCAGTATTTGGAGCGGCCAAAACTTCTGATCCGAATCACTACGACAGCATCATCAAGGCGCTTCGCGATGAGTTAGCCCAGGCAAAATCACCACAGCAAAAATCTGGATCATGCTGCCACGGAAGCCACGATTAATTGCATTTGATCTAGATGGGACGCTACTGGATAGCGCTCCAGATATCGCTCATGCCCTAGATGCAACCCTTCTCCAACTAGGGCGTCCTGCGGTTGGAGAAGATCAAATTCGGCTTTGGATTGGACACGGGGCGTCAATGCTCGTCTCTCGTGGCCTATCAGGCGAAATGTGGCCTAACAGTGAGCCTCAATGTTTGGCAGCGGCAGTCAAGATATTTATGGCTGTCTATGAATCCAATCTTTGTGTTAGAGGACGACTTTATCCAGGTGTTGAAAGCACTCTGAACACATTGAAGGAAGAGGGTTTTTTGATGGCGTGCATTACTAACAAGCCATCCAAACTGACCCGGCCGCTTTTGAAGTTGCTCAATTTGGAGCGGTTCTTCGAGTTTGTTGGGGCTGGAGATGATTTTCAGAGGCCTAAACCGGATCCAGAGCCTTTGCTCAGTGTGGCCAGTCATTTTAATGTGCAACCAAGCGACTGTCTCATGGTTGGGGACTCTTCTGCAGATGCGCAGGCAGCGCATGCTGCGGGTTTCATGTTTGCCTGCGTGGCTTACGGTTATCACGGTGAAAATCCAGTTGATGTTTTAGGTGCGGATGTGATCCTCGATTCATTTGGCCAGTTGGATGCGCTCTCACTCGCCTGCAGTTAACGTAACGTAATAGGTGCGTTTTTTTGCAATTTTTGGAATTCACTGCCCACTATAGAGATGATGAAGGTATCCTAAATGTCCCCAGAAGAGTTCCAGTTATACGCTGAGCAAGGTTTCAATCGCATTCCAGTAACGCGAGAGGTGCTTGCGGATCTTGATACCCCGCTCAGTGCCTATTTGAAGTTGGCCGATGAGCCTTATTCCTATCTATTTGAGTCCATTCATGGCGGCGAGCAGTGGGGTAGATACTCTATTATCGGACTTCCATGCCGAACGGTCATCAGTGTTCGGGGACTTGAGATTTCGATAGAAAGAGACGGAACACTGGATGAAGTTATTACTGTTGAAGATCCTCTGGAATGGATTAGAGACTTTGCAGCCTGCTATCGGGTGCCTGATATAGAAGGATTGCCTCGTTTCTCTGGAGGCTTAGTTGGTTACTTTGGTTATGAAACCATTCATTACATTGAACCCCAACTTCTCAATGAAAAGCCCGATCCCATAGGCGCTCCAGATATTGTTTTAATGGTTTCAGAGGATGTTTTGGTCTTCGACAACCTCAAAGGTCGGCTCTTGGTGATTACTCATGCAGACCCATCTGAGCCTGAAGCGCTGGACAGAGCGGAAAGTCATCTTTTGGATATTGTTCGAAGTTTGAGGCAAAACAAAATTAGACAACGTACTGTTCCTCAGCCTCGTAATGTTGATGAAACGGATTTTATTTCCGGTTTCACCCAGAAGGGATTTGAAGACGGTGTTTCCAGCATCAAGGAGTATATTGTTGAAGGCGATGTGATGCAGGTCGTCTTGTCTCAGAGAATGACGATTCCTTTTCACGCATCCGCTCTTGACCTTTATCGGGCATTAAGATGCCTTAATCCCTCTCCTTACATGTTCCAGCTCAATCTGGGTGATCTCCAGATTGTAGGCTCATCTCCAGAGATTCTCGTTAGACTCGAGGATAATACCGTGACAGTAAGGCCTATCGCAGGCACACGGAGAAGAGGTAAAACGATCGAAGAAGATCAGGCCCTTGAGAGAGAGTTACTCGCCGATCCAAAGGAAATTGCCGAGCATCTAATGCTTATTGATTTAGGTAGGAATGATGCAGGAAGAGTTTCAGAGACAGGATCTGTTAGGCTTACAGATAAGATGATCATCGAGCGTTATTCCCACGTTATGCATATTGTCTCTAATGTGACGGGCCGGCTTATTCCAGGTAATGATGCGTTTGATGTTTTAAGGGCAACCTTTCCTGCTGGAACGGTCAGTGGTGCCCCTAAAGTCAGGGCCATGGAGATCATCGCTGAACTTGAGCCTGTTAAGAGGGGTATTTACTCAGGTGCTGTTGGATATATTGGATGGTCAGGTAATCTCGATACGGCCATTGCGATCAGGACAGCTGTAATAAAGGATGGCCTTCTGCACATTCAGGCGGGCGCAGGTGTTGTCCATGATTCTGTTCCCACGAGTGAGTGGGAGGAAACCTTGAATAAAGGAAGGGCGGTATTTAGAGCCGTGACCATGGCTGAATCTGGCTTGGATCAGATATAACTTAGTTTCTTGAGGCGCCCGATCCTAATGTCATTCAGTCCGCGTCTTAGCCTTTCTAACTTATCTTTGACTAGGGGTATTTATCTTCTTATTGGTTTAATTGTATGGATAACCTTGGTTTCTGGTTGTAGCCAACCGATAGGGATCACCCGAGTTACTCCAGAAGAGTCCTACAGGATTTCGACTACAAGCCCGCTTACGGAAGAATCCGGTCTTAGTAATGACGCTACATCTGTTCTATTCCGATCGAATCTTCACGAAGACTATGAGCGTGATCCGAAACTAGCCATTTCGAAGCTCCATAAAATCGCCTTAAAAGATGACCGGAGAGACATCTTATTTGCTTTAGCAGAGCTTAGCTACGCCTTGGCTTCAACATTACCTGAAGAGGATAGTGGGTCAAGCCAAAAGCTTCTGGCCAGAGATGTCTATCTTGAGTCGGCCGTTTATGCATATTTGTATTTATTGGCAGAAGGTAAAGAGCCTTTGCCGAGCCCTTTCGATAATCGATTCAGAGAAGCCTGCGAGTTATATAACCGTTCTTTGGCTCACGCGCTGAAGCTAGGCGCTGATGATCGCGTAAGTTTCCTTGAGGGAGCCCGAAGTGTTCAAGGCTCAGTGCTCAAAATCCAGGCTGATACCAGCCTATTGGGACGGCCCCTCTCAGATTTTGAATCATTTCACCCCGCGGATGCTTATGATGTTTATGGCTTTACCGTGCGGAATCGCTCTCCGGGGCTCGGGCTCCCGATCATCGGTGTAACAAGGCGTTCTTCATCTGCACCGAACGGTGGTGCTTTGCCTATCACCGTATTTTTTAGAGTCAACGGAAGTCTGGCAGAGATCGATGCAGGGAAAGCGAATGCCCGTCTAGAGCTCTATTCTTCTTACGAGGATAGAGATGTTGAGGTGAATGGTCAGCAGATACCGCTTCAAACAGATACGACTACGCCCCTAGCTTATCGGCTTAATGATGCTGAACTCTGGAAGGCTGGGCTAAGGCGATTTATATCGGGTGAACCTGTTAGCAATCATATGCTTTTCATTCAACCCTATCAGACAGGGAAAATCCCTGTCGTTTTAGTTCACGGTACTGGAAGCAGTCCTGTTTGGTGGGCGGAGATGGTGAATACACTTAGAAGTGATCCCATCGTCAGAGAACGTTTCCAGTTCTGGTTCTACGAATATACCAGTAACATACCAATCGTGTCGTCCGGAGGAGACTTGAGGGACACTTTGACTGATATGGTCAACCACTTAGATCCAAAGCATCAGGATGACGCTCTAAGTAAGATGGTCGTCATTGGTCATAGTCAAGGTGGTCTGCTGACCAATCTCACGGCTGTAGATCCTGGTGATCGGTTATGGCGATCTATTAGTGACAGGCCTATAGATTCCATAGATGTAGACCCTTTTATCTATAAGCAGTTAAAGCGAAATCTTTTCTTCAGTCATCTACCTTTTGTGAAAAGAGTGATCTACATCTCTACCCCCCACAGAGGAAGCTTTCTGACCACGAGTTGGGTCCGTAATCTGGCTAGTAGGATACTGACGCTACCTGGCGATTTGCTTGCGGGCAGTAAGCAAAAGTTTGCTCAGTTAGCGGGTCAGTTGAAATTACCGGAAGAGATACGTGAAAAGATGCCAACAAGTATTGATGGGATGTCACCGAGTAATCCAATCTTGAAAGCACTGGTTGATGAGCCGTTGGCAAAGGGTATACGGGCTCACTCAATAATCGCGGTGCTACCCGACATGGATGTGAAGACGGGTAATGATGGGGTGGTTGAGTACTCAAGCGCCCATATTAGTGCGGTTGATTCCGAATTTGTTGTCCGTACTGGACACTCCGCTCAAGGGCATCCTTTGACGATTGAGGAGGTCAGGCGGATACTCCATGTGCATTTAGAGGGGCAGTGATCGAGTTGTTATCTATGGCTCTGTCACGTTAAGTTTGGATTAAGTGATTTTTAATCTGCTCAGTGGTACTGAATCAGTCAGTAAACCGGCGCTAAGATACAAAAAATAAGAAGAAGCTTTTTCCAGAAAACGACTTTAAAAATAGATGACGACAACAAGCTTGAGCTTTTCGACCTGAGGGGATTAAATCTCATTCAATTTTTACAAAAGGCCAGACTCAATCAACATATGAGGGGATTTTCTATTAGAGAGATCTGGAGTGTTTCGAGAATCAAATCATTGTAGTTGACCGTTTAGTCGAACAGATCGCCTTGGGTGACGGGTTCTATGTGGAAAGAAACCAGAGATATTTGCTTAGGGCTATTCACCTGCGCGCCGTTGAGAATAGAGACCGCAGTATGGGGATGCTGTAGGTAGATAGTAAGCTTCATAGAAATGGTATTTGTGGCTTGATTCTGAATGCCGCTGAAGCCTATGCCTCATTAGTAAAGCTTCATCTCTTATCCCTTCTGGTTAATCCCAAAATAACGGTTATTGAAGGTTCCAACGCAACACCAAGAGCTTGGTTGCAGGATTATCTTCGATGACTTGGTCGTGCTCAAAATGCTGGATAGCGAGAGTGGCATGCAAAGTGAGACTTATTCTGAATGGCTCTCATAAGTAATCCATTGGAATCAAGCTATTTCATGACTTAGATCAATATCTTTCTTTTTGCTTTGCGGTACAAATACTCAGGCATCATGATCTTTCATGCCTTAGCAGACCTTGATATCCACGCTCCAAGATTCAATTTGGTGCGTGGTTTTTTTGGGTTTATTTCTTGAAATAGTCTAAGTCTGGGTATCAGGGCTACTCCATTAGTTTTCTTATGCCGTTGGTCCCATTGAGGCGAAACTTATCGTGCATGTTCATTGTAAAAGCAACATAGAGTTGTATCGTAAGTTTCATGTAAAGACCGAAATAATTTTTGCTTTAGCCGATTATTCTGAAGGATGATGGGCTTGGCGTGAGGTCATAGATCACGTCTTCCTTGAATCTATCCAATGATTTCCGCTTTCCAGATTCAATCTCGGCGTATACGATTCACCGCTGGGTCGATCCTCTGTTCCAATTGCTTCATCGTTAAGTCCAGAAAGCTTAGTTTGCTCTTATTCGTGGTCTGCTTGACTTCAAATCATTCAAAACGATTGACCCTGTATCACTGGGCAAAAGATCACTTGTCCCAATCAGGCTTCAGATCCAAAGTTCGCTATTCATGGCTAGTCATGTGCGTCCTAAGTTTCTGGCTGATGGCTCAGCCAAGCTGGTCAAAGGCTGATACACCTATTGTCCTCATGATCTCTGGTGTTAATGAGGCACAGGAAAAGAATATCAAAGCCACTCTGATGATCGCGCATCAGACTTCTAGTGCAAAGAAGACGGCCATTGATCTTGCCGCAAGCCGAGCCATTGATGAACTGGGTGGGGCGCTACAGCCTTTTGGTTACTTTAGTCCTGAGATTACCTCGAGTTCAATTGTTCGTAAGGATGATAATTGGTGGGTGAGTTTTGCCATCAATCCGGGACCAGCGATGCGGATATCTTCTTTGGATATTAAGCTTCTAGGGGCGGCTGAACATGAACCTCCACTCCAGCAGCTAGTCCATAATTTCCCATTGAAAGCGGGTGATGTTTTAGATCAGGTGTCTTATGAAAGAGGAAGAGATGCCTTGCTGCACAAAGCCTCTGAGATGGGTCTCTTTGACGCCCATTTCTCACTTCATGAGGTCACAGTGGATCTCGACACCAATAAGGCCCAGATCCATTTAACTCTAGATTCGGGGCAGAGGTATCGGTTTGGTGTGCTCAGCTTTTCAGAAACCCCATTGAGTAAGGAGCTTCTCGATCGTTTCGTGCGCTTCAAGGCGGACGATCCTTATGATGAAACGGCGGTAGTCAAAACACAGAAAAGCCTGCTCAACAGCGGCTTCTTTAACAAGGCTGACATTACACCGAAACTGGATAAGGCGGTGGATAGTCGCGTACCCATGTCGGCTGATTTGGAAATGGCACCTCAGAATCGCTTCGATCTAGGTGGGGGGTACGGCACGGATACCGGACCTCGATTGAGTGCCGGGTATCGTAATCGTTACATCAATAGTTATGGACATGGCTTTCAAGCCAGCGCAAAGGTTTCCCAGATATGGAATCAGGTCGATGCAGCCTACATCATCCCTCTTCAAGATCCAGAGCGCGATCAATTTGCTATTACCTCTAAATTGGGCATAGAAGATACCGTTGCCGGTTGGGCTTCGGTGATTCGTGGAGGGTTACGTCACTCAACGTCTGTATGGGATTTGCGAGAAACTTTATCAGTAGATTTTCTTCGCGAGACATTCAATATAGGAACAGGCAATCAAACGACAGATCTACTTATTCCGAGCGCAAATTACAGTTGGGTTCACTCGGATGATGCAATTTTCCCGCGTGAGGGTGTTCGAATTGATGGCAATCTGGCTGGAAGCGTCCAAGGAGTGGGCTCTCAACTGTCCTTTCTAAGGGCCTTATTCTCAGGACGAGGTATTTATACCTTTCTCAATGAAAATAGCGTCATTGCCCGCGGCCAAATTGGTCAAATGGTCACCAGCAACTTTGATCAGATGCCCATTACCGAACGATTCTATACAGGAGGCGCGTCAACTGTTCGCGGCTATAGGCTGTTCGAAATCAGTCCACTGAACGCTCAGGGAAAAAGAACAGGCGGAACGCATATGGTGGTTGCAAGTCTCGAGTACGATCGCCATTTATTTGGTGATTGGGGTTTTGCTGTCTTCTCGGATATGGGTTACATCGGTAATGATTTCAGTGGCCCCTTGAATACAGGAGTTGGTGCAGGGGCAAGATGGCACTCCCCTGTTGGACCTGTTCGACTGGATGTTGGATTTCCATTACAAAAGGCCCTAGATCCAGTCCAAGTCTATTTAATTCTAGGTCCAGACTTATGAGGATACGAGCAGCAAGCCTTGTAAAAATGGTTTCTGGCCTTCTCGTAATTTGTTCCATTATCTCCTATTGGCTATTTGCAACACATGCAGGGACTCAGTGGGGGTTTCTATGTGCTCAGAAATCGATTTCAGGTTTTGAAGTAGAGCGGATTGAAGGGAGTGTCTTAAATAAACTCCATGTGACAGGAGTGAAAGTTTCCGCACCTGACTTCCGTCTTCATTTAGATCAGTTAGACTCAGATATTGATCCTAGCACCCTTTTAAAAGGGATTTTACATATTCGTTCTTTGAAGCTTCAAGGTATTGCGTTTACGAGGCTTAAAGACACAAAGAAAACAACGTCACATCAGTGGCTTCCTATAAAACTAGTCTTTGATGAAATTGATCTTCAGAATGCTCAAATTCAAAGTAACACTGCTGATGATCCATGGTTCATCAATCGTTTATTCGGCTCTCTTCAGGTCTCTAAAAGCGAAGTGGTTATACCAAGTCTTGAGCTTAATATGCCAAGCTTCGCCTCAATCCTCAAAGGTCACTTGAACCTAAATAATCTGGGCGCTATTGACTTCATTTGGAAATGGAGATGGCAATCGCCCAATCAGACGTCTGTGGAAGGCGAAGCTCGGGCCGTTGGAAACCTCAATGAATTGGTTTTAACTCATTTTTTAAAGTCACCCTCTGCAGCAGAGTTGACAGCGGTGATACACAAACCACTGGATCAGCTTTCATGGCAGGCGACATTGGATTTAGATTCACTGGATCCAAGCTCTTTTAGTTCTTACTGGCCTTCGGGCAAAGTTGCTTTCCATATCGAGGGCAACGGTTCAGGTACAAATGTTCATCTTGAAGGATTGAGTCACTTTAAGACCCCTAAGAACCGTTTACTTGAGGGGGCCTTCAATATTGACTATCTTCATCCTGGGCAATGGGTGATTCAAGAGTTGTCACTTAAAGACCCTAAAACAGCTGCAGCTTTAAACTTAGAGGGCAAAACATATTGGCAAGGGAATGACTCATCCATGGACCTTTTAGCTCATTGGAGTCAATTGCAGTGGCCCTTGAATGAAGCCCCCAAATGGCAAAGCTCGAAGGGGCAGATGTCGATTAAGGGGTTGATGTCTGATTTTCAATTGGAGGGACGAGGGATAGTAAATGACAGCCCTATCGATCTCAACGGTCAATTCAGCCTGAAGGATAAAGAGTTATTCATCCACCTTTTGGAGTTAAAGGGGGATGGGCTTGATGCCGTTGTGGAAGGGAGCTATGGGACTTCTGTAAATCTTGGTTGGCGTATACGTTCGGACCAGTTAGCTAAATGGCTGCCTAATTCTAAGGGAATGGTTGAGACTCACGGTCAGATCCAAGGTGAGGTGGGTCATCGTAAAACCACTCTATCATTGGCAGCGAAAGATTTTTCGTTTCTTGACGTTGTGGCTAAAACATTCAAATTAGAGACGCAGATTAACTCCGGGCCCGAGCCCTCTGAGATCCAGGTGGAGTCCTCAGGCTTTCGCTACAACACAACAAATATCGATCGATTATCAATCAGGTTTCTGGGTGTCTTAAGCGAGTCTGACGATCAGATTAAGGTCAAAATGGATCAGCCCATCCACGCCAAGCTAAGCGCGAGCAATATTGGTTTTAAAAACACGAAGCTCCTTGGTTTGGAATCAGAGCTAGAGATGGAGGGTTCTTTGGACTCACCTTTGAGGTTTTCCCTTAAAGCGCCTGGGATTCATATAAATGGTGGCTATATGGATTTTCTGGCATCAGCTACGGGTACTAGACGGGCCCATCAAGTATCTGTCCTGCTTACCGGCCATATTAATAGGAAAACAGCCGATCATCCTCGAGTTTTGGACGTGCTTGCCAAGGGGCGCTTGGAGGGCAATACATGGTTGGGGCAGATCACGAAGATAAAGGCCAATTTGATGGCGGATGAGCCATGGACAACCCATCAAGAATCGACCCTTAAAATAGGGGAAGGTCACATAGACCTTGCTCGGTTGTGTCTAGAGAAAAAGGCTGCAACGCTCTGCTTGAAAGTAAATGTCATGCCAAACGGAGATATTCAACTAGACAGCCAAATACGAAAGTTGGTGCTGAGTGAACTTCAGATGTTCACGCCGACATCGCATGTGATCGAAGGCGAAATGAATCTAGACACTTCTTTCAAAATTCGAAATTCGCTGGTTGATGAAGGGACCTTGGATCTGAATGTCATTGGAGCCAAGTTAAAACAAAAGGTCTTCAATTCCAGGAAAGAATTAGATCTAGGTCCAATGAGTATTCAAGCACTTATCCAGAGGAAGGGTGGGCAATTTACTATCCTGGCAGACCAGAATGATTTTGCGCCTCTGAGAGCCACTTTCGTTTTGGATGCACCGATAGATCTAAGTCATCCCGGATCTCTGCCTCTGAGAGGTGATGCTCGGATCGCTATTCCTGATCTGAGCAAATTAAGTCCTTGGGTTAATGATGCTGTCAGTCTTGAAGGGCAAGGAGATTTAGTACTTCGTTTGTTGGGCACTGTAAAACGCCCTAATATCGAGGTGGACAGCAACCTCTCGAATGGATTCATGTCTGTGCCAAAACTAGGTATCGAGGTCAAGAATGTCTTCGCACAGTTACATTCAGTCAATGAAAACGATATTACATTAAGTGCGAAAGGACGTTCGGGTGGTGGTGAAATTCATTTGGATGGTAAGGCCTCTTTGAATCAAGAGGGCCATCCTGGGCTCTCGATAGCCATCCAAGGTAATCGATTCCTAGCCATGAATACTCAAGACGTTAAGATCTTAATTTCTCCTGAGCTAACGCTAGAGTCACACGATAATGTCAATGTTCTAAAGGGTGATATAAACGTTCCTGAGGCCCTCCTTCATGTTGAGGACCAAACGAAGAAGATTAAGCCATCGCGTGATGTGGTAATTCTCAATCAGGATCATGCAACTGAGAGGGTTAGTGGTTTTCCGGTTGAGGCGCATGTCAATCTTTCAATTGGCGATAAGGTAAAGCTAACGGGGCCTAATTATGATGCGGATGTATCCGGACATTTAAATATTAGCCAATTGCCAGATCAAAAGGCTTTCGGAACAGGAGAGATTCGTTTGGATCATGGCCATTACTCTTTGTATGGCGTTACATTAGATGTTGATGGTGGACGTATCTACTATGCTAATACGCTGATAGATAATCCGAATCTTGATGTTCAAGCGACTCGAAAATCTGATGATGTTTTGGTCGGTGCCAAAGTCTTGGGGACGCTCAGTCAACCGAGTGTTTCCCTCTTCTCTAATAAGCCCATGTCGCAG
>Ga0316221_1000411_pt1 | contig 56309 bp, 48 predicted proteins | sample TBH18007metaG_FD_206003 | JGI IMG/M metagenome (GOLD analysis project Ga0316221, IMG submission 206003) | Freshwater microbial communities from Trout Bog Lake, Wisconsin, USA - TBH18007 | ecosystem: Environmental > Aquatic > Freshwater > Lake > Hypolimnion/Profundal zone | place: USA: Wisconsin... | reverse complement strand
CACGACTCAAACTCCAATTCTCAGGGTCAACGGGTAACATCGGCACCCTTGATATCTCTCGTAATCACTCAGAAATCTCATCTCTCACCTAATTAAGGGAACTATGAAGTCACTCGGCCGTTTCGCCTTCCGTAAGAAGTATTACGTCATTGGATTTTGGTTAATTGCCCTCTTTGGCATCACCGCGATCGCACAATCAGTTGGTTCTAATTTCAGCGATTCTTTCTCGCTTCCTGGAACTGATTCGACCAAGGCCCTGACCCTCCTCGGCAAGGCATTTCCTCGGCAGGCTGGTGACACCGAAACCATCGTTTTCCATGTTAAGTCTGGAACTGTAAACGACCCGAGTATTAAGAGCGCTATGCAAGAGGTCTTCACAAAGGTTGGAGCGATTCATTCCGTTGGTGTGGTTAAGTCCCCTTACGATGCCGCGAATTCACTACAAATAAGTAAAGATGGGCAGACAGCCTATGCTCCGGTCGTTTTTTCGGTTGATGCGCGAGCGCTTAAGACGGCCGATGTTCAATCGCTGGTAAATATTGGTAAAGCCGCAAATACTTCAAATCTTGAAGTTGAATTTGGCGGTCAAGCTGTTGGTGAACTCAATGCTCCAAAGGGCAGTCCAGGTGAGTTGATTGGTATTTTTGCCGCTGGAATTATCCTCTTTATTTCTTTTGGCTCTTTCTTTGCCATGCTACTTCCATTAGGTGTTGCACTCCTTGCACTTGGAACCGCTTCAGGCATCGTGACCTTATTAACCCATGCGATGGGAATTGCGAGCTTTGCCCCTATTCTCGGCTCGCTCATTGGCCTTGGCGTCGGTGTTGATTACGCCTTATTTATTGTTTCGCGCTATCGTCGCGAGATTTCTAGAGGTGTGGATCCAGAAGAGGCGGCAGCTAAATCTATTGATACCTCTGGTCGTGCAGTGCTCTTTGCTGGAGCGACCGTATGTATAGCCCTGCTTGGATTATTTGTTCTGCGTCTATCGTTCCTCAATGGTGTTGCAGTCGCAGCATCAACGACTGTTCTAGTAACTATGGCTGCCTCGTTGACCTTGCTTCCTGCACTCTTTGGCGTTTTAAAGCGCCGCGTACATTCCCGTCGCTCTCGCAAGAGCATTGACTCTGGAACGGTAAAAGATCACGAACAGAGCATGTGGGCGAAGTGGTCACGCAGCGTTGCAAAGCGCCCTCGTTCACTGGCACTAGGTGCAGTAGCGATCATCGTGTTGTTGTCGATTCCATTCTTCTCATTGCATCTTGGCTCATCTGATCAAGGAAACAACCCAAAGGGAACTACAACTCGCTCTGCATATGACTTACTCGCCAAGGGTTTTGGTCCGGGAACAAATGGTCCATTGCAAGTAATTGCGCAGATTAAATCTCCCTCGGATACCGCTGCACTTGAACAGGTTGCCACAGCGCTTTCCACTACACCAGGTGTAGGGCAAGTCAGCCCAGTCATTACCTCTCCAGATGGAACCGTGGGATTACTACAGGTAATTCCATCTACAGGTCCGCAAGACATTAAGACCAGTAACCTCATCAAGGCACTGCGTTCTACTGTTATTCCTAAGGCGTTAGCTGGAAGTAAAACAGCCATCTATGTTGGTGGAACTACTGCAATCTTTGATGATTTTGCCAGCGTCATTAGTGGAAAGTTGCCACTCTTTATCGGAGTCATCATTTTGCTTGGATGCTTATTACTTCTCCTTGCATTCCGCAGTTTGGTTATCCCACTTACGGCCGGTGTCATGAATCTCTTCGCTGCAGGTGCATCCTTTGGAATCGTGGTTGCAATGTTCCAATGGGGATGGGGGGAGAAGCTTCTCAACATTGGTTCAGGACCAATTGAAGCCTTCCTGCCAGTCATTATGTTGGCGATTCTCTTTGGCTTATCTATGGATTACCAAGTCTTCTTGGTTAGTCGGATGCACGAGGAATGGCTGCATACCAAAGAGAATGGCAAAGCAGTTATCGTGGGTCAGACCGAAACTGGTCGGATCATTACCTCTGCTGCGTTGATTATGATCACGGTTTTTGCCTCCTTCGTCTTTGGTGGGGAGAAGGTCATCAAGGAGTTTGGCATCGGACTAGCATCCGCGGTCTTCATCGACGCCTTCGTCCTTCGAACAATTTTGGTTCCCGCGCTTATGCACCTCTTTGGTTCTACCAACTGGTGGATTCCAACGTGGCTTGATAAGGGGTTACCTCACTTATCAGTGGATCCAGTCGAGTCCGAAGAAGTCTTGTAGGGCTGAGTAATATCTAGGTAAATTTAGGCAAGTTTAAAAAAGGAGATCGCATGGCATTTGTTAGCACCTATTTGAATTACATGGGACAGTCAGAGGAGGCCTTTAATTTTTATGCCTCCGTATTTCAGGTTGAGGAAGCACCGCGTTTAATGCGCTTTTCGGATATGCCGGCGATGCCTGGTATGCCAGAGTTCCCCGAGGAAGAGCGCTCAATGATTATGCATGCAGAGCTAAAAATCATTGATGGTCATACGCTGATGGCTACTGACATGCTTAGGTCAATGGGTCATGAAACCCGTATCGGCAATAACACGACTATTAGTCTGAACTTAGACTCCAAAGAAGAAGCTGATCGAATATTTGCTGCACTTTCGCAAGATTCGACAGAGTTTGCCCCAATGACGCAGATGCCCTTTGGCTACTGGGGAAGCACGCTTGATAGATTTGGAATTCGTTGGATGATCAACGTCGACCCTAATCGCACCTCAGCATAAATATAGATTCTCTATCTAAAACTTCAAGGAATAGTTCACTTACTTTCTTTGTTCCTCACCGTACCTGGCAACTAATGAGTCATTAGATTTGCCACCAAACGCGGTGGGGGTAATACAAATGAAGCATGAACTAATTTCTTCGATCAAGCCCGATGGAACTCTCTATCCGTACCAGGTAGATGAGGCGAAACTTCAAGGCGAACTAGATCCGCTCTCCTACAAAGTCTTGCGGCAGGCTGGCACTGAGGCGGCATTTAGTGGTGAGTACACCGATACGCAGACCGAAGGCGTTTACTCCTGCAAAGTCTGTTCACAGGAACTTTTCCGAAGTGACGCCAAGTTTCATTCTGGTTGTGGTTGGCCATCTTTTTATCAGCCAACAGAGGCTGATGCAGTCACATTGATTGAGGATCGCTCTTTTGGGATGCGCAGAGTAGAAGCTCGTTGTGCTAATTGTGGATCGCACCTCGGTCATGTCTTTAAAGGAGAGGGATATGACGTCCCAACCGATGAGCGCTGGTGCATTAATTCAGTTTCACTCAAGCTAGAGCCAAAGAAATAACTTAGAGAATGGTGCGTTAATCATGGAACAAAAACTTCGAGTGATCGGCGCTTCTTGGTGCCCAGATTGCAAGCGGGCAAAAACTTTTCTTGGCCAACATCGCATTGAGTTTGACTGGGTTGATATGGAATCTGACCCAACGGCACAGGCAGAAGTCGAGCGAATTAATGATGGAAAGCGGATCATTCCTACCATTATCTTTCCCGATGGTTCGATATTAACTGAACCCTCAAATGATGAGCTAGCGGAGAAACTCGGAATAGTTCGCGAAGCCGCTTTTGATTCCTATGATGTTTTAATTGCTGGTGGCGGACCGACTGCTCTAACGACAGCGATTTATGCCGCTCGCGAAAATTTAAAGGTGTTGATCGTTGAGAAATCTGCAGTGGGCGGCCAAGCAGGAGTGACCGAGAGATTTGATAACTACCCAGGCTTCCCAGAGGGGTATGCGGGACTTGATGTCACTCTTTCAACAGGAGCAGTTGTTCAAACTCGCGTACTGCTCGTTGCAACTGGATCGACATATCGCCGAACAGGAGCTGATGGCGAGGCGGATTTAATTGGTGCGGGCATTCACTTCTGCGCTACCTGTGATGGACCCTTCTATAAAGGCGCTGAAGAGGTCGTTGTCTTAGGCGGAGGTAACTCTGGATTGGAGGAAGGTTTGTTCCTTACCCAATTTGCCAACCATATCACTGTGATTGAACGCGGTGGTGAACTGCGCGGCTCAAAACTCTTGCAGGATAAGGTCTATTCACATCCAAAGATGACCGTAAGGCTCAATGAGGCGGTGCAATCTTTTATTGCGAATGAAGCGGGGCAGCTTGCTGGCGTTGAGTTAGAGAATCTATTAACAAAGGAACGCTCTACTCACAGTGCCAAAGGTGCATTTATCTTTATTGGCCTAGACCCAAATACTGAGTGGTTAAACGGAACGGTTGCGTTAGATGAACGTAAATTTGTCGCGACCGATCAGATGTTTAGTACCTCAGCGCGTGGTGTATTTGCAGCCGGTGATGTACGGAGTGGATCGACGAAGCAACTCGCCTCTGCAGTAGGAGAAGGCGCTGCTGCGGCAATTCAAATTCGTTACTTCTTGGACAAGCTGGAAAAGTAATTTGGAAAAGTAATAAAGAGAAGAGCCCCCGCATCAATAAAGGTGTGGGGGCTCTTCCATCTCTTTTAAATTTCGAAGCGGTCCAACTCCATGACTTTTGTCCATGCCTGAGCAAAGTCAGAAACGAACTTCTCCTTGGCATCATCACTCGCGTAGACCTCAGAGAGAGCGCGCAAAACCGAGTTAGATCCAAAGATCAGGTCGGCACGCGTCGCGCTCCATTTAATTTCACCAGTCTTTGTATCCCGACCTTCAAAGAAATCGGCCGACTCTGATTTAGCGTTCCAGCCAGTTCCAATGTCTAAGACATTTACAAAGAAATCATTTGTTAACAAACCTGGAGTCTTGGTAAAGACACCATGCTTAGCGTTATCTGCGTTGGCTCCCAGAACTCGAAGACCTCCAACTAGCACAGTCATCTCAGGAGCTGTGAGAGTTAGCAGGGCTGCCTTATCCACCAGGTGGAACTCTGCAGGGTGGTGGCTTCCATCCTTGATGAAATTACGGAAGCCATCGGCTACTGGCTCAAGAACTGCAAATGAATGAACATCTGTTTGCTCTTGAGTTGCATCCGTCCGACCAGGAGTAAATGAAACTTCGACGGGATATCCCGCCTTCTTTGCAGCATCCTCAACCGCAGCGGATCCAGCTAACACGATTAAATCGGCAAGTGAGATCTTCTTGGCTGTTGATGCTGTGTTGAATTGCGTTTGAATTTCTTCAAGCTTACCTAACACTGTTGCAAGTTCTTTTGGATCATTGGCAGCCCAATTGCGCTGTGGTTCCAAACGAATTCGAGCACCGTTTGCTCCACCGCGCCTGTCGGTGCCACGGAAACTTGATGCCGATGCCCACGCAGTTTTTACCAATTGTGCTGTTGTTAATCCCGACTCCAGGACCTTCTTTTTAAGCGCAGCAATCTCGGCGTCACCAACAAGTTCGTGGGTAACTTCTGGAAGCGGATCTTGCCAAATCAATTTCTCTGCGGGAACGAGTGATCCTAGGTAACGTGCAACAGGACCCATGTCACGGTGTGTAAGTTTGAACCAGGCACGTGCGAAAGCATCAGCTAATTGATCAGGGTTTGCTAAGAAGCGACGAGATATTGCCTCATATGCTGGGTCAACGCGTAGAGCTAGGTCACTCGTGAGCATGACAGGAGGATGCTTCTTGGTGGCATCATGCGCATCAGGAACTGCATGTGCAGCAAGACCCTCTTTGGGAATCCATTGAGTAGCACCAGCTGGGCTCTTGGTTTGCTCCCATTCAAAACCGAAGAGGACTTCGAAATAAGAGTTATCCCAAGTTATTGGCGTTGGTGTCCATGCGCCTTCTAATCCACTGGAAATAGTGTCACCAGCATTGCCTGTGCCAAAAGAGTTCTTCCAGCCAAGACCCATTTGTTCGATAGGTGCGGCTTCTGGTTCTGGACCGACATATTTACTTGGATCTGCAGCGCCATGGGTCTTACCAAAGGTATGACCTCCCGCGATCAGCGCAACAGTCTCTTCATCGTTCATTGCCATGCGAGCAAATGTTTCGCGAATATCGCGAGCAGAGAGCAATGGATCTGGATTTCCATTTGGGCCTTCTGGATTTACATAGATCAGACCCATCTGTACAGCAGCGAGTGGATTTTCTAGATCGCGATCACCGGTGTAGCGATTATCTGCGAGCCACTCCGCCTCTTTACCCCAGTATGTTTCATCTGGTTCCCATACATCCTCGCGTCCGCCACCGAAACCAAAGGTTTTAAATCCCATTGTTTCAAGGGCGACATGGCCAGTAAGAATCATGAGGTCAGCCCAGGAAATTTGCTTGCCATATTTTTTCTTTATAGGCCAGAGCAATCTCCGTGCCTTGTCGAGGTTGACGTTATCTGGCCAACTATTGAGCGGTGCAAAGCGCTGCATTCCAGCACCCGCGCCACCTCGACCATCAAAAGTTCGATATGTTCCTGCGCTATGCCACGCCATCCGAATAAAAAAAGGACCATAGTGACCATAATCTGCGGGCCACCAATCTTGGGAATCCGTCATCAGTGCGGCGAGATCAGCCTTGAGTGCATTGAGATCTAACTTTTCAAACTCTGTGGCGTAGTCGAACTCTTGACCCATTGGATCGGCCAGAGGCGAATTCTGTTGGAGGACTTTGAGATTGAGTTGGTTTGGCCACCAGTCTTGATTGAAGGTACCTTCGCTGGCCAACTTACTTCCGGTATATGGACATTTGCTTTCGCTGCTCATCGCTACTCCTTGTAATTACTTCTAGGGATCGTGAACTGGAATTGCGAGCCAATTGATTAGCTGACCAGTATGTTGTTAAGAATAACGAACCCTCACAAGGAGCGCGCAATGACAAGTGTGTGATATTTAAGATGAAATTTAGGCGGCTAACTGATGTTCTGCGGCAACAGCAGCACGAGCTTCACAGCAGGCATACGTGGAATTTGAATCCCAACGTGCCTCGTGCTCTGAAACAGCGTTGAGCGCGACATAAATAACGGTACCAAAAGCGAGAATTGGAAATAGCGCTAGCAATAGCATGATGACTCCTGTCTTGACCCGCCTTGTGCGAGGTATAAGCAGATCTTGACTCTTTAATTTGAGCCAAAGCCCTTAAATCCCGTAAACGAAAGTGGGAGTTATCTGAGAGTTGGCTGATTATGATGATAACAAAAGGCCCCAGGCCTAGAAACCTAGGTCTGGGGCCTTCGTTTTACCCTTGGCTGGTAAAACGCCTTATGGCTTAACTGGAGCTGTTGGTCGTGGAGCAACCGTTGGAGCAACTGGCTTTGGTGGAAGAGTTGGCAAAGCGGCAATTGCTGCAGCTCGAGCATTTGTGGCAGCAGCGACGGCAGCGACGCGGGTATTGAGCGCGACCTGACGAGCGGCAGCAGTTGTTGTACCTGTGACTGCGGTGTTGTAAGCGCTCTTAGCGGCTTCAACTGCAGCATTAAAGGTGGCATCAATCTGTTTCAAGGAAGTGCTATTTGCAGTGATGGCTGCGCGGTATGTCACGATCGACGCTTTGTAAGCGGCAAAAGCGGTATTGCGAGCATCCTGCCAGGCCTTGAGTGCGACTCGGTATGCGGCTAGGGCAGCTTTATATGCAGCCTTATCCGTAGCGCTTGGCTTAGCTGTCGTTGTTGGGGCAGCAGAAGTTGAAGTAGTTGGGGCTGGGGTGTTGTCAGCGAAGGCAGCGGTTGGAGCCAAGAGAAGTGCGGCGCCAATTGATCCAGCGACAATGCGATGGTTTAACTTCATCATTTTTTCTATCCTTTGATCGAAATAAAACTAGGCTGATGTTCTTCGTGAAAAATGAATTCACTAAGACCATGGGAGCTCTTGTTCCCATGGCTTAAGCATCGGTGGCAATCTTGTGAGATCCGTGTGAAAATCTTGTCAGCCCCTTGCGGGTCATCGTGCGCAAGTTAGGCTTACGAAACATGAAAAAGGCGCATATCTTGGTGGTGGACGATGAGTCAGGCGTGCGCGAACTCGTCAGCGATGTCCTGGAACTAGAAGGCTATAGCGTCACCAGTGCCGGGGACGGGCTAGAGGCGCTCGCACAGATTCGTAAGCAGAAATTCGATTTATATATCTTGGATATCAATATGCCAAAAATCGATGGCCTCGTGCTTTTAGAGAAGGTTCGTAGCTCAGGGGATCAGACCCCCGCCTTGCTATTAACAGCGAGGCGCGAAAAAGATGATGTTCACCAAGGTTTTCGTGTGGGTGCGGATTACTACGTCACTAAGCCATTTAGTATCGAAGAGTTAGCGCTACGGGTTGGTGCAATATTGCGACGAACCAGCACCACCCAAACAACCAATATTTTACGTTGCGGTCCCATCTCGATAGATATCGATCAACATTTGGTAAAACACCAAGAGGAGATAATCGATCTCTCGCCGACCGAATATAACTTGTTGTATTTCTTGATAGAGCGAAAGAACAAAGTGATTCGAAAAGATGCTCTATTAAATGCCATCTGGGGAATTGACTTTGAGAACAACTCCACCGTAGTTGAAACGTACATCTCTTATTTGCGAAAGAAATTGCACAGAGATGGTTTTGATGGCATTAAAACTGTTCGAGGAGTTGGATTCCAGATTGTCGAAAGAGCATGAGATTAGTACTTCGTGTTACTGCAGCAATTTTTATATTTATAACCATTTCTTCGACCGCGATAGGCTACTTTGCGATTTCAAAATATCATTCAAGCCAGATTCACCTTGTAGATGCTTCGCTTAATTCGAAAATAAAGGCGCTCAAAGCCACCAAAGAAGATCCACTTACAGTTGCAACATATTTAGCCCAAGTTTCCGCTATTCCAGTTACCGTTGAATATCTAGAGCAAGATGGCACTGCAACGGAACTGACCGAATCAGGTCCAGCAATTGAGAAAGTTCCAGATAAGGCGATCCTCCTCAAAGCTCAAAAAGTAGATGTTACCTACGGAACCAATCTACGGATTCGAACAATCGCACTTCCCCGCCAAGAGAGTTTAATTTTTGCAGATTCCTTAACAACTATTAACTCTGATGTCTCTACCTTGACCCGCGAATTAATTATTTTTATCGTTCTGGTTGACCTGATCGCTGTAGGTATTGCCTTCTTGGTTTTTTGGCGCGACGGGAAATTGAATCAAGTAAGTCACCTCATCGCTGCGCAGCAACAGGCGATGCAAAAGTTCTTGGGGGACGCTTCCCATGAGTTGCGCACTCCTCTGACGGTGATCAAAGGCTATGTCGATCTCTCTCGATCAACTGGTGATCCAGAGAAACTTGAGAACTACCTAGCAAAGAGCTCTACGGAGATAGTTCGTATGGAGGCCATTATTAATGACCTACTATTTCTCGCAGAAGTTGGTGAATCCCAAGATGACGAGGTAGTTGCGGTTAATCTAGATGAAGTTATCAAAGACCATGTTGATGTACTACGTACTCTGCAATCCAAGAGAACTATTGAGGCCAATCTAGATAAAAATGAAGTCATTTATGCTAATGCTAAATTAATAGATCGTCTCGTAGGAAACATATTTTCAAATATTAGACGCCATACACCTGATGATGTTCCTGTTTCTGTGGAACTTCATTGCGATGAGAATGCAATAACCCTTGTGGTTGAGGATGGGGGACCAGGGCTATTGCAATACCCGGACAAGCCGCGACTCCTTAAGCGCTTCACCTCGCAACGATCAAGTGAAGCTGGGGGATCGGGCCTTGGTCTAAGCATTATGAGTGGGGTTGTTGAGAGATATCACGGAACTATGCAACTATCCAAGGGGAAATTAGGTGGTTTACGTATTGAAATTAAATTCCCTCTAAATGAGTTAACTAATAAAAGTTAGTTCGGTATTAGATCCCAGAAATCTGTTAAGGCTTTGGCCGTAAGGGCAGGGTTATCTTCATTTGGGCAATGGCCACAACCTGGCAAAACTGTAACTTTGGCGCTTAGAACATCTGCCATTTCAATCTGATCTGGAATCGGCCATGCATCATCGTTTTCTCCATAAATAACATGAGTCGGAATCTTTAATTGTGCGAGGTCTGCAACTAGAGAGGGCTGGTACATCAACTGATTACGTTGCGCCAACGTCGAGCGTCCATCACTGGCAATCCAGCGCTTCTTATGAATTTCATAGCGTGGATGAGCTTTACGATCTACATCGAAATATTTAAACCAGATCTGCTGCATTGTTAAGGAATTAATCTCTTCAAGTGCTGGCTCCATGGTTCGCCATGGACGTCCACCTGGACCTGAACACATTAAGGTGAGTGATTTCCAGAGGCCCGGATTCTGCATAACTGCTTCTTGTGCAACGAGTCCGCCAAAGGAGTGTCCCAATACATGTGGACGTTCCATTTTAAAATGTGCTGCAAGCTCAACTGCATCTCGCGCAAAAGAATCCATTGTGTATGCATCACTTCTTTCGCTGTGGGAAGATTCAAATTGGCCGCGATTATCAAAAGATAAAACTCGGTATCCATGCTCCGCTATCAATTCAGCGATTTCAGTGAAGTCCTCTTTGCTCCCCGTAAAACCGTGGATCAGAATTACATCTCCTCGAGTGACATCACCGCTGAAGAGAACAGTTGCTAGCGGCTCTCCTTGGATAATTACTTTTGACTCTGTTCTGTTCAACTATCCACTCCTATAAGGGTTGGCACATTAAATCTCTCTTGATAGCGGCACGAGATCTATTGGATCTACAGCGGAAGAGATTTTTGATCGAAGCTCTGATTTTCCGGAATTAAGAATCGCCTCCATCACTTCTAAAACATGTATCCCCAGGGCGCCAGACGCTCGATGTGGTCGGTTATTAGCAATTGCTGCCGCCATCTCGGATAAGCCAAATCCGCGACCCGCATCGAAATATCCCGCTAGAGGTTCCACTGATTTCCATTCTGGATCTGCCTCGGTATAAATAAGTGTGGGTTCTCCAAATTGATTTGGATCGGGAGCAGTAATGGTTCCTTTGGTTCCATAGATCTCAATAGTCGGAAGCCGTGATCCCCAAGCTTCAAAACTCACCATGATGGTGGATTGCGCGCCATTTGCATGATTGAGCAAGGCGCAGATATGTGTATCCACCTCAACAGAAATTGGAGCGCCGGCTTGCGGGCCGGTGTGAATGAAGCGAGATCGGTTTGAGCGAGTTGTATTGCCGATAACGCTAGTAATAGGTCCAAGCAAGAAGACCAAGGCAGTTAAATAATATGGACCCATATCAAAGAGTGGGCCTGCGCCATTTTGATAATAAAAGGCGGGCGATGGATGCCAACGCTCGTGTCCGGGTGCACTCCAGAAGGCCGATGCCGCAAACGGAGTTCCTATTGCACCACTATCTAATAAGTATTTAGAGGTTTGAATTCCGGTCCCAAGAAAAGTGTCAGGAGCACAGCCAATTCGAAGCCCTTTATTGTGAGCCAATTCAATGACTGGAAGCGCTTCATTCATAGAGAGTGCAAATGGCTTCTCAAGATAGACATGCTTGCCATGCTCGAGCGCCTTTGTACTTACGGCTGCATGTGATTGTGGGAGAGTGAGATTAAGAATTACATCAACTTCAGGTGAGGCGAATATTGCGTCACCAACAAATTGCCTAACTCCATGCTCTAAGGCAACTGCTTTTGCGCGATTTTCATCGAGATCACTTACTCCTATTAATTGGAGATTCTTAAGCTTGGGTAGATTTGCAAGATATTGACTACTTATATTTCCTACGCCAACGATTCCAACTCCTAGCGGCTTGCCCATAGAAGTCCTCTTTCGATAATGGTGCGCACATTGTTATCGAGAATTACATCAACATTGTGACCGCAGGTAATCACAAACAACTTGCCCTTACCCCAATTCCTTGTCCAAATAGCGGGAGAAGTAATTTCTCGATCCCAAGGATCCCAGGGTCTAACTTTCTGTGTCGTAGTGGCAAGCACATCGTTGTAACTATCGTGTAAAACCCAGTACTGCTCCGTAGTTAATTCAAAATCATCAATTCCTTGAGTGATTTCATGTGATTTCCCAAGTTCAGTCATATTTATTGTATGTGGCACAAAGTTATCTGACTGCTCTCCAATGCATTCCGCTGGATTTTTCCCCGGGTGGTTTGCGAATTGTCCTCCCACCATCTGCAGGTAATCAGAGGAGTTGCGATATGAGTCGGCAATTCCGCCGTGCCAACCTGCAAAACCAGTGCCATTTATGATCGCTTGCTGCAATCCCTGTAGCTGCTCTTTTTCTATGGTGTTCATAGTGTTTGTCTGCTGGATGAGGTCCACACTCGACATAAATTCTTTATCGGCATAAATGGCTGGGGACTCCTCAACCGTTACGTCATATCCATGGCTCGTAAGGTAAGGAATAAAGATATTTGTTGTCTCAACTGGTTGGTGACCATCCCAACCGCCTCGTACTACTAAAGCTCTTTTCATTGAGGCAGTATTTACTACAACTATTGTCCACACAACCCACACAGAGAAAAAGACGAGAGTCCTCCTTGCTGCGTGCTAGTCTCACTCTCAGTATCCGCTCGTAGAAGGTTTAGGACTCAATGTCTCAGACTTATTCAAAAGGAAATATGACGTTAGCAAAATGGGGACTCCGGTCCACTTTTTTCTTTCTTGGAATGTCTGTCTCCGTCGCCACCGCACGTATGGCGGAAATTAAGGGAAACACGCATTCGAGTGATGCGGCATTTGGCTTTGCTATCTTGATTGGCAATGCCGGCATAATGATCGGCAATTATCTCGGTGGTTTTGCGGTTCATCGCATGGGAAGTCGAACGGTAATTCAAGTCGCAATTTTTGGAATCGCCTTCTCGCAAATTGGCTACGGCTTCGCACATCACCTTTGGCAAATCGCTGCTATCTCCTTTATCGCCGGCGCATTCGGGGCTTTTTCAAATGTAAGCGCCAACATGCAAGGCGGAATGATTGAATCAGGTATTGGAAGGTCTTTACTACCAACCTTTCATGGATCGTGGACGCTTGGTGCGTTTACTGCATCGCTTCTAGCATCGCTCGTCGCCAAGCACATTTCGCTGACCGCGCACCTTGTTACCAACTGCATTCTTACCTTTCTTTGCGTGAGTGCATCTGCGCTCGCACTACTTCCGTCATCAAATGATCGAAGAGTTCTGGCTCAACCCGAAAATCAAATGCCAGCGGAGAGTGCGAAGCAAAAATTAAATCCAGTTGTAGTTTTACTGGCTTTTGTTTCTGCCTTGAGTTTGCTTTCAGAATCATCAGTTGGCGATTGGTCATCGATTCTTTTACATGAGAAGTATCGAGTGAGCGTCTCCTCGGCGGCGCTGGGCTACACCCTTTTCGCGCTTGGCCAGATTATTGGACGCTTCACAGTCGGTCGGCGCATAGATCGACTTGGAGTAGTTGCAGTTATTCGAACTGGTGGGCTAGTAGGTGGAAGTGTTTACCTGATTGGAACTCAAATAGTCCGAGTTCTCCATATCTCTTCGCCTACGGCCGTCCTAGAGATCATGACTTTTCAATACTTCCTTATTGGATTATGCATAGCGCCAATGCCACCAGCCTTTGCAATATTGGCCTATCGAATTCCAAAAATATCGGCGGCTAAGGCGATAGCTCAAGTCCAAGTAATAGGGGCCTTCTGTTTTCTGATTGGAAGATTGATGATGTCGGGGCTGACTAAAGCGATAGGCCTGCAAACCGCCTTAGTTTTGCCTGCGATAACACTGCTGGCAACTGGACTCCTTGCGAACGGGATTGCGGAACGCACCTGAAGCGGAACTCATGTAACCAAAATGTTATTTTTCAGATTTTTAAACTGCTGAGTAACTTTATAAAAGGTAACAATAAAGTTATGTCTTTTTTGCTACAAATTGGGACCTTTCGGCTATTAATTGCCTGCATTTAGTGCCAAGATCAGGCGAACTCATCTGGAGGACTTTAGGGTCCACGGATTAGTTAAACCGATTGAACTAGCGAAAGGCTTTCAATGACATCGAAGAACAAGCGCGGAGTTGCCGCCGCTGTTGTGGGCACACTTATTGCCTCAACAGCAATTCTTGGTATCTCTGCTCAGCAGGCACAAGCAGCTGCTGCACCAAGTGCTGCTGCAATTGCCAAGGCGCTCAACACGCCAACTAATCTCACATTCTGGAGCTGGTTACCCGGTCAGCAAAATGAAGTGAACTTGTTTGAAGCAACTTATCCAAAGATCAAAGTCAAGCTTGTAAACGTTGGCTCTGGCGGAACTGAATACAACAAGATCAAAGCAGGTATTGCTGCTAAGTCTGGTCTTCCAGATGTTGCTCAAATCGAGTTCCAGTATGTACCAACATTTAAGGTTCTTGGTGGCCTAGCAAACATTGCTCCATATGTTCCTGCTAACTTCCTTAGCCAGTTCCCTGCCTGGATTTCTGCTCAGGTAACAGATAGCCAACATGGTATCTACGCTGTTCCTCAAGATTCTGGTCCAATGGGACTTCTATATCGTTCAGATGTATTTGCAAAGAACAACTTGACCCCACCTAAGACTTGGGCAGACTTTGCAAAGGATGCTGCAATTATTCACGCTGCAGATCCAACAGAATACATTTCGAACTTGGTCATGGACTCAGGAAATATGAATGGTCTCTACTGGCAAGCCGGTGCTCGTCCATTCCACATGAACAGCAGCACATCAATCAACATCCACCTCAATGATGCAGCTACAAAGACCGTTTCTAAGTTCTGGGGCGATCTTTATGCAGCGGGCAATGTTCCAGCAGATCCATACTGGACCAGCGACTGGAATGCAGCCTTTGATAAGGGTAAGTATGTTTCATGGCCTGCAGCAGCATGGGGTCTTGCAACTGTTAGTGCAGCAGCAGCAGATACCTCAGGTAACTGGCGCGCAGCAGCACTTCCACAATGGGGTACCGGAGCTCCGGTTTCTGGTAACTGGGGTGGATCAACTTCAGCTGTAATGGCAACGTCTAAGAATGTAATTGCAGCTGCAACTCTTGCTGCATTCGTCAACACGAACCCAACAGCTGCATTTGCTCTAACTCAAGCTCCAACCTTCGACTTCCCTGTAACAAACAGCGTGTTGGGTTCTGCCGGATTCAAGGCAACCGCACCTGCTTTCTACGGTAGCCAGAAGGTTTACCAAGCTTATGGTGCTTACAACGCAACAGTTGGTAAGAACTATGAGTGGAGCCCATTCCAGGATGAGGTCTACACACTTTGGACTAACGATGTTCTTGCTGCGATCCTTGCAAAGGGTGACACAGGAGCAGGAGTTGACAAGTGGCAGGCTGACACCGTTGCTTACGCAAAGAAGCAGGGTTACACAGTTACAACTAAGTAATTAGTAAAACTTTGATCTGAAAAAAGGTCATAACTAAGAACTAGTGTGCTAGAAATGGGAGTAGAGAGGGTGGCTTAAACCCTCTCTATTTCCACATATGCATAACTTTTTATTGTTATTTAAAGAGACAGAAATGGTGACCATGAGAAAGAGCGGTATTGATAATACGAAAAGGACTGGACTCTTCTTTGTCCTTCCATTTTTCATTCTCTTCGTTATTTTGTTAATTGTTCCTCTGGTCTACTCCGGCTATATCAGCCTCTATAACAAGGGTCTTGTTGGCGGTAATAGATATGTAGGATTTCAAAATTACTCCACCATGTTCCATGATCCACAATGGCTTGCCTCTATAGCGCACGTAGCCATTTACTTTGTGATTCAAGTTCCAGTCATGCTACTCGTCGCGGTCTTTGTAGCGCTCGCTATCGACAGCGGAAAACTTCGCTTTCCTAAATTTTTTCGAATTGCTGTATTCATTCCATATGCAGTTCCAGCAATTATTGGAACAGTCATTTGGGCATATTTCTACGGAACAAACTATGGCTTCTTAAATCAACTGCTGGGTTATATCCATATTCACCACGTTAACTTCCTGGGAAGTCCAATGTCTGCTATCGGTTCTATTAGCGCCTTGGCTACATGGGAGTTCGCCGGTTACAACATGATTATTTTGTACGCGGCGCTGCAAGGTTTGTCTACAGAGTTATATGAAGCAGCGGCAGTTGATGGTGCTGGCAGCATCAGAACAGCGATGCGTATCAAGCTTCCACAACTCTACCCAGCGATTTTCCTTACTTTGATATTCTCAATTATCGGTAGTTTCCAACTCTTTGTTGAACCGCTGCAATTCAATATTCTCAACCCTACGGTTGTTAATAACTACTTCACTCCTAACGTTTACGCTTACACCTCGGCTTTCCAAGGCAATCAATTGAATTACGCAGCAACTATTTCATTCTCGCTCGGATTGGTTATTGCTATCGTCGCAACGATTGCAACTCTGATCGGAAGCCGTAAAGGAGAAAAGTTAATATGAGTTCTAAGAAGTTCTATATGACAAAGAAGAGTAATTTCTTAACTCTCATAATGATTATTGTTGCTACCTACTTTGTGGTGCCACTTCTTTGGGTGATCACCGCAAGTACAAAGAACACAACTGATATCAACTCAACATTTGGCCTCTGGTTTGGAAAGACGTGGCATCTTTGGGAGAACGTCAGACTTGTCTTTACAAGTGATAATGGGATTTACCGCACTTGGTTCATGAACTCCATGATTTACTCCGTCGTTGGAGCTGGAGGAACTGCATTCCTTTGTACCCTCGCAGGTTATGGTTTCTCCAAGTACCAGTTCACTGGCTCTAAGGCGATTTTTAGAATCGTGCTTGGCGCAGTCATGATTCCTTCAGCCGCCTTATCTATTCCTACCTTTATCATCTTCTCCAAACTCGGATTAGTAGATACTCGTTGGGCCGTTATTCTTCCTTCGCTGATTAGCCCACTTGGGGTTTATCTGATGAAGGTTTACTCAGATACTTCGATCCCTAACAACATGATTGAAGCGGCTCGAATTGATGGAGCCGCAGAGTTCAAGATTTTCCGCACGATCTCACTTCGCCTATTAATGCCAGGTTTCGTGACTGTTTTGCTACTCTCCATTGTTGGAATCTGGAACAACTTCTTCCTGCCATTGATTATGTTGAGTAGTACTAACCTGCAGCCACTTACTGTGGGCTTGAGTATCTGGTACAGCCGCGCAAATAGTGGTGGAAGTGGATCCACCCCAGAGTTCCAAGCAGTTGTTATTACCTCTGCTGCGATCTCGTTGATTCCATTGATTATCGCCTTCTTGTTCTTGCAGCGCTTCTGGGAGAATGGTCTCTCACTCGGCGCCGTTAAAGAATAAATCGCAACTTAATGACGGTAGATCGCTTTACAAGCACGCTCTACGGCGCTGCTTATTATCACGAGTACCACACCACACCTCGCCTCGCCGAGGATATGAAGCTCATGCGCGAAGCGAACCTAAGTGTTATTCGCGTAGGGGAGTCAGTCTGGTCTACCTGGGAACCGGAAGACGGTCAATTCAATATTGAGTGGCTCCAAGAGGTCCTGGATGCTGCCCATGAGTCGGGAATCAAGGTAATTATTGGTACTCCGACGTATGCAATGCCGCCTTGGTTAGCCAGAAAGCACCCAGAAGTATTGGCGCATCGCGCAACTGGTCAACCGATTCCATATGGGCATCGCCAAAATATGGATTACGCACACCCCACATTTCTTAAATATGCCGAACGCATTATTCGAAAGATTGTTGAGCGCTACGCCGATCATCCTGCGGTGATTGGGTGGCAGGTTGATAATGAACCCGGTACCGAGGTTCTCTTTAATGATGGCGTCTTTGCCGCCTTTAAGGATTACTTAGCTAAGAAATATGGCACAGTTGAAGAATTAAATAAGCAGTGGGGATTGGTTTATTGGTCTCACGAGATTACTGATTGGGATGATCTATGGCGTCCTGATGGGAATACCTCAAATAGTTACAACGTGGAGTGGCGTCGCTTTCAGGCTTTGATCACCGAGAAGTACATTACTTGGCAGGCCAATCTGGTGCGCGAATACATTCCCGCCAATCAATTTGTAACAACATGTATTTCGATTGGTCGACCAGCGCAGGACGTGACAAGAGTTGCTTCAGGTCTCGATCTAACCGCTGTAAATGTCTACTACGCGACTCAAGACGGCTTGCAATATCCAATCTATAGGTCAAACAACTCTGCGGCTTCAGATGAGCTTGCAGCGCCATTTTGGATCTCTCATGAAGGCCCGATGGGATTCATGGTGCAGGCAGATATTGCTCATGGAATTTTGCAAGATAACTTTATCGTTACCGAAACTAATGCATCCTTTACCGGACATGGCCCAGCAACTGGATACTTTCCAAGTTATCCAGGTCAATTGCGCCAGGTTGTCTTAGGACTCGTGGCTCGCGGTGCAAATATGGTTGAGTACTGGCATTGGCACACATTGCCATTTGGTACTGAGACTTACTGGGGTGGAATCCTTGGCCACTCGCTAAAGCCAGCTCGCACCTATGAATCGGTAGCGCAGATAGGCGCCATGCTTTCTGAGGCAAAAGAGAAGCTCGTAGATATTAAGCCAACCAGTGAAGTGACGATGATTTATTCACCGGAGAGTAATTGGGCTTTGGGATTCCAACCTCCGCTGCGACGAAAATTTGATGTAGGGGATTTCGGAGATCCAGATAGTTATGGTCGTTTCTTCGCTAGTTATTACGATCTCTTTTTTGCCGAAGATTTTGGGGTAAACCTCATTGGTGCAAATAAGTTGCCAGATTCAGCAGCGCAATTGCTTAAGAGCACTCAAATTTTATGCTTACCAGCGCTCTATATCAGCGAGGATGCGGTTCTAGAGTTTGCTTTGGAGTTCGCGCGATTGGGAGGTCATTTAATTCTGACTCCTCGCAGTGGATATGCCGATCAGATATCTGTTGTTCGACAAGAGGTAATGCCAGGTATCCTCGCAAAGGCCGCTGGAGTTCATTACGACGAATTTTCTAATCTAACTCACAAAGTATCGGTTGTAGCTAAAGATAGTTCTATTGGCGCTGAAGCTCTTGGTGAGGCAATTGGCTGGGTCGATATGCTCATCAGCGATGGGGCGGATGTCATCGCTACCTACGATCATCCAATGTTCAAGAATTACGCAGCCATCACCACCAATAAATTTGAAAAGGGACGCGTTACCTACATCGGCACACTTCCAGATCACAGATTGGGTCGAGCAATTGCCGCGTGGCTACGTACAATTCATGAGGCCCCAATTTCCAAGGTGGCCAGTGCGGATTCGATTCGTATAAGCCGTGGCACCGCTAAGGATGGATCTGCATTGATCTTTGCCTTCAACTGGAGCTGGGAACCTGCGGATCTGGCTTTTGCTGTTGAAACTGAAAACTATCTCACGGGCACCACTATTGCAGCCGGTGCTGCTGTAGTACTTGGGCCTTGGGATGCCCAAGTACTACGCGTTAAAAACCTCTAGCAGGGTTCGCTAGCCTTTTATAAGGTAAGTACGGTCCACTTGTAGGTATAAACACCAGGTTTGATCAGATACTTTGCGATCGTATCTGGACCACATGATGCAGTGCCTAGACCTCGATGGACAGCATCAAGTGTGACCACTGTTGTACCTGAAGGAATCAACTCAACATCATGACTCCTAGCAGTGAATTCCTCTTGGGTAAACGGCAACACCGAGACCTGTCGCGGCTTATCAAGGATGATCCGAACTTTCTGCTCTGACTTGTCGATGTCATTAGAAATACCACTCAATTCAATCCAACGTACATCGCTATGCCCGCCGCTCTCTTGTGGGACGACATAAGGAACATATTGTTCTTCAACAGTTCCGCTGCACTTGGTGATTGAAGCGAGTTTACGATCTGGATACGTTTCTACTGGACCAGCACCAAAATAGGTGAGGTGTGAAAGTGATCCGGAGAGTTGGAAGGTTGTACCGATTCTCGGAAGGTCGGTCACAGTTGATGGGATCTTTACCGTCTCTGTTACCGAGAATCCTCCTTTAACGGCTTCAACGACCTGGGTATGCTTGATATCGATCCCTGCGCCCGTCTTCCATACCTTTGAGATCTTTATCTGCGCCGCTGTCTTATTGATCTTGGCGCTTGTCAACGTCAGACGATCCAAGCCCCACTTACGCCACTGCGGAACGATGTGCCCATAGGTGTCGTTTTCGGTAGGCGCGCGAAATAGTGTCAACACAGGAGAACTCACTCCATAAGGAAGGTTGATTTCACCTTGCTTGTTCACTAACCCACTTATGTGTGAAGTGCTAAGTCGTTTTGGCTTTGCGAGTGCGAGTGACTTCAACTTGAATTGAACTTCACCAATCTCTGCCTTTGGAGCAGACCACTCCGTAGCTGCTTTGCGGACAATGCTGAAAGTCAAGAAACGTTCACCGCGCACGGTGTTGTATCTGATTTTCTTACTTGGAACCGTAATTACCTTCTTGGCTCGGGGAGCAATCTTGCCTATTGAGAGCGTGCCAGATTCCACGGTTTCTCCTTCTACGGAATAACTCCAATGAAGTTCGTAAGCTTGGCTATCAACAAAGAATTGCTTATTAAAAACTTCAAAGCGCAACGTATCTAGGTTTTTAGCCGTGATCGCCAAAGGTGCGGCAATGGCACGCATTTCATACATAGCTGGCTTTGGCCTGCGATCTGACCAGAACATTCCATCGCAGACGAAGGAGCCATCATGGCGCTCCTCTCCGAAGTCCCCGCCATACGCACTGCGTGTTGTTCCATCCGGAAGTTTCTGTGCAATTGCATGATCCCAGAACTCCCAAATAAATCCACCTTGCAGTCCTTCATACTGGTGGATCGCTTCCCAATATTCTGCGAGCGTTCCATTGGAGTTACCCATCGCATGCGAATACTCACACATGATGAGTGGGCGATCTTTTAGTGGAGACTTTGCATAAGAAATGATCGCTTTAATGGATGGATACATCGGACAGATGATGTCGGATTGATCGTGCCCCTTGAGGAAACGATTCATTCGGATTGCACCTTCATAATGGAGTGGACGCGAAGGATCAAAACTTCGTAGGTAGGCCGCAGCCGCAGCGTGGTTTGACCCTGTTCCTGATTCATTTCCAAGCGACCAGAAGATTACTGAGGGATGCGAAATGTCTCGCTGTGCCATCCGGCCAATACGATCGACGAAAGCCGTTAAGTAGCGAGGATCGTTACAGATTGAATCTTGGAAGGCATGGGATTCAATATTTGCCTCTTCGATCACGTAGAGACCAATCTCATCAGCGATTTCTAGTAGAGCGGGATCATTTGGGTAATGGGAAGTACGTACTGCGTTGAAGTTAAACGCCTTAAGAGCCAATAGATCCTGGCGCATGTAATCGCGTGTCAGAACTCGACCCGTTTGTGGATTGAAATCATGGCGATTTATTCCATACAAAATAACGGGCTGATAATTGAAGAGGAAGGTATGGCCCACAACTTGAGAATCTCGGAATCCAGTCTTTTGATGGAACTCCTGGATAACCTGGCCTTTGGGATTTTTTACCTCAATATGTAGATCATAAAGAGTTGGAGATTCTGGAGACCATGGAGTTACGGGGTAATTTCTTTGGATCAATATTTCTGCGAGTTGAGTGGGACGATATTCCGCTGCCATCTTCTGTAACACTGGTGGCAAGTCGTCTTTCCAGAATTCGCTGTTATGTAGCGCTTTAAACTCTGGGAGCCAACCAGCAAATTCTTCAAGCGTTGATTCTGGCTTTGCTTTAAAAGGGATGGCGCAACTCGCTTTAGCTGGCTTCCCCTTAATACCTTTAACGGTGACGTCTACCTGATAACCCGCTGGGAAGGAGCCATCTGCGCTCGCAAGGAAGCCCTTGATATCTAGAGTTCCGGTCTTGAGATCCTTCTTTAAGCCGGCGGTGACATAGAAATTTTGCAGATAAACCGATGGAGTAGCGATGAGTTTGATAGAGCGGGTGATTCCACCGTGCCACCATTGATCTTGATCCTCGATGTAGGTGGCATCGCTCCACTTAACAACTTTAATTTGAATACGATTCGTACCTGGCTTCAAGTATGAGGTGATGTTGAAATCAGCGGCAAGTCTTGAATCTTTCGCCATACCGACTTCGTGGCCATTGATAGATAAAATTGCGACCGATTCAAATCCGCCTATTTGGATGAGATAGCGCGTTCCTGTCCATGAACTTGGAATTTCAAAGTCACGCTCATAAATACCTGTTGGATTAAGTGAAGGTACGGCTGGAGGAATTTCATCAAATGGCATCTGCACATTTGTGTAGATTGGCTTATCCCAGAAAATTTCAGATTCAGGTTGCATCGTCCACAAACCAGGAACTGGGATTGAAGCCCAACTCTGGCTGGGAGCAAGATCTGGAGATTTAAGTAGTTGGAAGTCCCATGTTCCATCAAGAAGTAGGGATTCTTTGTGCTCTAGATTGAGCATGGGTTCACGATTGACCGAAGTAGTTTCAGGACTGTTCCAATAATTCATACATGAAGAGTATGTTATTTAGGTCCGGTTTTTTGCACGCGTTTTTCGGTCAGAACCCTTGCTTCCTGTTATTTTCTCAAGAAATGTGGTTGGCTTCCCATCTAACATTCTTTATGTAAAGGGGACTTTTGTGGCGCAATTTCCAATCGATTTTCGCTGGGGCGCAGCTACCGCTGCCTATCAAGTAGAAGGTGCTGCCTACGAAGATGGCAGAGGGCTCTCTATCTGGGACACCTTCTGCAAAACCCCTGGGAAAGTTCATAATGGCGAGACCGGTGATGTTGCCTGCGATCACTATCATCGCTTTGAATCCGATATTGCCATGATGAAAGAACTTGGGCTTAAGAATTATCGCATGTCCCTTTCTTGGCCTCGCCTTTTTCCAAACGGTGATGAAGTTCGCGAAGAACGTGGCTTTGCTTTTTATGACCGCCTCATTGCAGCGCTATTGGCAGCCGACATTACCCCGCTCGTCACGCTTTATCACTGGGATTTACCGCAAGCACTTGAAGATAAAGGCGGTTGGGTCAACCGTGAAACCGTCGATGCCTTTGGAAAATATGCAACCGCTGTTGCCGAACATTTTGGTGATCGCGTAAAGAGCTTCTCTCCAATTAATGAACCATGGGTTGTTGCATGGTTGGGTTATGGAATTGGTTACCACGCCCCAGGGCGCGCAAGTCGTGCAGAGGCTTTTGCCGCTGCTCACCACACCGTGATTGCTCACGCAACAGCGGTTAATGCGATGCGTGCGGTTCGAAGTGATCTTAAAATTGGTCCAGTTGTTAATCAGGGTAATTACATTGCAGATGATCCAAGTGATCCAGTTCTGAGTCATATGCAAGATTTCTTCGATGCCTATCACAATAGATTCTGGATGGATGCCTTCTTTCACGGTACCTACCCCGAAGTTCTGATGGAAAAATTTGGCGATGAGTTAAGTGCCGTCATCAAGCCTGGTGATATGGAACTTGCTCAAGTTAAGAATGATTTCTTAGGAATCAACTACTACAACGACTCACGAGTCGGGCACGCCCAAGAGGTCACATCCACCTCGAAGAAGAGTCTTGAAAAAGATGATGCACCTCAAGATCTGCCAGCGCTCTTTGGTTTCACCAACAATGGTGAATTTCCAGGAGAGAAGACGGATATGGGTTGGCCCATTACTCCAGATGGACTTCGCAAGCTCTTGGTGCGTTGGACAACTGAACTTGGTGATCGCTGTCCAGATTTGTATATCACTGAAAATGGTTGTGCATATGATGATGAGCCAGGTGCTGATGGAGAGGTTCATGATGAGCGACGCATTTCCTATCTCAAGGCACATATCACTTCTATCGCCAACGCTATTAAAGAGGGTGCGCCTGTTAAGGGTTATTACCAATGGTCACTCATGGATAACTTTGAGTGGGCCTTGGGATATGCCAAGCGATTTGGAATTGTTCATGTTGATTACAAGACGCAGAGGCGCACACCGAAAGATTCCGCTAAATGGTATAGCGAAGTAATTGCAACGAATGGTGCGGGCTTATAACTACTCTTATTGAAGCTACCCCAACTCGAGTTAGCACACGAATAAGTAATCGAGTTGGTGGCGCCGATGGCTTGAGAGCCATAGCGTGCTTATTGGTGATGTGTCATCACGCTTTTCAGCGCATGACCCTGCCCTTTATCGCTCCAACGCTGCAACGCGTCCTTGTCTACATATTTTTGCGCGGAGAAGTCGGAGTAAGCATCTTCTTTGTACTCTCTGGATGTTTGCTTTCAATGCCATTTTGGTCTCATCGCGTCAATGGTGGACCTAAACCTAAATTACTTAATTACGCAAGAAACCGTTTAGCAAGAATTGCCCCTGGTTTTTGGGTGGCGATGATCGTCTCTACCTTTGCTGGTGCTTGGGCGTTTCATACCTCAGTAAATTGGGTTCGCTTCTTCTCGGGAATGACATTCACGAATGCTTTTTACTACAAGACGCTATTTCCAAGCGATTACGATGGAGTCCTTTGGACCATTGGCAATGAAGTTTTTTGTTACGCAGTATTGCCATTTATCATTTTCTCGATCTTTAAGTTAAGCAAGTCGATACGAGGATGCGCAATCGGTTTATTTATTTGGATTGCCGTGCTTCAAGGGATGCAACCTCTCATAATTAAATATTTCATGACTGGCTTTGCATTTAAAGGATGGCAATGGGGTCTGATAGGTGGGGCAAAGATTTGGATGCCATTTTGGAATCCAATCTGTTTCCTTAGCCAATTTATGATCGGCTCCGCAGCGGCACTACTTATTTGCGTCGAAAGAAAGAACCATTATTTAAAGGCTTGGATGTGGGATGTAATCTGCGTCGTCGCGGGAATCAGTGCATTTGCCTTGATAATTTGGCGGGAGAATCCTGGAAATCCAGATGACTTTACGAGACAGCCCTACGTTTCACCTTTTTATGCCATATTAATAGCGATTGTCTTAGCCGCGGCGGCTTCAAGTGTGGTGATGCATAGACTTTTAGATAATCGATTCTTTAGGTATGTGGCGCGAATTTCATTTGGACTTTATCTTTGGCATCTCTTTATTGTCACGGTTATGCAGCAGACAATCGCTAAAGACTTTTATTCCGGTGGAAATTATGATGTTTTCCGTTGGATGGATGATGTTTTGGTTGCCTATACGTTGGCCTGGATTGTTGCATCCCTGAGTTATAAGTACTTTGAAAAGCCGATTTTGGATTGGAACCGAAAGAGACTAACCGAGCAGTAATTGGATAACCGATTAGCGCGATTCGCCATCCATAAGGCCATGTTTCCAATTTCGCTGCAGGTAGAAGAAGGCCAGGACACTTGGCATAATGGCAACGAATATTCCAATGAGAGCGCTCTGCCCGCCAAACCAATTTGCTAGGCCTACAGTCACTGGATAGAGCTTCGGGTCGTTCAGCATGATTTGCGGTAAGAAATAAGCGTTGCAGTTTGTGACAAAGGCGATGAGAAATACGGTACCTAGCATTGGCTTAATGATGGGCAGGACTATTTTTCGAAATATGTGAAGTTCACTAGCTCGATCGAGTCTGGCCGCGTTTAATACCTCATTATTTACATTGCGATCAACGTAATATTTAACGAGGAATAAGCCAAGTGGACTTGGAAGCATTGGTAGTAAGACCGACCAGATAGTTCCATTGAGATGGATTCTGGCAAACAATATAAATAATGGGACTACGAGTGTATTTGCCGGCACCATAATCATTCCGATGGTGGTCGCACCTATGAAATTGGCTCCTCGATTAATTAACTTCGATAGCGCATATCCGCCAAAAGCAGAGACGATGACAATAACTAACGCACTAGTTCCAGAGTAAAAGAGAGAGTTGAAGAACCATCTCGCGTAAATCCCATTATTTCCTGTGAAGAGATCATGAATATTTTGTAATGGATGAATTGTCGAACCAAACCAGAGTGGATTTGATGTATTGAAGTCACCGTCAACCTTGGTTGTTGAGATAGCGATCCAATACAAAGGAAATCCAAAATAGGCGATTCCACTAAGAAGAAAGATCGAAATCCAAATCTTGTTCCGTCTAGATATTGAGATGCTATTGAGGCGATTCACTGTATTAATCTACTAATAGTCGGTATAGATTTATGCCATGAAGTATAAAAACTTGGGACGGTCTGGACTCTCAGTAAGTCAATTGTGCTTAGGAACCATGAATTTTGGTCCCGAGGCAAGTGAAGCTGATTCTCATGCGATTATGGATCAAGCTCTTGAGTATGGAATTAACTTCTTTGATACCGCTAATCGTTACGGTGGCAGGGGTGATAATTTTGGACGCACGGAAGAGATCATTGGCCGCTGGTTTGCAAAGAAGAGTTCGAACCGCGAGAAGGTCGTGTTAGCCACGAAGTTATATGGCGATATGGATGTCTGGCCAAATAACCGAGGCGTTTCTGCGCTTAACATCAGAAGAGCATGCGATGCGAGCCTTAAGCGCTTACAAACAGATTACATAGATCTCTATCAAATGCACCACATCGATCGAGCTACTCCTTGGGAAGAGGTCTGGCAGGCGATGGAGGTATTGGTCGCTCAAGGCAAGATTCTTTATGTTGGAAGTTCAAACTTCGGCGGCTGGCATATAGCGCAAGCGCAAAGTGAAGCAAAGGCTCGCAACTTCATGGGATTAATCTCGGAGCAATCAATTTATAACTTATTAAAGCGCGATATTGAGCGCGAAGTAATTCCTGCCTCGCTCTTCCACGGAATTGGAATTCTTCCATGGTCACCACTTAATAGTGGAATCTTGGGTGGAGTTATTAGGAAAGAGCGTGATTCCAGTCGTCGCAAGAGTGAACATGTGCAAGCAATCATTGATCGGGTACGCCCACAACTCGAAGAGTATGAAGATTTTTGTGCAGCCCTAGGCTGGGAACCAGCGGATGTTGCTCTTGCTTGGCTCATGGCTCAACCAGCAGTCTGTGCTCCAATCATTGGACCACGCACCTTGGCTCAATTAGCTGCGAGCATGCAAGCGGTAGAAGTTGAATTAGCTCCCGCAGACCTTGAGCGACTCAATGAGATATTCCCTGGATTTAAACCAGCCCCTGAAGATTACGCCTGGTAGGGATTACTTCATACATTGAAAACCACGACAGTCCAGCGACGCCGGTCGGTTCTCGGTTGGATCTTTCTCTCACCGTACATCCTGGTGATTTCGGCATTTTTATTTACTCCACTTGCGTATGCGGCATATCTGAGTGTGCACACCCATAAACTCATTGGCGGAACTCGATTCGCTCCATTTGCAAATTTTAGGGATGTATTTACCGATCCAATGTTCCTTTCAGGGCTAGGACGAGTAGCACTCTTTGGTGCCATTCAAGTTCCGATTATGTTGGGCATAGCACTCTTTGGCGCCCTCATATTGGATTTGCTTAACAGCCGATTAGCGAAAATATTTCGAATAATTGCCTTTCTCCCTTACGCGGTACCGACAGTATTTGGTGGTCTAATCTGGGGATTCCTATTTAGTACTGTCAATGGACCACTCCCTCGATTACTCCTGCATCTTGGATTTCATTCAGTCAATCTTTTTTCACCGACTCTCGTCATATATTTAATGGGCAATATTGTTACCTGGGGCATTACTGGCTTTAACATGATAATTATTTACACCGCGTTGCAAGGGTTGCCCAAAGACACCAATGAATCTGCCGTTATAGATGGCGCTAATCAGATACAAATAGCTAGATTTATAAAAATTCCAGAAATAACCGGGGCGCTAGCCCTCACAACAATTTTCTCTGTAATTGGAGCAATGCAACTTTATACCGAGCCATCAATATTGAGCAGATATACCTATGCGATCAATAACGCTTATACCCCAAATATGTATGCGTTTAGCCTTGCCTTTAATAATGCACAGTTCGATTATTCCTCGGCAATATCTATCTCTCTAGCTGCCATTGTCTTTATCGTTTCATTTGGCTTCTTCTATCTAAATCGACGCAGACTACTTAAAAAATAAGAAGGGGTCCCATGAAATTCTCGCTACTTCCTAAAGAGGTTCGCGGTCGTAATATTTCGTATCGCCCTGAACTCGACGGTATCCGAGCAATTTCAATTGTGATCGTCATTATGCACCATATTGGTTATTTGCACGGACGAGGTTTTCTTGGAGTAGATGTCTTCCTCACCCTCTCTGGTTTTTTGATTACACAGATTCTCATGAAGTACTTTGATGAGGGAACAAAGATAAGAAAGTTTTATCGACGACGCTTAGCGCGACTCTACCCGATTCTGTTGATTGGTGTCGCTTCCTCTGTCTGGTTCTTTGATAAGAAGGGGCTAACCCAGGACATCAAACCAGCTATTGCTTCAGTTTTATACGTTAAGAATTTTTATCACTGGGGCGATTTAACTGGACCTTTCTGGAGTCTGTCTGCAGAAGAGCAGTTCTACCTATTCTTTCCTATTCTGCTGATTCTCTTTCATAAGTACTTGTCACGTCGAATTTTCACAGGCTTTCTCATTGTTGCCATTGCTGCAATCTGGGCGGGTGTTCTCTACATCAACTACCCGATCTACGTGTGGAACAAAGATGGCATCTACAATCTTGTGGTCTTCCGCCCATCGATGATTCTGCTCGGATGTCTGGTCGCACTGAATAAAGAGTTCCTCATCCGCTTGACGGTAAGAGCACGCTGGGTATTTATGGCTATCTTTCTCGCCTCGCTCTATCTATGTATCACTATTCAATTCCCTGGATTTGCAGCTATCGGTACCGCATCTGCAATCTTGCTTTTGAGCGAAGAAGTTGCCCAAAAATCAGTAGCAATGCGCTTCTTTCGTGCGGTACTGGGTTTTAAACCCTTGGCCTGGATCGGGGTTCTCTCTTACTCTATTTACATCTGGCACATGCCGATAATTCTCTTCCTTACCTCCAATTGGTCCCATGGCTTGCCATCATTATGGCTTTTTGCAGCGTGGGTACTTGGTGCAGCGATCGCAAGTTTCTATCTCATCGAAGCACCTTTGCAGCGCTTATTGTCAGGGAGCGTACGTAAGAATTAATTAATTAATCCCTCTGCTCTTAAATCGCTCCAAATATTTGATGGAATTTCTTGATCAAAATTGGCGATGTTTACTTCAAGCTCATATCTACTCTTAGCACCTGTGAGCACAGCACTAACTCCAGGATGTTGGAGCGGAAATTGAATTGCGGCGGCAATTAAAGAAACCCCACGCTGCGCTAAGAATGCCTTAATTAACTCTGCTTTCGAAAGAATTTCTGTCGGCACCCTCTCGTAGTTATATGTTGCCTCCGAACTGGGGTTGGCAAGAATTCCAGAATTAAAAACGCCGCCCACAAGAACTGAAATTCCTTTTTCAAGAGCTAATGGAAGTAAGGCTATTTCTGCCTCTTGATCTAGCAGCGTGTACCTTCCAGCGATTAGCACCACGTTGAGATCACACTCGTGTATGAAACGAATAGTTTTATCGCAATAATTCATACCCGTACCAACGCCCTTGATTACACCTTGTCTTCGTAAATCATCGAGAACGGGGTATGCCTCGCTAATGGCTTGATCCATATGATCTTCGGCATCATGAATGAGTGCTATATCTATATGGTCAACGTCTAACCTAGTCAGGCTTTCCTCAATTGAACGTTTGATCCCATCGGCGGATAGATCGAATACCGGTTCAAGTCCTGGTATTCCCTCGACAAATACCGCGATATTTGGGTGTTTTGCTGGATTGAGAACGCGCCCGACTTTAGTTTCGATGATGTACGGCATGCCTGCATTACGCAACTCATGACCAAGTCTTATCTCAGATAGTCCAGCACCATAAAAGGGAGCGGTGTCGAAGAAATTAATGCCCTTTGCTAGCGCGAATCGAATCAACTCCTCAGCCTCTCCTTCCGCAACTGGGGTGTACATGCCACCTAGCGGGGCTGTCCCTAGGCCAAGTCGTGATATTTCTAGATCGGTACCGGCAATCTTTACTCGGGTCGAATGTCGATTCACATTGACTATCGTATAGAAGTCCCCTTGTAGGCAATACTGTGATTATGAAAAAAGCACTAATAGTTCGAGGTGGCTGGGAAGGCCATTGGCCAAAGGAAAACACCAATACCTTTATTCCCTTTTTACAGGAACATAGTTATGAAGTGAGAGTTGAGGAATCCACAGCAGTTTATGCGGATTCGATATATATGCAAACGGTGGATTTGATTCTTCAATGCATATCAATGGGGACTATTAAAGAAAATGAATTCGCTGGATTAGAAGACGCGGTGATACGTGGCGCTGGCTTCGCGGGTTGGCATGGGGGAGTTGTCTGTGCATTTCCTAATACTCCTCGATACATGCAGATGACTGGAGGAGTTTTTGTGGGGCATCCAGGTAAAAGCTCGGAGGAGTGTGTGGGTAATGAGACAGATTATTTCGTGCCTCATTCTTATGTAATTACGGACGCAGGAAAGGTCCACGAAATTACACGCGATATCGAAGATTTCGATTTAGTGACCGAGCAATATTGGGTGCTGCAAGATACGTATAACCAAGTTTTAGCAACAACGACTCAGAAAGTTAGATTGGGAGACCCCTGGCACGAAGAAGTGACATCACCTGCCATCTGGACTCGACGTTGGGGAGCGGGAAAGATCTTCATAATTACCTGCGGGCATAATCTAGATGTCGTAATGGAAAGAAACGTTCATCTAATAATAGAACGAGGGTTACTTTGGGCGAGTAAGTAATGGATATGCCCATTGCCCGGGAAATAGTCATCGATTTATACTCCACCGTGACTCAAACATCCCGGGATAGATTTATTGCAAACGGATTAGTCCCTATCTCTCTACAGTCACTCTCGCATGATTCGGATCCATGGGCAATTGCCAGTGCATGTATTGCTTATGCTGCCGGGGATGCATTTGGAGCTGCACACGAATTTGTTGAAGTAAGGCCAGAAAAAATAGCATCCGCTCTCCTTGGCAAGAAAGATTGGCCATATGGAGGCGTGAGTGATGACACGACGCTTTCGTTGCTTACAGTGGAGTCACTTCGAGAATCTACGCCCGAGGCGGCCGCACTTCGATACTTAGATCTATTAAGAGCGGCACAACCCCAATTACGGGGACTTGGACCGACAACAAGATATGCGTTGGGTATACCCGTAAGTGAAAAAGAGTTACATTTCATTGGCGAAAGTAATGGCGGGATGATGCGAACCGCGCTCTTAGGGATGCTTTTTAACCCGGCTCAAGATTTGGCGCGCGAGCAATGGATTACCGCTTCAGTGCAGGCCACCCACTTCCATCCAAAGGCGGTGCAAGCCGCATTGCAACTCTCTGCGCTATTCTCAGATGCAATTGCGCACGGTGATCTTCATGCGCTACCATCTCCTTCGAAAGGTTGGACTGTGCCAGCAGGAGGTATTTCCCTAGATCCAATAGAAAGTTATAACGCGGTACTTCATGTTGCATCGCAAAGCTCTTCAGTTGAAAGCGCTTTCTTACTCGCTTGTGAATTAGGTGGGGATACCGACACCGTTGCTGCTCTTGCCGGTTCACTTGTCGCGCTTCGATTGCGCGAGAACTCTGGACTCTTTAATATCCCCTGGCTCATGGATGTGCAATGGAGTGAAATACCCGAACTTCATAGCGCTTTAGAATTATTGATTACTCGTCGTGCGCAGTGGGCTCTCTAGTGTCTCGGGTATGGGTGGTTGGACCGCTGGCATGGGACAGCGTTTTACATGTTGCAAATCTTCCTAAGGTCGGAAATTTCACGCAAGGGTTTGGATTGACTGGAAGACCTGGCGGAACTGCGGCAAATGTTGCAGTCGGACTTGCAAGTTCTGGTGTCAGAACGGGATTTGCGGGTTATGTAGGTCAAGATGAGTTGAGTCAGAAATTGATAGAAAGTTTGGCGGCTAGTGAAATCGAAGAGTTACATATCAAGGAGTTAAGCGGAGCCGCTAATCATGTGCTGATATTGATAGACGATCAAGGTGAGCGCACGATGGTGGGGTTCACCGAAGATCGATTGGATCAGGTTTCTATTCGAGATGTCGAACTTTCCCCCGATGATTATGTTCTTTTCGTTCTATGGAGAAATTGTTTTCTCGAAGATCTTCATTATGCACAGCACATAGGTTGCAAGGTAATCGTTGGAATTGAAGCGCTAGACAGCGTGCCGCATATTACCGCCGATATTTGCATTGGTTCAGGGGCTGATCTGCCGGCTGGCATCGATATAGAGAAATGCCTTGAGCGCTTTGATCGAGTGGTTATAACGCACGGCGTAGCGGGTGCGGATCAGTATTGGCGTGAGAATTCGAAGACCCAAACTCTTCATCAACCCGCAATTCCAGTTGCAGAAGTGGTCGATACAACTGGCGCAGGCGATTCCTTTTTAGCTGGCTATATAAAAGGCCTGATTGATGGCTCCAATACTCTTGAACATCCAATGTTGATAGGTGCTTATTGGTCGGCTCAAGCAGTTGCTTCGGTTGGTTCACACCCGCCACATTGGTCGAAAGTCTCACCAGAACTACCACCTATTGGTACGTTGTAAACATGGCAAAGTTATTTATTGACAGCGGTTTGCAGATATCAGAGATAGATCGCCGAATTTTTGGATCTTTTACAGAGCACATGGGCAGGTGTATCTATGGAGGTATCTACGAGCCGGGTTCACCTTTTGCAGATGAAGACGGGTTCCGATTAGATGTTATTGAACTAATTCGCGAACTAGGAATAACAATTGTTCGTTACCCCGGTGGAAATTTCCTCTCTGGCTATGATTGGAAAGATGGAGTTGGCGATAAGTCCGCGCGTCCATCACGATTGGATTTGGCTTGGCACAGTTTAGAAACCAATCAGTTTGGTTTAGATGAGTTTATGAAATGGGCTGACACATGTGGGATAGAGCCAATGATGGCTGTTAACGTGGGCAGCGCAGGACTCAAGGAAGCGTTAGAACTTCTGGAATATACAAATGTTGATGCAGCATCCAAGTGGGCGCAATATCGAGTAGCAAATGGTCACCGTGATCCTTATGGAGTGAGCGTTTGGTGCTTGGGAAATGAGATGGATGGCCCTTGGCAACTTGGTCATATGGATGCCAAGGATTACGGGAAGAAAGCTGGCGATATAGCTCGCGGTATGCGCCAAATAGATGATTCTCTCGAACTTGTCATCTGCGGATCATCTAGCCGTTCAATGCCTACCTTCGGAAGTTGGGAAGAGACTGTTCTGGATCATGCTTATGAATTGGTAGATCACATTTCACTACATACATACTATGAAGATCACGGCGATCTACAGTCATTCTTGGCATGCGCCGTTGATCTCGATCATTTCATCAACGAAGTCTGCGATATTGCAGATGCGGTCAAAGCTAAGCACAAGAGCGAAAAAACCATCACTCTCTCACTCGATGAGTGGAATGTATGGCGTTTATCCGAGTTCCAGGCGCTTGCACGTCCGCAGACTTGGGAAGTCGCTCCAAAACTTATTGAAGATGAGTACACCGTAGCCGACGCGTTAGTTGTCGGGAATTTATTGATTAGTATCTTGCGTAGGAGTGATCGAGTAAAGATGGCCTGTCTGGCACAGTTGGTCAATGTAATTGCGCCAATTCGGACAGAACCAGATAAAGAAGCCTGGCGCCAAACAACCTTTTTCCCATTCGCATACACGGCCAAACTCGCACGGGGTACAACCCTGGTCACTCGAATTGATTGCGATTCGATCCAAACTACCAAATTTGGAGAGGTAAATAGCATCGACGCTATTACCACCTTCGATAAGGAAACCAGCCAACTCGCGATTTTCGTTATTAATCGCTCCTTAAGTTCCTCTGAAGCGTTGTCGATCGAGCTATCAGGTTTCACGATCATAGATATTGTCGAGCAGGTGACGCTTACTGATACCGATTTAACAAAGACAAATAGTTACTCGAATTCGCAGGCAGTCGCTCCAACACTAAAAAAGACTGCAACTTTCTCTGAAAATATTGTTACCCTGACACTGCCACCTGCATCGTGGCAGGTCATAAGCTTGAGCGTTCGAGAGAATAAGTAGGTATCCATGAGTTCTTCACAAAAGTATGTAATTGGTATTGATTATGGAACTCTCTCTGGACGCGCCTTGCTCGTTCGTGTCTCTGATGGGGCAGAAATAGCTACCGCTGTTTATGAATACCCCCATGCCGTGATTGAAGATGTGCTCCCAGTCACAACTCTCAAGTTGCCGCCAGATTGGGCGCTGCAGAGTCCTACAGACTATGTAGAAGTATTAAAGAATGCGGTTCCAGCGGTGCTGGCGGCTAGCAACATTGACCCACGAGATGTCATCGGCATTGGCACAGATTTCACGGCATGCACCGTGCTACCAGTAACCAAAGATGGCACCCCAATCTGCGAATTATCCGGATTTGAAGGTCGCCCACATGCCTACCCCAAATTATGGAAGCATCATGCTGCACAGCCTCATGCCGACAGAATTAATGCATTGGCCCATGCGCGCGGAGAATCGTGGATCAACCGTTATGGCGGAAAGATTTCTTCGGAGTGGGAGTTTGCAAAAGCGCTTCAACTCCTAGAGGAAGATCCAGAAATTTATGCACGAATGGATCATTGGATTGAAGCGGCAGACTGGATTATCTGGCAACTTACAGGTACTTACACAAAGAACATTTGCACCGCTGGATATAAGGCGATCTATCAAGATGGCGCTTATCCTTCATCAGAATTTTTGGCGGCACTTAATCCCGCATTTGCGGATTTTGTTGCAGAGAAGGTGGAACATCCAATTGCCGAGTTAGGCGCAGTCGCAGGTCATTTGAGCAAAGAGGCTGCAACGTGGACGGGATTACCAGAGGGAATAATTGTTGCGGTCGGCAATGTTGACGCTCATGTCACGGCAGCTGCAGCACAAGCAACTCATTCGGGACAGATGGTTGCCATTATGGGTACGTCGACATGTCACGTGATGGTTTCAGATAAATTCTCAGAAGTTCCAGGTATGTGTGGAGCGGTCTTTGGCGGGATAGTGCCAGAGCAGTGGGGATATGAAGCAGGGCAGAGCGGTGTCGGTGATATCTTCGCTTGGTTTGTTAAGAATTTCGTAAACGCGGAGTACGAAGCGGCTGCAAAGAGCGCTGGCGTTGGCATGCATACCTTTCTATCTGACCTTGCAGCAAAGAATCCAACTGGATCCCATGGTCTAGTGGCGTTGGATTGGGAGAGTGGAAATCGTTCAACTCTCGTCGATCATCAACTTTCAGGATTAATAGTTGGCATGACTCTTGCTACAAAACCCGAAGAGGTCTATCAAGCAATCGTGGAGTCAACAGCATTTGGTGCCCGCAAGATTGTTGATACCTTTGAAACATCTGGTGTGCCAGTAACAGATTTTATCGCTGCTGGAGGGTTGATAAAAAATAATTTTGTCATGCAGATTTATGCCGACATACTCAATCGCCCGATTCACATAATAGGTTCAGAGCAAGGTCCAGCCCTCGGTTCGGCGATCCACGCTGCGGTTGCTGCTGGTGCTTACCCGGATATTCAGGCGGCATCCCAGGTCATGGGGCGTCTAGTTCGAAATGCATTTCAACCAAATCAAGAGTCAGTGGCAGTATATGAGGCGTTATATAGGCATTACCTTTTCCTTTATGAAACTTTTGGCAATGGCGACATGATGCATGATCTGCGTGCCATTCGAGACAGAAAGGCCGCACTCTAATGTCAGAGCTCACGGTAATTCGAGAACATGTTTGCGGGCTCAATATTTCGCTTAAGAGTTATGGCTTAGTTGCTTGGACTGCAGGAAATGTTTCTGAGCGTTTGCCCGATGGAATTTCGTTCATCATTAAACCAAGTGGCGTCATGTATGAAGATCTCAAACCAGCTGATCTAGTTGTCTGCGATCTCAATGGTGAGGTACTTGCTGGCGAGTTATCGCCCTCGAGTGATACCAAGACGCATGCCTATATTTATAGACATATGCCTGAAGTGCATGGCGTCGTTCACACACATTCTAATTACGCCTCAGCATGGGCCGCGGCCAAGAGGGCAATTCCCTGTGCATTAACTGCTATGGGAGATGAGTTCGGGGGCGATATTCCACTCGGACCATTTGCACTAATTGGCGGGGAAGAAATCGGGCAAGGAGTTGTTGCCACTTTGCAATCCTCTAAATCACCTGCAGTATTAATGGCTAACCACGGGGTATTTACAATTGGGAAGAGTGCAGTGGCCGCTGTTAAAGCAGCTGTCATGTGTGAGGACGTGGCGAAGACGATGTTCATCGCAGCACAACTCGGTGAAATAAACCGATTAGAAGAATCAGATATTGCAAAACTCTATGACCGTTATCAAAACATATATGGCCAGACGAAAGGCTCATAAGAAATGACTCTCAATATCCGCAAAGATGCAGAAATTTGGTTCTTAACCGGTAGTCAATCTCTTTACGGAGAAGAGACTCTTAAAACTGTTGCGGAGCAGTCGCAAGAGGTCTGCGCCATGTTAAGCAAGAATATAAATGTTCCGGTCACAATAGTCTGGAAGCCAGTGTTGCTGACTCCTGAGGCAATTCGTAGAGCGATGATTGATGCCTCTGCCAGCGAAAATTGTTTAGGTGTTATTACCTGGATGCATACCTTCTCTCCGGCAAAGATGTGGATTTCGGGGCTCAATGCGCTACAAAAACCTTTGCTCCACTTAAATACTCAATTAAATTCCCAGTTGCCGTGGGCAACTCTGGATATGGATTTTATGAACCTCAACCAAGCAGCGCATGGTGATCGCGAATACGGGCACATTACGGCACGTTTAGATGTTCCTCGGAAAGTAGTCGTAGGACATGTTTCCGAATCCGCTACTACCAGCAGAATTGCGGATTGGATCCGAGCCACTATCGGATGGGATACAGCACAGAATCTCAAACTCGCTCGCTTTGGCGACAATATGCGTTATGTAGCAGTTACAGATGGCGATAAAACAAGTGCGCAGATGCGATTTGGAATGAGCATTGAAGCGTATGGAGTTAATGCCTTGATTGCTAGCGTTGATGCTGTCGCCGAATCCCAAATCGACCAACTAGTGAGCGAATACCAAGACTTATATTCCGTAGCACCTGAGTTGATGATCGGGGGAGCGCGTCATGATTCACTTCGATATGCGGCAAAGATTGAAGCGGGATTGCATACCTTCCTTGAACAAGGAGGATTTGGGGCGTTCACTACCAACTTTGAAGATCTAGGAACTCTTCGCCAATTACCTGGTCTAGCGGTGCAACGAATGATGGCTAAGGGATATGGATTTGGTGGCGAAGGTGACTGGAAAACCTCTGCTTTACTCCGAATCATCAAGAGCATGGGAACTGGCCTTGAGGGTGGCACCTCATTTATGGAGGACTACACCTATCACTTTGGACCAGGTGAACCAAAGATTCTTGGGGCTCATATGTTGGAGGTCTGCCCAACTATTTCAGAGGAGAAGCCAACAATCGAAATTCATCCCTTGGGAATTGGCGGCAAGGAAGATCCAGTTCGAATGGTCTTTACGGCAACACCTGGTGGCGGCCGCGTAGTTAGTTTGATGGATATGGGTAATCGTTTTCGGATTGTCACCAATGACATCGAAGTTGTTTCACCCGATGCACCACTACCGAATCTTCCAGTGGCTCGCGCGGTATGGAAACCAGCGCCATCACTTGCGACGGCAGCAGAATCCTGGATCTATGCAGGAGGCTCTCATCACACTGTTCTAACCAAATCTGTTAGCCACGAAACACTTTCAGATTTTGCGAATATTGCCGAAGTCGAACTCCTTCATATTGGAGCGCAGACAACTACCTCTTCAATACTGCATGAAATTAAGTGGAATCAGATCGCTTATTCTCGCTAGTTAGCGGTAATTTCGATCAAGATGGCATTCTCGGGAGAAAGGATCGGTGGGCGAATTCCAATCGCTCCCAATTCCCGTCCGCTTAAGGTGACTCCATGAGGATTTGCAATCCAAGCAGGTTCGGTAATTTGCATGCGCTTACCAGTCCCTGCATCCGTTAATAGTTTTACCGTATAACTTTTCTCTGGCGCCAACCCAGGTATCCGAGCCATGGCAGGAAAAGTCGAATCCGACATATCTCGGGCCGCAATTGCAAAGAGCGCTTCTGATTGATCTTGCGCAACAACTCCATAAACGAAGGAGTTGCTATCAGGGTGATCTACGCGAATCGCCTTGCCGCTATGTAGTAATTGACGTTTATTCTTATAGAGCCTAATCCAGCTCTTGATAATGGCGAGTTCATCGGAAGTCGCACCAGTGATATCCCATTCAATACCTGCATGACCAAAGAGAGCAGTGATCGCTCTAAATGAAACATCAGTAACACGCTTGGTCTGGTTTCCTGGGCGTGGCCCGATATGGGTGCCACATAATTCAGGTGGAATCACAATTCCAGTCCAACGCTGAATCATCTGGCGTTCGAGAGCATCATTATTATCGCTCGTCCAAAAACGGTCAACGTAATCGATGACACCGAGATCAATTCGAGCTCCTCCAGAGGAGCAACTCTCAATTTCTAAGTGTGGATGGCGGGCTTTAATCTCTTTGAAAAGTCGATAGATAGCAGCGGTCTGATTATGAACCGCGGCTTGACCAAGGTGGCCAGCATCAACGAGAACACGATTGTGATCCCATTTAATGTAGGCGATGTTGTATTCGGTCAATATTGCATCTACTTGATTGAGTACATGTTCATAAGCACCTGGATGGGTAAGGTCGAGTACTTGCTGATTTCGCCAGAGTGGCGGAGTACGTCCTGCTTCGTGCAATATCCACTCGGGATGCGCGCGATAGAGATCAGAATCAGGGTTAACCATCTCTCCCTCAAACCAGAGTCCAAACTCCATACCCTTGTCATTGATGTAAGCAATGACGGGAGCAAGACCCTCTGGCCAAACAGCTTTATCTACAACCCAATCACCAAGTCCAGCGCGATCGTGGCGGCGTAGGTTAAACCAGCCATCATCGAGAACGAATCGTTCAACACCAACCTCAGCGGCGGCATCAGCGATCGCCTTGATCTTTTCGGTGTCATGATGAAATTCGATCGCCTCCCAAACATTGAGTGTGAGTGGTCGCGGACGAATATTGGTGGGGTGATTTGGACGAGAGCGCAGCCACTGATAGTAATTATGACTAAGGCCATCGAATCCAGAATCGGAGTAGTTGGCGATCACAGGTGGAATATGGTGTGTTCCGCCAGCGGGCAGAATTATCTCTCCAGGCTCAAGTAGTTCACCGGCTCCTATAGAAATATCGCCAGTAGCTAAGCGCTCAATGTGGTGGATTGAATTGCCACTCCACGCGACTGAAAGTCCCCAGACCTCACCGTGGCCAAATTCGGTTTTCCCTGCAAGTGCTAATTGCGCAATGGTGTAATCGTGACCGGTACGACCCTCTCGGATCTCTCTGGTAGTTAAACCGTATCTGATGGAATTTCGTTGCGGATGGCGTTCATGTGACCAGCGCCCTGTGAAATCCAAGACCTCGTCTGCTCGATCTGGGAGGGGAAGCCAATAAATAAATTGCTCAAGGTTGTAGGGCTGCGAACTGGTATTCGTAATGTTCGCGGCGATCTTCAGAATTCCGAACTCATTCAAGTTATAAGTGAGCTCTAACTTGAGTTCCGCCTGCACATCGCTGAAGTGGGCGACCAGTGTTGAAGAGGTGTGCTCGACTTTTGTCAATGAAAAATAGGTTGACCACGCCTGGCCATTGCGATGACCATTGATCGTAGGATGTCCAAGAAATCCGCGTGAATGTTCGCGCATTACCCCAGTAGCCAGCGGCATATCAAAGCCACTATTGGTAACGAACTTATCTGTTGCATCCGAAAAGCCATCGCTAGGATTCGTGATCGAAGCACCCCAATGTTTGATAACTAAATTGTTATCAGATACATCAAAAATTATTGAAGAGTTGGCAGATGACAACGAGATTAATTCTGAATTGGCCAACGTTCCTCCACGTGAGATCTGCACTTGCCGGTGATCCTTTACTTGATTAGTAATGGGATTTAGAGTGGTTCAGTGCCTACGGCGATATTTCCCAGATTCTACTATTAAAGTTTTTTGGAGTAAATGAATGAAATATTGGAACAGTCCTGAAACCACTTCGATTAATCGTGAGCCAATGCTCAATGTTGTTCACGAAGATTTGCTCTCACTTGACGGCCAATGGGATTTTCAACTCCTACGCTCTCCAGATGATCAGCCGACTCGTAGTTGGGCATCAATTCCTGTACCTGGCCTTTGGACGGCGCAAGAAGAATCTAATGTTTTCTGGGATCGCCCTATCTATACAAATGTGCAGATGCCCTTTGATGAACTTCCACCACTAGTTCCACATCTGAACCCAACTGGTATCTACGAACGTGACTTCACTGTTCTAGATAGTTGGATGGAGAAGAGAATTGTCCTGCATATCGGTGGATTTGAGTCTGTTGCGATTTTATCTATCAATGGCGTTGAAGTTGGAATGGCCAAGGATTCTCGGCTAGCCGCTGAATTTGATATATCGAGCTTTCTAATCCCAGGCAATAATCGCATTCAAATCAAAGTGGTTAAGTGGTCAGATGCCACATATGTCGAAGATCAAGATCAATGGTGGCACGGCGGCATTACTCGAAGCGTTAAAGTATTCATAACGCCAAAGGTGCATGTCTCCCGCTTCTATCCAACAGTTGGTTTGAAGGCCGATGGCAAGACCGGTACGTTAGATATTCGTGCATCTATAGCAGCGGCCAACGGCGCTAGTTTTGATGGTTATTCATTATCTGCACGTGTTGAGGGCGTCGGACGAAGCAAGACTATGACTGCCACCTTCCAAGGAGCCTCTCGAATTGAGTGGACCGAGATGCCTGCGGAGATCAAAGCTATTACCGCCGACTTCTTCCATGGCACGTATTGGGATGGGAAGGTGCCAGCCGCAATTATGGCCGCTGTTTCAAATATTGAACCACCAGCTCCAGGTTTGGTACACCTAAGTGCAGAGTTCGCCAATGTGAAGGCCTGGTCTGCTGAATCGCCAAATTTATATGACTTACATGTTGAGCTTAAGGATCCGCAGGGTCAGGTCATTGAAGGCTTTACCCAGCGCATAGGTTTTAGAGATGTCGCAATAAAAGGTAGAAATTTCCTCGTCAACGGCAAGCGCGTAATTATTTATGGAGTCAATCGCCACGATTTCAATCGAAAGACGGGCCGCGTTGTAACTGCAGCAGATATCCGCGCCGATCTCATTGAAATGAAGAAATTTAATTTCAATGCTATTCGTACATCTCACTATCCCAATGACCCGGTATTACTTGAACTCGCTGATGAGTTAGGTTTCTATGTCATCGAGGAAGCAAATATTGAGTCGCATGCTTACCAAGATTCGCTATGTAATGATCAACGCTATCTCACGCAATGGGTAGATCGAGTTGCGCGAATGGTTCAACGCGATATTCACCATCCCAGCGTGATTATGTGGTCCCTCGGAAATGAATCTGGGGCTGGACTCAATCATGCTGCTGCTGCTGCCTATGTGCGCAAGTTTGATCCCTCCCGTCCGCTCCATTACGAAGGTGCAATCCGTCCTTATTGGACTGCAAATCACGACCTCACCGATGTTGTCTGTCCTATGTACCCATCTATCGATGCAATTACCAAATATGCAAAATCTCCATTGGGCACGCGTCCATTAATTATGTGCGAGTACTCCCATGCAATGGGTAATTCCAATGGAACGCTGGCAGAGTATTGGAAGGCGATTCACACCTTGCCTGGTCTCCAAGGGGGATTTATCTGGGAATTCTGGGATCATGGAATTGAGCAGAAATTAGCCGACGGAACGACACGGTCGGCATATGGTGGAGATTTCGGAGAGTTGCGCCACGACAGCAATTTCTGTTGCGATGGAATGGTCTTTCCAGATCGCACTCCGAAACCTGCGATGTTGGAATTCAAGGCGATAGCAGCGCCATTCCTCATTACTGCGGTGAGCGCCGCTGCGGGTACATTTAAAATTAAAAATAAGAATTTCTTCGTTGATTCAAAGGGTTATGAAATCTCATGGAATATCGCGGTTGAGGGTGAAATTATTGATTTCGGCCGACTCAAAATTCCTGTAATTGCTCCACAAGAAACTGTTGTCGCAAAAGTTTCATCGAAGTATTTGAAGAGCGCACCTACCGCAGGTGAGCGCTTTATTACATTTAGCATCGTTCAAAAACTAACAACTCCATGGGCTCCAGCTCAATCGGAAGTCGGCTGGGCGCAGTTCAAATTGCCATCACGCGCTAGAGGGAAAGCCAAAGTGCTTGCACCTACGCAACTATCCAGTAATTTAAATGATGATGGCTCCATCTTTCTGGGCTTTGGATCTATCAATCCACGACTTAATCTCTATAGAGCGCCAACTGATAACGATCGGATTGGCAAGATTTCAGAGCGCTGGCATCAGTGGGGGATTGATAATTTGGAGCGCACCAAAGTTAAGATCACCAAGGTTGGAAATACTTACAAGGTGAGTTCAGTGTATAGAAGCAGCACTGGGATCGAAATCAAGCAGACGCAATCTATCAATGAAGTACTTGATGGATTCCGAATTGTAGAAGAGACCACACTGCCACCGGTACTCAGCGATGTTGCTCGCGTAGGAACAACTTTTGACCTCGATAGTGATTTCAGTCGCCTTCGCTACTTTGGCGCTGGCCCGAACGAGACTTACCCAGACCGTCACCTGAGTCCTATTGGACGATACGAATCAGATGTTATCGATCAATATGTTCCTTATGTGAAGCCACAAGAAAACGGTGGACACGCTGATGTTCGTTGGCTTGAGATTACAAATAGCCATCGCCGCACCTTGCGCATCGAACTCGATAAACCAGGTCAAGCATCTGTGAGTCCATACCGTGCGATTGATCTGACGACAGCAACCCATGATGTCGAACTAAAGAAGTCGAGCGTTACGGTAGTTGCAATAGATACAATTCATCGTGGGGTTGGAACTGCATCATGCGGTCCTGACACCATCAAAGAATATTTGATCAAACCTGGCAAATATACGCTCGCCTACACATTGACCTATAAGTAGAGGAACCGTGCAAGAGATATCGATACGTTTTAGCGAACTTTTTGGGCGAACTCCCGAAGTAGTGGCGCAAGCCCCTGGAAGAGTCAACCTTATAGGCGAGCACATTGATTACAGCGATGGATTTGTGCTCCCTTTCGCTATTTCCGATTGCACCGTTGTCGCACTTGCGCGGCGGGACGATAGAAAGATACGGCTTGCTTCTGTCCAGAAAAGTGCAGAGATTTTTGAGGTCTCACTTGATGATCTTGCGCCTATGGTGGGGGAGAGTTGGGCGCGATATGCGCTCGGAGTTCTATGGGTATTGGGCATCGATACTGGTGTCGACTTACTTATTGATGGCCGAGTTCCGCTGGGGGCAGGTCTCTCGTCAAGCGCTGCACTGGAGTGCTCAATTGCAATTGCAGTAAATCACCTCTTCAACAAGAATTTAAGTTTGCCCGAATTGGCACGTGCGGCGCAAAAAGCTGAAAATGAGTATGTCGGAGTTCCATGCGGAATCATGGATCAATCAGTTTCATTAATGGCTAAGGCGGGATCAGCTCTACTCCTTGATTGTCGGGACCTATCCTCTGAAAATATTCCATTTCTTATCGCCCCGCAGGGGCTAGAACTTTTAATTATCGATACCCAGGCACATCACAAATTGGTTGATGGTGGATATGCAGAGCGGCGCGCCTCTTGTGAACGTGCGGTTGCAGAGTTGGGTATCACGTCTTTGCGCGATATTTCAGTTGCACAATATGCAGCGAGACAATCCGAGTTAGATCCCGTTACCTATATTCGTGGATTCCATGCAGTGACAGAGATGAAGCGAGTCCTTGATTCTGTTGATGCGCTAAAGCACAATAACTTTGCGCGCCTGGGTGAACTGCTCAACGCATCGCATAGATCCCTTCGCGATGATTACACCGTTTCTTGTCCAGAACTCAATCTTGCTGTTGATACCGCTCTTGCCCAGGGAGCCCTTGGGGCGCGTATGGTCGGCGGAGGATTCGGTGGAAGTGCGATTGCACTTATTAAGGCAGATCAGGTCAAGCGTTGTGAAGTGGCGATTTCGCGAGCATTCTCCGATGCTGGCTTTAAAGCACCACGGTTTTTCACTTCATTGCCGAGTGAAGGTGCCCACGTTATATCCAATTAAGGGTGCGCTCTATCGCTTTGTTCCACTCTGTTAATCCAGTGTTTGCCTGTGCAACCGAAATAGCAGGTGTCCAATGATCACTCTCTTGCCACTGAGTGAGTAATTCTTCCTTGTTCTGCCAGATACCAACGGCTAATCCAGCAGCATAGGCAGCACCAAGTGCAGTGGTTTCGGCAACAATCGGCCGCGAGACCTCAACTTGCAAAGTATCTGCCTGAATTTGCATGCAGAGTTTGTTCTGCGTGATTCCACCATCAACGCGGAGCACCTTTATCAGCACTCCAGTCTCTTCCTCCATCGCTCGAATAACATCATGGGTTTGGTAGCAAATTGCCTCAAGAGTGGCACGGGCTATATGTGCCTTGGTTGCTGCCCGAGTGAGTCCCACGATGACTCCGCGAGCATCGCCACGCCAATATGGAGCAAAGAGTCCGGAGAATGCTGGTACGAAATAAACCCCGCCATTATCGGGGACGCTGGCAGCCAGCACTTCGATGTCAGAGGATTTCTCAATTATTCCAAGTTGGTCGCGCAGCCATTGAACTGCAGATCCTGTGACAGCTACGGATCCTTCAAGGGCATACTTTGTCGGTTCATTTCCTAATTTGAAAGCAACGGTTGTCAGTAGTCCTTTATTGGAGCGGATGATTTCAGTTCCAGTATTAATAAGAGCAAAGTTGCCAGTTCCGTAGGTGGTTTTGGATTCACCTTTCTCAAAACATAGTTGTCCCAGCAATGCAGCATGCTGATCTCCAACGATTCCCGCTATTGGAATTCTTGCTCCAAAGACCCCATCAATTTTCGTGTAGCCATATATTTCAGATGAACTCTTGATTGTCGCTAAGGAATCTTTGGGAATTCCAAATATTTGAAGTAACTCCTCATCCCATTCCAGTGTGTCAAGGTTCATCAACAAGGTACGAGAAGCATTGGAGACATCTGTAACATGGATATTCTCTTCGCAGAGGTTCCACACTAACCATGAATCGATTGTGCCAAATCGCAATTCCTGCTGATCTAGCGCGCTTTTAACGGTATCGGAATGCGCGAGCATCCAACTCATTTTGCTCGCCGAGAAATAAGGGGCTAGCGGCAATCCTGTCTTGAAGGTGACAGTGGGGCGTAAGGAGGGCGCTATTTCATCAAGGATGGATTGGCTGCGAGTATCTTGCCAAACAATGGCATTGTGCAGCGGCACCCCCGTCATGGCGTTCCAAGCCACAGTGGTTTCGCGTTGGTTGGTTATCCCAATTGCCGATAAATCAGCTCCCGTAAGACCTGCTTGTTCTAGCGCCTTCTTGATCACATGGTCTGTCGCCCGAAGGATTTCCAATGGATCATGCTCGACCCACCCGGCTTGGGGCAGAAACTGCATGTGCTCTAACCCAGCCGCCGAAATGACCGTTCCGGCCTGATCAAAGATCATAAAGCGTGTACTGGTCGTTCCTTGATCAATCGCGCCAATGTATGACATACCCGTATTCTAAGCGCGTGGCCCCTAATAAGTCAGTCCTTAATCCAGAACAACGAAGCGCAGATATTGAGCAACTTAAGTCCCAAGAATTCGACATCCTGGTTATTGGTGGCGGAGTCGTTGGGTCGGGAATTGCATTAGATGCGGCGGCGCGCGGACTCTCTGTCGCTCTCGTTGAAAGCGATGATTTCGCTGCAGGTACATCATCAAGGTCAAGCAAATTAATTCATGGTGGACTCCGTTATCTTGAACAATTTGATTTTAAATTGGTTCGCGAAGCGCTACACGAACGTGAGATGATGATTACTGAGCAGGCACCACACTTGGTAAAACCGCTCTCATTTGTATATCCACTCCATAAAAAATACATCGATCGCATTTATGTCGGCGCTGGATTAATGCTCTACGACTTACTGCGCGGCAAACTGCGTGCCGTCCCATGGCATAAATACATCTCTTTTGGAGAGATGCGTAATGAAGCGCGCTCACTTAATCCAGAAATCGTCACAGGTGGTTTGGTCTATTACGACGCTCAAGTGGATGATGCGAGACATACCTTGATGGTTGCTCGTACCGCCAAGGATCATGGTGCGCACATTGTTACTGGCGCCACCGTTACTCAGATTACGAGAACCCCAGAACGTGTTACCGGTGCGATTGTTGCGGTTGATGGTGAAAGTATTAATGTGAAATCAAAAACCGTCATAGCGGCAGCTGGAATCTGGAATGAAGAGCTGTATCAACAGTTTGGAATTAAGCCAGGATATAAGATCAAGATGAGTAAAGGTGTCCACATCATTCTGCCCAAGGAGGCAATTGATGCGAAAACCGGAATCATTATTAAGACTTCGCTCTCAGTGCTATTTATCATTCCATGGGGAAATGAATGGTTGCTTGGAACTACCGATACCGACTACACGGGGGATAGAGAGTATCCGCTAGCTGAAAGTTCGGATATTGATTACATTATTAACGAAGCAAACAAGGTGCTGCTCCCGAAGATTCGCAGAGAGCAAATTTTGAGTGTCTACGCAGGTTTGCGCCCGCTTGTTTCGCCAGCAAAGGACTCATCTACAACAAAGATTTCTAGAGAGCACACGGTGGACCACCCAATTAATGGCTTCGTGAGTATCGCTGGCGGAAAATATACAACGTACCGTGTTATGGCGGCCGACGCAGTTGATGCAGCTGCCAAAGATATTTCTGCGACGATTCCTAAATCGTCAACCAAATCAATTCCACTCATCGGTGCAGTGGGATACAAGAACCTCATCAAACAAATTGCCTCATTAGCGCAGAGTTATTCAGTTTCAACAATCTGTGTGGAACGTATGCTAAATCGCTATGGCTCGTTGATCAGCGATATTTTCCAGATGATTTCAAAGGATCCATCGTTAGCCGCAGAAGTTTTACCTGGCTGTGGGTATATCAAAGCTGAGGTGCTCTACGCCGCTACGCATGAAGGTGCTAGAACTTTGGTTGATATATTGGCGCGCAGATTGCGTTTAGCAATGGAAACCTCTGATCATGGCGTAAGTGTCGCAAAAGAATTGGCAGAACTTGTGGCGCCAACATTGGGTTGGAGTTCGGCTGATATCAAGCGTGAAGTCTTGGAGTTCGAGAAATATATTGCAACTGAGATGGCCGCCATCTAATGACAATTATGTGGGTACCACCAACTGACGAAGAGATAACGGAACTATTAAAGAATTCGAAGACCGTTGCAATAGTGGGGGCTTCTGACAATCCCGAGCGTCCAGTTAATGGTGTAAGTGAATGGCTGTTGGATCATTCGCACTTTGAGATCTTTTTTGTGAATCCTAGGTTAGATACTCTCTTTGGCCACAAGGTATATCCATCTATTGCAGAGATCCCGGAGTGGATAGATATCGTTGACGTTTTTCGCAACGTTGCGGATGTTCCTACTGTCCTAGATGAAGCAATAGCGGTTAAGGCGAAGACACTCTGGCTCCAATTGGGATTACAAGATGATCTGTCAGCCAATAGAGCCGTTAAGAATGGGTTGAAGGTAGTTCAAAATCGTTGCTTAAAGATTGACTACAACTCACTTTTGCTCAAGCACTAGCGCAACAGAGTTGATACACCACCTTTGATCGGTCGGCACGTCGTACCCTTCGCCTTCAAATACATGTCCCAGGTGAGAACCGCACTTTGCACAGCGGACTTCAGTTCGGATTCTTGGAGCTAAAGAGGCATCTTCGATAAGCACGACTGCATCATCTTTGGTTGGAGCATAAAAGGAAGGCCAGCCACAACCAGAGTGAAATTTAGTTTCACTTTTAAATAATTCATTGCCACATGCCTTGCATCGATAACTTCCTAGGGCATCAGTGTCATTGTATTCGCCGGTAAATGGCCGTTCAGTGGCGGCATGGCGCAAGACATCATAAGAGAGCGGATCTAAACGATCCTTGAGTTCATTTTCATCGAGTTGTACCGGAAATTGATCAGGCTCTATATGCGTCATGGTTAAAAGATTACTAGGCAATTCTTGTGAGTGAGACCGTAACTTCGATTTTGCGACTTCGTCCCCCGCTAAAGATCCCCTTGAGTGGGGAGACGTCGTGATAGTCCCGACCTTGCGCAACTAAGACATGATCTTCGGCAACTGGGTTTCCATTCGTTGGATCAAAGGGAAGCCAATGGCCAACCCATGCTTCAACCCATGAGTGGGATTCACCGATTACTTGCTCTCCGATGGCGCCAGAGCCGTTGTATAGGTATCCCGATATATAGCGTGCGGGAATACCCGATGAGCGTAGTAATGATAGGGAGGCATGGGTGAAATCCTGACAGACGCCAGCACCGTTCTTCCATGCCTCACTAGCAGGGGAGTAGACATTGGTTGCACCTGGTTTATAAGTAATTTTTTGACGCATCTGAGAGTTGAGGAAATGGACTGCATCCAATGGAGTGTCAAAACTGCGTAGATCAAATTCAGGATCTATGTGGTCAACTAATTGCGTAAGAGTTAGATATTCGCGAAGATCATCTGTGAGTACTTCATCTGCTAAATCAACCCATGATGCATTTAAATTTCCCTCAATTGGCAAGTTGGTTTCGACCAAACTTTGCGAAACAATTTCTAGGTAGGTATGCGGTGTTTGTATATCAAAAGATTTAACAGCAGTTCCAAAATAATCTTCGTAGCTATAAACATTTGAAAATGGATTGATTTTCAGTTCGTGGCTGATTACAAATTGATTGTCGGTATTTACAGGAGTCATCCGCGCTTCATTAAAAGAGGCCGATACTTCAGACTCATACTGGAAGCTTGTAGAGTGCGTGACTTTCATTCGCCATGTCATTAGTTACTCCATACGATTGAACCGACAGGTCTAAAGAATCGCAACCCGATTCCTTCAGTAGCTTCTGCAACAGCGGTAGAAGTTTGGAAGATAATTCGCTCCAACTCTTCGGGATCATCGGATAAATATTTAATCTGACTCTCAAGCATTCCGATTGGTCGCACAATGTCATCCACGCGAAGTTGAGTCATTGAGCCGATCTCGCGGAGTTCGCGATCTGCACTCTTTACGCATTCAATAATGGAACGTGGGAAGTTCTCTGACTGCACAAGAAATCTACGTACGCTCATAGATGTAAGTGGCATCCGTTCACGCAAATAGGTATTAAGCGCTCCAACAGAGCGAAGCGTGGTTGCTGGACCTTGATCCCGCCACTCGTTTTCAAGTTTAAGTGCAAGTAAGCGACTCATGAGATCCATTCGCTCAAGGTTGCGTCCAAGGGTGAGGAACCGCGCCGACTCGTCAACAGGTGCGAGCCATTCGAAAATTCCGTTGGAGACAGCCAATCGATCAAGTATTACGCGAAGGGAACGACCGGGAGCCGCAACACTAAATTCCTCTGAAGTTGCATTGAGGTGATTGATAGCCTCATAGAAATCACTGGGAAGAATGTCTCGTATTAATCGAGCATTTGATCGAGCGCTATGTATTGCTCCAAGGAGAGTGCCTGGGTCGAGAGGTTCTCCGTAAGCCAATTCAACGAGCTCTCGGGCGTTCTTTGGTTCACCCTCAAGACCGAGGCCATGACTGATAAGCGTGCACCCGCGTTTTACATGGGTTCGACTATCTTGAATGAGGAGTTGGTGGAATTCAATCAGCAAACGACTCATGCCTTCGGCCCGCTCTAGGTAGCGCCCGAGCCAGAATGAGGATTCGGCAAGACGACTAAGCATGGCTCTCTCCACTCTGCTGTTGTTGCTCTTCTTGCTGTTGCATACGGGTCATAGGCAAAACATCGGGTCCAACCGTTGCAGGAATTACCTCATTGTCGAGTGGATCAACATCAATGGCTAGTTCCACTTCTGGATAAGAACGGGGATCCTGATCGCTGTCGGTCAAAACCCAGGTGTCTTTGCTTCCACCACCTTGGCTTGAATTCACCACGACATTACCTTCAACTAGTGCGACTCGGGTTAAGCCGCCGGGTAATACCCAGATTTCATTTCCATCATTAACTGCGAAGGGACGTAGATCAATATGTCGTGAGGCAAGACTTCCGTCTTCCATCACAGTTGGACATGTCGAGAGCGCAATCAATGGTTGAGCGATCCAATTACGGGGGTTCTGCGCAATTTCCTTTGCGACAACTTTTAATTCTTCTTTACTAGCACGTGGTCCAATGGTGATGCCATATCCACCAGAAGCGGCAACTGGTTTAACAACCAAGTCGCCGAGGTTTTGCAGCACATAATCAAGTGCATCCCGCTTCTGTAGATCGTAGGTATCTACATTGGGAATGATGGGCTTCTCATTAAGGTAATACTCAATAAGTTGTGGAACATAGGGGTAGAGCGCTTTATCATCAGCGACACCATTACCGATTCCATTCGCAATCGTTACGTTATTGGCGCGAGCAGCGTTAATTACTCCAGGGATTCCTAAAACACTGTCGGGACAAAAATGAATTGGATCGAGAAATTCATCGTCGATCCTGCGATATATGACATCAACTAACTCAGAACCCTTAGTTGTGCGCATGTAGACCTGATTATTCTTGCAATATAGGTCACGGCCCTCAACGAGCTCCACACCCATTCGGCGAGCAAGGAAGGCATGCTCAAAATGCGCGGAATTGTGTACACCTGGAGTTAGTACTACAACATTTGGATGCGACTTCCTTTCTGGCGCAGCAGCGACTAAGGCCGCAAGTAATCTCTCTGGGTACTCATCGACGCTTCTAATTGAATACTCATTAAAGAGTTCTGGCACGACATGTGCCATCGTTCTGCGATTTTCCAATACATAGCTGACTCCAGAAGGGGAACGTAAGTTATCTTCAAGCACCCGAAGCGTCCCGTGTTGATCCCTTACTATGTCAATCCCAGAGACATGAATTCGCACCCCATTGGCGGGTTTAATTCCGTAGGCACTGCGATGGAAGTGCTCAGAGGTAACTATTAATGATTTAGGCACTATCCGATCTGCAAATAATTGTTGTTTGCTATAAACATCATCGAGAAATAGTTCAAGGGCTTTAATGCGTTGTTTAATACCAGTCTCAAGCAGGTGCCATTCCGCCACATCGATAATTCTGGGAACCAGGTCTACGGGTAGCGGTCGCTCAACGCCAGAAAGTGTAAAAGTGATGCCCTGCATGGCAAGGTAAAGATCGCGTTGCTTTGCTTTAGTAATCCATTCATTTGAATGTATTTTGGTTAATTCCCGCCACAAATCCGTTACAAGTTCGCGGGGTGCGCCGTCGATTAAAAATTCATCTAGCGCTTGAAACGCAACCATCTGGGCTCTCCAATCCAGCGTTATAAGTTTCTAACACCGGCGGCCCTGTCGGATGGGTATAGGGCAAGTATAGGCAGGAGCACCAAAGTGTCCAAGCACACTTTGAAGAAGGCTATATTCGTCAAGAACTCTCAGCAGCACGCCAGTACGCTTCAATGCATTGAGATATATGTGAAATATTTTTAAGCGAGAATGTGTTGAGGATATATGAAGAAAAAAGCGGATAGTTCAGTTGAATTACACCCAATTTTGGCGGAGCGATGGAGTCCACGCTCCTTTGATGGATCAGCGGAGTTATCGATAGCCGATCTCACTGGAATTTTGGAAGCGGCTCGTTGGGCACCCTCCTCCAACAATTCTCAGCCTTGGAGGTTTGTTGTTGCCAGGCGTGGAGATCATCGCTTTGCTCAGATGATTGATGCCATGGCCGGTTTTAATAAGGTCTGGAGTCCGAAGGCTTCTGCTTTTATACTCGTCACTGCCGTTACTACTACTGCTGATGGAACTCATCGACCAGCTGCTTTATACGATGCTGGATTGGCGGCCTCGCTACTCACCGTTGAGGCTCACCATCGCAAGCAGGTCGTTCACCAGATCGGTGGATTTGATCACGAGGCGATCAAACGTGATTTCCACCTTGCCCCAGAGATCACTCCAATTGCAATTCTTGCCATTGGTAAGCAAGCACCTGCTGATGCTCTCGATAGTGAAGCGCTTATCGAACGTGAAATTGGCGCTCGCAGCCGGGTTCCGCTCGAGTCTTTGATTCTCAGCGGCTCGCTGTAACATCTCTATATGAGATTTAAGTCAACTTTAATTGCATGTGCGAGCGCATCACTGCTCGCGCTTACGACGCTTCCTGCTATCGCGATGGGGAGCGGAAACCCATATGAGGATGCTCAAGTTGGCTTGAATTACGTTGTCTATCAACCTAGTTTCACGGCTGGATTGAGTCTCAAGAAATTTGGAATGCATCCCTGTGGGACTGGCGATGAGGCGCTTAACGTTAACTATGGTTCTGGAAAGCGCAATTTTCTGTTGACCGAAAGTTCAACCAAGAATATCTGTCCGCTCAACATGATGTTGATCAAGGGTGCCACCCGCTCGGTTGTTACTAAGCCTGGCTCGGGGACTTTGAACTCCACCCAAGTTGCAATCATTAGCGTTGGAATCGAAAGAGCCCAACTCAACCAAATTTTTTCGCATTTAGTTCCACGTTATTCCGCTACTGGTGGCACCTTAGTTGCACCAATTCTCGTCGATCCAACTGTTGTCACTAGTGCAACCGTAGCGCTCACCAACGTTCTTATCTTTACGGTTCCAGATCCAGATAAATGGAGCGCAACAATTGCAGATCCATCCATAGTCTCCTTTATGGCCGGCGGAAACCAAGGTACGTTTACGACAAATCCTGGTTTAAAGCCTTTGAAGAAAGGCACGACGACAGTGACCTTAAATCATGCAGGGGCTTTAATTCCCTTCACGGTTATCGTTGACTAAGTAAATTAGATTTTCTAGTGCAGAATATTTACTGCACGAGCGATCACTAAACCAACGGTAATCAACGAAGTTGCGCTCTGAACCATCATCAACATCTTTGCCCAGCGCGTTAGTGGCATGACATCGGTCGGGCTGAAAGCGCTCGCATTCGTGTAAGACGTAAAGAGATAATCAAAGTATGTCGGTGTCCAATCCATTGGTGAGTACTCGGAATTGGTCATCTGTGGAAATAAGAAATCAGGATATGGATCATTTGCTTGAGCTCTAGCTCCGGGACCGCCACGATCAAATTCCCAATACCAAAGACTGAAAACCACCATATTGGTGAGCCAAATTGAGCCACCGAAGGCCAAGAGATTGGTTGGACTTTTGATAGTTCCGTCGATCAATCGCTGAACAAGCGCAACCGCCGAAGCGATGTTGCTCGCAGTCATGACTCCAGTAAGAGCGACCCCGGTCCACCAGGTGGATCTGCGGTGCGAGGAGATTCGACCTGGACTAATGGCAAAAAGTGCGATTGTCAGAATTGCCTCTAGAGCGCAGATTTCGGGCTGAATCCGAAGTGAGAGGGATTTGGGTAATAAGTACTGAAGGACAATAACGACGCCGACCACAAAAGATACGGGCCAGCGGTGCTCGCCTAAATGAGGGCGATGCCAGTGCGGAACCTTGGGAAGGTGAAACTCGGGATGCTCCATGAGGGCATCCTTTCAAGAGCACCTCATAGGTACAACCCATCAATTTCGCCCGAGATACCGAATACCTGTAACCTTGCGGGCGAAGGTCCGCCCCCCTAGCTCAGTCGGTAGAGCGTTTCCATGGTAAGGAAAAGGTCAACGGTTCGATTCCGTTGGGGGGCTCGAAAATTACTCTTGGCGGGGTAGCTCAGCTTGGTAGAGCATGCGGCTCATAATCGCAGTGTCGCCGGTTCAAGTCCGGCCTCCGCTACCAAATTCTCGCCTAACCAGGCGTGATTTAGACGAATCTCAAGGGATGAAGTAGCCTTCACCTCTTAGGTTTCGTATGAAGTATAAAGTTAACTAATGAGTTAAAAGGAGCACGACCATGGCAAGTAAGAGCGCGGATGTCCGCCCTAAGATCACTATGGCCTGTGTCGAGTGCAAAGAGCGTAACTACATCACCAAGAAGAACCGCCGTAACGACCCAGATCGCCTTGAGCTCAAGAAGTTCTGCCCACGTTGCAAACTTTCTACGGTTCACCGCGAAACCCGTTAATTAATGCTTAACCCCGACCTCGTCGGGAGCACCTTTGTGGGTGCCACTAGTACAACCATCTCCGCAGAATCTATCGCCGCATTTGCCATGGCTTTAGGTGAGCCCGACACTCACATTGCACCCCCAACTTACGCAATCACCATCTCGCTAGAGCAATCACAAGCAGTTCTAGAAGGTTCAGGATTGGACTGGAGTCGAGTAGTTCACGGTGATCAAAGGTTTGCAGTCAATAAGCCACTCACTGCAGGCATGGTAATCACATGCAACTCCACCATCGAGAGCGCTCGCATGGTTGCCGGAAATGAAATTGTTACGGTACGTAGCGACCTCATCGAATCCGGAGATGTCGCTGTCTCAAGTTGGTCGACATTGGTCTTTCGAGCATGAGTAATTTATTCGCAGGGCAGCTTATTGCGCCTAAGACTTACATCATTAATCGCGCGGCATTGGTTACCTATGCCAATGCAAGTGGAGATCAGAACCCAATTCATCAGGATGAAGAGTTTGCTAAATCTGTAGGACTAGAAAATGTAATCGCGCACGGGATGTACACGATGGGCCTTGTCGGTCAATACATCAGCGAGATCGCGGGCAGTAGCTCGAAGGTTAAGGAATTTTCGGCACGTTTTACCAAACCAGTAGTCGTCCCCGCGGATACCGACGTTGAATTAGTGGTCAGTGCAACGGTGGTTGAGATTGTTGATGGTTGTGCAAAGTTAGAGGTAAGTGCCATGTGCAACGACGTTAAAGTTCTGGGAATGACTAAAGCCGTAATTTTGCTATGAGCGCCCCAGAAGTCGTTGTTGAATTAGCTAGAGCAAGACTTGCTGCGCGTGCTGCTAAGGATTGGGCCCTCGCGGATCAATTAAGAGCAAAGATCGCTGAATATGGTTTTGAAGTCCTTGATGTCGCAGATGGATTTGAGTTCAAATTGAAGTCCCCTTTTCCGATCGTCTCTCGGATCGGCGATGTAAGAAAATTTACCGATAGATCATTTGCCAGCGCCATTGCATTGATTGCAGATGGCTTCATCGAAGACCTAATAGAAACTATCAATGCAGCCAAGAAGTGGGCACCCGAAGAATGCGCCATATTGGTTCTGATATCTGGCCAACCAGAGTTGCACGAGCTCGCCTCTCAACTTGATTCACGCACTTTCATCACCCAGATCCAGGAAGGTGTGGGATGGGCGGAGGCGGCAAATGCACTTCTCAAATTTGCGCCGGCTCCCTATGTCATCATCGTGGATCCTTCTACCCGATTTACTGGCGATGCCGTTACTCCGGCAGTCGAAGCGCTGAGCTCGGGGGAGTGGGCAGCGGTTGGTTGGCATGGCGGTCTGATTAATATTGAAGATGATTGGCGTAGCGTGGAGGACAAAGGAGTCGGAGAGGTCGATGTCCTCTTTAGTTACTTCCTTGCGCTCAATCGTGATTATGCAATTGAATGCGGTGGGTTTAACAATCGAGCCATCTATTACCGCAACGCCGATATCGAATTCTCACTTCGACTCCGTCAGGCTCATGGAAAATTGCTACAAATTGAACTCCCGCTTGAGCAAGCCCGCCACCATGGCTATTACGACACTGATCCGACCTATCGCGATGAACAATCCAAGAAGACATACGATCGAATCTTGGAGAGATTCCGCGGTAAGAATGAGATCTTGGTAGCGCGCCGCTAGCCTTTACCCATGACCAACCTCTCCGAGTTCACCACTTTGGGTATTGGGGGTCCTGCACAGAAGTTGGTGCGAGCTCATACCGAAGCCGAACTCATTCAAGCGGTTCAAGCAGCAGATGATGCAGGGATACCGCTCCTAATAATTGGCGGGGGATCAAATATTCTGGTTGCAGATAGTGGATTTGCTGGAACGGTGATCGTTGTTGAAACGTCTGGTAATTCATATGAAATCGATGCATGCAGCGGCGGAATGCTTCAAGTCGCAGCCGGCGTTGATTGGGATGAGTTTGTGGCATTCACGCTTGAGAAGCGGTTAGCAAATCTAGAGTCATTAAGTGGAATACCCGGGACTGTTGGAGCTGCGCCTATTCAAAATATTGGGGCATACGGACACGAAGTTTCAGAAGTTATTGCGCGAGTACGTACCTATGATCGGCGTGAAAAAGCGGTGAAGACAT
>Ga0316221_1000402_pt1 | contig 57163 bp, 40 predicted proteins | sample TBH18007metaG_FD_206003 | JGI IMG/M metagenome (GOLD analysis project Ga0316221, IMG submission 206003) | Freshwater microbial communities from Trout Bog Lake, Wisconsin, USA - TBH18007 | ecosystem: Environmental > Aquatic > Freshwater > Lake > Hypolimnion/Profundal zone | place: USA: Wisconsin... | reverse complement strand
ACTGAAAAGAAAAAGACATTGAATTTATTAACCACTAACATACATGAACTGATAAATCTTCGCCAGCAAAACAGGTGGTCAGTTTGCTTCGGACTGAGGTGGTCAATTTAACCGGCGCACGCAGTAAAATCAAAATAATGAAAATCGTAAGAACTTTATTAGGGGCTATAGTATTAGTGATTATCTCTTGTTCTAAAACTAATACAACTTCGACACCAGCCGTTGTTGAACAGAGTATCAAATTCTCAACGAATTATGATACAAGCTCAAGCGCTCCCAATTTAATTGATACTTTAACTCTATCTATCAATGTTACATCTTTATTGCCCACCAGTGGAGTTATTTATTCTGTTTTAGCTAGTTGGATTGACAGTTCTAAAACAATTTATAAGATAGATTCAGCAAGCGTCCAATCAACTATTTCTTTGAGAATACCAGGGTTTAATAAAGTTGGTAATTATAGTGTTCGGATCACCGTTACTTCAAAATCAACTTCAACAAATACAGCTACAAAAACATTAAGTTTCACTGATAACCCTTTGGCAAGATTTCAGGGATATAAAGTAAATCAAACTGCACTCGCAATTTCAAAACTGAAAGATTTCGGAAAAAGTTATTGGCAAAACAATCCCGTTGCGCCTGATTTGATGATTGATATATTCCAAAAGAATTTAAATCCGGTGCTAAATGGTATCTATGCCTATTCAGCATTTTCAACAGCAATCTGTTTAGGTGATTTTAATAATGACGGTTATATAGATGTATTCAATGCGGGTGCTGCATATAATGGACAATCAGCAAATCTTTCATTCTTGATTTGGGATACTATTTCCAAAACTTTTAAGGAGCAAAATTTATTAAATAATAAAACAAATTTTATCGGAGGGCCATACAAAGTTGTTCCTGTGTATTTAAATCAAGACAATTATGTTGATTTGGTAATTTTTGGACACCGTGATGAGGGAAATCCCAATTCCCCTAATGAGCCGATAACATTAGCAATAAGTGACGGAAAAGGTGGTTACGATTTAACTCAGCTAACTTCTTTAATACCACCAGAGCTATTGCATTTCACAATTGAAGGAGGAGATGTAGGAGATGTAAATGGGGATGGAATTCCAGATTTGTTTCTTACTTGTAATTCACACACCTATATCTTTCTTGGTAGCACAACTTATCCCTATTTTTCTCCACCAATGTTTGCCCATTTTGCTAGTGATACTGTAAATTTTCATCCTAATAATGGCTTTGGCGAAGTGGTTTATAGTGGTGCGGGGGCAGCCTATAACGCAAGAATATCAGATGTTACCGGTGATGGAAAGAACGATTTACTAATTTGCTTTGGTGAGAATAGAAAATACAATATCCAACAAAATATATTGATTAATAAAGGTGGTGGCAGATTTAACGAAACTGGTGTATATACTTTACCATATTTGTTTAAAGATAGCACTGATGTTAATCAAATTGATTATGTCACCGATGACCTTAACGGAGATGGACTTATTGATATTATTGCATTAAATACTCTTTCATATAGTTCTTGGAATATTGTTGTTTATATACAACAAACTAATGGAACTTTTATTGTCGATAATTCTTGGATTAATTATACAATCAATACTACAAGAACTAGCTGGAAAGTAAATTTAGTTTATTATGATTTTGATGGGGATGGCAAAAAAGATATTGGTTATACTGAATCTGCATTAAACGCATATTTTGATCCAACAAATGCTTTAAAGAATAAAACCGTTTTCATTAGAACGGGAAACACATTTGTTGAGAAGGATTTTTATCAATTTGATCCTTATGCTAAAAGTCTAAAGGATTTATATTTTAAATAGAGTGTAGACTTATTAAAATGTCAAATATCTTTTTAAATACAAATTTAATAAATAAAGAAGAAGTGACAAACCATTTTAAAGTATACTATGATGCAATTGCTCAATGATAAAATAGTTCAGTCTCGAGACAAGGGCTATATAATGCTGAAGGCAAAAAAAATTAAAAAAATATTTTTATGCGATTTACTATTCTAGTTTTATTTTTCTATCTCATATTAAATAAGGGCAATTCTCAGCAAATTCTTATTTCAAGTACAAATGGAAATTGCTTAGATTCAAATACTCTCATTTTAAGTAGTAAAATAATTCCAACTCAAAATTGGTGGGAAATTCAATGGTATAATTTTGGTCAATTAGTTAAGACTGTTTTTCGCTCTGGAACAACATTAGCAGGTAATTCTTCAAATACAGGCGGCGGAAGAGATAATCGCAGCAGTGGTGGAAGTTTTGATAATCGCAATAGCAATAATCGCAATAGCAATAATCGCAATGGCGGTTTTAAGAAAAGGTATTAATCCCCCATTCCTCTGAAGGGGAGGGTAAGAATATTCTAAGAGCATCGGATTTTTTCGATGCTTTTTTATTGCAGGACTTCAGCTTTCAAATATTATTTTTACAAAACAAGTTTTCTCATTCATCAATCAACACCATGAGTTCATTCGAAGTAAGGGGCGGTAAAAAATTAAAAGGTGAGATCATTCCGCAAGGTGCAAAGAATGAGGCATTGCAAATTTTATCTGCTGTATTATTAACCGCTGAAAAAATTACGGTGAATAATATCCCTGATATACTGGATGTGAATTTATTAATAGAATTATTGCAGGAGATGAATGTGAAAGTGGAGAGAATGGACAGGCACAGCTGTCTCTTTCAGGCCGATGATGTAAACATAGATTATCTGGCATCTGATTCATTTCGTAAAAAAAGCGGGAAACTGAGAGGTGCTGTAATGCTTGCCGGTCCTATGTTAGCGCGTTTTAAAAAAGCATATATCCCAAAACCAGGTGGTGACAAGATCGGCAGAAGAAGATTAGATACACATATCATCGGTTTCGAAAAACTTGGTGCAAAATTCGAATATTATGAAGCGCATGGATACTTTCAACTATCCTCTCCACAATTAAAAGGAACGTATATGTTGCTGGACGAACCTTCTGTTACAGGCACAGCAAACATAACCATGGCAGCCGTTCTCGCAGAAGGAACCACAACAATTTATAATGCAGCATGCGAACCCTATGTACAGCAATTATGCAAAATGCTCAATACCATGGGTGCAAAAATAAGCGGTGTAGGAAGTAATTTATTAATGATCGAGGGTGTTGAAAAATTGCATGGAACTTCCCATACGATGTTGCCCGACATGATCGAAGTGGGAAGTTTTATTGGACTAGCGGCGATGACACAAAGTGAAATAACTATTAAGGGTGCAGGCGTGCAACATTTAGGATTGATACCTGAAAAATTTCGGCAGTTGGGTATTGATTTTACAATAATGGATGATGATATTTTTATTCCATCACAGGATTGTTATGAGATACAAAGTTTTTTAGATGGCGGCATACTCACTATCTATGATAATCCATGGCCGGGTTTTACTCCCGATCTTTTAAGCATCGTCTTAGTAATTGCAACGCAGGCTAAAGGAAGTATTCTCATTCATCAGAAAATGTTCGAGAGCAGATTATTCTTTGTTGATAAATTAATTGATATGGGGGCACAAATTATTTTGTGCGATCCACATCGTGCCACCGTAATTGGTTTAGGCAGAAAAAATAATTTACGCGGCATTACGATGAGTAGTCCTGATATCCGTGCCGGACAAGCTCTATTAATTGCTGCATTAAGTGCTGATGGGAAAAGCACCATACAAAATATTGAACAGATCGACAGAGGGTATCAGTACATTGATAAGCGATTGATAAATTTGGGAGCCGATATTAAACGAGTTTAAAAACAAATAACTTATTTGAATATTCAAATAAGTTATTTTAGATGTGGCCACTTTAAGTGGGTTTATATTAATGTATCATATGATTGCAAATGAACTTTTTGTCCAATTTATAAATAAATTATTGGTAGTATGGTGAACCATTTTTTATGTTTCCTTTCGTTTTTTATCGATAATAAATTTTAGCCAACTACAGATCAGTGATCGGTTTAAATTTAGGCACCAACAATTTCATGATCGACCATGCGATCAAATAACTGAGTCCGCAAAAAATAAACATGATCAGATAGGCAGTGGATGGATGAGATAAATATGCTTCATTTAAAAAACCGGAAAATTTAGCGATAATATAACCTCCCAAACCGCCAGCTGCAGCTCCGATACCGGTAACACTTGCTATCGCTTTTTTGGGGAACATATCTGAAACAGTTGTAAATATATTGGTGCTCCATGCCTGATGCGCTGCCGCGGCAATGCAGATCACAGCAACGGCAAATACCGAAGCCCAATTCCCGAATAATTCTTTGCTGCTTAAAAATTGTGCGAACAAAATGGAGACTGGGAAAAAAGCCATGATTAATAATGCCGTCATCCTTGCTTTATAGACATGCCATCCCTTATTCATGAATTTTAATGGAATGGCTCCCCCATAAATACTTCCGATAATAGAAACGCCATACACGAGGAAAGTAGGAAGCATTATTGCATGCTTATCCATACCAAATTGTTTTCTCAAATAATCGGGTAACCAAAAAAGATAAAACCACCATACGCCATCTGTCATGAACTTCCCCATGAAAAATGCCCATGCCTGTCTGTATCTGAATAATTTTAACCACCGAACTTTTACTTTTTGCATGTCCACTTCAGTGGTCGTAAGATTTGCATCATCATTATGTATATACTCAAATTCTTCTTTAGTAAGTTTTTTGTGGCGGGAAGGAGGATCATACAATCGAAACCAAAAGAGCAACCACAAAAAGCCGACCGATCCGGTGAGGATATATGCCATCTTCCATCCCAACTGGTCACCAAAATAGATCAAACACCATGGAACAAATAAGGCGGCTATCATGGCACCAAGATTAGAACCACTGTTAAAAATACCAAATGCTAATGCCCTTTCTTTTTTGGGGAACCATTCTGCAATCGTTTTGTTTGCAGCCGGGAAACTACCTGCTTCTCCAATACCAAAAAAACCTCTGATAATGGTGTGCACTAAAACGCTTGATCCGGCAAAAGCATTCAGCACACCGAATACAGACCATGTAATTAGCGATAATGCCAAACCTAATTTGGTTCCTATTTTGTCAATGATCCATCCTGTTAAACTAGATATGCCGGCATAACATAAAATAAAAACGCCTATTACATTCGAATAATCAATTTCACTCCATCCAAAACCGCCTTTGTCTTTTGGGGTGCAAAAAAATTCTTTCAGGTAACTGATCACCTGTCTGTCTACATAATTAATGGTACAAGCAAAAAGAAGAAGTGCTACTATTATCCATCGATATTTACCAATCCTATTAGCAGTCATTTTATGGGTTTGATTTTTTTATCAATACTAAACGATCGCTTTGACTTTGATTGCCTGCAACAGCTTTTATACCCGGACAACAGGCAAATTTAAAATAGTATTTTAACCAAAATGCTTAGTAACTATGAGAAAGATTTATATATACCTAATTCCAATCCCCGTAATTCAGCCAACCCTTTTAACCTGCCGATTGCAGAATAACCGGGATAGGTTTTTTTGTTCAGATCATCCAACATTTGATGGCCATGATCAGGCCGCATAGGAATTGAAACATTTCTTTTTTTCATTTCGATCAGCAATTCTTTGATCACCGCATACATATCAACATCACCGTTCAAATGATCTGCTTCGTAAAAATTTCCATCCGCATCTCTTTTGGTACTGCGTAAATGAATGAAGTGAATATTTTTTCCGAAGCGTTGAATGATCTTTACAAGGTCATTATCTTCCCGCACCCCTAATGAGCCGGTGCAATAACACAACCCGTTTGCAGGAGATTCTATGCATTGTAATAATTCTTCGATATTTTTTTCTGTGCTTACGATTCTTGGCAATCCCAATAAAGGATAAGGCGGGTCATCAGGATGAATGGCCATTTGCAAACCACATTCTTCTGCAACGGGAACGACCTGTTGCAAAAAATAAAAGAGATGTTGTTTTAATTTATTAGCATCGATGGTTTCGTAATTTTTCAATGCCGCTAATATTTGTTCGGGTGTAAATCTTTCTTCGCTGCCGGGTAACCCTAATAAGGCATTGCTGTATAACACTTCTTTTTCTCTTTGCGTTAATGATTGGTAACGCTGTTTTGCCTTTTCGATTTCAGCTGAACTATACTCCTTTTCCGCATTCGGGCGTTTCAATATAAAAAGATCGAATGCAATGAATGCCGCTTTTTCAAAACGTAAAGCTTTGCTTTTATCGGGCAATTCAAAAGCAATATCAGTTCGCATCCAATCTAAAATGGGCATGAAATTATAGGTGACAACTTTCAATCCGCAGGTAGCCACATTGCGTAAGCTCTGTTGATAATTTTCTATATGCTGTAAATAAATTCCTGTTTGCTTTTTAATGTCTTCACTTACAGGCAGACTTTCAATTACAGTCCATGTCATGCCCGCATCTTCAATTATTTTTTTTCTTTTATTGATCTCTTCGATCGCCCAGATATCACCAACGGGAACATGGTGCAATGCGGTCACAATTCCTTTACAACCGGATTGACGAATATCTGATAAACTAACAGGGTCATTGGGACCAAACCAACGCATTGTCTGATACATTAACATAAGCAACTATTTTCATTGAACATGATGACGAAGTAAAGTTTGCAGCCATTCCTGGTACAAGTCCTGATATTGTGAACTATTTTTAGGTTCAATAACAGCTTTGCTTTGCTGAACACTGCAGGCCTGTTCGGCGGATGCATAAAATTTCACACCAATACCTGCGCCTTTCGCTGCTCCAACACTTCCATCCGCATCATACAACTCTATCGGCACACCTATCACATTCACGAACGCTTCTGTGAATACATTACTCAAAAACATATTTGCTTTTCCAGTGCGGATCATGGTTGGTTTCATACCATTGGATTGCATGATATCGAATCCATATTTAAATGCAAAGGCAATCCCTTCCTGAGCCGCTCTGAAGAAATGCGCAGCACTGTGTTTATTCAAATCAATATTTTCAAAATGTGCGCCTACTATTTTATTATTGAAAATCCTTTCGGCGCCATTACCAAACGGTAAAATATGCAAGCCATCGCTTCCTGCATGAATCCCGGCAGCTTGTTGGTCGAATGCTGCATAAGAAAGTTGTGCGCCTGCTAATTGTTTTACATATCGATTCATGATGCCTGTTCCGTTAATACATAACAGAACACCTATTCTTGTTTTTTGATGGGTATGATTGACATGCGCAAAACTGTTCAATCTTGATTGCTGATCAAAGACCAACTGATCTGCCACACCGTAAATAACACCGGAAGTGCCTGCTGTTGCTGCTACTTCGCCTGCATTCAAAACATTTAATGATAGTGCATTGTTGGGTTGATCTCCTGCTTTGTATGTAACAGGAATTCCTTCTTTTAATCCCAGCTCTGCTGCAACTTTTTTAGAAATTTTTCCATGATCACTGAATACTTCCTGAATGGTTGGAAATGATTTTTCATCAAACCCAAAATAATCCAATACATCTTCAGAGATGGAATTGGTTTTAAAATCCCAGAAAATCCCCTCTGATAAAGCAGACGCGGAACTGGTTGCTGAGTCTGTTAATTTGAATGCGATAAAATCTCCCGGCAATAATATTTTATCGATCTTTTTATAAACTGCAGGTTCATTTTCTTTTACCCATGCTAATTTAGCTGCAGTAAAATTGCCGGGTGAATTTAATAAATGGGTTAAACATTTTGCTTTCCCTATCTTTTCAAATGCCGCATCGCCGTAAGGAACCGCACGACTGTCGCACCAAATGATACTGTTGCGTAAAACATTCCCTTCTTTGTCGATCAATACCAATCCATGCATTTGATAGGCAATACCGATGGCACCGATATCTTTCGGTTCATATTTTCCACTTGCGTTTGTTATTTTGATGGCAGTTTGTACATCGCTCCACCATTGCTGGGGTGATTGTTCTGCCCAACCTGTTTGCAATGAAATAATTTCAGATTCTGTTTCGGGATATTGTGCAGATGCAATGGTATTTTGTGTTGTTGCATCAATAACAGATACTTTAATTGATGAAGTACCTACATCTATACCTAATAATAACATGATTCATTTTTAATCTTTCCGGTAATATTTTTTCTACTGGTCACCTTTACGCGAACTTCTTTGCGTCTTCTAAAAATTTCGCTAAGCCAATATCAGTTAAAGGATGTTTTAATAATCCTAAAATAGAATCTAAAGGACAGGTACAAACATCTGCTCCTGCCTCCGCACATTTTACAATATGCAATGCATTACGGATGGATGCTGCTAAGATTTCTGATTTAAATCCTTGGATCGAATAGATGTTAGAGATCTGTGCAATTAATTCAACGCCATCCCAACCACTGTCGTCAATTCTTCCGATAAACGGTGAAATATAAGTTGCACCTGCTTTAGCTGCGAGTATGGCCTGTCCTGCTGAGAATATTAAAGTGCAGTTTGTTTTTATTCCATTATCTGTAAACCACTTAATGGCTTTGATACCTTCTTTGATCATCGGAACTTTTACAACAATGTTTGAATGAATAGCAGCCAATTTTTTTCCTTCTTCAATAATGCCTGCAAAATCAGTTGCAATAACTTCGGCACTGATATCGCCATTTACCATTTCGCAAATGGTCTTATAATGCTGCAGTACAGCCTCTGTTCCTTTAATACCTTCTTTTGCCATTAGCGAAGGGTTGGTAGTGACCCCATCTAAAATTCCCAAGTCATTCGCTTCTTTGATCTGCGCTAAATTCGCAGTGTCGATAAAAAATTTCATCTCTAATTTTTATAGTATTCAATTTATTTTTTCCATAGCTGTTCCATTGATTCTAAAGTTTTGCCTTTTGTTTCGGGAACAAACTTCCACATAAAGATCGCAGAAATAACACTCATGATTCCATAAATCCAGTAGGCAAACCCATGATTGAATTTTTGGGTCAACCAAACATTATCATTCAACATAGGGAATGTCAATGATACGATCCAGTTGGCAATCCACTGTGCTGCCACCGCAATAGACAATGCCCCGCGAATACTGTTAGGAAATATTTCTGCCAGTAATACCCAGCAAACCGGACCCCAACTCATCGCAAATGCAGCGGTGTAAGTCAGCATGAATATTAAAGCAGCAATACCCACATGATTAAAATAAAATGTAAATCCCAATGCCATCATACTTATTGCCATACCCACAGAGCCTATGATCATCAAAGGTTTCCTGCCAAACTTGTCGACAGAAACAATGGCAACAACCGTAAATAATAAATTAACGGAGCCAACAATGATGGTTTGCAATAGTGAGGAATCCGTTGATGCACCCATATTACGGAAAATATTCCCTGCATAATATAATACCACATTGATGCCTACGAATTGCTGAAAAACAGAAAGCATGATCCCGACAAAAATGATGAGAAAACCATAAGATAACCAAGGTGCATTATTTTCGTGCAGGGTACTTTTAATTTCCTGTAAAATAGTTGGCGCTGATTCATTACCTGCAATTTTTTGTAATACACTTAATGCTTTTTCATCTTTGCCCTGAATAGCTAAATATCGTGGTGTTTCAGGAACAAAGAACAATAATATTAAAAAGATGCCAGCAGGAATAGCACCGGAGAAGAACATCCATCTCCATCCTTCTGTTATCAACCATTCTTCATTGCCTTGTTTGGCAATAAAATAATTTACAAAGTAGATGACCAGCATTCCGAAGATGATAGCAAACTGATTAAATGAAACTAATTTACCGCGAATATTTGCAGGAGCAATTTCGGCAATATACATCGGTGATATCATCGAAGCGATACCCACTCCTATTCCGCCGATGATTCGATAGATAACAAAGGAATACACGTCGAGTGTTCCGAAAACATTAAATGCTTCGGGTTTCCATGCGCCTACAGCAGATAAAAAAAATGCAATGGCCGCAATGATCAGTCCGTTTTTTCTGCCTAATGATTTTGAAATAAATCCGGATAAAGAACCACCGATAACGCATCCTATCAATGCACTTGAAATTACAAAACCTTTCACTGCATCTGCTGTGTCTTTGATGGCAGCAATATCGGAAGGCAATGGTTTATTCAAAAAGGAATATGCCCAAATGCCCGTCAATCCTAATATCACAGCACTTGCAAAAAATCCTTTTTGCTTACCTAATAATTTGAAAATTTGTCCGCAAATAATAATGAACACCAGAAATAATACAAGCACCAGCGTAATTCTGTATTGACTGATCACTTTAATAATTTCAGGAACAAACTTATTTTTTTCAGGATCACCGATATAAAAACCGACCAATGATTTTTCTGCACCATTTACAACAGCAGTGTCATAACCAAATAGCAAACCCCCCAATGTTGCCACCAAAGTCAACATCGTAGTATACAAAGGATTTCCTTTCTTAAAACTTGAGTCGGATGATTTGGAGGAGGTATCAATAAATGCCATGGCCTATTTTTTTAAACCCGTTTAAAAAAAGATAAGGGATACATTTTACTGTATCCCGAATCATTAACCCTAAACGAACCTGTTTAAAATATTTTCTAAATATTCCTGTTTACCACTGATCACTTTGGGTTCACCATTTTCAACAGCAAATGCTCTTAGATCTTCCAATGACAATTTCCCTTGTTCATATTCCATTCCTTTTCCGGCATTGAAAGAAGCATAACGATCCGCACGTATTTTTTTATAGTCCGATTTTTGTAAAATATTATCTGCCGCGATCAATGCTCGGGCAAAAGTATCTATGCCGCCAATATGTGCATGAAACAAATCAGCAGCATCCGTCGAGTTTCTTCTTCGCTTTGCATCAAAATTAATTCCACCACCGCCAAAGCCGCCTGCTTCCACAATAATTAACATCGCTTCTGTTATTTCATTGATATTATTAGGGAACTGATCTGTATCCCAACCATTTTGATAATCGCCTCTGTTTGCATCCATACTTCCCAATAAACCTGCATCCACAGCAACTTGCAATTCATGGGGAAATGTATGCCCGGCAAGAGTTGCATGATTTACTTCAATATTTATTTTAAAATCATTGATCAAATCATACTGACGTAAAAAACCTATCACTGTTTCACTATCATAATCATATTGATGTTTAGTTGGCTCACAAGGTTTTGGTTCGATGAAAAAAGTTCCTGTAAACCCATTCTTTCTTGCATAATCTTTTGCAGTGTGTAAGAATTTTGCCAGATGTTCTTTTTCGCGTTTCATATTCGTGTTGAGTAAGGTCATATACCCTTCTCTCCCGCCCCAGAAAACATAGTTCTCTCCTTTCAATGCAATGGTGGCATCTAATGCAGCTTTAACCTGTGCAGCTGCATGAGTCAATACATGAAAATCGGGATTGGTAGAAGCGCCGTTCATATATCTTCTGTTACTGAAAACATTGGCCGTACCCCACAATAACTTTACGCCGCTTGCATCCTGTTTTTGTTTTAAATAAGCAGCTACTGTTTGCAAACGTTTATCATTTTCATTAATATCGTTTGTATAATCAACAACATCTACATCATGAAAACAATAATACGGTAATCCTAATTTTGTGATGAATTCGAACGCGGCATCTGCTTTATCTTTTGCTCTTTGAATTGCATCTGTCTTTTCATTCCAAGGATAAATTTGTGTGGGTTCACCAAAAGGATCACCCCCATTGTTTACGAACGAATGCCAGTAAGCTACTGCAAAGCGTAACCAGTCTTTCATCGATTTTCCTGCAATAACCTTACTTTCATCATACCAACGAAATGCCAGCGGGTTGTGACTTTCAACCCCTTCAAAATTTATTTTTCCAATCCCTTTAAAAAATTCTTTTTCTCCTGTTACTATTGACATATTCTTATTTTTTAATTATGATTAAATCTATTTTTTGCGATAATTAATTCAATTGTGGAATTTTAATAATCAACAGAGCAAAGTCTCTTGTTGCTAAAAATATTTTTTTGTGTATTTACTATTATTTTCTGCATGTCTATAAATTTTATTGTCCTTTAAGTCCTAGTAACACTCCTGTATAAGCCGATTTTTTAGAATAAGTTACGCCATTAAATAATAGTGGAAAATCCAATTGATGTTGAGAAGTATTGATCCAACTGTCTGCATCTGACACTCCCCAAATCGTAATTCCATATTGTTGTCCTGCGGGAACATTTGCCAAATATGATTTGATAACATATTTATACATGTCCGATTGCGTACTAAGAATAGAAGTTGTTTCAACAAAATTGGGATCATTACCTGGATTAACACGAACATCTAATTCTGAAACTCTCACTTTCAATCCGGTTGCTGCTAATTTCTTAAACGCATTATCTATTCCCGTATAGAGTGTATTGATGCTGATATGCATTTGCGTTCCCACGCCATCGATCTGTGCACCTTTACTTTTTAATTCATTTATAAAAGCAATTAATGAATCAAGCTTGGTATTATTAGATTCAAGATTATACTCATTAATAAAAAGCAATGCAGCGCCATCTGCAGCTTTCGCATACTGAAAAGCTTTTAGTGCATAATTTCGACCCAGATAATCCGACCAGAAAAAATAATCGGTTGCTCCACTGGTTACAGTAGTATTTGAACTTGTACGCAAACCACTGTTCCCATCTGCCATTGATTCATTCACAACATCCCATGCTTTTGTCTTTCCGGCATACCGGGTAACAGTATTTCGTATAAATGTGCTTAATGCCGTATCGACAGAACTTGCTATTTGACTCGCTGTAGGTGCGGGTGCAGTGGTAAGATCAACAATAGTTATATTATCAATCGTGTATGTTCCTGCTGCTGGAAAATTGAGCCGAAATATAGGAGCGCTTTCTCCTTCAGTTAGTGTCCAGGAATAAGTAGCCCATGAAGTGGTTGGGGTAATATCATCTTGCTGGTACAAACTATTTTGCATGACCATTCTTATTTTACCAGTTGTAACAGAAGATTTAATATCAACAGAAACTTTATAAATATCGCCAACATTCGCTGACCACGCAGAACCGATTGCCTGTATATCATAAGCATTGGCACCTGGCGTTGTAACTGTTACCTGCATTACCCTTGAGCTATTATTACCGCTTACAGCTGCAAAACTTCCTGCGGACGTTCCGCCAATAAGACAATTCCACCCTGTAAATAAGGTGCTGCCTGTTCCGCTTGTGCCAACACCGGATTCAAAATCACCATTCGAAAAAAGATTCGGTGCTCCTGTAGCTGCCCCACCAACAGTCAATGATTTCAAATAATTAGCATTTTGATTCTGATGCCATGCAAGTGTATGTCCATAGACCTGCAGACCTGCTGCTGTACAAAGATTAAAAAGTTCATCTGCTTTTGTATAATCTAAACTGCCATCATTTTGTACAATGGCACCATGTTTCATTTCATAGCCAAATGTTACACTATTTGCTTGTGCTTTCACTATTGCTGAATAATTACCATCTGTATTCATCAAAGTATAATCAATCGCAAAGCCAAAGTATGGAAAGGTAGCCGCAGTTTTCAGTGGACCAGTCGTATCAACTGTTGTATTGCTATTACTCCCTGTGCTGCTACCATTGGAGCTGCTACCATTTGTATTTTTATTACATGAAATAATACAGGCGATCATAAACAATACTGATACTTGATTTATTAATACTCTTATTATATTGTATAATTTTAAATTAAAAGTGCTCATGCTTTGGAATTACAACAATTGGATTTTATTTAGTTTTAATTTTTAAAATATCTTTCTGCAAATGTCAGAAATGTTGGCCAGTTTGGACTATCTGTATGTCCACTGCTGTGTTGACGTAAAGCAAGTTCGCCATCAGATATGGTTGTTTCTACAGGAAGGAATTCAGTTGTTCCCGGATCTTTTTTTCCAAGAACTTTGTAACCCGGTCCTGCCCAAAAGGCTACCCTAAACATTCCTTTTGCATCTACCCAATCATCCCGCCTTTCCCCCTGCACTGAACAACACTGGGGCTGCTGCTAATAACGCAATCAATTCCCGTGAGTCAAGAAGAAAAATATTTTTTCTCACTGTACTATCCTATTCAATTAAATGACAAATAAGTCTTAAAAAGTAAGAATCATTGACAATTATTTTCATGCCCAATAAATTGGTTTTTTAAAAGAGAAGGATGAAAAATATTCATCCTTCTCTTCAATCAAACTTATTATTTCAAAAAATTAGTAGCCTGGATTTTGAGGAAATACAGGTCCGGATGTAGTTAAATCAATTTGGTTCTGAGGAATAGGTCTTAACATATGAAATGATTGAATATGAGCTCCTGCTTCCACCGAATTCCAAAGTTTTACTCTGGTTACCAATTTCTGAGTTCTTTGTAAATCCCACCATCTGCAACATTCGCCATATAATTCACGTGTACGTTCATCCAATATAAAATCAAGCGTAACCTGACCCGGTAACACATCCATTGCTGCGGCTGCGGCAGTATTTTGAGCTGGGGTATTTGTATTTCTGTAAGCAGCTCTTTCCCTTACCATATTAAGATATTTAGCAGCATTTGTTTGATCTCCTGCTCCTAAATATGCTTCCGCACAAAGTAAAATCGCATCTGCAAATCTGAAGAGAATAACCGGTCTTGTAGAGGGGTCATTTACTCCTACTCTTGTTGAGTCATCAAACTTTCTTACAGCCGGGAAATAACTATTGGTCTGAAGGCTTGGAGGTATGATTATTCCTTTGAAAGGCGTACCATTTCTTGCTGTTGGAGCACCTGTAACTTCATAAGGCGGAATCCAAATGGCAGTATCTGATCCTACCGTTAAAGTTCCGCGGGTTCCGGTAATACCGGCAGTATTTGCAATCCATATTGTTTGGAATGTTTTACTGTAACGTGAATCATTAACTAGTTCAGCAAAAGCCTGTCCTAAAATATACTTATTGTTTGGTCTGGTACGTATAAAAGGTCGTCCATTGTTAACGTCTCTGGTCATCATGGTAGAACCACTCAGTGCCAATGCACCGGACCCGTTAATAGATGCATTAATAGCAAATGTTGGATAGTTAGGTCTGGTAAACCAAGGCAATAAATTATTACCTGCTGCACCTGATGAACCCGCTTGATAATTTCCAAATTTGGGGTCATTACTATGATCACTTACAAAAATGGTTTCTTTTCCGTAATCATTTGCCTTCCAGAATACCTGGGCATAATCCTGCCACAAACCAACACCATAAGTAGATTGGTTATTGACAAGGGAGGAAAGAATAGTTGCTGCCTGGGTGAAATCTGCCGAACTGCCTGCGCTTGTATACGCTCTAGTTAAGTAAACTTTACCCAAAAGGTATAATGCAGCAGATTGACTTGCAGCTTTTCCGCCGAATGGGGCTGTTGTCGTAGAGACAGCTGGTGAAATTACTTGTAATTGTGTAGAAGCCTCGGTTAGATCTTTTATGATCTGTGCATAAACAGCTGCCATTGGCTGACGGGAATCAGCGGTTGATGGTACGGTAATATAAGTGAGATGTAAAGGAACGTCACCCCAATTCTGTACCAAATAAAAATAATAGAATGCTCTTAAAAATTTAGCCTGAGCCAAATACTGAATTCTTGTAGTGCTGTCAGTTACTGCTGTACCAAATTGCAGTACCCCATTGAGTGTATTGATATCTGTATAAGCAACTGTCCATAAGCCACCATTTTCATCTGTACTAGCCATCGGATTATACGTATAAAAATCAACGCTCGAAGCACTGGCACCTTCCAGCATTTCATCCGTTCCTGCTTCTGTTTGCGCAGTAAATCCTTCTGTGCCCCAAAGAGCACGAATATCATTATATGCCCCTGTGATTCCACCTAAAACCCCCGCAGGTGTTTGAAAGAAGGATGGTACAATGGCAGATTGCGGGTTTTCTTGTAATACCTTATTGCAGCTTAGTGCAATAAGACCAAGAGCTATTATACAAGTATAACTTATTTTAATTAAATAACTTTTCATATTAATAATATTTTACTGGTTAGAATTTTAGGTTTATACCTGCATTAAAGGTTCTCATAGCCGGGTTATTGGCATTCACACTTATTTGTCGTGAAAGGTTGCCTGTAACATTGCTACTTGATGTTCCATTAACAGCTCCACCATATCCGTTTCCTTCAGGATCAGGTCCAAAACCAGCTTTAACAAAAGGAGAATATAATACCAATGGGTTTAAAGCAGTGATATAGATCCTTAATGAATTGATCTTTGCTTTAGTTAATAACTTGGATGGAACTGTATAACCTAAATTGATGCTTCTAACTTTAATAAAAGAGCCATCTTGATATTGAAGAGTAGATGAATAAAGGAAATTCTGTAAACTGGCATCAGGAGCAGGAAAATCATTGGTAGCGTTATTTCTGGTCCAATAATTTACTTTTAACTGATTCACTCTACTCTGCATAAAGAAATCGTATCCACTTGCAGATCCGTCAGTTGCAAGATAAGGTACCAACACTTTCTGACCCATTCTTGCATGGATTACAAAAGAGAAATCGAAATTTTTGAATGTCATTCTGCTTGTAAATCCTCCTTCCCAAGCGGGTTGGAAATTACCAAGAATCTGTCTGTCATTAGCATCGATCTTACCATCACCATTAAGATCCTGAACCCTTATTTGTCCGGGGTATTGTGACGGAGATGTTTGTTTAGCCATTGTTCCATTTGCAGAATCAGCAGTTTGCCAGATTCCTAACTTTTTCACATCATAGATAACTGTTAAAGGTTGACCCACGAACCATCCGTTTCCAATATCATTTTGTTGACTTGATGTTGTAAGCTGCGTAATTTTTTCTCTGTTTAAGTAGAAATTAAAATCAGTAGTCCAACCAAAGCCAGTGTTGTCCTTAGGTTGAATGTTTACGGTGGTCAAGCTTATTTCAATACCTCTTCCCTGAGTCTTACCCAGATTTTGGGTAGTGCTGCTTGCACCATTACTTGGTGGAAGACTTACTGCTAAAAGAATATCTTTTGTTTGTTGCTGATATAATTCGATACTACCGGAAATACGATTTTTAAGAACACCAAAATCGATACCAATATTTGTTTGAGCAGTTGATTCCCAATGCAAACTAGTATTAGGCAGATTAGTAACTAAATATCCGGCCTGCTGACCTGCTGCACCCTGACCAAAATCATAGGCTGTGGTAGTAAGTGTACCCAAAGTTGTATAAGGAGCAACACCCTGATTAGAGGTGATACCCCATCCAGCTCTTAATTTAAGGTTAGAAATAAAACTAACTTTTTGCATGAACTTTTCATTAGAAATTATCCAGCCTGTTGACACAGCGGGATAAGTAAAATATTGATGACCCGGAGATAACACTGATGCACCATCTCTTCTAACTGTAGCAGTTAAAAGGTAACGGTTATTATAGGCATAATTCGCTCTTGCCATCAGTGAATTCAATCCCTGTTCTGCAAAAGTATTTTGATTTGCTGTTGCAGTAAGAGCACCCCCCGCAAGACCAAGATTCGTATTCTGAATATAGTCAGCAGGAACACCTAATGCAGTAAAGCCACTTCCTTGGCTATGATCTTTCTGGGTAGAGAATAATCCTGTCAAATTGATCCTGTGCTTATTGATCGTTTTATCATAAGTCAACAAATTTTCAATCGTATATCTGTATGCTTCTGCATTCTGCACAGTTGCAGAAGATTGAGATTGAGCTGTTGCATTATTCACATAAGTATTTGGTCCGCTGTAGCCATCACTCTGAGCCTGTTGATAATCTAATCCCACATTAATTCTGTATTTCAATCCTTTTACAAAAGGAATGGCCCATTCGCCATATAGACTATTAAAAGATCTTAGCCTGCGTGTTCTAGCTAATATTGCCTGAGATGCAGATGTCAATGTTAATGGACTAACAAAAGCGGCGTCAGTTGAACCAACTAAAGGTAACAGGTTAATACTTCCGTCCGGATTATAGGGAGAAACCAAAGGAGAGAATCTCAGCAATGAATTGGTAACACCACCACCACCGGGTGTATTATTAATAGTTAAAGTAGTGATCGTATTCACACCAATTTTCAGGGAATTACTGATCTTATGGTCGAGTGTAGTACGCAAAGAATATCTTTCAAATTTTTGATTAGGTATCTCATTGGTTTCAGCATAGTAAGTAGCACCTAATCCGTATTGCGTAATTTCATTACCTCCTGAAATGCTTAACTGATTATTGGTTTGATATCCATTTTTATAAATAAGCTTTTGCCAATCTGTATTTGTTCCTGCAGCAATACCTGCCTGTTCTGCATTAGTTGGGCCATAAGCGGTAGTTCCGGGAGTTGATCTGTTATAAGTTGCTGCATCAATTTTGAATTGCGCATATTGAGGACCATTAAACACTTTCAGGTCACCCATAACAGAAGATACCCCATAATAAGTATTGAAACTAATAAGCGCTTTTCCGGTTCTGCCTCTTTTAGTAGTAACGAGTATAACACCACCGGAACCTCTTGATCCATAAATAGCAGTAGCAGAAGCATCTTTTAATATATCCATGCTCAGCACATCATCAGGGCTGATATCATTGATACTACCTCCAAACGGAATACCATCTACTACCAAAAGTGGTTGATCTAAACCATCACTGGCGCTAGAACTAGTTGCCATTGAACGGTTACCCCTGATACGAATGGAACCTCCGCCACCGGGAGTAGAACTGTTACTTACAATATCGACACCGGCAACTCTGCCTTTAAGTTCACTCACTAAATTTGCACTTGGGACTTCACTTAAAGCCTGTGCAGAAATAGAAACTGTAGATCCGGTAATGTCCTTTTTTCTTTGTGTTCCGTAACCGATTACGACAACTTCGTCCAAACTTTTATTGCCAAGGGCAAGCTGGACATTAAAAGTTGCTTTGTTACTAGCACGGATTTCTTGGCTTTCGTATCCTATAAACGAAATGGTTATTGTTGCATTATTTGCTGCAGAAATATTGAAATTTCCTTTTTCGTCAGTTACAGTGCCCGTTGTGGCTCCCTTAACAATAACTGAAGCACCGACAACAGGTTCATTTTTTTCATTAGCAACATGCCCTTTAACAGCAACTTTTGTTTGAGAAAACAATAAAGTGTTTAGGCAAATCAGAAAGACAAAAGCAAATAATGCTTTCATCATTTTTTGGGGTGAGACCCAGTTGAGATTTTTAGCAATCGACATATATATTCTTTTTTAGTATTTAAGTATAATAGATTTTAGATAGTATTATAAACTGTGTTTACTATTTTTTTTACTAGCCAGAATTCAGTCGCAGTAAAGGTTTTATGTGTTTTATTTTAGGAAGGGAGCCGCTTATTAAAAGCGTGAATAGAGTTAGAATTGGTAACATAAGGCAATCGTTTTATTGTTACAAATGATATCGTTATCTCATTTCGAAGTTCGAATGTAGGGATTTTTTTGAATTATGTAAGCGTTTACATTTTTTTTTGTAAAAATAATTTTTTAGTTAGCTTTACAGCACATGTAAACGATTGTATGGTAAAAGAAGTCACCATTTATGATATTGCCCGAGAATTAAATTATTCTATCGCTACAGTGAGCAGGGCATTAAAAAATGATCCCGTTGTTAGACCCAAGACTAAAAAGAAGATTTTAGATCTTGCTGAGAAAAAAGGCTATCGCAGCAACTATTTTGCCAGTAGTCTTAGAAATAGGAAAACACATACCATTGGTGTGTTAATGCATGAATTGAATTCACATTTCATGATATCAGTATTATCGGGGATAGAAAAAGTATTATCAGAAACCAACTACGATATTATTATTGCGCACTCTGCTGAAGCGGGTAAAAAAGAAGTTGCCAATGCAAATAACTTATTTCATAAACGAGTTGACGGAGTGATCGCATCACTTGCCTATGATACTCCTAACCTCGCTCATTTCGATCAATATACCCAAAAGAATATTCCCGTGATATTCTTTGACCGTGTGGAAGAAAATGGTTCTGGAACAAAGGTGATCATCAATAATTATAAGGCCGGATACGATGCAACACAACATTTAATTGAGCAGGGCTGTAAAAGGATTGTTCATATTACAGGTAACCTCACGAGAAACGTTTATTTCAATCGGCTGGAAGGTTATAAAGCTGCACTGAAAGACAATAATATAAGATTCAAAGAAAGTTTTCTGATAGTCAATGACCTTCAAAAAAAAGCCTGCGTTGACGCCGCTAACTTAATAGCCAAGATGAAACCCTTACCAGACGGTCTTTTCATTACTAACGATATTTCTGCGGCCATCGTAATGCAAACATTCAAAGAGTTGGGGATCAAAATACCGGATGATATTGCAGTAGTGGGTTTTAACAATGATATTGTAAGCACCATTGTTGAACCCAATCTAACAACAATAGATTATCCCGGGTTCAATATGGGAGAAGTAGCCGCCAGAAATCTGATCAACCACCTCAATGGAAACGGTGATATTAAATTAACCAGTTCTATTGTTATCAAATCAGAATTACTGATACGCGGGTCTTCACTTAAAAGAAAAAAAAAGGACTAATACTAAACTACTATTTTTTAATACTTATACACTTCATTATGAAACAGGAAAAAAGAATTGCAATAGTTACCGGAGGCGGTTCAGGTATCGGGTTAGCCATCACAAAAAAATTTACAGCAGAAAATATCACTACTATTATTATTGGTCGTGACCCCAAGAAATTAAATGCAACTAAAAAAGAACTGGGAGAATTATGTATCCCGATTTCATTTGATCTGACTAACCTTTCTGCAATTCCCTCCCTCGTGAAGGATATCAAAACAAACTATGGCAAAATTGATATACTCGTTAATAACGCAGGAATTAATTTAAAAAAGGATTTTATTGAAGTAAGCGATGAAGATTTTCAGCGTATCCTGCATACCAATGTTTCTTCTGTATTCAGCTTGTCAAGAGAAGTAGTAAAAGGGATGATCCAAAATGTAAACGGTTGCATCATTAATATCAGTTCCATGGCCTCACAATATGGCCTCCCGAAAGTAATTGCATACAGTGCATCAAAGTCTGCAATTGAAGGAATGACAAGAGCCATGGCTGTAGAGCTTTCACCTTTAGGAATAAGAGTGAATTGTATCGCACCCGGTTTTATTGCAACGGAGATGAGTGCAAATGCACTGAACAATGATCCGGAAAGAAAAAACAAAGTGCTGTCACGCACACCCCTGGGGAAATTGGGCGATCCTTCCGATGTTGCGGATGCCGCGTATTATTTTGCCAGTGATTCGGCAAAATATGTGACAGGAGTTGTTCTCCCGATAGATGGCGGGAACTCGATCGGTTTTTAATACAACAGATATTCTAACGATAATTATTGCCCAATGAAAAAAACATGTCTCTTCACCTTATTTACTTTATTATTTAATGGACTCGCTTTTTCGCAGCTAATTGTTTTTGACCACCCGGTTTCAAATAGTTATCCTGTTTCAACCTTAGCTCGATCAACTTATATCTATACGGATTCAACCGATGACTGGCTCATTCAGAAAGCTGCGCAATTACTGCAACAGGATATGGAATTGGTCACTTCAAAAAGGCCTATCCTTATTCATGATCTTAGTTCTGCAAAAAATAATTTGATCATTATCGGTAGTATCAACAACTCTGACATCATTAAAAAACTGGCAGCTACCAAAAAAATAAATATTGATTCCCTAACAAATAAATGGGAAACTTTTAAACTTCAGGTTATTGATCATCCGTTCAAAGGAGTTGATAACGCATTAGTCATCGTTGGCAGCGATAAAAGAGGCACTGCATTTGGTGTATTTGAATTATCCGAGCAACTGGGCGTATCGCCATGGGTTTGGTGGGCTGATATTCCTGTAAAGAAAAAAAAGGAACTATATATAAAACAGGGTGCTTATACATACGGGCCTCCTTCCGTAAAATACAGGGGTATTTTTATTAATGATGAAGCCCCCGCTTTTTCCGGTTGGACAAAAGAAAAATTCGGCGGGGTTAATCATTTGGTCTATGAAAAAATGTTTGAATTACTGCTGCGTTTAAAAGCAAACTTTTTATGGCCCGCCATGTGGGGTAATGCGTTTAATGATGATGATACCTTAAATCCTGTGCTTGCTGATAAATATGGAATTGTCATGAGTACTTCTCATCATGAACCGATGTTACGTGCCCAACAGGAATGGAAACGTTATGGCAAAGGTGCATGGGATTATACGACTAATGATTCTGTTTTAAGGGCATTCTGGAAAAAAGGAATTGAGAATATGGGAAGCCATGAAAGTCTTGTTACCATTGGCATGCGTGGCGATGGTGATAAACCGATGGCACAGGGTACTGCCACTGCATTGTTAGAAAAGATCGTTGCCGATCAAAGAAAGATCATTGAAGATGTAACGCATAAACCTGCTGCATCCACACCACAGGTTTGGGCATTGTATAAAGAGGTACAGGATTATTATGACAAAGGAATGCGTGTACCGGATGATGTAACATTATTATTATGCGATGATAACTGGGGTAATATCCGTAAGCTGCCCAGAATAACAGATAAACCACGCAGCGGTGGTTACGGAATTTATTATCACTTCGATTATGTTGGCGGACCAAGAAATTATAAATGGCTTAATACAAACAGTATTGCCAGAACATGGGAACAAATGCACCTGGCCTATGCATATGGTGTTCGACAGGTTTGGGTAGTGAATGTTGGTGATTTAAAGCCAATGGAATATCCCATCAATTTCTTTTTGGATTATGCCTGGGATACAAAAAAATGGAATGCTGATAACATCGGTCAATATGCAAAATATTGGGCAGCAAAACAATTCGGGAATACCTATGCAACTGCTATTGCTGAGCTGCTGAATAAATACACAAAATATAATGCAAGAAGGAAACCTGAATTGTTGGATGCGAATACTTACAGCATTGCTAATTATAATGAAGCTCAAAAAGTAACCACAGAGTACAATAACTTATTAGCTAAAGCAGAAAAAATAAATACGCAATTACCTGCCGAATATAAAGATGCATTTTTTGAATTGGTTTTGCATCCGATAAAAGCTTGCGCCAATTTACAGGAACTCTATACAACTGTTGCGTGGAATAAATTTTATGCTTCACAAAAAAATGTCAACGCAAATTATTTAGCAGATAAAGCAAAACAATTATACCTCAATGATTCACTGATCTCAAACCAATACAATCATATGGCAAATGGCAAATGGGATCATATGATGGATCAAACCCATATCGGTTATACGTATTGGCAACAACCCAACAAACAAAAAATGCCTGAAGTAAAATATGTCGCTAAAGATTCGGGAGCTGCAGAAATTATTTTGATAAAAGGGAAAAACAGCAGTTCAGAAAACGGAATCCCAAAAAATAGTAAAGCAACTGTTTTTTATGAACAAGAGGGTTATGTTTCTATCGAAGCCGCGCATTACACCAAAGCGATCAACACAAAGAATATTCAATGGCAGGTAATTAAAGATATTGGAAAAGATGGTGATGGTATCACTACTTCTCCTGTTACTGAAAGCTTGCAAAGCCTTGCTGTCACTAATCCTCAGCTTCAATATGAAATGTATGTGTATGATACAGGACAAATAAAATTGCAGGCTTATTTCTCTCCTACTTTAAATTTTCACAATGATGAAGGATTGCGTTATGCCATATCCATTGATGAGGAACAACCACAAACAATTGTTTTGAATAAAGATGATAATAACACAAGAACTTGGGAAGGCTGGGTAGCCAACAATATTATTATTAAAACATCACCCCATCATTTATCAGTATCCGGAAAACATACCATTAAATATTGGATGATTAGTCCGGCTGTTGTTTTACAAAAAATTGTTGTTGATTTTGGCGGATTGTTACCAAGCTATTTAGGGCCAACTGAAACAAGATTAAAAAGATAAAACACAAATCATGATACAAAAACGATTATCCCTTGCCGCAATAACTATTATTGCTTTTATGGCAAGTATAGGCAATATAACAAATGCACAATCAGACAAAAGCAGTTTAAAAAATGCTTATAAAAAAGATTTTTTGATCGGCACTGCAATGAATACATCTCAAATTGAAGAAAAAGAACCCAAAGCAGCAAAACTAATCCCTCAACAATTCAATGCTGCTACTCCGGAAAATATTATGAAGGCTGAAATGATACATCCTTCATGGGATACCTATAATTTCGATTTAGCCGATAAGCTTGTAGCTTACGGAAAAAAATATGGCATAAAAATAAATGCCCACAACTTAATTTGGCATAGCCAATTACCCGCTTTTGTTAGAAAACTAAAAGATGCTGATAGTGTAAAAATGTTTTTTGAAAATCATATAACTACTATTGCAGCAAGATATGACAGCAAAGTTTATTCATGGGATGTCGTGAATGAAGCATTGAATGAAGATGGCACAATGCGTAATTCTATTTTCCTCCAAAAATTAGGCCCTGATTATGTGGTAGCGGCATTCAGGTTAGCAGCGAAAGCAGCACCCAATACCAAACTCTATTACAATGATTACAATATTGAGCAGCCTAAAAAAAGAGCAGGTGCAATTGAACTCATAAAAAAAATACAGGCTGCAGGTGTTCGGATAGACGGAGTAGGAATTCAAGGTCATTGGCATATGAACGATATTCCGATGGGAAACATTGAAGAAAGCATAAAAGAATTTTCTGCTTTGGGAATTGAAGTGATGTTTACCGAACTTGACATAAGCGTATTACCCAACCCTACCGGCAGACCTAGTTCAGCAGACATTAGTCAAACAGCAGCCTATAATGAAAAAATAAATCCTTATACAAATGGCTTACCTGATTCTGTTCAACAAAAATTAGCACAATCTTATTCAGATTTATTTAAGCTGTTTCTAAAGTATAAGAAAAATATAGGCCGTGTTACATTTTGGGGAGTTGATGATGGTCAATCATGGTTGAATGATTTCCCAGTACGTGGGCGTACAAATCATGCACTGTTATTCGATAGAAATTTAAAGCCAAAAGAAGCTTATTACAAACTGATTGAATTAGGTACACAAAAAAAATAATTCCTCTAACCCATCTCTCCAATCCTTTAATTATATATCATGAATAACACCGCATCGCAAAAACTTTCTGTGATAGAAAAAATCGGATACAGCTTAGGTGATCTGGCTGCCAATCTTATTTTTCAAACACTAATGGCATTTCTCGCTTTCTTTTATACAGATATTTATAAAATCCCTCCTGCAAAAGCCAGTTTAGTAATGTTAGTAGGTGGCGTCTTTGGTGCTTTTTTTAATATTATTATGGGAGCCATTGCAGATCGTACCAATACAAGATGGGGGAAATTTCGTCCATGGATCTTATGGACCGCCATTCCATTTGGAGTAATTGCATTGCTTGCATTTTCAACACCCAATTTTAACGAAAGCGGCAAAGTTGTTTATGCTTTTATCACTTATTTTTTACTGGTTGTCATTTACTCTGCAAACAACCTTCCGTACTCAGCATTAAGCGGTGTATTAACGGGTGACATGAAAGAAAGGAACAGTCTTTCGTCCTATCGATTTGTTGCAGTAATGGCTGCTCAATTCATTATTCAGGTATTGTTATTGCCTTTAGCTATTTCTTTGGGTCATGGCGACAAAGCTGCTGGTTTTGAAAAAGTAATGCTCGTATTTGCCATAACCGGAGTCATTTGTTTCATCATCACATTCCTAACAACAAAAGAAAGGATTGCTCCACCTAAAGAACAGAAAACACCAATAGCGCAAGATCTGGCAGATCTGGCAAAGAACAGGCCATGGATCATCATGCTGACATTAACGATCTTGGTTTTTATCACACTTTCAATTAAAGGAGGTATGAATATTTTTTATCTAAAAAATTATTTGACTGATGCAAGCGAATCTGCATTTTTAGATAAAATAGGATTCAATGGTTTATTGGCAGGCCTTAGCAATACATTCAGCAAAGAAGCTTTTGAACAATTCTATAAACCCGGCAGTGCTCCCTATGCCGTATCAAGCCTTGTTGGTGCCTGCAGCACAATTGCTATGATTATCGGCATATTCTTTTCAAAACCTTTGGCGGATAGATTTGGCAAACGCAATGTTTTCGGTATTTTCTTAACACTATCGGCATTTTGTTTAATTGTCATCAGCTTTTATAATAACACAGCGGTTACTGCGTATGTATTGACACAGACTTTGCACGGTTTTATATATGGAATTACAATTCCGTTATTATGGGCAATGATCGCTGATGTTGCCGATTACAGTGAATGGAAAAATAACAGAAGAGCAACAGCGATTATTTTTTCTGCTATGATCTTCGGGCTAAAAGTTGGATTAAGTGTTGGCGGTGCTTTAAGTGCATGGCTATTGGGCATATTTGGCTATAACGCAGATGCTGTAATACAAACCGATTCAGCGATTCATGGTATTAAACTATTAGCCAGCATTGTTCCCGGATTAATTTTTATTGCCGGTGCATCTTTATTATTCTGGTATGCTATTGATAAAAAAACAGAACTGCAATTAGAAGCAGATCTAAAACAAAAAAGAAAGAAATAAATCACTCCTCCAAAAAATATTTTATGCCGGAAGATAGTATTGAACATATTGACTTTGATGCTTTAAACAGAACTGCTATTTCTCAACCGTTGATCAAACATATTTATACAGCAGATCCATCTGCACATGTGTTCGATGGAAAAATATTTATCTATCCTTCACATGATATAGATGCCGGAGATGCTTTCGATGATCTGGGAAGTCATTTTGCTATGGAAGATTATCATATCCTATCAATGGAATCACCCACAAGTGAAGCAGTTGATCATGGTGTTATTTTACACGTGAAAGATGTTGCATGGGCTGAAAAACAAATGTGGGATTCCGATTGCGCTGAAAAAAATGGCAAATATTATTTATCCTTTGCCGCTAAGGGTTATGATGGGATTTTTCGTATTGGTGTTGCAGTAAGCGATTCTCCAACCGGCCCATTTATTGCACAACCCGAACCCATTAAAGACAGTTTCTCCATAGACCCTGCAGTGTTTAAAGACAAGGACGGAACTCACTATATGTATTTTGGCGGACTATGGGGCGGTCAGTTGCAACGCTGGACAACCGGCTCATTTAAAAGCGAATTGCCTGAAAGCCCTATTGCATTTTTGCCTGAAAACAATGAGCCAGCCCTTTGTGCCAAAGTTGTAAAGCTTACAAATGATCTATTAGAATTTGCAGAAGCGCCGAAAGAGGTGGTTATTCTTGATGAAACAGGCAACCCTCTTTTGCAGGGTGATACTGACAGACGATTTTTTGAAGCATCCTGGATGCACCAATTCAAAGACAAATATTATTTTTCCTATTCTACAGGCGATACCCATTTTTTATGTTATGCGATCGGCGATAATCCTTATGGACCTTTTAAGTATGCAGGAAGGATTTTAGAGCCTGTTATTGGATGGACAACACATCACAGCATCATTGAATTTAACCACAAATGGTTTCTGTTTTATCATGATTCAAGTTTATCCAATGGTGTTACACATTTGCGTTCAATAAAAGTTACAGAGTTATTTTATAATGAAGATGGCAGCATTCAAACAATAAAACCTTATAAATAAATGCAAAAATTAATTGTTGCATCATTAACGCTTTTGTTTTTTTGTTTGCATCAACAAACTGATGCCCAGGTCAAACTCCCGCGACTAATAAGGGACAGCATGATCTTGCAAAGAGATCTTCCTGTAAAAATTTGGGGATGGGCTGAGAAAAATGAAAAAATAAAGATCACATTTTCCAACAAAACTTACAAAACCATTGCTGATACCGGCGGTAAATGGAATGTTGTTTTACCTGCAACAAAAGCAGGTGGGCCTTATAGCATTACCATTGCTGCTTCTAATTCCATTGTATTAAAAGATATTTTATTTGGAGATGTTTGGATCTGTTCAGGTCAGTCAAACATGGTACATCAAATGGAATTACACGGTGTTCTCTATGTGGATGAAATTGCAAATGCTAATTATCCGGAGATCAGACATTTTTGGATTCCCACTTTAACTGATCTAGAAAAAACGCATGATGATTTGCCAAACGGTTATTGGAAATCTGCCAATCCCAAAGATGTTTTACAATTTTCTGCTGTTGCCTATTTCTTTGCAAAAAAAGTCTATGAAAAATATCATGTACCCATCGGACTCATCAATGCCAGTGTTGGCGGTACTCCTATTGAAGCTTGGATCAGCGAAGAAGGATTGAAAGATTTTGCATCTATTCAATCAACCATTCAAAAAAATAAAGACACCGCTTACCTTAATAGTTTTAGCAACAGATCATCTGCCAATAGGCCAACAGTTAGACGGGAGGATAAAGGTTTATTGGGTAAATGGTATGAACCAAACTATATTCCTAAAGGATGGCATAGGATTAATGTTCCCGGTTATTGGGAAGATCAGGGCATAAAAGATTTAGATGGCATTGTTTGGTATAGAAAAGAAATAGAAGTACCAAAATCAATGGTCAATGTTACTGCCAGGATCTTTTTAGGAAGAATTGTTGATGCCGATAATGTTTATATAAACGGGACATTGGTTGGGAATACAACTTACCAGTATCCACAAAGAAGATACACAGTTCCCTCAGGAATATTGCAGGAAGGAATAAATTTGATCGTGGTAAAAGTGCAAAACAATTTTGGGAAAGGAGGCTTTGTTCCCGATAAACCTTATTATCTGTTTGCAGGAAAAGATACTATTGATTTAAAAGGATACTGGCAATATAAAGTGGGTGAAGTGTATATCCCGCAAAGAGGTTTTGGAGGTGGCGCCATTGCTGCACAAAATCAACCAACTGCTTTATACAATGCGATGCTTGCCCCGGTGATCAATTATGCATGCAAAGGTTTTCTTTGGTATCAGGGCGAAGCAAATACAGGTAGAGCAAATGAATATGAAAAATTGCAGGCAGCATTAATAAAGGACTGGCGAAATAAATGGCAAAATAAAGAGGCAGCCTTTTTATATGTGCAGTTACCCGGTTTTATGGAAATGAATTATTTGCCATCCGAAAGTCAGTGGGCCGCATTAAGAGAAGCACAATTAAAATCTTTATCCGTTCCCAATACGGCAATGGTTGTTGCCATTGATCTGGGAGAATGGAATGATATTCATCCCGACAGAAAAAAAGAGGTGGGCGATAGATTGGCAATGGCTGCAGAAAAAATTGCTTACCACGAAAATGATATCGTGTATGCCGGTCCGCTATATGAGTCATCCACTATTGACGGCAATAAAATTATTATTTCGTTCACCCATACCGGCAGTGGTTTAATAACAAATGACGGGGAAGAGCTATACTATTTTGCTATTGCCGGAAGTGATAAAAAGTTTATTTGGGCTAAAGCAAAAATTGAAAACAATAAAGTGACTGTTTGGAATGATACCATCACCAATCCGATGTATGTAAGATATGCATGGGCTGATAATCCTGATGGCGCAAATTTATTCAACAAAGAAGGTTTGCCCGCATCACCATTCAGGACAGATAAATAAAAGTCAGGTAACGACTGAATATTGATCTTATTGCAGTATAGTTTACTGTTATTTAATAAAAAAATAATGAAAAAAAATCTCGTTGCTTTTTTAATGACTGTCTTTACTTTCTTGAATGCATCTGCGCAAACTGATACGGTTTGGCATGGGAAAAAATGTGCCGTTGTTCTTACGTATGATGATGCCATTAATCAGCAATTAGACCATGCAGTTCCCATTCTTGATTCTCTCGGATTAAAAGCAACTTTTTACATAACAGCTTTTTCTGCTTCCATGCAAACCAGAATGAATGAATGGAAGCAACTCGCCAACAACGGACATGAATTAGGCAATCATACGCTGTATCATCCTTGTATTGGTGGCAAGGGTAGGGAATGGGTGAAATCTGAATATGATCTGAATAATTATACTGTACAAAGAATGATTGATGAGATTAGAATGACAAATGTTTTTTTGGAAGCATTGGACGGTAAAAAGAAAAGAACCTTTGCTTTTACCTGCGGCGATATGAAAATTGGTGATTCCAGCTTTATCATTCCGCTGAAAAAAGATTTTATTGCTGCAAGGGCTACACGTAATGAGATGCACAGCATTGACAAAATAGATTTATATAATACAGATTGCTTTGTCGTAAATGGTGAATCTGCCGGCCAAATGGAACAATGGGTTCAGCAAGCAATGAATACACATTCCTTATTAGTTATTTTATTTCATGGAGTCGGTGGCGGCAATTCCTTAAATGTATCTGTCAATGCACATCGTCAATTCCTGTCTTATCTAAAAGAACAGGAAAAAGATATTTGGATCGCACCGATGATAGAAGTGGCAGCGTACATTAAAAATTATCAATCACCTGTAAAATAAAATAGAATGAAAAAAATAATGATTTTTTTTCTTATCGGTTGGATGATGACAGTACACGGCTACGCACAATTTGGCAGGCTTTCACCTGCAGATAGTTTGCGACGCGACAGTATGAACCGTGCCACACAGCTGGATTATAAAACCATGTTGCAGCAATTGAATATAACTACTGTGCGTACAGGAGCTGATGGCAATAATCCCAAAGCACCCAATGCAGCCAACTATGATGAATCAAAAGCAAATCCATATCCTGATCTTCCCGATCCATTATTATTGAACAATGGAAAAAAAGTTAGTTCGGCAAAGATCTGGTGGAAACAAAGGAGACCGGAAATACTGGAAGATTTCGACAGAGAAATTTATGGTCGTATGCCCGCCAACACACCTAAAGTAACCTGGGAGGTAATAAGCACAACAAATGAAATGAATGGCAATGTTCCCATCATCACAAAAAAATTAATGGGTCATGTTGATAATTCATCTTATCCGGCAATAAAAGTAAATATAGAATTAACACTCTCTACCCCCGCAAATGCAATAGGCCCTGTTCCGGTTATTATGGAATTTGGTTTTGTATTTCCTCCGGGATTCAGGATGCCTGGCCCGCCGCGTGATACTACCAAACCTGCACCGGCACCTGTTCTCAGCTGGCAGCAACAATTGCTTGCAAAAGGTTGGGGTTATGCAGTTTTAGTTCCCACAAGTTTTCAGGCCGATAATGGTGCAGGCTTAAAACAAGGTATTATTGGATTGATGAATAAAGGCCAGTCACGCAAACCCGATGATTGGGGAACCTTGCGCGCATGGGCTTGGGGCGCCAGCCGAGCGTTGGATTATTTTGAAACAGATAGATCCGTTAATGCAAAACAAATAGGTATTGAAGGGCATTCACGTTATGGCAAAGCCACTATTGTAACAATGGCTTATGATCAGCGCTTTGCAATAGCATTTGTAAGTTCCTCGGGGGAAGGCGGTGCAAAATTACATCGCCGTAATGCAGGAGAATTGGTTGAAAATGTTGCAAGCAGCGGCGAGTATCACTGGATGGCAGGAAACTTCATTAAATATGCCAGCAGTTTACATTGGAACGATATGCCTGTTGATGCACATGAGTTAATTGCATTGTGTGCACCACGACCTGTATTGATCAGTGCCGGTGAAAAAGGGGATGGATGGGTAGATGCAAGAGGGATGTTTATGGCTGCTGTTGCCGCGGGACCCGTTTACAAACTGCTAGGTAAAAAAGATCTGGGGACAACTGAATTTCCAAAAGTGGAAACCCCTTTAATGGATGGGGAGCTTGCATTTCGTCAACACAGCAGCGGGCATACACCTGTTCCTAACTGGCCAACGTTCATAGAATTTTCAAGCAGATATTTTAAATAAAATTCACCCTGAAAAAAGTTGATGACAGTATTAAAAATAGTTTATGAAAAATATAAAAACAAAATTCATCCTCGCCATTTCTGCGGTTCTTATATTGTTTTCTTTCAAACCAAAAAAAGAATATCAATATCCTTTTCTCAATCCCGAATTAAGCATTGAACAGCGGGTAAATGATCTGGTAGCAAGAATGACATTGGATGAAAAGATAGGCCAGATGATGAATGCAGCACCGGCCATTGAAAGATTAAGTATTCCTGAATATAATTGGTGGAATGAATGTTTGCATGGCGTTGCCCGTGCAGGATTGGCAACTGTATTTCCGCAAGCCATCGGATTAGGTGCCACATGGGATGAAGACATGATGTTGAGAGTTTCAACAGCCATCTCCGATGAGGCAAGAGCAAAGCACCACGACTTTGTTAGAAACGGTAAAAGATTGATTTATCAGGGATTAACTTTTTGGTCTCCCAACATAAATATTTTTCGTGATCCGCGTTGGGGAAGAGGACAGGAAACCTATGGGGAAGATCCTTATTTAACAGGAAGATTAGCCGTTCAATTTATAAAAGGATTACAGGGCGATGATCCGAAATATTTTAAAACCATTGCTACTGTTAAACATTTTGCTGTGCACAGCGGACCAGAACCTGAACGCCACACATTCGATGCAAAGATCGATGAAAAAGATTTTCGTGAAACTTATTTGCCGCAATTTGAAATGGGAATTAAAGAAGGAAAAGCTTACTCGGTAATGTGTGCATACAATCGTTTAAATGGTGAAGCCTGTTGCGGAAGCAGTCATTTATTGACAGATATTTTAAGGAATGAATGGAATTTTAAAGGGTATGTTGTTTCTGATTGCGGTGCGATCGATGATATTTATATGCGCCATAAAGTAGTAGAAACCTCTGATGAAGCTGCGGCATTGGCAGTAAAATCGGGTTGCGATCTGGAATGTGCCACTACTTACAAACATTTAAAAGAAGCCGTTACAAATAAAATAATTACGGAAGCTGAAATTGATGTTGCAGTGAAAAGATTATTTATTGCACGCTTTAAATTGGGCATGTTCGATCCCCCGGAAATGGTGAAGTACACAAAGATCCCTTATAGCGTAGTGGATAATAAAGAGCATCAGCAATTGGCCTTGGAAGCAGCACGTAAATCTATTGTTCTCTTAAAGAATGTAAATAATTTATTGCCCCTCAAAAAAAATATCAAAACGGTTGCTGTGATCGGGCCAAATGCAGACCAATGGATGATGTTGTTGGGAAATTATAACGGACTTCCTTCCGATCCCATCACTCCCTTAAGAGGCATACGTGAAAAATTAACCGAATCAAAAGTTTTATATGCACAAGGTTGCGAATTGGCAGAAGGATTACCCTCTTTCGAAAAAGTTCCGGAAGAAAATTTATTTCATAAAAATGAAAAAGGATTAAAAGCAGATTATTATAACAACAATGAACTGAAAGGAAATATTTTATTTTCTCAAACAGAAAAGATATTGGATGATAACTGGAGCGATAAAGCACCGCGAAATGATATGAACGATGATGATTTTGGAGTGAGATGGACCGGTGAAATTACGCCCGACGAATCTGGCGAATATCAATTAGGAATTATCACTACCTGCAGAGTGAGCATGTATTTAAATGATAGTTTAATCGCTAATACAAAATATCATTTCAGAGACGAATACAATGATCCGAGATTAAGAAAATCAACCCTGATAAAACTAGAAGCAGGGAAAAAATATAACCTGAGAGTTGAAGCAGGCGAAACTTATGGCGATGCAAGAGTACAATTGGTATGGTCAAAGCCAAGAGCTAATCTCAAAGAAAACTTAAAACAAAAAGCAATGGACATTGCGAAACAATCTGATGTTGTTGTGATGTGCATGGGACTTTCAGCAAACCTCGAAGGGGAAGAAATGGATGTTAAGATCGATGGCTTTAAAGGTGGCGACAGAACAAAACTGGATCTTCCTTCCAACCAGGAGGAATTAATAAAAGAGATACAAGCCTTAGGCAAGCCCATCGTTTTGGTTTTATTGAACGGAAGTGCTTTATCTGTCAATTGGGAAAATAAAAATATACCTGCCATCATCGAAACATGGTACCCGGGGCAAGCTGCAGGTACTGCGATCGCTGATGTTTTGTTTGGTGATTATAATCCTGCGGGAAGATTACCGCTAACCTTTTATTCTTCAGTAAACGACTTGCCCTCATTTGACCAATACAATATGACCACTCAAACCTATCGTTATTTTAAAGGTGATGTTATTTATCCTTTTGGATATGGCTTGAGTTATACAAATTTTCATTACGATAATTTAAAGATCAATCATCAGAACAAAGCAGGAGCTGATGTAACCCTATCTGTTGATGTAAAGAATACCGGAAAGGTTTCAGGGGATGAAGTAGTGCAGGTGTATGTTTCAAATAAAACATCAACAGGGCATATTCCCATTCGTGCATTAAAAGCTTTTAAAAGAGTTTATGTAAAAGCAGGCGAAACAAAAACAGTCAATCTTTCCATAACACCCGATGCGTTTTCCATTATTAATGATGACAATAAAAGAGTAATCGTGCATGGAAAATTTGAAGTCAGTGTTGGTGGCGGTCAACCGGATGTAAAAATAAAAACTGCTTCCAATGTTTTAAAGACTGAAACAATGATACTGTAAATAAATTAATCGTATACATATGATCAAGCTCTTTTTGACTACCCTAATTTTTACAGGGATAAGTTTTGTTGCTGCGGCACAAACGATCGCAGGTTTTACGGTAACATTAAAAAATGCAACAAACGGAATTGCGGTTGGTGCAAGTGTGAATTTAGATGCCGTAACTTTTATTGCCGATTCTTCCTTGTCATTAGTTGAAGTGAATGGCAATAAAAAAACACCCCTGCCATTTCAAATCCTTCAGCAAGAACACAGGATGCTGTATTGGTCTGTATCAGCCTCTGATAAAAAAGAAAGAACGTATCAATTAATAAATGCTGCGCCACAAAAGTTTTCTGAAATTGTTGCAGAGAAAAATGATAGTTCCCTAACTTTTGAAGCAAATAATAAAAACCTGCTTCGCTATTATTACACAACGGTTTATCCGCCAAAAGGAATTGATACCAATTATAAACGCAGCGGTTTCATTCATCCGTTGTGGACACCACACGGCCAGGAATTAACACGTATCCAAGCTCCTGATCATTATCATCATTATGGTATATGGAATCCATGGACACATGTTTATTTTGAAAAAGATACTGTGGACTTCTGGAATTTAAAAGATCATAAAGGAACCGTTCGCTTTGCAAAATTCATTTCAAAAACCAATGGCGATATATTTTCACAATTCGAAGCATTGCACGAACATGTGGTGTTTAAAAAAGACGGAACCGAAAAAGTTGCCTTGAATGAATTACAAACTGTAAGAGTGTATCGTCCTGAAAATAACAGTGATTATTATGTGGTTGATATCACTTCCAAAATGAGCTGTGCTTCTGAAAGTCCTTTCTTAATTGTTGCGTATCGGTATGCAGGAATGGGTTGGCGAACAACAGAATATTGGAATAATAATAATTGCGAAGTATTGACCTCGGAAGGAAAGACCAGGAAAGATACCGATGGCAGCAGAGCAAAATGGTGTATCGTGCAGGGAGCTTTACCCGGCAACGATTCAGGTGGGGTTGCATTTCTTTCGTATCCTTCTAATTATAATTTTCCGGAACCCATGCGCATCTGGGGTTTAAATACAAACGGACGTGGTGATATGTTCTTCAGTTTCGCTCCAACAAAAGACAGGAATTGGTTGTTAGAACCTGGAAAGACTTATGTATTAAAATACAGAATGGTTGTGTTTTCCGGAAAGTTCGATGCAGCAAAAGCTGAAAGTGCCTGGCAATATTTTGCAGAACCTCCTGAAATAAAAATCACAAAAAAATAGGCTGAATAAAGAATCAATAGTACCAGTGGTATTTTCTTCTAGTGGAACAGTAAAAGACCACATTGGATAATAAGTATTGGAAAAGCTGGAATCAAAATTAATTAATCATCATAAAAAATTTAGTGATGAAAAAACAAAAAACTAATTTAAGCAGAAGAGCGTTTCTGAACAATTCAGCAAAACTTGCTGCGGGTTCTTTTATTCTCAGCAACTTTCCAACCATTGTTCCTGCAAGTGTTTTTGGAAAATATGCACCCAGTAATTTAATTAATGTGGCATCGATCGGTTGCGGAAGGATTTCTACCATTCATGACATGACTTCTATTGCACGTTATGCAGGTGCACGCATCATGGCAGTTTGTGATCTCGATAAAAACAGAGCCGATGCCGGACCGTCTGCCGTTAGAAATAATTATATTAAAGGGGCAAACTTTAATGGAGGATTAAAAGGCGATTGGGATATTAAAGTTTATTACGATTATAAAGAATTGTTGCAAAATAAAAATATCGATGCAGTGCATATCAGTTTGCCCGATCATCAACATGCAATTGTTGGAGTGCATGCGGTAAATGCAGGTAAAGATGTGTATTTACAAAAACCCGCATCCTTAACAATTGAAGAAGGGAGGATTTTAAGCAATGCTGTTAAAAAAAGCGGAAGGATCTTACAAATGGGAAGTCAGCAACGTTCTATCGATCCATGGCCTCAATTTAAAAAAGCATGCGAATTGGTTCGCAATGGAAGAATAGGCGAATTAAAATCAGTTGAAGTTGGATTGCCCGGCGATCCCGGTGGGGGCAATAAAAAAGAAATGACTGTTCCATCAAATCTTAATTATGATGCATGGCTTGGTGCAACGCCTGAAGTTTATTATACTGAGGACAGAGTTCATTCGCAGGAGGCATTTCCAAGAGGAATTTTAAACAGGCCCGGATGGTTACGTTGCGAACAGTTTGGGGCAGGTATGATAACTGGCTGGGGTGCGCATCATATTGATACGGCACATTGGGCAATGAACGTAGAATACAGCGGCCCGCTTGAAGTGTGGGGCAAAGCTGCATTTCCAACTGATGATCCGAATTATGCAGGTTTATGGGATGTACATGGGATATTCAGGACAGAAGCACTGTATGCCAATGGCGTACACATGATCGTTTCGAATGAATTACCAAATGGTGTAAAATTTATTGGCACTGATGGATGGATCTGGGTGACTCGTGGTAATTATAAAGTAACGGATACCGATCCTGTTGCCGATAAAGATGGCATTAAACCAATTGACGCAAGTAATCCAAAAATATTGCAATCGGTAATTGCTGCCAATGAAATTCATTTATACGAAAGTTCCGAACAACATGCCAATTGGCTGGATTGTATCAAATCAGGAAAAGAACCAAGTTCACCAATTGAGATCGGCCATCGTTCCTGCAGTGCTTGTTTGCTGCATCAGATTGCCATGAAACTAAAAAGAAAAATTTATTGGGATCCGGTAAACGAAACATTTAAAAATAATGACAAAGAAGCCATGGCCATGTTATCACGTCCAAGAAGGAAGAAATATGATTTCTAAAATACAAAAAATATTATTTCCCTTTTTATTTCTTCTGCCATTGGTCTGTTTCGCACAAAGCGATTCAATAATGGCAGGCGTTTATTCCTGGAAAGAAACGGTACACTTAAGTCAAAAAAATATTTTGTCTTCCGTGATGTTTGAAGGAAGCACCCATGATATGGCTTACCTGCAAATGAACAGCAGCGCCATTCTCAGTTCTCAAAGAAAAACTAAAATAATTGTTCCTGAAAATGAAGAACAATTATTGATTGTAAGATCAGGAACCCTTTGGGTTGGTTTAAGGGATTCAACTTTTACCATCGGTGCAGGTAGTGTTGCATTGATCATGCCCGGTGATGACTATTTCTTACAAAATGCGGCCAGCGATTCCTGCACATTTTATTTGATGAAGTACCGGTCAAAATTGCCTGTCGAGATGAACAGGAAAATAAGTTCAGGCGGTTCGTTTGTGATCGACTGGAATAAAGTAACATTTAAACCGCATGACAAAGGGGGCATCCGGAATTTTTTTGAGAAAAGCACGCCGATGGGTAAACGTTTAGAAATGCATTTTACTACTTTAAACCAGGGATTAAGAAGTCACGACCCGCATACACATCATGCTGCCGAGATGATCTTTGTTACACAGGGTGATACTGAAATGCAGATTGGGCAAGGCTTTCTGAGGGCATCCGCAGGCGATATTATTTATCTGACTTCCAATGTTTCTCATGCCATATCCAATAAAGGCATGGGTGCCTGCAGCTATTTTGCATTTCAATTCGAATAAATTTTAAAACTGCCGTATGAACAAAAGAAATATTATTTTTTTACTTCTATTCATCATGGCCATGTCTTGTACCAACAAACGATCATTAAAACAAGTTGCAAAACCATTTCAATTGGTTACACTTGATCCCGGACATTTTCATGCCGCGTTGGTTCAAAAAACCATGTATACTAATATTGATTCGGTGGTACATGTTTATGCCCCGCAAACTGTTGATCTGGATTGGCATTTAGATAGAATAAATGCTTATAATAATCGAAAGCAAGATCCCACCCGTTGGAAAGAAGAAATTTATACAGGAGCTGATTTTTTTGAAAAGATGATTGCGGAAAAAAAAGGAAACATCGTTGTGTTGTCGGGAAATAATGAAAAGAAATCCACCTACATTTTACAATCATTAGAAAATGGTTTTAATGTTTTGGCCGATAAGCCAATGGCCATTAACAGCAAAGGATTTGAAGATGTGAAAAGGTCTTTTGATACCGCTGCAAAAAAAAATTTGTTGCTCTATGATATCATGACCGAACGTTTTGAAATAACTACCCTACTGCAACGTGAACTTTTAATGATGCCTGAAATATTCGGCACACTTGAAAAAGGAACAACTGCGGATCCCTCTGTTGTTAAACAAAGTGTTCATTATTTATATAAATATGTTTCGGGAAATGTTCTAACCAGACCCTATTGGTTTTTAGATGCATCCAAACAGGGCGATGGTTTGGTGGATGTGATGACACATTTAGTTGATCTGGTGCAATGGGAATCTTTCCCCAATCAAACTATTGATTATTCAAAAGACATTCAGATCGCAACTGCAAAACACTGGTCAACCAATATCAGTCTGAATGAATTTAAAACGATAACAAAGCTGGATAGCTTCCCTTCACTCTTTAAAAAAAATATTATTCATGATTCTGTATGGAAGGTTTATTGTAATGGAGAGATCAATTATCAGCTTCGCGATATTCACGCAAAAACAACTGCTGTCTGGAAGTATAAAGCACCAGAGGGAACCGGCGATACTTATTTTTCGCTGATGAAAGGAACAAAAGCAAAGCTTATCATTGCGCAAGGGGTGGAAGAAAATTACCAACCAACGCTTTATATCAAACCTGTTTTAAATAATGCAGCTTATGAAAATAAATTATTATCCGCTTTTAAAGTTATTCAATCAAAATATTCAGGAGTTGCGTTAAAAAAAATAAAAGATGGCTGGCAAATTATGGTTCCTGGAAAATATAAGGAAGTACATGAACAGCACTTTGCTCATGTAACACAAAAATTTCTCGAATACTTGCAAAATAAAAAAATGCCCGACTGGGAAGTTCCGAACATGATCGCAAAATATTACACCACAACAAAAGCATTGGAGATCGCTTTAAAAAATAAGCCATGAAAAAAATAATATTTATTGTTTTAGTCACCTTCATTTTTCAAAAAAATATTTGTGCACAAGAAACAATATTACAGAGAGTTGACCTGCCCGGCTCAGAAATCAGAAAAATAAATTCATCGATCGTTCCTCAACAATATGAATTGCAGATCTCATTACCTGCCGGTTATGATAAGGGCAATAAAAATTATCCGGTATTGTATTTACTGGATGCGCAATGGGATTTCCCTTTAGTACGATCTTTATACGGCCAGCAATATTATGATGGTTTCATCCCTGAAATAATTATTGTTGGAATTACCTGGGGCGGTATCCATCCTAATCCTGATAGTTTGCGTGCAAGAGATTATACGCCAACTAAAGAACTAAGATCACCGCAAAGTGGCGGTGCGGCTTTATTTCTCGCCTCTTTAAAAAATGAGATAATCCCGTTTGTTGAGAAAAATTATCGCGCAGATAATACGGACAGAATATTAATAGGCTGTTCCTTAGGCGGTCTATTTACACTCTACACCTTGTTCACAGAACCTGCATTGTTTCAACGTTACGTTGCTGCAAGTCCTGCATTTGGTTGGGATAAAGAAGTGATCTATACATACGAACAAAAATATTTTGAAAATAAATCTACTCCTCCTGCAAAATTATTTATGTGTGTTGGTGGGGTTGAAAGAGGCGTTCCCGGTTTTGAAAGATTAGCGAAACATTTATCAGATAGAAATTATTCTTCCTTACAGATACAAGCCAGCGTGCTAGAAAACACTGGCCATTCAGGAACCAAAGGCGAAGGTTTTGCCCGTGGATTGCAATTTGTTTTTGCAAGACCCTCCCTCAAATTATCGGCTGAAGTTTTAAAGAACTATGCCGGCAATTATACAGCTGATAATGGCAGCGCTATTGAAATAAGATTGATCAACCAATCGTTGGAAATATATTTTGCTGTGAATAACAAATACCAATTATTCTCGGCTGATGAAAATTATTTTTATGCAAATTCGGAATTTTTGAATATTCATTTTGTAAAAGATGAAAAAAACAGGATAACAGGTTTTAAGATGGAACGATATAATGATGTTCGTTTTTTTACAAAAAAATAAATCCTACAATTTTTAAACCATAATTGCCCTGTCATGAAAAAGATGATCTACTCATTACTTTGTTTTGCAATTAGTTTTTTTATGGCAACAGTTCCTAGTACTGCACAGGAAAAAAACTTAGGGCTGTTTGATGATCAGGGCGATGTTGGCAATCCAAAATTAACAGGTGATGCAGTTTATAATAAAGAAGATCAAACTTATTTATTATCGGGTGCAGGAAAAAATATATGGACAAAAATTGACCAGTTTCAATTTATATGGAAAAAAATAAAAGGCGATTTTATCATCAAAGCAACCGTTCATTTTATTGGCAAAGGGGTAGCTGGGCATAGAAAGCTGGGCATTATGGCAAGAGATAAATTAACCACTGATTCACGTTATGCGGATGCTGCATTTCACGGCGGAACTCCCTTGCTTACATCCTTACAATACCGGCTTTCTGATGGAGATACCACAAGTCAATTGATCATTTCATCTATACATCCAACAGAAATAGAATTCGAAAGAAGTGGGAATACTTTCACATTTTCTGCAGCAACTTATGGTGAGAATTATAAAACGGTAAGCAAAGAAATGCTATTGAATGAAGAAGCTTTTGTTGGTTTGTATCTATGTTCGCATATCGATACTGTTATGGAACAAGCCCTATTCAGTAATGTTCGCATCATTATTCCTCCTGCGAAAGATTTTAAACCATATACGGATTATATCGGAAGCAATTTGGAGATCATGGATGTTGCAAGTGGTTTAAGAAAAGTTTTATGCACTGCTCCTAATTCTTTGCAAGCACCAAACTGGACGCCCGATAATAAATATCTTTTGTATAGCTCTGAGGGTTCTTTATATAAATATGATCTAAAGAATGCGGCGATCACAAAAATTAATACAGGAGAAATTAATGATCTCAATAACGATCATGTTTTATCTTTTGATGGTAAGATGCTAGGCATCAGTAATCACCTCGGAAATAAATCTACCATTTATATTTTACCAATAGCAGGTTCGGATAAACCCATTCAAATCACAGCAGATAGTTTAGCACCCTCTTATTTGCATAGCTGGAGTATTGATAAAAAGAAATTAATTTTCACCGGACTAAGAAATAAGCAATGGGATATATGGTCAATTGATATTGAAACAAAAAAGGAAACATCGCTTACAAATGATATAACACTTGATGATGGTGCTGAATTTACTCCTGATGGTAAATGGATCTATTTTAATTCTGTGCGTACCGGCACGATGAAGATCTGGAGAATGAAAGCTGATGGCAGCGATCCCGAACAAATAACTTTTGATGAATACAATGATTGGTTTCCGCACATTTCACCCGATGGAAAATGGATCGTTTATGAATCTTTCCCAAAAGATATCGATCCAACAAGTCATCCTTTTTATAAAAAAATTTATTTGCGTTTAATGCCCGTAAGCGGCGGCTTTCCTAAAACAATTGCTTATGTATTTGGCGGGCAAGGAACGATCAATGTTCCAAGCTGGTCGCCGGATAGTAAGAAAATTGCATTCATCAGTAACACAAAATTTGAATAATACAATCGTGAAAGATGAATAAAAATATTCCCGATAATTCAAGAAGAAAATTCATTCATGACCTTGGTCTTGCAGGATTAGGCATTCCATTTTTATCTTCCTGTTCTTTCCTGGATAATAAACAAAATACTAAAAAGCTGGGTATTGCATTGGTAGGTTTGGGTAATTATGCAACAGGTCAGTTAGCGCCTGCTTTGCAGCGATCACAATATTGTTATTTAGCCGGTATTGTTACAGGCTCCCCTGCAAAAGCAGAAAATTGGAAATCACGTTACAATATTCCCGAGAAAAATATTTACAACTACGAAAACTTTGATTCGATAAAAGATAATCCTGCTATTGATATTGTGTATGTGGTATTGCCCAACTTCCTGCATGCTGCATATAGTATTCGTGCTGCCAAAGCAGGCAAGCATGTGATCTGTGAAAAGCCCATGGCGATGAATGCAGCAGAATGTGATCAAATGATGGCTGCCTGCAAAGAAGCAGGCAAAATGCTTTCTATTGGTTATCGCCTTCACTTCGAACCATATAATCTAGAGATGGCAAGATTGGGTCAGCAAAAAATTTATGGTACGATAAAGAAGATGAGTGCCGGATTTGGTTTTTCAGCAGGAGATCCAACGCAATGGCGATTGAAAAAAGATCTATCCGGTGGCGGACCCATGGTTGATGTCGGAATTTATTGCATGCAGGGCTTCTGTTACACCACCGGTATGCTGCCGATCGCCGTTACTGCTCAGGAAGGAAAAAAAATGGATAAAGAAAAGTTTAAGGAAGTAGAAGCGTCATTAAGTTTTCAATTTGAAATGCCGAATGGACTTATCTGCGAAGGCAAAGCCAGTTATGAAGAAGGAATGAATTATTTAAAAGCTGAAGCAGATAAAGGAATATTTGAATTAACTTCTGCTTTTATTTATTCCGGTCAAGCAGGATATACACCCAATGGTCCTATGAATTTTCCAAAAGTAAATCAACAGGCAAATCAAATAGATGCGTTTGCATTATCTATAAAAAATAATACAGCATCCATTGTTCCCGGCGAAATGGGCAAACGTGATGTACAATATATTCATGCAGTGTACGAAGCCATGCGCACAGGAAAAAGAATTGAAATATAAAAGGTTTGAAATCTTTGAACAGTTAAATTTTAAAAATGAGTAAAAAATTAAGAAGCTACGATTGGTTTGGCAAATCAGATAAAATGGGATTTGTTCATCGTGCATGGTTACGCAATCAGGGATACCCGGACGATTATTTTATAAATAAACCTGTTATTGGTATTTGCAATACATGGAGTGAACTAACACCCTGCAATGGTCATCTCCGTGATTTTGCAGAGGTTGTTAAACGCGGCGTTATTGAAGCAGGCGGATTTCCTTTAGAGTTTCCTGTAACATCCCTTGGCGAAACGATCATGCGACCCACCACAATGTTGTTTAGAAATCTAGCTAGTATGGATACGGAAGAAAGTATTCGTGCAAATCCTATCGATGGAGTGGTATTACTGACCGGTTGTGATAAAACTACTCCTTCCACTTTAATGGGAGCCTGTAGTGTTGATCTTCCAACAATTGTTGTTCCCGGCGGACCGATGCTTAATGGACGTTTTAAAGGCGAGTGCCTTGGTTCTGGTTCCTTCAACTGGATGGTAAAAGAAAAAGTATTGGTAGAAAATTATACGGCTGAAGATATTCACGAAGCAGAAGTTGGATCAGCCAGAAGCCAGGGACATTGCATGTCAATGGGGACCGCATCGACCATGGCCTGTATGGTGGAAGCATTAGGATTAACATTGCCCGGTGCAGCTGCAATTCCTGCCGTTGATTCGAGAAAAAAAGTAATGGCGCAATTATCAGGAAGAAGAATTGTTGAAATGGTAAAAGAAGATCTGACCCTGTCAAAGATCCTTACGAGAAAAGCATTCGAAAATTCGATCATTGTGAATGCAGGTGTGGGCGGATCAACAAATTTATTGCTTCATTTACTGGCCATTGCAGGAAGAATTGGTGTTGAGCTAACATTAGATGATTTTGATCTGATCGGAAGTAAAATTCCTTTGCTTGCAAATATCAAACCTTCCGGAAAATATTTAATGGAGGATTTTTACTATGCTGGTGGCTTACCTGTTGTGATAAAAGAATTAAAAAAATATTTGCACAATGATAGCATTACCGTAAACGGAAAATCAATTGGCGAAAATAATTCAACAGCTGTTTGTTATAATAAAGAAGTGATCGCCAACATCGAAGAACCTTTACAATTAAATGCTGGCATTGCCGTATTGAAAGGAAATTTATGTGTGGATGGAGCAATTATAAAACCCTCGGCTGCAACAAAAGAATTAATGAAACACCGCGGCTCCGCTGTTGTTTTTGAAACGATGGAAGATTATCATGCAAGAATTGATGATCCCGATTTAGAGATAGATGAAAACTCAGTGATCGTTTTAAAAAGTGTTGGCCCGGTTGGTTATCCCGGTATGCCCGAAGTTGGTAATGTTGATCTTCCCGAAAAATTATTACGCAGAGGAATTAAAGACATCATAAGAATTTCTGATGGAAGAATGAGTGGCACTGCAGCTGGAACCGTGATTCTGCATGTTTCGCCGGAATCTGCTATCGGCGGCATATTCGCATTGGTACAAAATGGCGATATGATCGAATTAGATGTAGAAAAAAGAAAATTACATCTTGATGTGAGTGATGAAGAATTACAAAAAAGAAAAGCTGCATGGATAGCACCACAACCCATGGCAACAAGAGGTTATGTAAAATTTTATATCGATCATGTTCAACAAGCGCATCTTGGTGTCGATCTTGATATTTTACAAGGAGGTTCGGGAAGTGAAGTAACAAGAGATCTGCATTAATCTATTAAACGCATCACATGAAAAATTTTATTTTTATTGTACTGATCATCTTGATAACAAGTTGCCAAAATAAAAAAGAATACAAAACGATCGGTAGCATCGAACGGTTTGATTCAAGTATCAACGATATTATTTCTCCAAATGCAAAACCCGAAATTATTGCGGAAGGTTTTAAATGGAGCGAAGGTCCGCTGTGGATAGAAAAAAATAAAATGCTGTTGTTCTCTGATGTTCCTTCCAATACGATTTATAAATGGACGGAAGAAAAAGGCAAAGAACTGTATCTGACACCATCAGGATATACCGATACACTAAAGAGAGGCGGCGAAATGGGTTCGAATGGTTTAACAGTTGATAATGATAACCATCTGATCCTTTGCCAGTGTGGCAACAGACAAATGGCAAGAATGAATGCATCATTCGAAAAACCAGAAGCTAATTTCACAGCCATTGCAAGTTCTTACCAAGGAAAAAAATTCAATAGTCCAAATGATGTTGTGTATAACAGTAAAGGTGAAATGTTTTTTACTGATCCGCCTTATGGATTAGAAAAACAAATGAATGATCCAAAAAAAGAATTAGCATTTCAAGGTGTATATAAAGTAACTAAAGAGGGAAAACTTATTTTATTGATCGATTCATTAACAAGACCTAACGGAATATTATTTTTTCCGGGAGAAAAAACAATCCTTATTTCCAATTCAGATGCCGATAAACCAAATTGGTATGCATACGATATTAATAACGACAGTTTAATTAATCCGCGAATATTTTACAGTGTTGCCGGTTATGACAGATCATTAAAAGGAGGGCCAGACGGAATGAAGATGGACAAGAACGGGAATATATTCAGTGCTTCTCCGGGAGGTATCATCCTTTTAAATCAACAAGGAAAATTATTGGGCAGGATAAAATTACCGGATGCAAGTTCTAACTGCGCATTATCAGCAGATGAAAAAACTTTGTATATCACCAACAACATGTATGTGCTGCGATTAAAAATGAGAGATTGATTTTTTTTGGATCCTACTAATTCTATTAACAAAATGAAATTATATAAAACCAAAACAGGTATTGTCATTGAAAAAGAGAAAAAATTCTTTTTATTAAAAAATGAAAACTGGGATTCATTTATTAATGATGATGCTCTTTTTAATAAGATGGAGAGTTCAATTCGATCCGTTTCAGCAGCCGAAATTGGAAATGAATTAATTGCTGATGAAATAGAAGTACCTGTTGGCAATCAGGAATTATGGGCCTGCGGTGTTACTTATTTAAGAAGTAAGATCGAAAGGCAGGAAGAATCAAAAGTTGCAGGTGGCGGCGATTTTTACTCAAGAGTTTATGAAGCTGAAAGACCCGAAGTGTTTTTTAAATCCACGCCTCATCGTATTGTTGGTCATGGTGAAAAAGTCAATACGCGTAAGGATTCTACCTGGGATGTACCCGAACCCGAACTAACACTTCTGGTTAGTAGTTCAGGAAAAATAATTGGCTATACTATTGGCAATGATATGAGCAGCCGAAGTATTGAAGGCGAAAATCCATTGTATCTGCCGCAGGCAAAAACCTATGACGCCTGTGCTGCTATTGGTCCTTGTATTTATGTAACGAATGAACCTATTAGCGCTGCTACAAATATTCAACTCATCATCAATAGAAATAATCATACAATTTTTGAAGGAAAAGTGTGCATCGATCAGCTGAAACGAAAATTGGAAGAATTGGTATCATTCGTTTATCGTGAATGCTCTTTTCCTGCCGGCTGTTTGATCATGACAGGAACAGGGATCGTACCGCCTAACGACTTTACTTTACTATCCGGGGATGAAATCAAAATAACCATCGAACCTATCGGGACATTAATAAATAAGGTGAGATGACCAACTATCAAATGCAGTAATAAACATTAAATAAAAACATTGCATGCCTATATTAATAATATTGCTGGCAATTGCCATACAGATATTTTTAACAGCTAAAAAAGTAAGCCCCTTTTTATCACTGCTGATTGTTTCTATAACAGCAGGATTTTTATTAGGTATGCAACCTGTGGTCTTGCTGGCTTCCATTGAAAAAGGAGTAGGATCCACATTAGGCGGATTGGCTTTGATTATATGTTTGGGTGCTTCGTTGGGAAAAATTTTAGAGATCAGCGGTGCTGCTGAACAAATATCTGTAACACTCATCAACCATTTCGGTCAAAAGAAAATTCAATGGGCAGTATTGTTGACCGGTTTCTTAGTAGGTCTTCCCCTTTATTACAATGCAGGTTTTATAATTCTTGTTCCTTTGATATTTACACTAGCCCGAAAAAGCAAACTGCCTTTATTATATATCGCCATTCCAATGGCAGCAGCTTTATCTACTACCCATTGCTTTTTGCCACCCCATCCCGGTCCGGTTGTTTTGGTAAATGCATTTAAAGCCAATATGGGTAAAACACTCATGTACGGTCTTATCATAACATTACCAACAGTAATTATCGCCGGACCTTTATTAGGAGGAGTTTTGCAAAAAATAAAAATAGCTATCCCCCATCTGTTCTCGGTAAATGAATCTGGAGAAAAAAAATTACCTGCTGTATTTCTCAGTTTCTTTATAGCCTTATTACCAGTATTGTTGATCACCACAGGTGTTATTGCCGATCATTTTTTACCAAATGACAGCATCTTCAAGAAAATCATTTTGTTTATTGGTGATTCAACCATTGCATTATTAATCGATGTTTTGTTGGCTATCTGGTTTTTTGGGATACGGGAAGGCAACTCAATGACAACTGTTATGAAATGGATCAATGATGCCATTTCAGGTATTGCAGTCATCCTTCTTATTATCACAGCAGGAGGTGTATTAAAGCAGGTATTAATCGACAGTGGCGCAGGCATGTACATAGCTTCATACAGCAGTAAATGGCAAATGCCTCCGTTAGTATTTGGATGGGTCATAACCGCACTCATACGAGTAACCGTCGGCTCTGCAACAGTAGCAGGAATCACAGCAGCAGGAGTTGTATCGCCCTTAGTAGCCACGGGTGTCGTGTCGCCTGAACTAATGGTATTAGCTGTTGGAGCCGGCAGCGTTTTTGGTTCTCATATAAACGATTCGGGCTTCTGGATGTTCAAAGAGTTTTTTAAGTTGAGTTTAAAACAAACGTTTTTATCATGGACAGTAATGGAAACAACCATTTCCATATTGGGCTTGATAGGCGTATTGTTATTACAAAAATTAGTTTGAAAATTTTAAAAATACAATTATGAAAAAGTTTTGTGCAGTAGGTTTTCTTGCTGTGATCATGGTATCATTCCTGCAATTTTCTACGATCCATAAAATACAAACCATCTCTTTTACTGACAGCAGCAAGGGATTGAAAGATTATTATAAAAAATACTTCCCCATTGGTGTTGCTGTAGCACCAAATACATTAAAAGCTGACGAAGCTCAACTTGTTTTACAACAATTTAATAGTCTTACCCCCGAGAATGCAATGAAGATGGGACCCATTCATCCCGAAGAAAACCGCTATTACTGGAATGATGCTGATGCGATCGTTGCATTTGCACAAAGCAATGGTTTAAAAGTTCGCGGTCATAATTTATGCTGGCATAATCAAACACCAAAATGGTTCTTCAAAGATTCAACCGGAAAAAATGTTTCAAAAGAAGTGTTATTACAAAGACTGAAAGATCATATCACTACAGTGGTTGATCGTTACAAAGGAAAGATCTATGCATGGGATGTAGTGAATGAAGCGGTAGCCGATGATAGCGCAAGTAATTTGCGCAATTCATTATTTTATCAAATATGCGGTGAAGATTTTATTGCCAAAGCTTTTGAATATGCACAGGAAGCTGATCCAAAGGCAGTTCTATTTTATAATGATTATAATACGGAACAGCCGGTGAAGAGAGAAAAGATCTATCAGTTATTAAAAAAATTATTGGCTGCAAAAGTTCCGGTTCAGGGAATAGGTTTACAGGCACACTGGTCAATCAACACTCCTTCACAGGAAGAATTGGAAAATTCCATTAAACTATTTTCTTCATTAGGTTTAAAAATTCAAATCACAGAATTAGATATTTCTGTTTATGCAGGAAGGCAGGGCGGACAAATTGGACAGGCAAAGCGAGACACTACTGCTGCTGTATTTACAGAAGAAATGGAGCAAAAACAATTAGAAAAATATAAAATGGTTTTTGAGGTTTTCAGAAAATATAAAAAACATATTACGGGTATTACCTTTTGGAATTTATCGGATAAGTATAGTTGGTTAGACAGCAGAGGAAGAAAAAATTTTCCTTTATTATTTGATAAAACCCTGAAACCCAAAAAAGCATTTTGGGAAGTTGTGAATTTTTAAAGCCACACAAATGAGAACTTTTAAATTTTTGTGTTTCCCCCTTTTATTTTCCCTACAATGTTTTTCTCAAAAAACTTTATCGCCCTTAGTATTGAACGATACGGGATATTTCGAGAAAAGAGGTTTGAACGTAATGGTATTCAGTAATCATTACGGATTATTTGGAGATGAAAAATCAAGCGGCATCGAGCTCATTCATCACGGGATCAGAACTGCAACAAATGGTGATGTACGTTTAAATTCCACACCCATGCAATGGGAAGCGATACCGCAATTCATTGAACGCAAATTGAATAAAGCCAATAACAGCATTGAAGCATTTTTAAAATATCCTGATCATGATTTTAGTTATTCGATAAAAACAGCAGCTTATCAGGATGGAATAATGATAACAGTAAATCTTGATAAACCGCTTCCAAAAAGTTTAGAAGGAGTGGCAGGATTTAATTTAGAATTTTTACCGTCTGCTTATTTTCATCAAACCTATTCAATGGATGGCAAAAGCAATTTATTCCCATTATATCCATCAGGCCCAACTTTCATCAATGCATCAGGAAATACAGAACCACAGCCAATTTCACGGGGCAGCAGCTTGATATTGGCTCCTGAGAATGATGCAAAAAGGATCACCATTACTTCTACTAAAAATGAGCTTTTATTTTTTGATGGAAGAAACAAAGCGCAAAATGGCTGGTATGTTGTACGATCATTAATTCCTGCAAATAAGACCGGAAAAGTGATCGAATGGTTTGTATCTGCAAACACAATTGTTGATTGGAAAAGAGAACCGATGATCGCATTTTCTCAAGTGGGTTATCATCCCGATCAAAAAAAAGTTGCCGTGATCGAATTAGATAAAAACGATCATGCACTTAGCTCTGCCCGTTTGTTGAAAATTTCAGAAACAGGAAAATTATCTGAAGCCTATAAAGGCATTGTAAATAGTTGGGGAAATTATCTCAGGTATAATTATCTGACCTTTGATTTTTCTTCTGTCAAAGAAAAAGGTTTGTATATTATTGAATACGGCGATCAAAAAACAAACCCTTTCAGAATAGAAACAAACATTTATGATAATGCATGGCAACAAACATTGGACATTTATTTTCCGATAGCAATGGATCATATGTTTGTAAGAGAGGCCTATCGTGTATGGCATGGTGCATCGCATTTGGATGATGCATTGCAGGCACCCGTTAATCATGTTCATTTTGATCTGTATGCGCAAGGCGCCGCAACCACCACCCCATACAAACCCTTAGAACATATACCGGGCTTGAATGTAGGCGGATGGTATGATGCAGGCGATTTTGATATTCGCACACAAACTACTTATGCAGTCGTATCAAGTCTTGTACAAAGTTGGGAACAGTTTAATTTAACAAGAGATGAAACAAGCATTGATCAAAAAACAAGAGCCGTAAACATTCATGTGCCTGATCATAAGCCGGATCTATTACAGCAGATCGAACATGGAACTTTGCATTTATTGGCACAATATAGATCTGTTGGTCATGCGATCAACGGAGTTGTGGAAGCACATCTTTATCAATACACACATCTCGGTGATGCATCTACAAAAACAGATAATCTTATTTATAATTCCAAATTAGACAGCCTGCAATCCGATGGATCTACCAGTGGTACTTTCGACGATCGTTGGGCATTTACAACAAAATCAACAGCCTTAGATTATGGATCCATCGCTGCATTGGCAGCGGCAAGCAGGGCTTTAAAAAATTATAACGACACGCTTTCTCAACAATGTTTAGTAACTGCCATAAGAGTTTGGAAAGAAGAGCACAGTCATCCCCCCGATATCTTTATTCATGGAAATACAACAGGGGGACCATTGATCGATGAAGAATTAAAAGCTGCTCTTGAACTTTTAATCACAACAAAAGACAGTGTATATGCTAAAAGAATAAATGCAGTATTGCCAACCATTGAAAAACAATTTGGACGTTATGCGGTATTGGCTGTCCGTGCCCTTCCCTATATGAATACTGTGTTCAAAGAAAAGATAGAAGCTGCAGTAAAAAAATATAAGGTACAACTCGATAATTTCTATACACTAAATCCCTTTGGTGTACCTATTGCAACAGGCGGATGGGCCGGCAATGGTCAGGTCATTTCATTTGCCATCACTAATTATTATTTGCACAGATCATTTCCCGCAATCATTAATGCAGAATATGTTTTTAGAGGATTGAACTATATCTATGGTTGTCATCCGGGTTCAAACATTTCTTTTGTTTCAGGAGTGGGAACCCGATCAAAAGAAATTGCTTATGGAAATAATCGCGCAGATTTTACATTCATACCCGGCGGTGTTGTTCCGGGTGAATTAATTATACCGCCTGACTTTCCTGAAAATAAGGAAGACTGGCCTTTTTTATGGGGAGAAAATGAATATGTAATTAATGTTGGTGCATCTTATATTTTTCTGGTAAATGCAGTAATAGATCTATTAAACACCAAAGAATAAATCGAATAGGCTAATAGTTCATCGTTGAATAAATTTTAAAATAATAAATGAATATGGAAAACACTAAAGCTTACGCAGCATACAATGCTCAAGACCCCTTATCACCTTATGATTTTAATAGGCGCAATGTTGGTGCGCATGATGTACAAATTGATATTTTATTTTGCGGTGTTTGTCACAGCGATCTGCATCAGGTAAGAGATGAATGGGGAGGATCTATTTATCCCATGGTACCCGGTCATGAAATTGTTGGTAAAGTACTGGCAGTGGGGGCTCATGTTAAAAATTTCAAAGCGGGTGATATTGCAGGTGTTGGTGTAATGGTTGACAGTTGTCGCGTTTGCAAAAATTGCCTCAATGATCAGGAACAATATTGTGTGGAAGGAATGACCGGAACTTACAACGGATTGGAACGCGACGGTAAAACAATTGCACAGGGTGGTTACTCTACTCAAATTGTTACGGATGAAAAATATGTGTTGCATATTTCAGATAAACTTGACCTGAGATCTGTAGCACCTCTGCTTTGCGCAGGCATTACCACCTATAGCCCTTTGCGTTATGCAGCTGTTAAAAAAGGAATGAAAGTAGCTATTGTTGGTTTGGGCGGGCTTGGACATATGGGTGTAAAATTTGCCGTATCCTTTGGTGCTGAAGTAACTGTAATCAGCACTTCCCCTGCAAAAGAAGCAGATGCAAAAAAATTGGGAGCACAACATTTTTTATTAAGTACAGATCAAGAACAAATGAAAAAACATGAAAGTCATTTTGATGTGATACTGGATGCTGTTTCTGCCAATCATGATTATACAAAATACCTTGACCTTCTTGATATCAACGGGAAACTGATGGTAGTAGGCTTACCTTCCAAACAACCTGAACTGTCACCATTTTCATTAATTAAAAACCGCAGAAGTATCATCGGCTCAATGATCGGAGGAATGAAAGAAACACAGGAAATGCTGGATTATTGTGCTGAAAAAAATATTGTTTCTGATATTGAAGTAATTCCTATTCAATATATCAACGAAGCTTATGAAAGAATGATCAAAGGGGATGTAAAATATCGCTTCGTTATTGATCTTTCTTCTTTAAAAAAATAACATTGAAATTATTCTAATGAAAAAAATACTCTTGGTCATTGTAGGCATGATCAGTTCTGTTGTCTTGTTCGCTCAGGATATTACACAATACAGCAATCCCATCCTTGCAGGTTTTTATCCTGACCCTAGTATCTGCAAAAAGGGGGACGATTATTATTTAGTTAACTCAACATTTGTTTATTATCCCGGCCTGCCCATCTTCCACAGTAAAGATCTTGTAAACTGGAAACAGATCGGTAACGCCATCAACAGACCCGAGCAGGTGAACTTTGATAATGCCGGTGTTTCAAGAGGATTGTTTGCACCCGCTATCAGTTATCATAATGGATTATTTTATATCGTGTGCACATTAGTTGACAAAGGCGGCAATTTTGTTATCACTGCAAAAGATCCTGCAGGTCCATGGAGTAACCCGGCTTGGTTAAAAGAACTGGATGGTATTGACCCTTCCATTTTTTTTGATGATAATGATAAAGCCTACATTGTTTATAACAGCGCCCCTCCTGATGATCATCCCTTGTATCAGGGACACAGAACAATTCGCTTTTTAGAGTTTGATCATAAAAATTTAAAAGTGATTGGCAAAGAAAAATTATTGGTCAACGGAGGAACAGATATCACTAAAAAGCCCGTGTGGATCGAAGCTCCTCATATCTTTAAAAAAGATGGTTTTTATTATTTAATATGCGCTGAAGGCGGAACTGCTTATGATCATTCTGAAGTTGTATTTAGGACGAAAAACTTAGAAGATGCTTTTATTTCTTACAATAAAAATCCAATTCTAACTCAGAGGCAGCTGGATCCAAACAGAAAAGATCCTATCACAACAACAGGTCATGCAGAATTTATTGAAACAAAAACCGGCAGTTGGTATGCAGTATTTTTGGGATGCAGGCCATATGAAGGAGAACATTTCAACACCGGAAGAGAAACTTTCATGGCACCGGTTAAATGGAAAGAAGGATGGCCTGTCATTACAGAGGGGCAGGAAGAAATAAAATATGATTATCCTGTACCTATGCCTGAACTTACCAGAAAAATATTCTCAAATTTCAGCGGCAATTATTCTTTCAGAGATGAATTCAAAAATCCTCAATTAGATGATCGTTTTATTTTTCTGCGCATTCCCAAAACAAATTGGTATGCTTTGAGTGGGAAGAAAAATGGTTTGAGTATGCAGTTATTACCTCAAACCTGTGCTCAAAAAGAAAACCCTGCATTTATTGGATTCAGACAGGCGCATTTAAAATGTGAAGCGACAGTTTCTATCAATTTCATTACACATGCAGAAAATGAAAAAGCAGGATTGCTTATTTTTCAAAATGAAGATCATTATTATTATTTATGCAAGTCTGTTCAGGATAATAAGCCCTGTATTCAATTGTTGCAATCATCATCTGATAAAAAAGATAAGTTGATCAGCTCCTCCCTTTTAGGCTCAATGGTCAATACAGTTCAGCTTAAAATTGAAGCCAAGGGAACTACTTATTCATTCTTTTATTCCAATAACAATAAAGATTGGTCATTATTGGCAGAGAATATTGATGCAAAATTTTTAAGCACAAAAACTGCGGGAGGATTTGTAGGTTCTGTGTTTGCATTATATGCCACATCCAACGGGATTGTTTCTGAAAATAAAGCCGGTTTTAATTGGTTTAATTATTTGGGAAATGATGAGGCTTTAAAATAGTTGACATGTTCAGCACAAGTTCTGATCAAATTCTGTTGGGTATAAGATTTGTAGTTATATTTATTTTATTGAAAGATGTAAAATGACTCAGGAAGCAGAAGTAACGATTTACGACATTGCGATCAAACTGAATCTCTCCATTGCTACAGTAAGCAGGGCCTTACGAGACGACCCCGCAGTAAGACCCAAAACCAAAAAGAAGGTTTTGGAAATGGCAGAATCACTTCATTATCGCGCCAATAATTTTGCCCGAAACCTAAGAGTAAAGAATACACAAACCATCGGAGTAATCATTCCCAAGATCGCCAGTTATTTTATGTCCTCTGTTATTTCGGGAATAGAAAGCATCACTACAAAAGAAGGTTATGGACTGATCATCAGCCAATCGGCTGAATCTACAGAGAATGAGATCAGAAATGTAAAAACTATGTTTAGCAACAGAGTGGACGGATTACTCGTATCATTGGCTTACGAAACCGAGAACATAAAACATTTTGAACCCTTCAGCAGGAAACTTATCCCGGTTATTTTCTTTGACAGAACTTTTGAGAACAGCAATCAATTGAACATCCAGATAGATAACAGAAAAGCTGCTTATAACCTCACCCAACATCTTATACAGCAAAACTGTAAAAGGATCGCGCATATTACCGGTTCGTTAAAAAGAGATGTGTATGCCGAAAGGTTGATGGGTTTAAAAATGGCTTTAAAAGACAACAAGATAAAATTTTATGAAGAACTTCTTTTCACTACAAAGCTCAATATGGATGAAGGTGCAACAGTTGCAAAACAGATCCTGCAACTGAAACACTTGCCCGATGCAGTTTTTGCAGCAAATGATGATTGTGCGGTGGGTTGTTTATTGGAATTAAAAAAAGCAGGAATAAAGATTCCTGAAGACATTGCTATGGCAGGTTTTAACAATGATCCTATAACAAGGGTAGTGGAACCAAATCTTACAACGATTAATTATCCCGGCTTTGATATGGGAGTAATTGCAGCAAGAACATTGATCAACTCGATAAAAGATAAGAAAACAAATTTTCAGGAAAAATCGATCATTCTCTCCACGCAACTCATCATAAGAGGATCCTCCATGAAAACAATAAAGAAATAATTTTAAAAAGGATGGTCTAACACTTCGATCCGTATTCATTAAATGCGTTTCTCAAAAAAGCATCCTATAACAATGATAGTAAGTTAAGGAGTGCCATTGCGTGCGCCGGTTAAATTGACCACCTCAGTCCGAAGCAAACTGACCACCTGTTTTGCTGGCGAAGATTTATCAGTTCATGTATGTTAGTGGTTAATAAATTCAATGTCTTTTTCTTTTCAGTCTGTAACAAATTTAATTAATAAGTTCATTATTCTCAGGTCGTTTTTTTCTGAGCGATTCTCCTTTTAGTTCCAGGCGATGAGCATTATGGATTATTCTGTCCAATATGGCATCTGCAATAGTTTGTTCTCCTATAATATCGTACCATTTATTTACGGGCACTTGTGATGTGATGATCAGAGCCCCTTTTCCATGACGGTCTTCCATAAGTTCCATTAATGCAACTCTGCTTTGTGCATCAAAGGGCTGCAAGCCAAAGTCATCAAGTATCAAAAGATGTTGCCGTTCTATTCTTGCAACTTCTTTAAGGTAAGAGCCATCAGCCTTACTCATTTTAAGTTTAGAAAAAAGTTTGGGTACGTTATGGTACAAAACTTTATATCCCATGCTGCATGCATGGTATCCGATAGCAGATGCTATGTAACTTTTGCCGATTCCGGTGCTTCCTGTAATAAGGATACATTCAGCTTTATCGATAAAACTGCAATCAGCAAAACGCATCATCTGGTTCTTATCAATGTTGCGTTCTTCATGATAGTACAGATCTTCTAACGCAGCTTTGTATCTAAAGCGGGCGTTCTTTATTTTATATTCAATATTGCGGTTCTGTCTTTCATCCCATTCTGCATCTATGAGATGAGTAATAATTTCATCGGGTGTATAGGACTCGCCGGTTTCTGTTTCCAGATTGGTTTTAAAAGCCCTGTACATACCCAGTAACTTCATTTTGCGCATTTTGTCCAGTGTTAGTTCATTCATGTTATTTGTTTTGTTAGTGATAGATTATTGATAATAGTTTTCGCCACGGATATTGTCATGGAAGGGCATTTTTAACTGGTCAGTTTCCTCCGGTGCATCCCCCAGATCTAACTCTCTCTCCAGTATATTCTGTATGGTTTTATAATTGTAGGCTCCATATCCTAATGCCCGTTGACAAGCTTTTATCAATCGGTCATTGCCAACCTTTTTTGCAAAACTTAATATGCCTACGCAGGATTTGTATGCTTGTTCAGGGTGTTGTTTTCTGTCAAGTATTTTTAAAATATACAGCTTCACATCTTCATGGATACCCTCTGACCATGATATAAATCTTTCGGGTGTCCACTCACTTACAAAACGATGGGTAGATGCTAAGTGTTCTTTCTCTGTTGTA
>Ga0316221_1000401_pt1 | contig 57166 bp, 80 predicted proteins | sample TBH18007metaG_FD_206003 | JGI IMG/M metagenome (GOLD analysis project Ga0316221, IMG submission 206003) | Freshwater microbial communities from Trout Bog Lake, Wisconsin, USA - TBH18007 | ecosystem: Environmental > Aquatic > Freshwater > Lake > Hypolimnion/Profundal zone | place: USA: Wisconsin... | reverse complement strand
GCGCCGTCCTGCACGGTCGGTTGATGGTCAATCTCCATTGCAGCCGGATCGAACTGGACGAGGTTTGGAGTTTCGTCAAAAAGAAGAAGCGGAACGTCAAAGCAGAAGACCCCGATACGGTGGCGATGTTACACTTGACATACCCAGCGGCCATCCCTAGTATCTTGGGGTGATTTGAAGGCCGCCCCGATGGCAAAGTCAGTTTTGAACGCCCCGCACTTCCAAGACGAAAAGGCAGCTTTTGCCTACGTCGAGGCGCACCTTTGGGCCGATGGTCGTTCCTGCCCCCATTGCGGCGTTCTAGGCCAGTCCAAGCCCATGAACGGCAAGACCACCCGGATCGGCCTGTACAAGTGCTATGCCTGCCGGAAGCCCTTTACCGTCCGTCAGGGGTCCATTTTCGAGGGCAGCCATCTTCCCCTGCACCTGTGGCTTCAGGTCATTCATCTGATGTGCGCCAGCAAGAAGGGGATCAGCACCCGTCAAATCCAGCGGTATCTGTCTTGCTCCATGAAAACCGCTTGGTTCCTTGGCCACCGCATCCGGGAAGCGATGGCCCCCGGTGCGGACGCTGGCCCGCTTGGTGGCCGTGGCAAGGTCGTCGAGGCCGACGAAACCTACATCGGCACCGCTGATGGCAAGCACGGCAAGAAGGCTTGGGGTGGCATGGGTCATAAGCAGAAGGTCGTGAGCCTTGTTGAGCGCGGCGGCCAAATCCGCAGCCAGCGCGTCAAGGAAGCCACCCAGATCACCATTCAGGACATTCTGGAAAGCAACGTGTTGCCCGGCACCATCCTGCATACCGATGGCAGCGGCATCTACGTCAACACCGGCCTGAAACATGAGAGCGTCGATCACAACAAGGGCTATGTCCGCGCGGGCAAGAACGGCCGCAAGGTTCACACCAATACCCTTGAAGGCTTTTTCAGCGTGTTCAAGCGCGGCATGGTCGGCATTTACCAGCATTGTGGCGAGCAGCACCTTGACCGCTATTTGGCCGAATTTGATTTCCGCCAGAACACCCGCGCCAAACTTGAAATTGATGACGTGAGCCGTGCCAGCATTGCCTTGAAGGCGACCAAGGGTAAGCGGCTCACCTATCGAACGACTGTCGGAGCCTAAGACCTTCAAGCAGAAAGTCGCTGCTTTCATCCGCTGGCGAAAATCACATGGCTATGAAGTTAGCCCGTTTAAGCGCCTATTTTGGGGAAAGAAATCGTGGCGGCGTTAGAATGAACCAAGTAGCCGCTGCGCGGGACCGTTCATAAATCTACTGATTAGCGCGATTGTCCAAAGAAAGATGAAGACTTTGGCGATAACGCCATACATGCCCACATCCGGTCTATTCGTGCATCGCCATGTGCCAATCGTGGCAAATACCGCGTAGCATCCGAGAATGAACCATACAGCGACCATTCCCAGCGGCTTCGCATCAATCACCCAAAAAGGTATCGCTGCAACGACGGCAACAAAGAAAATAAGGATCGATCCAATAAAATAATATCCCCAGAAAGCGCGGCTTAGGGGCTGTTCGCCATTCCAAAGTTTTTGCAATCCATCTTTGAGCGATGCTCGCTGATAGGTTGGACTATCTGGGTCTGGTAACGGCATCATGGCGCGCCCCCGTATCGGCAACTTCAACCTGTGGCGCTAGTATGTTAGGAAGGTCGCATGGTAGGCAAATCGAAACAGGAAAAGCCCAAAATCACCGACGCCGAACGCCATAAGCGGTTTGTGGCCATGGCCCAGGAAGTCGGGGCCAGCGAGAAGTCGGCCGATTTTGACCGGGCCTTCAAGTCGGTGGCCAAAAAGGGAAAAGCTCCCTGACTCTTGCGAGCCAAGGGGCCTTCCGTTAGGTTCTCGTCGCCCAGCGGTTATCTCGCCGCATTGGTCACCTCCAGTCATTCATAGCGATTTCAAACAGCGGGCCTGTCGGGGCCCGTTTCTGTTTGTGCCTGACCGGAATTCCGCCGACTATTTCCGCGCCTATTCCGCCGCTATTCGGCGGACTTTTTTGGATTAATTATATATATCAGTAGCTTGTAAGGAATAATTCCGCCGAAATAGGCCTTAATTCCGCCGAAGCTAGTCTTTTTGCTTCGGTCCCGGCTTGCCCCCAGGCATTAGGGTGCGGACGCTGGCGCGAGTCACCGTCTTATCGGGGAATGCGCGCTTGGCCCGATCCCATGCATGATCGAGGGTGCGCTCATTCTCGCCGTAGGCCAGTTTGTATGCCTCGTACCAAGCTTTAAGGGCCGCTGGCGCAAGGTTGCCGGTCTTGCCTTCCGACTCTTTCGTTTCAGCCTCTGTGCCAGAGCGCGCGGGCACTTCTGTGATGCCCACCAACTTGTTGACACCGATAGGGTCAAACCTGATGCCGAAGTAGTCCAGATCAATGCGGGGACTGCTCATAGTCAGCGCCCCAAACGAGATGTTGCAATCGCCCGTAGTCCAAAGGGACAGAGAGCCATGGCCGTAATTATCGTGCCATGCCTTGAAAACGGCAGGGTCGATCCGGCTGAAAGGGGCTAACTTTGTGGTTTTCCGGCCTTCCTGCCTGTCGATGTTTTCAGCGACGGCCCGAATGTACCCGGCCCCAGCGCGGTTCAGTATGGCTGCCATGGAAGCGGTGAAGTCGCCCGTTTTCTTATCGACAGCCGTCAGGGCGGCGGCTGGGGTAAACCAGCGCCAGTACTCATCCTCGGAAATGGTGGAGGGGTCGGAATCGGCCATCTGGCCGAAATGCTACATTTACAGGGTGGGTATGGGAAGTGTAACTTCGCCTACAAAGTATTGGGCAAGCGGGATGTTCCTGCTGGCCGTAGACCGAAATAAAGGAGACTGGCATGGTGAAAATACAGAAGCCGAAAACATTGCGTAGAAGCGATGCCGCGTTAATTGCCAAATATGGCGCAACACAAAAGGAAAGCCTATGAACCGATACCTGCTCACCGCTGCCGTATTGTGCGTTGCAGCCCCCGCCTATGCCGCGCCCAAGCTGGGCATTTGCCACGGCGAATATGCCCTATGTGCCGCCTCCAGCACGGAGGCCACCGGCAAGACTATGGTCGTTGGCGGCAAGACCTTCATGCAGGGCCATGCCGTCTGCCCCGTCCTGAAGGGCGAGAGCATTGCCGACCTGCATCTGACCGGCTCGTGCACGGCCCCGTCAGTCCCCGGCGGCGTCTGGAGCCTGTTCAGCACGGCCACCAGCTACCCACAGGCCCCAAGCTGGGCTGTGGTCACGGCTGTTCCCCGGACGTTTACCACCGCCCTGGGCCGTGGCCTGGGCATGAGCAATATGTGGTCCTACCCCTGCGTCAAGCGGGCCAAGCCCGTCAATGGCGCTGTCCTGGCCGACTGCATTGGGCCGATCAATGAGTCCCCGTGGGACGGCGGCCATGTCCTGCCGGGCTCGTCCAACGTGACCGCTGCACCTGTTGGCGCATCTGACCCCGTGGGCGGCAATTACTGATGAAGTCAATCCGTCTTTAACTACTACCGGAAAAAATAGGAGCAACCGTTATGACTGGACCATTACACGATAGCCGAAACCCAAACCCGGTGAGGGCAATACGTAAGCCAGAGCATGTTCATCAGTGGGATGGCGGTAAAGAGATTGGGCGTACTGGCGACTGGTTTCACCCCCTCATTGTCGAATTTCGCTGCCCATGTGGCGCGACAAAAACTGAAGACGTTTAATTAAGGAGCAAACTCGTGGCCATCGTACCCATTAAAGGAAAGTTCGAGGGGTGGCGCACTTTGCTGGCACATATTATGGAAGATGATACCGTAGAGCGGTTGGTAATCGTAACCTCCTGCACAGACGGTTCTATGAAGTCTGCTCACTTTGAAATGACGCGAGAGCAAATGGCCTATGCAGCACTCGTAATTCAACAGAATGCATTGGAACCGTGATGCGCGAGTTTTGGAACGAGTGTCAACGTCAGCGGCCTGACGGCTTCGATAATGTCGGCTGGTTTATTTTGTGTGCTGGCATCATCGCGCTAATCTTCCGCAGCAGCCCGTTTAAAAGTTAGGAGCAACGCCATGATGACATTAGCGATGTGCAAGGCCGCAACGATTAGCTGGGCGCTTCTGTATTTTGGCGTGACAAATGATCCTCGCTATCAGACACCGCAGCCAATCTGTTTCTCGGAGCAGTGGATTTGCCAAGTGGGCGAGAGCGCAGCAAATCTGTCGTTTGCCTATGACGGTACTTCCACCCAACACAAAGCGGCTTGCGTCCAGCAGCCTGCTATGAAGTAGGGAACAACTATGTCTCACGGCTCATGTACCTCCTGCGGTAGACGGTATCGGTCAAAAGCAGCGCGGGAAGCTGCTGAGAATTATAAGCGTATACATGCCCAACTCCGCTCCGAACTCATTATAGAATCACTTGGGCCGGATAAGCAGACGCGAAAGCATTTGGCTTCGGAAGAATATAGGCAAACAGGAGAATATCATGGGCATTGAAGTTAGAACTAAGGTAACTTTTAAGCCGTGGCAGTCGCCAAATTTTGCAACCCTAGACAACATTTCTGGCGGCGAAACACAACAAAACCAGAATCACACAATTCATGTTAGTCAGTTAGATGAGTATGCTCTAGCTGCCTTGGCTGACGAATGGCTTGAAAACTTATACGCTAAAACCGAGCATACGTCACCGTTTAAAGCGACACCGTTACCGTAGATGCTTCCTAGCTGGTCGATAGTCCTGCCGATCCCGCCCGGCGTAAACGCGCTCTATGTGAACCGTTCCGGCAAAGGCACGAGATGATGGGTACTGTTCCGGCTAATTCGTGGGGAATTATAGAATGCTTAGATTGTAAATCGCCATTCCGAAAGCGATCTAGTCGTCATTTTCGATGTGACAAATGCCGCGTTGATAAGAAACGTGAAATTAAGCGTGCTTGGGCCGCTGAAAATCCCCCGGCCCCCGAATACGTCAGGGCCAGGGAAGCTGTGAGGGTTGAGCGGGCGATTGCAGCCGCTAAAATTACTAGCAAATCTCAGGCCATAGGCATGGGTGACTTGTCTGCGCCTATTAACTTAGCGTGGCATATATGGGTTAGCGTTCCGTTCAATTGGAACGGGTCAAAAAATGCGTCGCATAACATGCGCGCCGGAGGCGGCTTCTACACTAAGCCAGCCATGAAAGCATTTAGAGATGGCATCATTGCAGAGGTAAGGTCATCACTTTCAGCTTCCGCCGTGAGGATTGCGCAGAACAAGATTTGGATAGATATTTTTGTTCAGAAAAATTCAAATAAAGGCGATGCAGTTAATTTTGTTGATGGCGTCTGCGATGCGTTAAAAAAAGCCTTAGACTTGGATGACCGCTGGTTTAGCATTCGCCGTGTTGATTGGCAGATCGTAAAGAATGACGGTGCTATTTTTATAGGGTTTGGTCAGGAATCCACTGTCGACGTGCAAAGCTGCCACAGGTGTGGGCGCATTCTTGAAATGACAAACTTCTATAAATCAAGAGGCAATAAAAGTGGCTTCGGTAGAGAATGCAAAGACTGCGCCCGTGGCATAACCATTTCGGAGATGGAGTGATGGAAAGCGAGTTGAACCCCGCCGAGCGTTGCCGAATCCTAGCGCGCCGTATTCAATCCCTTAAAGTCGCCAGCGGACTATCCGTTGAATCCAGACTGCGCGAGCTTCGTAAAGCCGAACTCGCTCTCAAAGTGGCAGAGCGGGATTTAGCCTTGGAGAAACGAGCGCGTGATAAAACTAGCAGGGCAGTTAAGCCTATCCCTAGCGAAGCCGATGTAGCGGCCAAGCGATGGGCCGAAGGGATGAATATGGAGCGTAGGAAATGAACGATACCGACCGCGCACAGATCAAAGACCTTTTTCTCAACAGCAATCATTCGCCGCTAGAGATAGCGGAAGCGCTTGACCTGGATTTCAGGCGAGTATGCGCTTTTCTGGACAAGGAAGGTCTCACCAAGAAGCAATTCGCTATCGCTAGATTCGTGAGAAAGGCCGTTGCGTCCGATGCTTATTGGCCCCCGAAAGACGCGGAATGCTAGACCAAGCGGGCAAGCCGGTCATCGTATCATGGCCAGAATATCAGCACCTTTGGCTGCGCGCTGCCATGTCACTGACAAAGCGGGATCGCTGGAATGCGCTGGAGGATATTGCCTCCATGACAGGCCGCTCATTCGCCAGCGTAAAGCGTAAAGCTGAAATGCTACAGGCAGAGGATCGGCGGCAAGCTAAAGCCATGCTTGAAACAATCTTGCGCAAGAATTGGCACTCTGACAGGCCCATAGAAGGTCATAGGCGGCTGTTTGTATCTGTGCCGGTACTTACCGCAAAGAAGGCTGGAATGGCTCCCAGCGCCATTTCTGTGTCTGAGGCGGCAAGAATGGGCGGACACAGCCGAGTGGCCAAACCACTCAAATCCCTTACAGCACCAGAATAACATGACACTCGAAGTTCATGGAAACATGCATGGGTTTCGCGGCGTCGAATGGTATGCTGCGAAACAGTGTTTCCGGGCTCGCATTTGCCCGCCAGAATACCCTAGGGGGATTTGGCTGGGAAAGTTTCCTACGGCTCAAGAGGCAGCGTTAGCCTACGATATAGCTGCTAGGAAGTTCTACGGCGCTAAAGCATGTTTGAATTTCCCGCGAGAGGGTGAAAAGGGAGTTCGACCCTCTGTAAGGGCCTCGGAAAATATCTGCGCTCAAGGCCACGATCTCGCTATATTTGGCCGGGATTCTAAAAGCCGCAACGGCATCCAATGCCGGAAATGCGTAGCCGCCGCGTCATTGCGCCGATACTATCGGAGCAAATCTAAAATAACACCAGAATAAGACCTTCCTGTATTGATGGGGTGGTGGGTTGAATGTCTGGCCAATTCCGCTATAGTCCGTGCTGAGGGAGTTGCTGCCCTCGGCTTAAGGCGTCAGGCCGGGCTTGGGTTTGCGTGGCTCCCGCTCCGCTTTCCATGGCCCGACCCGGCCGACGTTCCACATGGGAAATAGAGCAAAGGGGCACTCATGCCGTTCGATTTATTGCGTAAATCCGTCAGCCTTTTATCATCTTGCGATCTTCTGCTTTTGAACCGCGAATTTCCGTCGCTAGGCTGGCGGACGCCAGATTTATATTCTGGTTGCTTTGAGGATGCTCCAAGGTGTCCTGGGCTGTATGTCTTCACGGCATTCCATTTTTATAAGCGCAGCGTCACACCGATGTATGTCGGCCAATCAAAGAATATTTATAACAGGTTCAAAAATCACAATATTCCTGGTTTAATATATTCGGATATTGAACAGGACATGGGGCTTACGCGATGGTTTTTACGATTTGGAAATAGCGAACTTCGAGAAGCGGAACGGTTTCTAATTTCCCAGCTAAATCCGCCCTATAACATCGCTTGTAGAACAAGGGGCGCATTATGACTTCTCTGCATTGGTTCCCTTTCTATTGGGACGAATATAGCACCAAAACCATGCATCTGACACAGGCGCAGCACGGAGCGTTCATGTTGCTGCTGAGATGGATTTATACAACTGGCAATCCTGTTCCTGACAAGCAGAAGTATAGTATAGCTCAAGCCCGGCTTAAGCCTGAGTTGGACGCAACGGACATGGTGTTATCTGGGTTTTTCGAGGAAAACTGCGGGTTTTGGCATAATTTGAAGGCTGAACAAGTCATGGCGCAAGCCGCCGAGCGTCATAGGGCGAACGCAAGCAAAGGTAGGATTGGCGGACTGAAAAGGGCAAGCAATGCTCAAGCTGGGCTTCAACCTAAATTGAACGTAGGTTCAAGCAACTACAATAACAGTAAGAAAGAGGAAGTAAGTAAAGAAGAAGCCACTAGCGTGGCTTTGCCGGTTTGGCTCAATCTGGAAGCTTGGCAGTCATTCCTTGAAATGAGGAAGAAGAAACGCGCTCCGGTAACACCTAGGGCCGTCAAAAGCCTTTTGGCGAAACTGGACGGCTGGCGTCTCAAGGGTCACGACCCTACCGCGATTATCGACCAGTCGATAACAAACGCTTGGACCGATTTTTACGAATTAAAGGATTTGAAAAATGGACGACAGAAGCAATCCGCCCACTCAAAATTCGCAGAGGGGGCTTACCTCGCCGCTACCGAACCCGAACCAGGATTGGAAAATGGCGGTATCGGCCATCCTGACGCGATTGGCTACCCACTATTGGAGACCAGACTTCGAACCGAACCAGATTAAATACATGATGGTCGATTACCTAAATGACCTTTCAGCCTATTCGCCAGCGGACATTGAAGCCGCGTGTGCGGTGTATCGGCGTGATCCCGACAGCAAGTTTTATCCCCGCTCTGGAGAGTTGCTGGCCATACTGATCCCGAAGCGCGAGCCGGTTACGGAACGCTGGCGACTACCAAAATTCAGCGCCAGCGAATACGACAGACCGCGCTACAATCTGAAATCTGTCGCGGAAGTCTTGCGCGATACCGGGCATGTGAGTGCAGCTAATGCATGGGAAGAACGAAAGCTAAATCGCTCATAAGCCACTGAATCCCCCCAACCAAAAGGACTATGAGGGGTAAGGGGGAGTAGACGGGGGATTGTAATAATGTTGCGTGATGACGCAGGCATTGCCGCGCTGATCGAGGAAGTCGAGCGTCTGCGCATATCTCTCAGGGCGCGAGAGTCCGAGCAGTCTTTCCATGCTGCCTGTCGCTAGATCGGAGCGTCCATTGGGCATTTCAAAGCGCATTGTTGAATGGTTGGCAGAGCTAGACGCATCAGCGTCGCGCCCTGACCGGGGCGACGGCTGGCAGATTACCGACAAGGGCCGTGCGGCGCGCAAACGTGATCGGCAACGTGCAGAAGATTTGCGCACGTTGATCGACGCCAAGACACTTTAGAAACGGAGACCCACTCCACACATCCCCCATTTGCCTTACATAAAGTTACAAGGTAGGGGATGACTGGGCTGTTGCTTTAGCCTAATATTTGGTGTAGTTTCGCTCTGGGTAAAATCAGGGCTGTCAATGGCAAAACCTCCGATTGAATACCGGCCAAAGAAGGCCAGCGGGCGCAAAGCAGGGCGATTGGCCCAGCAGGGGGTGGGAGAAGTACCCCAGACACCCAAACTCGCGCCACAGACCATAGGAATCGATCTGGAGACAGTTTTCCCCGCGCAAGAACATGAGCCAATTGTCGGGACGATGGATTTAGCAGAATTATCGCTTGCTCAAAGCCTTGCCCCATCCGTCGATCCAGAGCCGCCTAAAATCTCAAAGTCTATTTTCGACCGCAACGCCTATCAGCGCGTCTATATGCGGGATAAGCCCAAGGCGGAAGCCGAAGGTCTAAAAGTCGATGCTTGGCGAAAAAAGCATGGGCTGGAAGATTGGCAGGCGCGGCTGTGATTTACTTCACCCCGTCCCAAATGGACGTGATGGCCGAACAGATTTTGCTGTGGGACCGCGCAGCCTTGGATGCTGCCAATGGACGAACTCGCGGTACAATGGCGTCAAAAGACGCACCAGAGGCTTTACGGCTGGCGCTGAACGCCATTTACGGCCAGACCGGCTACTTGGTGCTTGGGGACTGGCCCCGCGATGTAGCGTCTCCTGAGTGGCCAGAAGCACTTACGGCAATGGGAGTAAAAGCATGGGCAAACACTCCGATGGAGATGCTCCGTGTCTAATCGTGGAAGACCGTCTAAATACACTCAGGAAATAGCAGACGAGATTTGTTCTCGGTTAGCCGATTGTGAAAGTCTAAACGACATTTGTTCTGATGACGGAATGCCTCACGAATCAACCGTAAGGTCTTGGGTTATCGACAATAAAGAGGGTTTTTCTACGAAGTACGCCCGCGCGCGCAACATCGGTTTAGACATTCGTGCCGAGCGCGTGAAAGACGCCTTTATGTCTGAGCCTGATTCAGCGCGGGCCAGGCTGATTTTCGACCATGAGCGGTGGTATCTGTCTAAGCTTGCTCCAAAGACTTACGGTGATCGCACCATGACTGAAATCACCGGCAAAGACGGTGGCGCTATTCAGATTGCCCAGAAGACGCTACATTTTGATGTGATGTCTCTGCCGCTTGAACAGCGCGAGGCTCTAAAGCTGGCTTTGCTATCTGCTGAAGAACCTGAAACCATTGAGCAAGAGGCCATGGAATGATCTATGCGGCTGCTGGCTTTATTGTTTTCATCCTGGCGGCATTTGCCATATGGGCGGCGAAATGATCGCGGCATTCCTGATCGGATTAGTCTTATGGGCTTGTGTTGGCGGCGTCTGTACGCTGCTGGAATCTAATTGGCATTGGCCGCGATAGACTAAGTGAGACTAAATGGCTTCTACGTGGGCACGGCAGCACTTTGAAGATTCAGTCATGCGATTGCCGAATTTGACGGTGGTTCCTGCTGACGCATTCCCTGGCGACCTTTGCAAGGTTAACGGCGGTGTGATGATTTTTACAGGCTACGAATGGAGGGCCGTTTCGGATATGGAAACGGCTTGCCACAAAGTGCAGGTAGACTAAATGTTCGGCGTGCCCATCAGTGCTGGCCGGATTAGACTTGAGGGTGACGCCGTGCCCAACGAACAAATTGAGGCCATTAGGGCTTTCGCATCCGATCCAGATGTTAATGAGATTTTACGTTGGCTGGACTTCAAATCGTGTGGCTGGTCTCCGGACGAACAGCTTTATGTTGGGGCTCGTAAGCTATTGGAGGCGGCTGGCGTTGATGCCACTAAACCAAAACAGGAATTGTCGTGATCTATTGTCCCGAGTGTCTGCGCCCGCATCCTGGCATTAAGCGTAACCAGATTGGCGCTGACTCAACAACCAAATGTGATTGGTGTTACGTCGCCAGAGAGATTGAGCGCTCTGAAAAGACCATGCAGGAAGTCCTGTCAAAGCTATGCTATCCTCATGGCCGCGAAACGTTCATGCAAGAGTTTGATAAACGTTTCATTACGCTTAAAAGCTAAATGCCCACCACAGTATTCTTTGACGGCAAACCAATAGACCGCGATGAAACGCTGCTAGAGATAGAGCGCGTTGAATGCGAGGAAAGCCTTTATCAGTTCTTAGTCTCAGCGTGGAAATATATTGATCCCGCACCGTTTACGGATGGCTGGGCAATTGAGGCGATCTGCGAACACCTGCAAGCGGTATGTGATGGGCAGATAAAACGGCTCATAATCAATCAACCGCCTCGCACATCGAAGAGCAGCATAACCAGCGTTGCCTTCCCGGCGTGGGTCTGGGCACAGCGGTTTAATTCTCCCACAAGTGGGCCTGGTGTACCGTTTCTGACGGCTTCCTATGGCTATTCCCTCGCGCTGCGCGACAGCATGAAGTCGCGGCGTTTGATTGACAGCGCGTGGTATCAGCGCCTCTGGGGGAACAGATTTAGACTTACGAGTGACCAGAATACGAAAGGCCGGTTCGACAATGACAAGGGCGGCACTCGCCTTAGTACATCTGTGGACGGGTCCAATACCGGCGAAGGCGGCAACTGCTTTGTGGCTGGAACAATGGTTTCAACGCCGTCAGGGCCGCAGCCAATTGAGGCGCTAAAGGCTGGCGATCCGGTAATTGCCTTTGACCATTTACGGGGTAAGGCGGTAATATCTGAGGTAGTGGCAACTCAGGTTTCTTCGTCTAATGACTTCTACGAAGTATGTACACTTTCGGGAAATAGATTCGTCTGTACTGGCGCTCATCCGATATTCCAGCCGGGGCGAGGATATGTTGCCGCTTCTGAAATGGGGCGAGGAAACCGGGTTGTTGTCGAAATCTGGGCGTCTGATCCTTCTGCACCTGATTTGCGACAAGTGCGGGAAGCAAACGGACAAGCATCTGTACGAAGCCCGCAAGGCTCTCAAACAGGGCAGTCGGGACGCCTATTGTTCCAAGAAATGCTGTTCGGCCCATCACGCAATAAAACAGGCGAAGCCATGCGTGATTTGTGGAATGCCGCGAAAGCATCGGCACACCGAAACTTGTTCAACAGCGTGTCAGCAACAGGTAAGATGGGAAAAACGCAAAAAGCGGATATGCCCAAGATGCAGGGGGCGCTTCGCTGGCTGGACAGTTTATTGTTCCTCGGATTGTGCGGACGCCGATCACTCAGAGAGAATGCGGGGTTCGCAAAACTCGCGCTTCAGATTGATTGGCCGCTATTCAAATCAGTTCAAGGAAATGCGGTTAATTGTATTAGAGCGGGATTCACACCGCTGTGCATCATGCCAAGCGCCAGACAAGAGAGTAACGCACGGGAAAAGAATGCGCGGGTTTCTTCAGGCGCATCACATAGACGAGAACTCGCGGAACAACGTCCCAGAGAATCTAATTTCCTTATGTCCGCGCTGCCACAAGAAGCATCATCATGGGGTATTGGCTATATCGCCTCAGTTACCCGCCTTAGCTGCGAGCCGCAGCGCGTCTATGACATCCAAGTTAAAGGATGCAGCAACTTCTTTGCTGATGGCGTTCTCGTCCACAACTGCGTGATTATTGACGATCCTAACTCAGCACAGGAAGCGTTCAGCGAAGCCACAATCGAAAAAACAATATCGTGGTGGGACGGTGTGATGAGCACTCGTCTAAATGATCCAAAGACTGGTGCTTTTGTTGTTGTTCAACAGCGCCTCGCGGAAGACGATCTAACAGGCCATATTCTGTCAAAAGATGTTGGAGAGTGGACCCACCTCTGCTTGCCAATGCGCTTCGAGCGTGACCGCTCGTTTGTATCCACCATCGGATGGCAAGACCCGCGCACCATTGAAGGAGAATTGCTTTGGCCGGAGCGGTTTGGCGAAGATGAAGTTAGCCTGCTTGAGAAACAGCTAGGGCCATTTTCGGCATGTGGCCAGCTACAACAGCGCCCTGAACCGGCTGGCGGCGGCGTCATCAAGCGCGAATGGTGGAAGCTATGGGAGGAAGACGCTTTCCCACCCATGGACTTCATCGTGGCCAGTCTAGATACGGCTTACACCACAAAGACCGAAAATGACTTCAGCGCCCTGACTGTGTGGGGCGTCTTCACTGGCGATACGGTTGCCCAGGCGACGCGCATCATTGGCCGCGATGGCAGGCCGACATATGACGAACGCTCTTATTCCGATGGCTCGCCTAAGGTCATGCTTATGGGCGCATGGCAGGAACGGCTTGAACTGCATGATCTGGTTAAGAAGGTTGGCGACACATGCAAGAAGCTGAAGGTGGATAAGCTTATTATCGAGTCTAAAGCTGCTGGTCATAGTGTGGCGCAAGAAATCAGGCGGTTGTATAATAACGAGACGTTCGCGGTGTTTCTCTATGACCCGAAGGCGCAAGATAAGTTGGCGCGTCTATATAGCATCCAACATCTATTTGCAGAGGGAATGATTTATGCGCCAGACCGTGCGTGGGCTGACATGGTGATTACGCAGGTAGGCCAATTTCCAAAGGGTAAACGAGATGACTTGGTAGACACGGTAAGCCAAGCTCTTAGACATATGCGCGACCTTGGCCTGATGATACGCGGCCCAGAACGCATTGCAGAGATTGAGCAGATGAAGCAATACACGGGCTGTCCGCCGCAGCCGTTGTACCCAGCATAGGAGATTAGTTTGGACCCGTTAGACCCATTCAGCATTAAGCCGCCGCTTGGATCAGACATAAGACATAGAATGGAAGACGGTAGGGATGCTTGCCGTATCTGCCACCGTACAGCGCAGGAAATCATAAATAGCGACAAGCCTTTTTGCGTTCCGATAATGAAGGCAAATGGCGCGGCGCATCGAGCTTGGGCTAAAACACTAAGCAGGTTGTCGAATGCAGCCCGCGCGAGTTAGTCTAATGCAGCGCGTACTAGCGTCCGCTACCCTTGAGCAAATCAAGCCTTCGCCTAATCCCTTATGGGAGGTTACAGTTACAGGAGAACCGCCCCACGATCACCGCCGCATATATACACTTGGCGGAAAATCGGATAATGAGGCTGCTATGGAGGGCATCCGCCAGTTTGTCGCGGAAATGGAATGCCTGTCCGTTGGGGATTGATTGATGTCGCAACCGGGCGGCTTAGCGCCAATGAATATCCGCCAGCCCGGACCCGTGGCTAACGATGCAGATGGCGATGACGCGGATGTCATTGTCGAAATGGCTGACGAGAATGTTGACCAGCCTGACTTCGACGTAGACGGCAATATCCTCAAGATCGAACACGGCGACGGATCGGTAACGGTATCTCTGAATGGCAAGCCGCTTGAGGAAGCTAATAAGGCTTCGTCTAAGGGCTGGTTCGACAATTTGGTTGAGGAAATCGACCAGAACGAACTCAGCCGCATATCCGATGAACTTCTGCGCGGTATCCGTGATGACCTCACAAGCCGTCAGGAATGGATTGAAGATCGCGCGCTCGGTCTAAAGCTGCTCGGTCTAAAGATTGAGATTCCGGGACTTCAGGGCGCTAGCGATGGCGCTCCCGTTGAGGGAATGAGCAAGGTCCGCCATCCGCTTTTGCTGGAAGCTGTGTTGCGCTTCCAAGCCAATGCCCGTAGCGAAATGCTGCCGACTGATGGCCCAGTTAAAATCCGCAACGATGATACCAAAGCGGAACTGAAGGAAGACCAGCAAGCCAACGCGCTTGAGATGGACCTAAACCATTATCTCACGGCGGTTGCGAAGGAATACTATCCCGATACTGACCGCATGTTGCTGATGCTGGGCTTTGGCGGGACTTGCTTCAAGAAGGTCTATAACTGCCCGCTGCGCAACCGTCCCGTTAGCGAAAGCGTTGATGCCGATGATCTGATTGTGAATAACGACGCCACGGATTTGATGAACGCCAAGCGCGTCACGCACAAATCCATGATGCGCCCTTCAATTGTGAAGCGGCTACAGATTCTCGGCGTGTACCGTGATGTAAGTCTAAGCACTCCAAACCAAGCAAAGCTTGATAGCGTCCAGCTAGAGAAGAAGTCACAGCAGGGCACACAGCAAAGCACGGCCAACCCGGAAGACCGCGACCGGGAGATTTACGAGTGCTATTGCGAACTGGACATCAAGGGCTTTGAGCATAAGCACAAGGGCAAGGAAAGCGGGCTGGAAATCCCGTATCGCGTCACAATCGACGTGTCTTCGACAGAGATTCTGTCCATCGTCCGCAATTACGACGAAGACGACAAGGAATTGCCAAATCCCCGGCAAGTATTCGTCAAGTATACATTTGTCCCCGGTCTTGGCTTCTACGACATTGGCCTGCTTCACATCTTGGGGAATACTACCAATGCTATCACAGCCGCATGGCGTGAATTGTTGGATGCTGGCATGTATTCCAACTTCCCGGGCTTTCTTATGGCTGACACGGGGGCGAGACAGAACACGAACATCTTCCGTGTACCGCCGGGAGGGGGCGCGCTCGTCAAGACTGGTGGCGTTCCGATAAGCGATGCCGTTATGCCGCTGCCCTACAAGGAGCCTTCCACGGCCCTTATGGCGCTCGTTACCGACATGGCCACGACTGGTATGCGGATTGGCGGCACAAGTGAACAGCAGGTTGGTGAGGGCCGGGCCGATGCCCCTGTAGGGACGACGCTGGCGATGATCGAGCAGGCCACCAAGGTCATGAACTCGGTTCATAAACGTATGCACGCCGCTCAGGCCGAAGAATTTCAATTGCTTGTCAGGTGCTTCAAGGAAAACCCGGAGGGCTTCCTACAGCGCAAATGTAAGTCTAATACGAAATGGACTGAGGAATCCTTCCTTCAGGCCATCACCAATTGCGATTTGGTCCCGCAGGCTGACCCGAACACAGCCAGCCATGGCCAGCGCGTCATGAAGATCATGGCGCTGAAACAGCTTCAGGCCGCTAGTCCGCAAATGTACGACCCCATCGCCATTGATATTGCGGCGCTCCAAGCTATTGGCTGGAATAATCCCGAGCAATTCTTTGCGCCGAAGTCTGCCCAGGCTGCACCGCCTCCGCAGCTACAGCAGATGCAGGCCAAGATGGCGACGGAGAAGCAGGATGCAGATACGCGAACTGCGCTGGCCAATGCCAAGGTTGCCGAGGTTAAGGCTAAGTCTGCGGTTGAAGCAGCCAAGATTCAGGGCGGTCTCTATACCAAGGACAAGGACGAACCGGAGCCCCAGCAGGTTGATACGCCAGTCGATATGATGACGGCCAAAGCCAAACTTATGGATGCTGAGACTAAGCGCCATCAGGTTGGTGTGAACTTGCATGAAAATATGATCGAGGATCAGAACCGCGACCAAGACCGCAAGAGCCGCGAGAAAATTGAGGTTTTGCAGATCGCCAAGGAAATTTTGGCTGAGACACATAAGCCGGAAGCGGCTGAGAAGGAAGCGAACAAAATTGATAAGGGCGTGAAGACGTGATTCCACCCGATCCCAAGGCCCCTAAGAAGGCCATGATGGTGGCAAATGCCCCAACGTCGCCTTTTCCAACGCTACCACGGCGATTCGCATCTGGCGGTGAGGTGACGCCTCAACCGAACACCATGGGACTGTACAGCCAAGGCGCTGTGGCTGCTAAGGCACTTCCACAGTTCAAGGGGACGCCGCAGCAAATGGTAGCCTCACTGAAGGCAGTTAAGCCGGAAGAAGTCAGATGGAGTGGCGCGGATAAGGCATTTGCTGGCAAGCCGATAGTGGATAAGCACGAATTGGCCGAACACTTTCAAAAAAATATGCCGCCTTTGCAGGACAGAGCCTTGCAGCGGCCCAGACTTTCAGTGGTTCCGAACCACGAAGAAACTGAACATGCTGGGTCGCCAATGGTTGATGTTGTAAATCAACATGGGCGGACGCATTTTACTGGCGCGCCGGAAGATGCCGAACAGTATATGCAAGAAGGTGTTGGTGGAGATAATCAGCCAAAATTCGAGAAATACACATTACCCAGCGGAGAAAATTACCGTGAGGTTCTGACCAAATTACCGCCTGAAAAGAAAGTTATGGCGGAATATAAGGTTATGCGGCCTGACGGCCATGTGTACGGAACATATGATACAGCCGACAACGCAGCGAGTGTGCGTGCCGCTATCAACGGCACCGTTGCGCCGCCGACATCTACTAATATCGAAACCGGATTTAAGTCACAGCATTGGCCTGATTTAAATGTAGTGCTGCATCGCCGTTTGGCAGATCGTAATGGAACTGACGGCAGCAAGATTCTCCATTTGGAGGAACTCCAGAGCGATTGGGGACAGAAAGGGCGCAGTGAGGGCTTTAAACATTCTGAAGAAGAGCGCGAGGCCGCAAAACAAAACATGATCGCCAAGCACGGCGAATACATGCTGGCTCATAGCCGCGCCTTAAAAAGGCGAGATGAAACCGGAAGCGACCCTAAAAATGATTCAGATTTGTTAAAGGCGAGCGCAGACTTTGATGCCTCGAAAGAGGCGCTAAGAAAGATTGCTGGTGGTAAAGTTCCGCAAGGGCCGTATGTCGGAAACACACAATCATGGACAGATCTTGGTCTAAAGAAAACCCTGCACGATGCGGCTAAAGGCGGGTACGACAAACTGGCTTGGACGCCAGGACAAATGCAGGCTGACCGCTACGACTTAAGCAAGCAGATTAGTAAAATTGAATATGAGCCGGATGAAAATGGCACATATGAAGTTATTGCTCATGACCACAATGGCCGCAAAGTTCTAGAAGAATCGGACATTCCAAAAGACAAGCTGCATACCTATGTTGGCAAAGAGTTGGCTGACAAGATTGATAAGGGTCACGGGGAGCATACTGGAGGCGCTTATCGCGGGTGGAAAACGCTTTCAGGATTAGATTTGAAAGTTGGCGGCGAAGGCATGAAGGGATATTACGATAATATCCTGCCAAAGCGCCTTATGGCATTGGCCAAAGAGCATGACCCAGAAGCATCGTTAGGCCATGTTGAAACGGTAGCCGACAAAGACGGTTGGCATATCACTCCGCCATCGGCCACCGTTAAGGGCAAGTGGATGGTGAAAAGCAGCGATTACAATTCCAAGGGGCTGCACTTTGATACCGAAGAGGAGGCCAAGAAGGCGCTCACGGATAAACAGGCTAAGGCGATTTTGCCTGCACTTACAATTACGCCAAAGATGCGAGAAAGCATTCTAAGACGTGGTTTCAAAGCCTATGCGCGTGGCGGTTCAATCGCTAAGACTAAATCGCAGTCATCCATCGTAGAACATGCATTGCAATTGACTAATCCTGTATTGCGGCACAATGCTGCGGTATAACCTTATTTGCGGGAAGCCGCGCCGAAGGAGAATTTAGAATGTCAGAAGCTTCGATTGCCGCCCGCAAGGCGATGCACGAAAAGATCAAGCGCATTACCAAGGCGGAGACCGGCAAGGTTGACGGGTCGGATTTTACCCCCGCCGAACCGCTGCTTACTGAGTCTAAGACCGGCGCACGGCCTATTTCCCCACGCCAGTACAAGCGCGGCGGTAAGGTCGAAGGTATTCATGCCAAGGTTCGCGCTGACCGCAAGGCTCGTAAAGATGGCGGGCGCGCGAAGCTGACCCCCGACAACTTCCTGAACCGCGACGTGAAGGAGGCCAATGAGGAACGTGGCGGCTCAAAGCATGTTGGCGGTTGGAAGAAGGGTGGCCGTATCGGCAAGATGGATGGCGGCTCTTTTGTCCCCACCAATCGCCTGCCATCCGTTGGTGTCAATTCCCGCATGGATCAGGCCGCTGGCCTGAAGCGCGGCGGGAAAGCTCACAAGGCGTCTGGTGGCGCGCTGGGCAAAGATGAGATGGAGGCGGTGTCCAAAGTTATGGGCAACCGCAATCCTAAGACTGGCCTGCGCCCCCGCACTGATAAGGCGGATGAGGAAATCTTTGACAAAGCCCGTCCCAAGCTAATGGCCGACAAATACGCCAAGTATCAGGCTGGTAAGAATGCCTTGGAACTGACCCCGGACATGGAAGTCCGCAAGAACGGTGGCAAGGTCAAGCATAAGGACGAAGCCGAAGACAAGAAGCTCATCAAAGCTGAAGTTAAGCCGTCCGCTTTGAAGGGTCATGGCGAACACTGCAAATGCGCCAAGTGCATGGGTGGTAAGGTTGCGAAGTGCGGTGGTGGTTCTGCCATGAAAAAGGGCGGCAAAGCCGAGAGCGTTTCGGACGGTGAACTTGAGGGTACGCGCCCGACTGGTGGCCGGATGGCCCGCAAGCATGGCGGTAAAACCGGCAAGGATAAGATGAACGTCAACATCATCATTGCCACTGGCAAGGGTGGCGCTGGTCAGCCTGGAATGCCTATGCCTCCCGGTGGCCCGATGCCGCATCCTGTCATGGCACCGCCCGTAGCCCCGCCGCAGGGTGCATCTATCGGCGCTGCGCCTCCGATGGGCGGTATGCCTCCGGGTGGAGTTCCTCCCGCCATGATGGGCCGCAAGTCTGGTGGCCGCATTCCTCATATGGAGGCTGGTGCTGGTAGCGGTCTTGGCCGTCTTGAAAAGATCAAGGAATACGGAAAGAACGCCTAAGTGCAGACTGCATTCGAGGCCGATCTGCGTAAGTTGATTGATGGCGCAATTGAGCAGCACAAGGAAAACCTTGGGCTTGGTCATGCCCCAAAGGATTTTGCGGGCTACAAAGAGATTGTAGGTAAGATTCAGGGCCTAAAGGACGCCCTTGCGCTGTGCGATGAAGTCAACGCTAAACAGTCCGAACAATAAAACGGAGAAGTCATCATATGCCTGCCATGCAGATGGTTCATGAAGCAGACCCTAAAGACGTAAAGCTTAAAGAACTCGGAAGCATCAAAGACATCGAGATTTTCAACAACCAGGTTCTTGTTGCCGTCTACCTTCGCCCCGAAAAGACCAAGGGCGGCATTTTGCTCCCCGATCAAAACCGCGCTGAAGACCAGTATCAGTCGAAAATTGGCCTTGTCGTTAAGCTGGGGCCTGACGCATTTGTGGATTCCAGTGGCGCTTGGTTCAAGGATATGGACATTGCGCTGCATGATTGGGTCATTTTCCGGCCATCCGATGGCTGGAGCATCACAGTGAATGGCGTTTTGTGCCGTATCCTGGAAGACACTGCTGTTCGCGGTCGCGTTCAGAGCGTTGACTCAATTTGGTGACAAAGTGTTTAGAATTTGTAAATCTTGTTCAATAGAGCAGCCAATAACCAGTTTCGGAAAATCCAAAACTGGCAAGTATGGTGTTAGGGCTGTATGCAAAGGTTGTGTTTGCGCGGCTGCGCGAGAAAAGTACCGTAAAGACCCATTGAAGACCAATGAGAGGGTGCGAACCTTTTTAAGGAAAGACAGGGCCGCCAACCCCAAAAGGTACAAGGAATATTTCTTGAAAAGAAACATTCCAAATACTTTGAAAGCAAACAGAGAGTGGTACGCGCGAAATGTTGATGAACAGCGCATCAGAGCATCGAAATGGTATAAAAATAATACCGCTCGTTCGTTAGCTTTATCCGCAAGGCGGCGCGCGGCAGAAATAAATGCTACCCCGTCTTGGTTAAACCAAATACAGTTAAACCAGATTGAGGAAATGTATGACGTTGCCGCCGCTTGTGATACGCAGATAGGCGTAAAGCACCATGTTGATCATATTTTCCCACTACAAGGGAAAAACTTTTGTGGTCTTCATGTGCCGTGGAATCTGCAAGTTATTCCAGCCACTGAAAACATAGCAAAGCATAACAAACCACCGCAAGAATACGCGCATCTCTTTTAGGAGAATTAGATTTTATGGCCGATCCAGCAGAACAGATTGAAATTGAACTAGAAGATGCTCCCGACAAGGCAAAAGACGGCGATATTGAGGTTTTAAAGGCGGAAGACGCACCCGCTAAACCTGCCGCTAAAGTCATGGAGCCGGAAGAGGGTCTTGAAACCCTTAAGGCGCAGCTTGAACAGGAAAAAGCAGAGCGCATCGCTCAGACCAACCGCGCAAATAAGGCTGAAGAAACCGCTCATAAGGCGAAAAACGAGGTTCAGGACAGCAATCTTACGCTTGTAACGAATGCCATTGAGACGGTTAAGCAGTCTAATGAGGTTCTGAAGGCTAATTACTCCGCAGCCATGTCCGCTGGTGACTATGATCGGGCAAGCGAAGTACAGTTGGCCATGTCTACCAACGCTGCGAAGCTTTTGCAGCTTGAACAGGGCAAGCAGGCGCTGGAAAACGCACCAAAAGCTGAAAAGCCGCGTCAGATTGCTGCCGATCCCGTCGAGGCCCTTGCATCTCAGCTTACCCCACGGTCTGCCGCATGGGTTAGGGCGCATCCTCAGTGCGCTACGAACAATCGCCTGTATTCAAAGATGCTGGCGGCGCACAATCTGGCGATTTCCGATGATATTGCGCCCGATACCGATGCCTATTTCGAGAAAATCGAAAATATCATGGGCTTCAATAAGCGAGAGGAAATCCAAAATGATGATCCTATGGCCGGGGCAGCGGTTGTGACCCAGCGTCGATCCGCACCGCCCGCAGCGCCAGTATCCCGCAGTGGTAACGGTACTGGAAGCAAGCCTAATGTTGTTCGTCTGACTTCCGCAGAGCGTGAAATCGCACAAATGAACGGAATGTCCGATGTTGAATACGCTAAGGCAAAGCTCGCCCTTCAAAGAGAAGGTAAATTGAACTGATGGAGACGAACATGAATAATACTGCCCAGACCGCGCCGCGCCGTCCACGTGGTCGCCCGCCCGGTATCAAGCGCGCCGAAACGTCCGCTTCGCCTTCAGCACCGGAACCGGAAATGACCTTTTCCGCTCCTGAAAAGCCTATTGAAATGATTTCCGTCTCTCGGGAATCTGCCAATGAACCTCCCCGTCATGAAATGAGGGCTCCCATGCGTGAAGAAGACCCGCGCACCCGCGCTGCCAAGCGCGCTGCTGAACTCCGTGGACACCTTGGCGACATGGATGAAGGCCCTGACGATTTCTACATCGACAAGGATGCAATTCCGCAGGGATGGGATTACGAATGGAAAACCCGTACCGTTCTAGGTGCTGAAGACCCGGCCTATCAGGTTCAATTGGCGCGCAAGGGTTGGGAGCCGGTTCCAGCTAGTCGGCACCCGTCTTACATGCCGCAGGGTAGCAAGAGCGCCACGATTGAACGCAAGGGCATGGTTCTCATGGAGCGTCCACTGGAAATCACGGAAGAAGCGCGCGACATTGAATTGAAAAAGGCCCGCAATCAGGTTCGCCAAAAGGAAGCGCAGCTTAACTCCGCACCCGAAGGCCAATTTGAGCGCAATCACCCTTCCGTAAAAGCCAAGATCACGAAAACAATTGAAGCGATGCCGATTCCGAAGGATTAAGGCGCGTCTTTAATAAGACTAAGAGATAAATCAGGGCGGCCTTTGTGCCGCCCTTTTATTTTATTCTGTTGACACGGAACGGAATTGCAGGATAGCTAATGGAAAGTGACGTTCCTCGGGGGGCGTTTTATTTAAATCCAAAGTCTAAGCTGGCCCGGCGCTGTGCGATGACTCCGTAAAAGGAGAAACCGTCTGTGGCCAATAATTTCGCGCCCTTCGGATTTAGTCAGCACAACGGCACCGGCTCTGCGCCGACCTATGAGCAGGTCACGGGTAATATCAAGTACAACACCGCCAATATCTTTTATGGCGATCCGATTTTCCGTCTTTCGGATTCGACCCTCGCGGGCGTGACAACTGGCCCCGGTCCCGGCACTGGCATTCTTGCCGGTGTGTTTGTCGGCTGCAAATATCTTTCTACCGCGATGAAGCGCACCGTCTGGTCTAATTGGTGGCCCGGCAGCGATGTTTCGAGCGCAAACTCCGCTTCGACCGAAGCCTATTACATCAACGATCCGAACGCACAGTTTTTGGCGCAGGTTGCCAACTCTGCGACCACGGATACCACGGGCGTTGTGCAGACCAATATCGGTCTAAACGTGCAGTTTGCTTATGGCACGGGCAATACCTCTACCGGCATTTCCGGCGCGTATGTGGACATCAACACCACACCCGCCACGACCAATACCTTGCCCTTCCGCTTGGTAAGCCTTGTATCAAGCCCGCCCGGCGCAAACGGGACCACTGTTGGAGCCTTCGATTATGTGATCGTGGCGTTCAACAACGTTGAAACCAAGTCGCTGACCGCGCAGAACTAAGGAACAGGACCAATGGCTGTTAATCTTTCTGCGATTAAAGACCTTCTGCTCCCCGGCCTTCGCGGGGTAGAAGGCAAGTACGAGATGATCCCGTCTCAGTACGACAAGATTTTTACCAAGCATAATTCCAAGTTGGCTTTGGAACGTACCGCTGAAATGCGGTATCTGGGCCTTGCCCAGCTTAAGACGGAAGGTGGCCAGACCTCCTTCGATAACAACGCTGGCGAGCGCTATATCTACAACCAGGAACACAACGAAATTGCTCTTGGTTACGCGATTACTCGCAAAGCGATTGACGATAACCTGTACAAGACCCAGTTTCACCCCTCCAATCTGGGCCTCATTGAGTCGTTCCAGCAGACCAAAGAAATCTACGGCTCGAACATTCTCAATACCGCGACGACCTATAATGCCGCGATTGGCGCTGATGGTGTTGCTCTTTGTTCCACCGCACATCCGATTGACGGCGGAACGGTTGCCAACACGCCGACCGTGCAGGCTGATCTGAACGAAGCCACGCTGTTGAACGGTATGATTTCTATCCGTACCAACTTCAAGGATCAGGCTGGCCTGAAGGTTTTCGCCCGTGGCCGGAAACTGATTGTTCCTCCGCAGCTTGAGCCTATTGCGATCCGTCTGACCAAGACGGAATTGCGCCCTGGCACTGCGGACAATGATGTGAATGCGATCATCTCGACCGCTGGTGGTCTGCCGGAAGGCTATATGGTCAACGATTTCTTGACCTCTGCCTACGCGTGGTTCCTGCTAACCAATATCGACGGCCTGTCGTATATGGAACGTATCGCTTTCGAAACTGACATGCAGGTGGACTTCGTTACCGACAACCTGCTGGTGAAAGGATATGAGCGCTACAGTTTCTCGTACTACAACTGGCGCGCCCTTTATGGAAGCTTCCCTACTTCATGATTGATAAGGCCAAAGCCGCTGCTAGAGCCGCTCGTTGGCGCGCTAAGAATCCTGATAAAGTCAGGATTATTCAGCGTCGAGCCAGGGAGAAAGCATTGCTCAATCCGGATAAGGCTGCGAAAATTCGTGAGTTCCAGAGTGGCTATCGTGAAAAGAACCGCGAATATCTTTCTGGCAAGGAACGTGAGCGTCGCTTTGGGATAAGCCTTGCTGATTATTCCGTGTTGGTTGCTGCACAGGACAACAAGTGCGCCATCTGTTTTCAGCCTGAAACTGAAATGCGTAATGGTAAGGTCAAGGCTCTTGCGGTCGATCACGACCATGAAACTGGCGAAAATCGTGGCCTGCTCTGCGTTGCCTGCAATACGGGAATTGGTAAGCTGAAAGAGGATCGTAATATTATGATTTCAGCCATCAAATACCTTGATAAATACTCCGAAGCTCGCCCCAATGTGGTGCCTTTGGTCAGCAAGGGGAATAAATAGATGAGCGTTAGTGCATTTACCGGCCCTCTGATTAGCTTCGGGCAGGCCCAGTTTGATGATAATAATTCTGTCGCCGGTCCTTCGCTGTTTTATAACGGCAGCGGCATTCTGGACCCGCGCCAGACATTTACTTATCAGCCCGGTCAGCGGAATGGTCAGCCGACTTATGGTTTTTTGGGCACCAACCGCATCCAGACTCTGAACGTCATCCCCTATACCCTGACGGCTGGCTTGCTTGCGGCGGCGCAGCATACCACGAACGGTACTGCCATGACGCTGGCGTCTGCCACGGCCACCGGTCTGGCAGTTGGTGTTTCGATTACCCGTCAGGATACCGGCGTTGTTGTTACTGGCCTGCTGGAAATTGATCCGTGCGTTGCAGTTGCCACGGCCACCATTCCTGCTGGATCGACTGTGATGAATGTCACGGCGCTTACTGCTCCTAGCGGCACTAGCTACAATACCTTTTATCCCGGCATGGTGCTGACTGGCACTTCGGTTGTGGCTGGCACGACCATTACTAGCTTCGGCACGGGTAATGGCGGTATCGGCACCTATAACATCAGCGTTCCGCCGTCTGCTGCCATTACTGGCGGCACGATTACCGGCACTGGAACTGGCCTTGTTAGTTCGGTTGCCTATGGCCTGGATAATTGCATCAATCTGTGGAACCCCGTTGCACTTCTGGGTCGCGCGGTCAGCATTACGTCCACGACCAGCCAGATTTCTGCCGCTACCTTCACCGTTCGCGGCTTTGACGTATATGGCTTCCCAGTTACCGAGGTTATTACGACTTCCGGCACATCTGCCACGACCACAAACGGCAAAAAGGCGTTCCGCTATATCCTGTCTGTCACGCCGAATACGACTGATGGCACCGGAAGCTATTCGGTGGATACGACCGACATTATTGGCTTCCCGCTTCGCTCCGATACTTTCCAGATCGGCACCGAGTATGACATTGCCATTGCTTCTAACAATGCTACCGTTGCGGCCACGACCGGCTACACCGCTGCCGTAAAGACCGTGGCTACTGCAACTACGGGCGACGTGCGCGGCACTTTTGCGCTTCAGACGCCTTCTAATGGCACACTTCGCTTCCTGACGACGCAGAGCCCGCCGCTCCCTGCGCTTGGCAGTATCGCTGGTCTATTCGGCGTCACCCAGTACGCAGATTTTTAAGGAGACATGATATGAAGGGCCACAAGAGTAATCATCATCGCAAGCACCGCGAAACTGGCGGTGTCAACGAGGCGGAAGAAGACCTGAAGACGAAGCCGGAAGCTTACACTGACGCCAAGAAGATTGATTCTGAGGCGGAGGAAATGGAAGAGCGCAAGTCTGGTGGCCGCGCCAAGCGGAAGCATGGCGGCAAGATGGTCGGCATGGTAGAAGGCAAGCACGCCAAGCATCACGCTGGTCACAAGCCCCGCAAGGCTGGTGGCCGCGCGACTTCCGATATGAACCCGTTTACTTCGGCCCGCAAGGGTACTCCTGCCAAGGGTCGCAAGCTTGAAATGGAAATGGATTAATTGGGGGCCGTGCATTGACTGCATGAGCGGGGGCCTTGTGCCCCCGTTTTGCCTTGAGGGAACAGAGTAAATGCAGAATATTGTTCTGACGCAGACCGGAACTGGCAGTTCGCGCGTTGCGATCCCTGATTTTTTCAAGGACACGTTCAATATCGGCTTGCAGGCTATCGTAACCGGTACTGTGACTTACACGGTTTGGTATACTCTGGATGATACCCAGGCTGATGGCTATGTTCCTTCGACTGGAAATTGGTTTCCTGTTGCATCGCAGATGCTTGCAGCCACAGCAACAAATGCGGCGCAGTTGGTGACGCCATGCAAGGGTATATATTTGCAGGTTACGGCTGGGACTGGAACAGTTGCCCTTACAATTCAGCAGGCTGGTACGAGGTAGTCGCGCCTCACGGAGTGAGAGATGACGACTAGCGGAACATATAACTACAATCCGGGATTGGGAGAGGCGACAATATACGCCTTCAATCTGTGTGGCATCCGTGGCACGGCTATTCTCCAAGAACACATGGAATCGGCCCGCATGGCAGCAAATATGCTGCTGGGTCGCTGGAGTAGCCAGGGGGTAAATCTTTGGGCCGTCGATCTTCAGACAATTAATTTGGTTCAGGGCACTTCAACATATTCTGTCCCAGCTAATACGATTGTGATGCTGGATGCCTATGTTACGACAACAAACGGCGGCGTCCCGATCAATCGACTTATTTTGCCTATCAGCCGCACAGAGTATGCCAGCTACCCAAATCCGCAGCAGCAAGGCTTCCCGACTACCTATTGGATGGATCGCCTTCTAGCGCCTTCTGTGACACTCTGGCCGGTACCTGACGGCAATGAGGTATCATTTAGTTACTACAGAGTCCGGCAGGTACAGGATTCCGCCTTTACGTCCGGTCAACAGGTGGAGATTCCATATTATTTTCTGGAGGCATTCGCGTATGGTCTAGCCCAGCGTTTAGCTATGATCTGGGCGTCGGACAAGGTTGCCATGCTGAAGCCGTTAGCGGATGAGGCATATGCTATTGCGGCGGCTCAGAACATCGAGACCGCCGCAACTTACATTAGCCCCATGATTTCGTCATACTTCCGACCATGAATAGTGAAAACGTTTTCTATATCTACGAACACTGGCGTCCTGATAAGGGCGTTTGTTTCTATGTTGGAAAGGGAAAAGACAAACGCGCTTGGGACATGAAAAACATGCGCAATTGCCATCATAAGGCTGTCGTATCAAAACTTACAGCCATGGGATTTAGTGTAGATGTCCGCATAATCGTATCTGGCCTATCCTCAACGGCGGCACTTGCAGTCGAAATAGATCGCATTGCGACGTACAGCAGGGAAACCCTTACAAATATGACGCGCGGCGGCGATGGGCTAGTCGATCCAAGCCCTGCCGTTAGAAAGCGCATGTCTGAATCTCAGAAGACAAGATTTGCACGGCCTGAAGAAAGAGAGAAAATGAGCGCCAGGGTTACGGGACGAGTAACATCTGATGAGACTAAAAAGAAACTATCAATAACCAGCAGCGGTCGTAAGTATTCCAAAGAAACTATCAAAAAGATGAAGGTGGCCGCAAAAATACGTGGTATTTCGGCAGCGACTAGAGAAGCGCAGGTTAAGGCAATTACAGGTAAAAAGCGCGCGCCGTTCAAGGAATCTACCATTATAAAAATGCGCGCCGCTGCTAAAGTCAGAGAAGAAAAAAAGCGCCTAGCTCGCGAGGTCTCCTGATATGGCCTACGCGTCACAAACTGGAAGAGCTAGAACAAATCCCAGTGACCCAAATGCCCACGCTATCTGTGACCGCTGTGGATTTCGGTACAATTGGATTGATTTAAATTGGCAGAATGAGTGGCGCGGTGCGTCTCTCATGAACATCCGCATTTTGGTTTGTCGTCGGTGTTTAGACACGCCTCAAGAACAATTACGCGCCATTGTTGTACCTGCTGACCCGCTGCCTATCATCAATGCGCGAGTTCAAGACTTTGCAATAGCTGAGACTAATTACCAGACCATCACTCAGCTACCTGTTTACGATCCGACAACCGGCATTCCAATTCCGGGAACGACCACGCTTGTCACCCAAGACGGGCGCAATCTCGCCACACAGGAAACGGGACCGCCCACTGGGCTAACGCAGTCTGCTATTATGCCGTTGCAAGGCAACGTTCATTATGGCGTTTGTCTAAATCTGCTTTCGGTTACTGCGAACGGCACGACAATCATCACCGTGACTTGTTCGTCGCCGCACGGACTTTCTACGAACGGACAGATTGCAGCGGAGGGCCTGTCTAACAACAAAGCGGATGGCTTCTATAGTGTGACGGTGCTTGGGGCCATGTCGTTTACCTACATGACAAATACCGTTATACCGAGTGGATCACTTTTGACAGCTACCGCATTGATTACAACTGCTTCTGTCGGGTTGCCGTTGCAATTCGATCAGATACCGCAGACGGGGATTTAGACTTAGATGCAAGCATGTTCTAAATGCCATGTTGAAAAGCCGCTGGAGGATTTTTACCAGCGTAAAAATGGTGCGTACAGAAAGGATTGCAAATCCTGCTTTACTCAAAAGACTAAAGAGTGGAAAGAAAAAAACGCGGACAAAATGCGTGAATACTGGCGTCTTTATTGCTTAGAGGCATACCGTAAGAATCCTGAAAAGGGCAAAGAAAAGGCTCGTCGTTATCGCGCGGCAAACCCAGATCGAGTTAAAATTACGTGGGCTGACAACAATAAAAAAAGATGGGCAAACATTACGCCGGAAAAAAAAGAACAAGAAAAGAAAAGGCTACGTATATTTTACGAGAAAAATAGAGAGAAACAGTTAGCCAGAACTAGCGCAGCAAAAAAGCGCAATAGGGGTCATTATACTGCTTACCAAAACGCCAGACGGGCACTCCAATTGTCTGCTTCTCCGCCATGGCTTTCTGCAATTCAGCTAAACCAAATCGCTGAAATGTATGATGTTGCCGTAGCGTGCAACATGCAGACTGGAATTAAACATCACGTAGATCACATTGTTCCTTTGCGCGGAAAGGCAGTGCGTGGACTTCATGTTCCATGGAATTTACAAGTAATTCCTGCGATTCAAAATCACCGAAAACACAATAAGCTTGTCGAAGAGTATTTACGTTGAGCACAGTAACCATTCCCCAGCTTCCCATGGCAATCTCCTTGGCTGGAGCCGAGCAGATGGAAGCTGTTCAGGCTGGCGTTTCGGTTCGCTTCACCACGGCGCTTTTGGCACAGTACGTCGCTACCTTTGTCATTGTCCCGGCCATAACGACCTTCCCGCAAGTCACCAAGACGGCAAACTACGCATTAAATCCGCTCACTGACTATTATGTTCTATGCACCACAAATGCGTTCACCCTAACGCTTCCGTCTGCCATTGGTCTTGGTGGAAAGACGTTTGTGTTACTCAACGGAAACACAGGCGCATCTGGACATTACATAAGTCTAGCAACTGTACTTGGACAAACGGTTAGCCTTTTTTCTTCGCCATATCCAATTGCGCCAGGGGCCGTTTCGATCACAGTATGGAGCGATAATGCAAACTGGTGGGTAAGCTAAGTGTCCCAGCCAGTTGCCACCAATCCACTGACCTATAACGGCTTCGTTACACAGCTTGGCGTGATGACCGTTGAAAATACTACGACTGTCAGCGGTGTCGTGCAGGGTGTCGATGCACCTTTTAACGCACTAATTCCACAGGCATTGAATTACGCAGAGCTAAGAATTAGCCGCGATGTGGACTTGCTACCGTCCCTGACAAATAACAATTATTCGCTGGCCGCTGGAAACAACGTCCTACAGATTTCAACCAATGATTTTGTGACGATCCAGACCATTCAGGTTGGAACGGGAAACCCGCCCCTTCTGCCAGTTTCTAAGGAATATTTGCAGACCGTATGGGGTAGCAATGCCGTTATAGGAACGCCAAAAGCGTTCGCCATGATTGGCGGTGATCTAACTACGGCTGGAAATACCTATAATAACATCATGGTTGGACCGTATCCCGACACAACTTATGCTGTGTCTATATATGGCACGATCAGGATGCCGTCCCTGTATCTCAACGCAACGCAGGCGCTTGCAAACACCGCAACAACCTTTATCAGCCAATGGCTTCCCGATCTTCTTATGCAGGCGGCTATGATTTATGTGTCTCAGTTCCAGCGGAATTTCAGCCCCACAAGTAATGATCCGCAGATGCCGGGCTCGTATGAGAGCCAGTATCAAACATTGCTCAAGGGCGCGATTGTTGAAGAGGCCAGGAAACGATTTACGGCATCCGCCTGGTCTTCCATGTCACCAGCTACCGTTGCTACCCCGACGCGAGGTGCTTAAATGCCTCACGCCTCAGTTCGTGTAACGCCGGGAATCAATACTACCGAAACACCTGCTTTGAACGAGGCGGGGATTTCATCGAGCAATCTAATCCGCTTTATGCCTGACACGGTATTGGGCGGGATAACCCAAAAGTTGGGCGGGTGGACAAAATTCTATCCCAACACAATAGCTGCGATTGTACGCGCGCTATGGGCTTTCGAGGACACCAACAGTCAGGCGCACCTTGCACTGGGTACGCAGAATATTGGCAGTTCTGGGCAGGCACAACTTGCCGTCATAACAAACAATAGCTTGTCGGACATCACGCCACGTGACACGGCAGATAATATTGCACTTGCAGTTGCAACTACGTCTGGAAGCGCCAGCGTCGTTATCACAGACACAACCACGGGAAATATCACCAATTACGATAGCGTCTATATCCCGGCGCACATCAGTATTGGCGGTATTGTTCTGTTTGGCCTTTATGCCTGCGACCCTGATGGCTATATCAGTGCAACTAGCTATACCGTGTTTTCACGGGACATTCTGGGAAACTTACTGCCTGCAACATCAAGCTCTTCATCGCCCGTTGTAGCAAAATTTACGACGACAAATACAACGTCCACCGTCTCTGTTCTACTGCCAAATCATGGGTATGTTGTTGGAAGCACGTACCCTGTTTTGATACCGACTACGGTAGGTGGAATTGCATTCTACGGAAATTACATCGTTCAGTCGGTAACTGACGCAAGCAATTTTGTTATTATTGGCACATCGACTGCCACGTCATCCACCACTGGCTATATCAATGGCGGAAATGCGCAGTACATTTACAACTTCGGCGTAGGGGCTATTCCATCAGGTACTGGTTACGGTATCGGCGGATATGGCTCTGGCGGCTATGGCAGTGGCACTGCCATTGTCCCGTCCACAGGAACGCCCATAGGGGCAAACAATTGGACGCTGGATAACTGGGGGCAGGTTCTTATCGCTTGCGCTATAGAGCCCGCAGAAACGCTCTCATCCACGATTGCGCCTTACCAACCGATATACTTTTGGGACTCAACCGCCGGGGCACCGACAGCAGAGGTAATTCCGCAGGCCCCGCCATTCAATGACGGCATATTTATCGCTATGCCGCAGCGTCAGATTGTAGCCTGGGGATCGACATTCACGGGCATCCCCGATCCGCTCTTACTGCGCTGGTGCGACGTAAACAACTACGGGTCATGGATTGCGCTTCCCACAAACCAAGCCGGTTCCTTTCGCCTTCCGAAAGGATCGAAGATCGTTGGGGGTCTTCAGGTTCCGCAACAGGCGCTTATATGGACCGATATTGGCGTGTGGTCGATGCAGTACATCAATCTGCCTCTAGTGTATTCCTTCAATGAAATTGGCTCTGGCTGCGGCCTTATCGCCCGCAAGGCGGCTGCATCCTATGGCGGCATCGTCTATTGGATGGGGCCTTCGCAGTTTTATTCTCTTACCTCAACAGGCGTCACGCCCGTTCAGTGTCCTGTTTGGGATGTAATTTTCCAAAACCTAGACCAAACAAATTTGGATAAAATTAGGGTCGCGGTAAATTCACGGTTTGGGGAGGTCGCATGGTACTATCCAACGATTAGTAGTGGGGGCGAGGTCAACGCCTATGTGAAGTACAATACACTTCTGGGCCAGTGGGACTTCGGCAGCCTTGGGCGTTCAGCATGGGTGGACCAGTCAGTGCTAGGACCGCCGATAGGCGCTGACCCAAGTACGCTATATCTCTATCAGCATGAAACATCGCCAGATGCGGATGGTCAGCCACTTCTAGCCAGCTTTCAAACTGGATATTTCGCCATGGCAGAGGGCGACCTAAAGACGTTTGTGGATCAAGTGTGGCCTGACATGAAATGGGGTTATTACGGTGGTTCGCAGAACGCGACCGTGAACATCACATTCTATGTGGCTGATTATGCGGGACAGACACCAACAGTTTATGGGCCTTATTCCGTAACCCAAAGCAGCACATTCTTTACGCCGCGCTTTCGTGGCCGCCTAGTATCAATTGGAGTGGCGAGTAACGATACTGGCTCATGGTGGCGGCTTGGAAACATTCGCTATCGGTATAGCCCTGACGGGAAATTCTAATGAGCGCATCACTATCAGACATTTTAACAACTGCAAAAAATGTCGTAACGGCGATCAATGGGATGGCGCAGACATACCTTGCTGTTCAGGGCGCGCAGAGTCAGGCTTTAATATCTGTTGCTACACTGGTAAAAAATACCAGCGGCAGGATTTGCACAATCAGCGTTACGACGGCTGGGAGCGCGACCGGGACGATTGTGGATTCCAACAATGCATCAAACACAGCGCGGGTGATTTACGTAATTCCAGAAGCCGTTGGCGAGTATGTCGTGAATCTACCGACTAACTACGGTATTTTGGTTATCCCAGGCACAAGCCAAGTGCTTACAGTGAGCTATTCATGATTACGAAATATCATGTGCCAAAGCCGCACGGAATGAAGAAAATGCATCTTCACGTTGGTCCAATTCATAGCGCAGTAGCGGGGCGAACAGATCACCTTCCGATGCACGTTCCGAGCGGATCGTATGTAATTCCAGCCGATATAATTTCCTCAATGGGAGAGGGGAACACGATAAACGGCTTTAAGCATATGCGAAGAATGTTCGGCGGAAGCCCGTATGGCGGCAGTAGCGGCCCCTACGGACAGGGCGCAGGCCCGTATGGCGAGGCGGTACAGAATGGGAAGGCGGCGGGCGGGGAAGTGTCCTCCGTGCCTATCGTGGCGGCGGGCGGGGAATACGTTTTATCGCCCGAAGAAGTCATGCACGCTGGGGACGGAGACCTTGATATGGGCCATAAAGTCTTAGACGAATTTGTTAAACGGACGCGCGCGCAGGCGATTAAAACGCTGAAGGCGCTACCACCTCCAAAGAGAGACTAAATGAGCGATCAAGAAGACCTAAAAATACGCCTCGCTACCGTTCCTGATTTAGACGAAATCATGAAGCTGGCGATTGCGGCGAGCGGCGAAAATAGCTTTCTCAAAGCATCGCCCGCACGGCTCGCGGCAGAGATTTGGCCAGCCCTGAATTTAGACCATGGTCTTTGCGGAGTAATCGGCAAGGAAAACGGAAGCATAGAAGGCGCGGTTCTTTTGCGAATTGGAACAATGTGGTATTCAGACAGCATAGTTCTTGAGGAGCGGGCCATTTTTATTGATCCAGTACATAGAAGCGCCAAGGGTGGCCGCGCCAGGAAGCTTTGCGAGTTCAGCAAAAAGGTGTCTGACACGCTCGGGATTCCGCTGCTCATAGGGGTACTTTCTAACGCGCGCACGCAGGGAAAGATCAAGATGTACGAACGGCAATTTGGCCCGCAGGCAGGCGCTTTCTTTTTGTACGGAGCCGCCACGGGCACCACACCGCAGACACATTAGGGGTTTGAGTTGAACGATTACCGTTTTTATGTCTACGAGCATTGGCGTCCTGACCGGGACGAGTGCTTTTACGTGGGGAAAGGAAAGGGCGGTAGGGCTCACGATATGCATCGTGGCCGTAATCGGTTTCATAAATTTATTCAGGCAAAGCTATCCCGTATTGGTATGGCAGTAGATGTTCGCCTAATTGCTATGTGCCTAACTGAAAACGATGCCTTTGCCTTGGAGCGTGAGCGTATTTCATTTTGGCGTGCTGATGGCGTTGACTTGGCCAACATTACTGATGGTGGTGACGGCCCAAGCGGAAGAAAGCACACCGAAGAGTGGAAGTTGGCCAATAGCGAGAGAATGAAAGGGCGCAAACCTTCTGCTGAAACACGGGCGAAAATGTCTGCTGCCGCTATTGGAAATACTAAGGGGCTTGGAAAGAAAAGACCGGAAGAAGCATCGCGCATAACTGCTGAAAAAAATCGCGGTAAAAAGCGCAGTGCTGAAGTAAGGCTGCATTTAAGTGAAATAAGAAAAGTAAACCCTACGTTTAAAGGGCGTCATCATACTGCTGAATCAATTGCTAAGATAAAAGCTCCGCAAATTGGTCGGCCAAAGTCAGAAGAGACTAAGGCTAAGATGCGAAAGCCCAAGAGCGAAGAACATAAGCGTAAGATTGCCGCTATTCGCCTTGGAAAGAAACATACTCCGGAAACTCTTGCGAAACTTTCGGACGCGGTAAAACGCGGATGGGAAAATCGCAGGCGCAAAGCCCAGCTAAAAATGATGGATCAATAATATGGGCTCGAAGGGCAGCACTAGCACCCAAAGCGTTTCAATCCCACCTGAAGTGTTGGCAATGTATTCGTCGGTTAACGCCAACGCTCAACAAGTTGCTCAAACACCATTCCAAACCTATAGCGGCGAGTTTGTAGCCCCGGTAAATTCTGAACAACAGTCTGGTATTGCCGCTACCAACACGGCGGCAAATCAGGCGCAACCGTATTATTCTGCCGCCACAGGTGCGCTTGGCAGCGCGGCGCAGGCCGGGACAACCGCAAATCAGCAGGCGTCTAATCTCTATGGTGCTGGCTTGGCCGCAGCAGCCCCCGCTACGATTGCATCTGGCGCGGCAGCAAACCCGACAACCTTAGACCAATCCGCTATCAATCAATATCTGTCGCCTTACCTGAACGATGTAGTTGGCAGCACGGCTTCTTTGCTAAACCAGCAAAATCAGCAGGCCATGTCTGGCCAGACTGGAAATGCTATTAGCCAGGGGGCCTTTGGCGGTGATCGTGCCGGTATTGCGGCTGCTGTGCTTCAGGGGCAGCAAAGTCTAAATGAGGGTAATGTTCTCTCCAACCTGTTGAACACAGGCTATCAGAGCGCCCTTGGAACCGCACAGCAGCAGCAGGGCGTCGATTTGTCAGCCCAGCAGGCCAATCTAGCCCGCGAAGGAAGTGCCGCCCAGCAGCTTTATAACGAAGCTAGTGGCACAGCTTCTGGATTGGCCGGTGTTGGCAATCAGCAGTACACTCAGGGCGCTAATACCGCCAATGAACTTGGTGCCCTTGGCACTGGCGCACAGGCGGCTGGTCTTCAAGGTGCGCAGGCGCAGCTTGCGGCTGGACAGGTCGAACAGCAGACCCAGCAGGCGCAAGATACGGCACAGTACAATCAATTCCTTCAGCAGCAATCGTATCCGTTTCAGACGGCACAATTCCTTGCAAATATCGCGGAAGGCACTGGGTCTCTGTCTGGGTCAACTACAACCACGACACAGCCGGGCGGATTTTTCTCGGATAAGCGCCTGAAGGAAGACATTGAGCCAATTGGCGAGACGTATGACGGCCAGAAGATTTACAAATATCGCTATAAGGACGGCGATAAGCGCAAGCAGATTGGTCTCATGGCGCAGGATGTTGAAAAGAAACACCCTCACGCCGTTGGTTTAGCTGGAGGCTATCGCACCGTCGATTACGACAAGGCTACTGAAGGCGCTGCGGAACGCGGGCACTTCTATAAAGGTGGGCTTGTCCCTGCTAATTCCAATGATGAAGAGCGGCGCGCCTATGCCAACGGCGGATACTCTGCGTTTTCCGGCTTAGGCCCGTCTGGCGTTAGTCCGATTGATATTGCCGCGCTGCTTTCCGCTCAGGAACAGATGTATGCTCCATTCGCACAGGCCGGGCTCTATGGCGGTCAGGCTGGCGGCGCGCCACACGGAGGCTCATCCTATGTTCCAGCCGCAAACCTTCCGGTTTCGCATTTGCAGGTCGCTGGGCCACTTCCTAAGCAAGATAGTGAATTGGAACAGGCCGGACAAATCGCTGGTCTTGCCGTTGATGTTTCTAAGGGTACTGACTGGATAAAGAAACAGTTGGCATCTGACGATTCAGATATTAGTGCCCCAAGTGCTGATATGTCTGGAGTTGCCGCCGCAGATCAGGCGGACACAGATAACTATTGGGATCAGAATCAGAATGCGCCAAATTTAAAGCGCGGCGGCCTAGCCAGAGCTAAGCGCGCTGATGGCGGGGCAAATGATGATTTGCCATATGGGCAACAGGGCGGTCTTAATATTCCCGACGACGATCCGCAGGCCAAGCTGGCGACAGCCTCTGGAAATGTATCAAAGCCACAATCTGGTCTGAGCCAATTGAGCGGACTCGCTGGTACAGTCAGCGGCTTGGCAAGCGCAGGTTCATCCATCATGGATCTTTTGCCCTTACTTGCTCTCAAGCATGGTGGCGTTGCCAGCCGCAAGGGCTATGCTGATGGCTCTAGTGTAGATGATGATGGCAATGGCATCGTCAATATGGACATGGAAGACCCAAATTCTTCTTGGGCACGGTCACTAGGAGACTCCGTTCGTGATGCAGAGGCGCAAAGAGCGCAGGTTCGTAGTGCCATAGGCAATGCCGCTAGCGATTTTTGGTCTGGTCTTACCGGAAAGACCGCTCCAAAGTCCTCTGCTTCACCGACAGTATTGGATGTTCCAGTCAACACTGTAACTCCGACTCCTAGGCCGAATATCCCTATTGCCGCGCGTGGGTTAAGTGCGGCATCTAGACAACCTAATATTACAGCCCCTTCCGCTGATCTTGGCGGCTTGGCTGCTTCAGATAACATCTCTGATTCTGATGCAATCGCTGCACAAATGCCCGGCGTCTATGCAGAAATGAACCAGAACAATCAGCCTGCACCGCAGGCAGGCGGCCTAGCGTCCGTGTCTGTGCCGCCCGCCACTGACACATCTGCCGGTCCTGGCTGGTTCGATAAGGCAACTGCTGATGGCAAAGTTGGCGCTAACGGCAAGGAAATTCCCAATAGTGGCGGATGGCTGAATAACCTGTTGGAAACGCAGAACATTATTCCGCTTCTGGCTGGCATCGGTGCGATGGGTTCTGCAAAGACGGTCCATCCTGGCGTTGCCTTGGCACAAGGGCTTGAAGCTGGGGCGCTGGCATATCCGAAGGTTCAGTCTCAGCAGGCTGAATTGGCCCAAACACAGGCCGCTACAGGTAATATTGGGGCAAATGCGACGAAGCAATTGCAAGCTAACGCAATCACTTTTAGGCGGTTAATGCAGGCAGGTCTCATTAAGAGAGACCCTGCGGGAACAATTGTTGATCCAGAGACTGGGATTCACTACAGCAATACGCAGTCTGGAACTTCAGTTCCTGGCAGCGAATCCAAGTTGCCGTACAAATATCTTGGACCATCGGCGCAGGCTTTATTGCCAAATTCCGCAGAACAATTTTTGAATGACTCTCCCGGCATTGGCATAACTCCGAATGGTGGGAACATTCGGCTATCTAACAAAATTATTGCTGACACCCAGCAAGCGGCTGCGGATGCCCAGACAGCAAAGACAATTCAGAACGAACAAGCTGCTGCGCTTCTGTCGCCGGATCGTAAGGGGATTTTATCGCAAGGCGCTCTCGCACCTGTTTTCCAACCCTATGTGGAGAAGTTCAACTCTTTGGTGACTGACTCTGGCCATCCTGAATGGGCAATCAGCGGCCTTGGTGATGCCCAAATCGCCCACAAGCTACAACTCGGACAAGCTGCCATGCAGTCAACTGGCGCTGGGCAACACGCCTATCAAGCTCTCAGCGACTTTACCCAACTTGCGCCCGGCGGGTCTCTTGATCCCCATGCAGCCGCTACTTTGATGGCGCAAAACGCCGTCGCCGCGACTAAGGCTATAGACCAGCGTAATGCGCTGGATGAAGCCAAGCAGCACGCGCCAAACGGAAATTACGAGGCGCAGGATATTATGACGGCATTTGACCGGGATAATCCGCCTGCGGTCTATAATGCCATGCGTGATGCAGTAACCTCTATTTATCAAAACCCAGCTTACGCCACGATTCACTCCGCACTAGCCAAGCCAGGAACGCCAGAATATCGAAAGACAATTAACACATTGAATGCTTACGGTACCCAGCGCGGAATACCGAATTTTGCCCGCGTGTTTACGGGGGGATAAAATGGCTGAACCGCAAGACGTAGATAACGGGTTGCTCTCGCAATTAAATGGCGCAAGCCAGAGTACGCCGGTCGCGTCGTCCACTGACGATATTGATACCGGACTTCTTCACCAGTTAAATTCACCGACACAAACACCAGATTCTGGCGTTGGGAATGGCGCGAAATCTTCACGCCACAACGCACCGACGCGCTTTCAACAGTCTGTGTCTCCAGCCGATCAAGGTGATCCCGAACTATCTTGGGCCGACACTGGAAAGCAGGCGATTGCTAATTTTCTCCCATCACTAGGCGGCGTCGGAACCTCTATGTTCGATGCTGTACTTCACCCAATTGATACGGCAACAGCGTTGGGCAACCTTGGCAAAGGGGCGTTTTCTCAGGCTGCTGGCGCTATAGGGATACAGCAAGACCCTGTTGAGAAAAAGCAAAATGAAGCTCTGATTTCTGCGCTGGAAGATCACTACAAGACAACATACGGCTCGGTTAAAGGGCTAAAGAAGGCGTTGGCGACCGATCCGGCCAGCGTAATGATGGATGCCGCCTCAATCATTCCTGGATTTGGCGAAGCGGCGGACGCTGCTGGGCTTGTAAAAACAGCAGGCGTTATCAACAAAGTCGGAAGTGCGGTCGATCCTATAGCTAATGCTATGCGCGTAGCAAAACTTCCCATGAAGGTAATCGCGCCTGTTGCGAGACAAGCTAGCAGCATTACTACTGGCCTTCCGGCTTCAGTTTTTAAACTAGCTACCGCAGTAGGGTCACATCCCGATCCAGCCGTTGGCGCGGCTTATGCAAAATTTGTGACCGGCCAAGGAGATGCTACTGAATTTCAGAGGGCGTTGCAGGGTACGATAGGGTCAATCAAGAAAGATGATAGTGACGCCTTCATGGCACAAAAGGGGCCGATGGCGCAGTTACCAGTCAATTTGACAAAAACCAAGCAGGCGTTAGCGGACGCAATCACCAAGGCCAATATGGGGGCTCAGGTCGGTCCGGTTCGCGGTGCAGCCATGAAGGCGATCAATGATGCCTCCGATATGGTCAATAGCGTGTCATCAAATCCCACGCTGGAGAATGTTGATGCTCTTAAGCAGCAACTTTGGCAGCTTAAGAATTTTCACCCGGAGGTTGCTGACAATTATATAAACGGTATCTATCACGGTGCGCGTGATGATCTGGTGGAGGCGGACCCCGCTTATGCTAAACTGATGTCCACATATCAGGATGCCATGCAGAATGCGAACGATCTGACAAAAACCCTTGGTGCGGGAAAAAATACTGCCGCTAGCGCGGCGCTAGTCAAGAACCTTCGTGCGATGAAAACTGGAACGGGCGAAAACTTACTTTCTCAGGTTATGGCAAAAGACCCCACCATTGGCGGAATGTTGGCCGGTCAGGCGTTGCACCCATGGCACGCTGGCGGGCGGTCCATGATCGAGGCCATGCTCGCCGCCCCCGCTGCGGGAGCCGTGTTCAGCCATCCTGGCGTTGCCGCTGCGGCTGTGCCAGCTTCTCTTATTGCGTCCTCGCCACGGATTGCGGGCGCGGTCAATTACGGAGCCGGTGCGCTGGGCAGAAAACTTGAACAGGGCGCACCGCTACCCAAGGCTGCTTACTACGCCGGTCGAGTAGAACAAGAGCAAGACACCCCCCAAGGTGATTCTGTCGCGCCAAGCCCGCTTGCATCCAATGGCAGTCTTCCGCGCAATGTCAGAAACAACAACGCCGGTAACATCATTGATAGTAAATTTGCGCGTAATCAGCCGGGATATGTTGGTTCAGATGGAGAGATGGCACAATTCGATACTCCGGAACACGGGCTTGACGCTACCAAATCTCTCCTAAAAATCTACGCTTCAACGGGGCGAGATACTATCAATAAAATTGTCGATAGCTGGGCACCAGCCAGCGACAAGAGAAATTCGCCGCAAGCGCGAGAGGATTACAAGTCTTATCTATCTAATCGTCTTGGGATTGAGCGCAATCAGCACATAGACACTAGCGATGACGGTTTTCTTACAAAGGCTGCAAAGGCTATGGCTCATTTTGAGGGTGATAGGGCCGCAGCGACGGGTGGCCGTATAATGCGTGCTTCTGGCGGAAAGGTTCGTAAGACACACGAAGAGCTTGTTCAGCGCCTTATGAACATGGCCAAGCAGGCAAAGCGCAAAGAGGATGATGGCACTAAGCCGCTGCTTAATGTTCCTGACAATGCTATTGTCAAAGCATTAGACGTGGCACAGCAGGCAATCTGATGAAGCAATGTACGAAGTGCAAAACTGAAAAGGCGTTAGACGAATTTCCAAAACGGAAATCCGCCGCTGATGGCCGCCGCAATGAATGTTGCGCATGTACTTGGGAAGCAAAACAAGCTTGGAACGAAAACAATAAGTCTAGGATTGCCGCTTACAACAAGGTGTGGGCTGCGAAAGACCCTGAGAAGACCAAGGCATCACAAAGGGCTGCGCGAGAACGGCTTGACCCTGAAAAAGTGAATGCGTGGCATAGACAATGGTATGCAAAAAATAGGGAAAAATGTCTTGCCAGAAACAAAGAGTGGCAAAGCCAAAATACAGCATGGCTAAAAGAATACGTTGCGCGAAATGAAGAAAAGGCAAAGTCGCGTCGGCAAAAATGGGAAGAAAATAATAGAGGCAAGGTTAGAGCAAAAGCTAGAAACTATCAGGCAAAAAAGCGTGGGGCGATGCCTTTGTGGCTAACTGCCATTCAACGCGCTCAAATATTAGAAATGTACGATGTAGCGGTTGCTTGTGGCACTCAGACTGGCGTTGAGCATCACGTCGATCACATCATTCCGCTACAGGGAAAGGCAGTAAACGGATTACACGTTCCCTGGAATCTTCAAGTCATTCCAGCTTTTGACAATCTAAGTAAGAACAACAGAATTGTTGAGGTGCACAATGGTATCTAGCTGGACCACTCAACGGCATATCGAAAAGCCTGCTAATGGCGATGATGTTGGAAATTGGAATGTCCCGGTAAACGCAGACTGGGACATTATTGATGCGTGCCTTGGCGGACTAACGACTTTGAATGCAACAGCTGCGTCTGGCGTTGTTACGTTGACGGTCGCACAGTATAGATCGCCAATCATAGAAATAACTGGCACATTGACAGCAGCCGTAAACTATCAATTGCCATCTGGTATTGGCGGCTTGTGGTCTATATTCAATAATACGACCGGCGCGTTCACAATCACATACTCCAACGCCGCCGCTGGCTCTACTGTCACACTGGCGCAGGGATACAGTAGCATTGTAGTTTCTGACGGGACGAATATCGGATTCGGTAGCACCCTTCCAGTCAGTGCGGCTGGCTCCAATACTCAGATTCAGTACAACAATAGCGGTGTCTTTGCCGGTTCATCAAACCTCACTTGGAACGGATCGATGTTACAGGTAGGCGGTGCATTTAGTGCATCGGGAAATGTCACGGGGGCTGTCGGTACGTTCTCTAGTCTGTCCATTTCCGGCAATATCTCCGGTGCTACCGCTGGTTTTAGCGGCAATGTCACCGTTGGTGGAACGCTTGGTATCACGGGCACTCTGACAGGCGCTCTAGGCGCGTTCAGCAGCCTAACCGTGAGCGGAACCTCGGCTTTCTCTACAAACCCAACCTATGCAAGTCATCCCATGTGTTCGGTAGTTTCCGGTCAGGCTGGCTATGCCGGGGGCATTGGCTATGGATCATCGGCAGTATCTGGAACACTTGCAGTTGGCGAAATTTATTTTCAAACGGTCTAAATGCCCATCTTTGTTGGAACGGGAACAAACAAGCAGATACAAGTCGCTACCATTGGTATTGGTGGCGGCAATAAGACCATTTTGCAGGGAACGATAGGAACGGCATCCGGTAATAAAAATATCTTCTCGTCTTTCACACCGTACACTGACACGTTTACGGGCGGCAGCGGAACGGAATTAGTCCCAACAAATGCTTCTAAAGTTGTCGTAACGGTTGATGGCGGCGGTGGTGGCGCTGGTAAGGGAACCGTCCTTGGCGGCGGTGGTGGCGGTTCTGGGCGCGCAGTAAAAACAATTAGTCTTACGTCATCAGACTGGGGTGCGAGCCTTTCCTATAGTGTTGGCGTTCCTGGCAATGGCAAAACTGGCGCAGCCGGTATAGGCGGCGGTGGTGGCATAAGCACAGTAACTGGCACCTTGACGGCTGGTAGCGTTTCTATGACTGCCAATCCTGGCACTGGTGGTGGCACCACAATGAGTTCTAACGGCTCTGGTGGCTCAGCCACAGGCGGCGACACCAATACATCTGGTAGTAATGGCTCTGCGGGATCGGGTGGTAATGCGGGCTCTGGAGCCCTTGGCGCTGGTCCTGAGAATGGCGCTGGTGCCGCTCCGGGCGCTGGCGGTGGTGGCGGATCAGTAAATGACGCCGCTGACGGCGGCAATGGTGGCAATGGACAGATTTCTTTTGCGTGGAGTTAATATGACTAAATCCATGATTGAAAAACTTTATACCAATGTTTCATTAGTTGGTGACTGTTTACTTTGGAACGGCGGGAAAAATAAAAAGGGGTACGGCGTCGTCTGGGATGAAAACCAAAAGGTTGTTGGCGTTCACCGTGCGGCCTTCAAAGCAATGAATGGAGAAATTCCTGCGGGGGCGTATGTCTGCCATTCCTGTGATAATCCAAGCTGCATAAGACCAGATCACTTATGGCTTGGAACAGCTAAAGAAAATACCTTGGACATGGTTTCCAAAGGCCGTTGGAAAAGTCCGCCACATTATCTTGGTGAGATATCTCCAAGGGCAAAGCTGGCAAATTCTGATGTTATGGAAATTCGCCGATTGCTAAAATCAGGTGTCTTGGACACCGAACTGGCAAGAAAATACACAGTGAGCAAGGCTCAAATATCTAAAATCAAAATGAACAGGGCGTGGCAGTCAGTGTGACATTTTTCAGCATTAGGATATAAGGTTGAAATGCGGTGCGCCGCGAAATGGGGTTTAGACAAATGAAAAACTTTAGACTATTGACTGCTATCGCTATTGCGATTTTGCCGTCCGCCGCATATGCACAGTCCCAGCAGGGCGTAATTCCTGGATTTATAGCTCCAGCCGGAATAGATGGATGTCCATCTAGTAGTCCGTGCTTCGTCCCGTATTCCGCCACATATCCGCTACCAACTACTCCGTCTGGCTCCGGAACTGGAAACGTCAACATCACCCAAGTTGGCGGCAATGCTGTTCTAACTGGTGCGGGAGCAACTGGAACTGGATCGCAGCGTACAACTGTAGCACAGGATGCAACTACGGTGGCGGGTTCGGCTCCGGGCACAGCGGGAACGCCTAGCACTAATGTTGTTAGCGTGCAGGGTGTTTCTGGCGGGACGCCGCAGCCGGTTACGTCAAGCCCCGGATCGCGCACCATCGTCCCGCTAGATGTTTCCACTGTGACGACGGGCGGTACCGCTGTTACGGCGCTGACGGCTGGCCACAGAACGGCTGGCGGCTTCCTGCTCAATCCAATTGGCGCGACTATCAATCTCTGCATCAATGAGCAGGGTACAGCATCGGGAACAACTTCATCTGGCGCGCTTACCTGCATTGTTCCGGGCCAGACATATAATCTCACGCCTGCCGCTGGTGCTGTATCGGTAATTACCTCGGATTCGTCGCATCCGTTTTCCGGTCAGGGGCTGAACTAATGAGAAAGATACTGTTCGGAATTGCGGCGTTCTTTGCGCTTTCGATTGCGGCGATTGCGCAACCTTATGGGCCCGGTCCTACTATTCCACCCTGCACAGCGTTCGGGACCACTGCTGGAACATGCATCCAAGGGGCTGGCGCGCTGGGCACTCCGACTTCTGGAAACGGGACTAACATCACAAATGTGAATGCCGCGACGCTTGGCGGCTCCGCTATTGGCACTTCCGGGGCCACGGTCCCGCTGCTCAACGGAGCGAACACTTGGAGTGGAAAAAATACGCTCGGCGGGGTTGCGCTCGATCCTAGCTGCACGACAACTGGGCCTAGCATCTGTGTTAATTCCAATGCAATTGCGCTAGTTGGCGGGACTTCTGGTTTTGTCTTCTATAATCAGGCGTTCAACACAACGGAAATGTCGCTGTCAAATGCGGGCGCGCTGGTAACTGCCGGATCGCTAACGATTGGAACCGTAGCGTCATCTACCGGATTGTTTGTCTGTGAGACAGCAGGTTTGATTTCAAGCGGCATCACAACCTGCGTTGCATCCGACAAACGCGTCAAGAATGATCTAGGCATCGTCACGCCTGAAATGGCTGTTGCCCGCGTGATGGCGCTCCCAGACGAGCATCGGTTCACATACAAACCAGGATATGGACCAAGCGGCGATCACACCGGCTGGTGGGCGCAGGACATTGCAAAGAGTTGGCCTGGGATCGTCTACAGAGGCAAACCAACGAAGCTCACGCCGGACGGCGAGCTTTCGATGGACCGGGCAGAAATTGGACCGGACACAACCACGGCAGTGAAATGGCTCATTTCAGAAGTCAGAAAGCAAAAAGCCGAAATCTCCAGACTAGAGCGCAGGCATTAAATCATGGCATACCAGCCATATTCACTCGTTGTTCCGAACACGGTAACGCCGACACAGCCGTATATTCCTTATAACGAAATCCCCGTGGAGGCGTGGGGAGTTGCCGGCGATGCGCAGCAAATCACGAATGCGTCGATTACTTCGGGCCAAGCTATCGTATCAGGGCACACATTTGTTGCCGCTGATGTTGGCAAGGTTGCCGTCTTTCTGCGAGCTGGAGCCTCTGTCTCCGGTGGTCAGCCGCAGACTATCATCACGACCATAACGGGCCTTTCCGGGTCTAACGCTATCATCGGCGTCAATGCGCAGCAGACGCTTTCTGGCACAGGCATTTTTGTCTGGGGCACCGATGACACCGCCGCGATCAATACCGCGCTTGGCGCGATAGGGCCTAACGGGTGCCTGCTGTTTTCCAAGCCAGGTTATCTCTTGACCAACACGCTTCAGGTCGGCGGTGGTGGTTCAGTCAACAACGCGAACTGGTGCAACAACATCAGGGGCGCGGGGAACCCCCATATCTATTTCGCGATTGCTCCACAAAGTCCTTATACGAATACACCGAACTGCTTTGTCCGCCATGCGTATTTCATCGGGACACAGCCGAATCAATACTATGCGATGAATCTTCTCGGCGGGTTCACGATGGACTTCATGAACACCGGACTGGATGGTGAAGTCGTCAATGGCGGCTATCGCATCTATGAAGAAAATCTCTTTACTGTTCATGCCTATCGGAATGATTGCGCGAAGATTGTTGGAAACTCTGATAACATTCAGCAATTCACTTCGATAAATCGCCATGTGAATGAGGCTGGGCTTCACGCTGAGTTCTATTGGTCAACGTCAAGCGGTGCTGGCTACATAGACGAAATTGCCTATTTCGGTTTCAGCAAGATCGCATGGGGGTTAAACTCCAAGATATTCAGCGCCACGGCTGGCCTATGGGGGTGTGCTAAATACTGCATCAACGCTGGATCAGGCGCTAACAATTTCATGCAGGGCCATACCTACAATGGCGCGCTTGATTGGGCGTCTAATAGGTCTGTAGCTGTTGGCTATGGTTCCGATCAGAACCCGTCTGCCGTTTTGTTTGCTGATGGTACTCAGTCCAATGCGCTTTGGGGTTCAAACGCTGGCGCTATCCTAAACTGTTTCCGTCGCCACATTTACAATAACAATGTGATTGAAGCGGCTTCAACTTCAACTCAAGCGACTGGCGGTATGTTTGCCGCTCAAACAACAAATGTTGTTTTAATAGCAATGCAGTTCAACAATATCGAACTGACTGGAGATTGGGCACAGCAGACGGTGAATATCAATTTCACTCCTGCCGGTGGCCAAGGGAATATCTTCTCCACACCCAATGCTTCTGGCAACGTCCCCCAGACTCTCTATGGAACTAACATCGTCACGGGCCAGGTTCTCGCTCAAACGACTTCTGCCAGTGGCCTAGTGAACTTTGGCGGCAATAATAGCAATGAAGTTATAATTACCGGAACGGCTACGGTCATTGTTAACAGTACGTCTATTGGCGGCCTGTTTATAATAAGAGACTTGACTAATGGTGGCATGTGTTCAGTTTTGTGGGTCCATGATGGCGGAGCGCCGACAGTAAATGCGGGCCAAACTACGGGTTTGACATTCACAGATACGTCTAGCGGACTAAAATGTGCAACGACTGGCTCGCCAACTACTAGAACATTGAGTATAGTTTCAATCGGCCCGAATGTTTAAAGGATTGAGACATGCTCAAGAAAATTATCGCCTATTTCAATCGCATTGCCGCAGCTATTGAGGACGATTGGGCTGATAATCAATGGTGAGGAAAATGGCATATGTCTGATATCTCACCAAAGCCCGTCGAAGGCTCCGTTGCTCCAGTTGAAGTTGTTTCCATCTGGAAACATCCGATGGTGCTCATCACAAGCATCATCGCTGCGCTTCCTCTCATTCTCGCTGCTCTAGTTCAATTGCAGCAGATACCGGGACTTCCGACAAACTGGATGGCTTGGATCGCGTCCGGCATTAGCGCCATCACCGCTCTGATAACGATCCTTCGCGCCCTTGGGCTTCTTGGCAGTCCGGTAATTACACCGACTGCGGCAAGAAAATTGATTCAATCCGACCCTGGCGAAAAGGTCTAGTATGCCATGGTCGGCGCAGATGATGTGGAACGGTTCATTGGTGCAATTACCCCGCCACCGGAAGGGAAAGATTCGCGTACATGGCGCGTTAATATCAGCATTATCGTTGGAGCCTTAGTCGTGGGAAACTGTTTCCATATCGCGTGGGCTTGCGGCTGGCTGACAATGTTCGGCCTGACGGGTTTCGCGCAGGCAAATGACATGAATGACCAGAAACATGCTCTGGCTATATTACAGGCAAACCAGTTGGATTCATCCCTGCTTAATACTCGGCAGCGCCAGTGCGAAACACTAAACCAGAACAATCCTGATGCGCGGCACTTCGCTACGGAGCGGCTTCAATACCTACTGGAACAGTATAGGCATCTGGTAAGTGCCGATTGGCGCATTCCAGAATGCAACGAACTATAGGGGTTTGTCATGTGGGGCGATATTATAGGCGATGTGATCGACTCCGTTGTAAAATATGGTTTCGATTTCTTCTCGAAACAAATGTCTAAGAGGTCACTAGTTAGCCAAGGTCAAGCTACCCAGGCCGCAGCTGAAACAGCTACCAGCCTCAATACCGAGACGAAAATCGCACAGGCGGAAACTGATACAGACCGCTCTGCGGAGGCCATGGAAGTCGCCGCCAAGAATGGGCAGTTCTGATGAGTGTCGTTGTTGGTCTTGATGGCAAACAGGTATTTGACGAATTACCGCGCGAAGACACGCCGGAATTTGTTCTGGAAAAACTTCTAGGTCAAATCAAAGACGGCACGGCACACGTTGACCGCCTTATCGTGATTGTGGAAGGCTCAATTGGAAGCCAGGATAATCACTATTTCACCCGCGCATCTCTAGCAACAAATTCAGAGGCGTTGGCCCTAACGGTTATTGGTCAGCGCATTCTGGTGGATGGCATCTTAGATGTTTAAACAAGTGCCCATTGTAGCCCTCATGGCTCTCTACGGCTGCGCTACGCCACCTCCAATCGACGTTAAGGTTCAGTGCCTACCGATGGTAACTTACACACAAGCGCAAGACACCGAATACGATGCAGAGCTTCGTGCCTTGAAGGCATCTGGGAGATATCCCACGACAATTCAGTATCTTGGCGATTTCTACGCCATGAGGAATGCGGACCGCGCCTGCATGTCTGGAACCAAGACAGGAAACTAGCGTTTCCGTCCTGATATTACCTCGGGGTCCGATATGCTGATTTCCTTACTTGTGGCTGTTTTGGTGATCGGACTCCTTGTCTGGCTTGTCCAGATGCTGCCAATTCCAGAACCATTTCGAACTGTAGCTATCGTGGTTGTCATCATCATAGCGATTATCTGGCTCTTGGAAGGCTTTGGGGGCGGTTTCGGCCTTGGTAGTCATTGCGCTAGGCTTATCGGCTGCTGAGCCTTCCTAGCCCCCTCTAAAGCCCTATATTCCCCGTTGCCAATCCCCTCTCTGTGGCGTAACGTGTGGGGGATGCGGCAGCGTGGAAAGCTTCGCGTGGTCAGGTCCTGTGGCGTCTGAGTAATTAACAGAAACGCGCGGATAATTGAGCCTGAAGGTCGCCGGATTTGCGCCCGGCCCGCATCGTCCATTACCGCCCATTCCGGGCACAAAGGGGTAACGAATGTCAAGTTTCTGGTCCGATGTCGAAGCCGCCATTGCCGCCGAAGCTACCAAGCTGAAGGCCGAAGTCGAAGCCGCCCTACCTTTCATCAAAACCCTTGTTGTCGCTACGGCTCAGGAACTTGGCTCTGCCGCACTTCAGGCCGTTGTCGCTCAGGCTCCGTTGCTTATCAGCGGGCAGGAGAAGCTCTCTGGCGCGATTTCGTCGGTCGGCAAGACCCTGGCTGCGGACGGTAAGGCTGCAGCCTTGACGGATACGCAGATCGCGGTACAGGCGGCTTATAACCAGCTTGGTCTTGGTAAGGCCCCCGCCGTCGCCCCGTAATTCCTTCGCAGGAACCCTCGCGCGTCTCGCTTTGCCTCCCCCAGTTAGAGACAGCGAACAACTTGGCCCGCTAAGGCGTTAAACCGCTTTAGCGGGTCTTTTTCTTGATCTTCGGACGCCACTGTTCCTCGAAGGTATCAAAGCTATCGCCAACCCGCCGCATCTTCCATCCCCAGCGACGGCATGTCTCGCGCATTTCCCTAGTGGGCTCTACGATGACGGGAATGAGTCCAGCAGCAGTGATGCCAGCTATAGTGCGTGTGAGCGCGCCAGTGCCGGGTCTAAGGGCCTGTATGGCGATCAGCCGAACGCGATCACCAGCAATCGAAACCACGACGCTATAGTGCCAATCATCGGCGGAAAGCCATGGACGCTCGCCGGGCTTTACAACAGTGCGGCCAGCCTTCGCCTCATTGCCGCGCATGAGGTCGTGAACACTTCTGCCGCGATCATAGACAGCAAAGATTTCCTCTAGGGCAGATTCAAGGTTCATCTTAGCCCCACCATCCCCGCCATGCCCCGTAAGCCAAAACAGTTCCTAAAAGAACTGCCCAGCAAGCTATCGAACCGATGATAACAAGGCCACAGCCTCCCCCACCAATATCCGATTCCCGGTATAATCCGTCATCCTCATAATCGTTAGATGGAATGCCCCAATTCCGCTTCATGGTTTGCCCCCCAGTTCTTAATTTAAGCCCACGGATTGCGGACCTTTGTAATCCCGCAAGTTTCGCATTGCAGATAGTAGCGTGTACCTTTGCCGTAGGCGCAGACATTTTCTTTCTGGTCGATGATCTTCCAGTGATGATCGTGTCCGACAAACAACTTAACTAGCCAGCGCCACATTGACCTTGCTCCTATTTTGTATAGAAATAAACCTCTTGGCCATCTCGCAAACAGGCGCTACGGCCAGATTTTCCAGTCCACTCTACAACTTTCTCTTGTCCACCAGCGCGGTCACACAAATCCATCTGCACCCAACCACCTATGATTATCACGGCAGCAAAAAACACAACGATGGCCGCTAAAATGGCATCGTTCATAGCGCACTCACCACCAAGCCCACACAACAGCACCCAATACTAGCATAGCGGATACGCATTGGAGAATGATGGTTAGGTAGGGGGTGGGGAGGCGGATGCTTTCCAATTCCCCCGTGGATTTGTCATGGGAACGGGCGAACTCGAAATGGCGTCTGTCATATTCGTAGCCACCTGAAACGTAGGCAGTCGATTTACTTGCGGCTCGCTTTAGCGTTTTAGTGTGCGATACGAGCGTTAGCTTTGCAACCATGACCTATCTCCTCACAACTTCGCCAGTTATCTTTTTCTTGAACTTGCTGTCCCGTGATCCTGGAAAGCGAGATTTCTTGCGAATACCTAGATGTTTAGACCGCTTCTTGTAGACCTTGGACTTCTCCGCAACATCGTCAGCACTTTTGCGATAACAACAATTGCCACAAGCGGGGGAAAGATTAGATTCCCGATTACTGCCGCCATTAACCAAGGCGATGACATGATCTGCCTGCCAATACTCTCCAGCCGAAATCTTTCTTCGGCATATGTAGCAGCAACCACCAGCGCTATCAAACACACGGACACGGACACGCGCAGGAATCGGTGTATTGTCATTCTTTCCAATCCACTCATCAGTTGATCGTGCCACCCGTCTTTTCTTTCTCTAGGGCTACAGCGAACTCGGCTGCAATTTCGTCTTCAAGAAACAAACAGCGGACACAGATTGGCCTATCATCGGCTTCACTCTCAAACACCGTTACCGTGGCCTCAGCCAACCCGCAGACACAGCATTTCATTCCGCTGCATCCAAGTCTTTAGCCGCAAGCTTTCCCAACGCGCTGGGCTTAAAGCGTCCTACGGAGCCCTCTACAAGCATTCCCTGACGGCATAATGCACGGGCCTTCGACAGATACGACACTGGAACATCAACCCAATCGCCATCATTGCGAGAGAATTGTGTTACCACAAGGCTAAGAACAGCGGCCCGTGGGATCACAGCAACCCCCGTCCATTCTGTGCGGCTTCGTAGTGGCTAATCTTAGGCAGGGCGGCTAACGCAGCCTTCAGGGCTTGCCCACTACCGTTTCTTGCCCCGCGCGCATATTCATCACTTCCGGTATCCGCTGCTGATAGTTCCTTGGCAACGCGCCGCACCGCATCAATCACGGCATCACGGCCATGGCCGACCAATTCCCGCAGTAAATCATCCAATGTATCGCCATGACCTGTCGCATAGCTGTTAGCTAGCATCCATTGGGCGACTTCTTCGCGGGCTTCGTCGGTCATTTATCCCCCATCATACGCTCAATCAGCCTTGCGACATTCAGGGCCATGGCTGCATTTCCTGCTTGGCCATCTGTCTGTAGGATAAGAGCGGTAATTTCTAGCCAGTCTATTGCTTCGCGGCAGGCGGCGTCTTGGCTGTAAGCGATAGGTATATCGGTCATCGCTTTTGGCTTTCGTTCGGTGCCAACAGATCGGCTAGCGCAGCAGGCTCGACACCCCAACGGGCATAGGCGATATTAACACATTCCTCAAAAAATCGTGAGAACTCTGTTTGATCCATCTTGTGAAATGCAATTGAACGAAGCACCAAAGTATCCTTATCGCCATGCGTGAAGTGGTCGAAGTGTCCCGTTTCGACCTTAAACGCGCGTTCGATCCACTCGGCATCTTTGCCAATGCCTTCACCGATACGAGCGCACAGCTTCCAAAACAGGCGATGATGGGCCAGATTGCGGGGCCGCGTAATCTCAACTTGCAACGGCTTCCCGACCGGCAATTCAGCCAGCGCGTTAGCAGCCTCCGCGCCATCAGGAAGCAACGCCACACCTTTCCTGATGGCAAAGATTTTCATCCTAGGTCGAAGCTCTTGGCCTGCATCGCGTCCATAACCTGCTTGTGCAAGTCTGGCTGCTTTTCCTTGAGATTAACCAGATGGGTTTCAAAGCGGGTTTCGAAATCGGTCAGGCCATCGAAATTTGTGATCGCCTTTATCCTATCAAGCGCCTTATGGGTCCATTCTTCCGCGCTCATTTTAGGCGCTTCGGGCTGCGTCGGAGCGGGTGCTGGCGGGGGCGCGGGCGGCGGGGTCGGGGCCGTGTTAGACAGCGTTGGCTCACCACGCACTGCGCCAGGAATGCTATCGACTTCGCTTTCATCAAGCCAGCCAAGGCCGCAGATTGAAAGCGTAGCGCGCCGCTTGGCCTTAGTCTCTGCTTTCATCAAAGCGTTAGCCAGCGCCTCGCCTTTCAAGCCGCCGATGCTCACGGCACCCTTGGCAATATCGGTGCGCCCCTGACCATTCTTGACCTTGGCTGTCACAATGAAAACGCCATCCCGTTCGGTTTCCGCCAAATCCTCAACGGAAACGGCATAGATTGACCGAAGCTGATCGGTACAGGCTCGCAACGCATAGAGCGTCAATTTGCCGTTAAGCGTGATGTACTCGAAAGGTTTGGTCATGGGGTTTAGCCCCACGCTCTCGCAAACCTTGGAGTAGTATTCCGCGCGCTGGGGCGGCGTCAGGGATGACAAATCACCCTTGATTAGAACCTGTTCGACAACGGCGGCGGATGGGGCAACAGTGACAGCGTTCATCAGCTAACTTTCCTTTGCTCTTCGATTTCACACCCGGCAACTGTAAAACCAGCGTCAACCAACTTCTGAGCTAGTTTCTGTATCAGGGCGGCTAGTTCTGGCTGGGACTTTAGGGCCTGATAGGCGGCATCCTGATCCTTAACGATTGCCAGCTTTACAACCTTTACGGATGCAGCGCGGCCATAGGCCCCCTTAATTGGAGCCGCTACAGGCGCGGGGACGGGCGCTGGGGCCGGTTCTGGCTCAATCGTGGTCCCAATGGGGGCTTTAGCTTGTTCGGCTTCCAGCGCCTTCCTACGGGCCTCCTCGGCCAGCTTAGCCTGACGAGCCGCTTCCTGCGCTTTACGGGTTTCATGGGCACTCAGCGCCTTGGCGATGGTGTCTGCCCCCGCCTTGGATTCCTTGACCAAGGGTTGCCATGCGGCGTCTACCGCCCGCCCAGCCTCTAGGTGCGGCTCTTTTTCGGCAGCGCGCTTCTTGTCAGCCTCCCGGCTCAGTTCCAGAAGACGGCTGCGGAGACTCTGGGCCTTGGCGGCGGTTTCGTCCGTGGTGATTTCCGTATATTCGTATACACCGGCCAGGGCGGCTTCGATCTGGTCTTTGAAGGTATCGACCTCTGGCGGTCCATTGTGCCCGATAGAGGCAGTTACGGCATCGCTTTCATCGTGCCATTTGCCAGTATTTACCCGATCCCAATATTGCTGTTCGGTGATAGGGTGCTGGCAACAGTACGTCCAGATTTCTTGCGGATTGATAACCTTCAGGTCAGCCACACCTGTAAGCCTCCCGTCCATTTCCCATATCGCTACGGGAATATAACCTGCCGCTTTCCCGGTGCGCTTGCGGTAGTATCCAGGCTGGGCATCTGAATCGTGAACCGGAGGGTTCTCGCCAGCCAAGGACTTCTGCCAGAAATCGTAAGTAGCCATAATTATCCCCTAGATAAAAACCGCAGCGCAGAAAATAAGCGCCAGCACAAAACCGTTATGTAGCCACCACACGGCAGACGCCTTCTCAGCCGGTGGAATGTATAGGCCCTCAAACATCGACATTGCGAGCCTCACGAAGTCTCTTGACGTGTTCCGCGATACCGGCGTTGTATGCATCTTCAGCATCGCGCGCCGCCTCATAGGCAATCCGCTTTGCTATGTCGGCTGCGATTCTTTCGTCGGGGTCATCTGTACTTGTCAGCCTGTTGCAACGCTTCATAGCCTCGTTCCACGCTTCCTGCGTCCGAACCTTTTCATCTAACAGGCTAGTGAGCATGTCTTTGATGAGGCTTTGCATCGGAATAACCTTTGCGTCCCGAACATCCTGCTCGGTTCTAACGCTATCGGCGCTCATGGCCACATATGGGCTAACATTGTCAGACATAACCGCTTCCCTTCGCCAATTCCGCTTCATACGCAGCATTGTCTCTCGCATACGCAGCATCTTCTGCTGCAATATCGGCTTCGATACTAGCCTTACGTTCCCAACAGACCTCGCACCACACTTCCAGCGATACGCCGTCGTTACACGCTCTCCCGGTTATCGGGTCATGGCACTGGCAGCAGAGAGGGTGATCGAACCAGGAATGGGTCATGTTAGTGTTCTACCGTATTGAGAATGTTGGCGAGCCGAATGATGCTTTCCATGGGAAGGCTTGTGAGCGCCCTGTCGATTAGGTCAGCGTTTCCGGTTTGGCCCTCCACGATATATTCGTCCCGCAGATCGGCCATCGCCGTCGCCAGCTTGCGGCCCGCGTCATATTCTTTTGAGGTATAAGCGGTCATATCGGCCTCCGTTGCTGTTGGAACCAGACTGTCACGCCAGCTTGACACGGTCAAGCGCTATTTACACGGACGGCAAAATTATTTATGGTGCTGGAATGACAGACAGCGAAATACTAGACAAAATCGTTGCCAAGTATGGCACTCAGGAACTTGCCGCAGAGGCGTTCAATGTAACGCGCCAGACCCTACACACATGGCGGAAAATGGGGATCACGCTACGGGGCAGATTCGCTGTCAAAGCCATTGCAGAGCGCCACGCAATAAACCTCCCGAAAGACTTTATCGAGAGGTCGCTGTAGGGCAGAATCTATTTGGATGGTGGGTGATAACTGGCTTGTCCGCCACCAGCGCGATCAAAATACTCCTCGCGTGGGTACTGTCCTAATTCATCCCCTCTACCACTTTAGTGTCCTAAATGGAATCCGGGGTGTCCTAAGTCCTAATTATGGACAGGACACAGGCTATATCTCGGCTTCGGAGGCGGCGTAAGGCGCTGCTGGCTAGTATCGAACTGCACTATGCGCTCCTAGCCAAGCGTGAATCCCAGCTACAGGACGTGGACCGGTTGCTATTGGCCGTGAAGCCATCCTTCGACCCTTCCCGGAAACAGCCGCCCAAGCGCCGTACTGGGCCCAGGCGGGCTGGCCTCATATCTCGGCAGATTGTTAAGGCGCTGGCCAAGGCGAATGCGCCGCTAAGTGTCCGGAGCGTTCTGGCGCTCATTGCGCTTCCACCCGCAAAGTCTGATCCCGTTATGCGCGTCCATGTGCATCTGAAGTATCTGGAGAAGACCGGGCGCGTAATCAACGTTGGGAAACGTGGGCAGTCGATGTGGGCTTTAACACGATCTGTAAATCCATCGGCCTTAACGCAACTATGCGCATAACGATTTAGTCTAACGAAACCGGGCGTTATGTAATCATGGGTCTAACGCAGAATCTTTCCGCTTAACGCGAGTTTCTGAGTCCGTAATCACAGCAAATGATGTATCTAGATACGACGAGACCCGGAAGCACTGACATGCCCCGGGCCTCTATACCGAGGCCAAGTGAACGCTTGGGTCGGGTCGCGCTTACATTCTAACGCATGTGAGTCTGACTTCAAGCGTTCATTTGGCCCTTATTCTAAAGGGTTAAAATGAAACGCAGATATGTCTATCCAAACGACCTTTTTAAACATGCTGGCATCCGACTTCCGAAACAGAAGCGGAAACCGCCGCCTGGAAACTATCCTCTCAACCGCCCTCTGCCGCCCGAAGACGACTAGCTAGCTTGGTGAAGTGGGCCGCTTGGGCTTCAGCAAGCTTTCTGGCGGCCTTCTCCCAACCTGGTGGTGGTGACCGACGCGCCTTGGCTGTTTCCGACAGCCGAGCCTGATCCACAGTGGCAGTGGAGCAGCCGATTGCTTGCGCAATATCGGCCAGCGACACCTTCTCAATGAGTTCGTCGGTAACTTTACGGAAGTTTAAGGCCATTGGCTTGTATTCCCTATTGCCATACAAATCGCTGTATCCTATAACAGCATACATCAGATGGCCGCGCAGTCAAGCGCAAAGTTAACAGGGGTAGCCAGTGTTTTTGAGGAGAAGAGTTTCAGCCCATTCCGGGGAGGGTCAGACCGGGATGGGCGTAGCCAGGTATCAGGCCAGTTTCTATGGGCTGCGGCCCAACGCAGGTTGTGTCGTGAGCGTTCTTTCAGAGGATCAAAAATGCGCAGTTATCAGCGCCTTGACCGAGGGGGTCAGTATTCGGGCAACCGAACGCCTGACCGGCATCCATCGGGATACTATTATGCGGCTTGGGGTCAAAATAGGAGAAGGCTGCGCCGTCCTGCACGGTCGGTTGATGGTCAATCTCCATTGCAGCCGGATCGAACTGGACGAGGTTTGGAGTTTCGTCAAAAAGAAGAAGCGGAACGTCAAAGCAGAAGACCCCGATACGGTGGGGGATCAATTCATCTTCATGGCGATGGACAGCACCGGGAAAGCCATCCTGTCGTGGCTGATCGGCAAGCGGAACACGCGCAACACGATTACGTTCTGTGAGGATGTACGCCGCCGCGTTCTTGGCAATCCCGAAATCAGCACTGACGGCTTCGCGCCCTATATCCGGGCAGTCGATGAGGCTTTTGACGGCACAGCCTCTCACGGCATAGTCGATAAGCAGGAGGTGGTGATCGCCAAGGGACCGGACGCCGGTCCCAGCTATTACGCCAAGCAGGTTCTGGTGAAGGTCGAGCGTACCGCTATCAGTGGCAATCCCAACCATATCAGCACCAGCTATATCGAGCGGCAGAACCTGACCCTGCGAATGAGCCAGCGACGGCTGACGCGGCTCTCGAATGGTTTCAGCAAAAAATACGAGAACCACTGCGCAGCTATTGCGCTCTATGCCTTCCACTACAATTTTTGTCGGGTGCATGAGAGTCTGCGGATCACGCCAGCCATGCAGCTAGGCATCACAGATCATGTCTGGTCAGTCAGTGAACTGGTCAACGCAGCCTTGACCGGCGAGATACAGGGCCGGGCCGATCAGGTGAAGCGAGAGTTCCGGGTTGTCCAAGGCGGAAAGGCTTAAAGCCATCGTGAACTGCTGCGGGCCGGTTCTGTCCATGCCATCCGCCGCCGTACCTTCACTCGTAGCGGCTTGGTCCAATCGACCGCGCAACGGGATGCGGCCACATCCCAAGCCTCTGCTTTATCCCAAAGCCTATCCTGACGGCACTTGCGGGGCGATGTTACACTTGACATACCCAGCGGCCATCCCTAGTATCTTGGGGTGATTTGAAGGCCGCCCCGATGGCAAAGTCAGTTTTGA
>Ga0316221_1000386_pt1 | contig 58031 bp, 84 predicted proteins | sample TBH18007metaG_FD_206003 | JGI IMG/M metagenome (GOLD analysis project Ga0316221, IMG submission 206003) | Freshwater microbial communities from Trout Bog Lake, Wisconsin, USA - TBH18007 | ecosystem: Environmental > Aquatic > Freshwater > Lake > Hypolimnion/Profundal zone | place: USA: Wisconsin... | reverse complement strand
ACGCTCTACCGCTCGCGCAAGGGGCGGTACTACATCGAGCATGAGAGCCAGTGGCAGGGGAGCACGCCCCACGCCGAGTGGGTGAGCAACCACGAGGCGACGCGCTGGCTGATCGCCAACGGCCACGAGCTGCCGGCGGATCTGGCAGCGCTCGAAGGGGAGGTGTCGGAGTGAGCTGGAACATGCCCGACGGCGCCACCACCGACCAGTACGACCGCTACTGCGGCGCGTACGACCCGCCCGAGCCCGAGGAACCGGAATCGACCTGGGAGTGCCCGGTATGCCATTGGATCGGCGAACCACGGCTGCTCGATCTCTGCTGGGAGATGGGCGACGAGGAGTTCCTGCTCTTCGAGTGCCCGAACTGCCGCCACCGCGATCCATACGTGGACCGGCTGCCGGCGATTGTCCCCGCCCTCGAGCCCGCCGCCGCGATCATGGCGCGGGTGCTCGCGGACTACACAATCGCGGACGTGTATACGTCGGAGCCGCTGCGGAAGCCGGCCGCGTCGATGCAGTGGGAATTGGATTATAGGGATTATCGGGAGGTTGCATAATGCCCGATTATAAAGTCCGCCGATTTTCCAACGAGCACATCCACGTCGCTGAAATGCACGACGGGCACGTCCAAGAGGAGTGTTTCATGTCCCGCAACTGGAATCGCTGCACTGCCTCGGAACTGACTGTCGAGCAGTATGAGAGCGGGCCGCTCGACGGAGACGATCTCAGCTATCACGACGGCGACAACTGGGTGGACGCTCCGCTGAGCGATTATTGCCCTCTTTGTCAGGAGATACCGGCATGACCTTCCTCGCCCGCAGCTACACCACCGAGGCCGCCCGCTGGCAAACACGGGCCCGCCGCCTACGGGCGCGCGCCGATAGGCTCACGGGAGACTCGCAGCGAACGCAGGAGTGCAGATCGAGATTGTTGTGGAGTGCCCGCACGGCGATTGCTTGCGCCGAAGCGGCGATGAAGGACGCAGAAAGGGAGGCCGCGTGAAAAACACGGAATGGTTGGTCGGAATGCGGATGTGTGCGGACGGTCAGATCCGCGCCGTTTACTGCGACAATCGCGGGGAGTTCGTACGGATCTCCGGACGCAAGATTCGAAAATTCTGACGCGCGTAACAACGCGGCGCCTGGCCAGCGCGAAGGAGGCCAAAAAAGAGGAATCGATGTATTTCACAATCGAAACGAAGCAGCGCCAGGTCGGCATTTCCGACCGCGAGAAACGACAGAATCCAAATGCCGGGGGGCAGTATTTGGAAACCTTCGGCCCGTTCGCCTCACGCGAGGCGGCGGAGCAGTGTGTGGTGCAGTTGTCCGCGCGCTCAACGATCCAGGCGGCGGAAGTCAGAGTGCATGGTGGGAACCTCCCTGGAGAGAAGTGAGTTGCGATCCGCTCCCCCAGCGATACAGGGGATGGAGAGGATGAAATGGACGAAATAAGGACGTGCCAAGATTGCGGAGCCGAATTTCCCGAGTCCGAGGGCTTCTGCGGAGACGATCTGGTCCTGTGTCGCACATGCGCCGATGCCGACGCGGAGAATGACCCGCCGCATGAAGCGGCAGGGCGCAGCTTTTGAGCCCGGCGCGCGGGACGCACCCGCAGATCCAGTGGGACGGCGACTCGGATGGATTCGGCGAGGACGCCACTAGCAGAAAGCGAGCGGTAACGTTCGCGCGCCTGGCCAGCGCTTATGGAGGCCGTCCGCGGCTCGCGGGTAATCGAGCTGGAGAAAAAACACATGAAAGTGTATACGGCAGTATCCAATTATTCGAATCGGGCGGGGGGCGAAATGTCGTCCGGCCCCTACCGCTCGCGTGCCCGCGCGGAGGAAGCGGCGATCGCTATGACCGCCAAGGGCTACGAGACGGTGCGGATTTTAGAGAGTGATGACGATTCGGAGGAGGAACGCGATGCCTGAAAAGATTACGTTCTCCACAAACATTCCGGTCCGCCTGCGCCTGCGCTACGCGGAGGGCAAGCCGTCGCCCTCGAAATTCGAGGTGCGCGGCAAGCCCCAGATGCAGTACCTTTTTTCCACGACCGACGACAAGCTGTTTTATGTGAGCGAGGCGGTCGGGAACATCTTCAACGATCAGATTCGCTCGACCGGCATACAGGCCGGCGAGCTGATCGAGATCGTGAAGCGCGATGTGCCCCAGCCCGGCGGGCGCAAGAACGTGCGCTGGTTCCTCTCCCGCGTGGGCCTCACGGGCGAGCAGGGCGACGGGACATTCGCGGTGCGGCGCAGCAGCGCGCAGTACCCACCTGAGCCCGCCGATCCGGAGCCACCCACCCCACCGCCGCCGGCCGCGGCCGACGACGCGGCGCTGATGAAGCAGTTGGAGGACTCGATCATGCTGATCGAGGCGCGCAAGCTGGCGAAGGGCCGCGTGGCCGAGCCCGCCAGCGAGTTGGAGAAGCAGCTTCGCGATTCACTCGCGCTGCTGCAGGCGAAGAAGGCCAAGCCAAAAACGAACGGCGCGAACGGTCTTCACCCGCCCGCGCCGCCGGCTGCAGCCCAGACCACAGCTTCGGAAACACAGCAGAATCATAATACCACCGCCGCGCACGCGCCACAGCGCTCCGCGACGATGCTTGAGGACGCGCTCTGCACCGTAATCGCAGCGTGCGTCAAGGCCCGCGCGTTCGCGAAAGAGCAGGGATACGACCTGCCCGCGTTCAACGGCGACGAGCACTGCCGCTTAGTAAATACACTGATGATCGGTAAGCAAGCCGCCGCGAACGGGGGCCACCGATGAGATATGAGGAGCTTGATCTCGGGGACGGCGTGCGGAAACACGCTGCCTACGTTATGCCCGTCGTCTCTCAGACAGACTACTGGGCTAACGTCACCGACGTTCCCTGTCCGGTTTGTGCCGGTGGCACGATCCGCTGGCACGAGGCGGGATACGTTCCGGGTTCGCGTCTATGCGATTGCTGCGGACGGTTTTTCCAGGCTCGCGGCAGCGTCAAGGACGGCGCCGTATTAATCCGCGATTCACGGTTTGACCGGAGGCCTCCGCAATGATCCGCCAAACGAAGACAAGGGGGCGCGCATGCGCCCCCGCCGTTCGCCAACCGCGCAAAAACACCGCAACCGCAGCGCCTGGCTGCCCGCCAGCGCGTCCGGAGGCCTCCGGAGGTATCGCGGACGCGGTCGCCGAGGTTCTCTCGCCGTCCCAGGTGCGCACGTACCTCGATTGCAGCGCAAAATGGTGGTACTCGACCGGCCTTAATCTGCCCGACCCGCCCGGCGCCGCGCTGATTCGCGGCCGGGTGATGCACCAGGTGGTCGAGATGTATTACCGCGCACGGCTCGCCGGCGACGCGCCCACGTTCGCGGATCTCGATCAGCCGTTCGCGCTCGCGTGGGAGTCGGAGTGCGACGGCGCGCTGTTCGTCGCGGGCGACGACGTCGACGCGCTGCGCGACCAGGCGGCCGCCATCACCGCACGCTATCTGGGCGAGGTAGCGCCGAAGATCGATCCGGCCGGCGTCGAGCTGCCGGTGGCCGGCCGCATCGGCGGCGTCGAGATCCACGGCATCGTGGACCTGCTCGACACCAGCGGCCGGATCATCGACTTGAAATCCGCGGCGCGCAAGCCCGCGGGTGTGGCCGCGTCGTATGGGTTTCAGATCGCGACGTATTCGCAGCTCCTGCCGCAGGCCTCGGGCGAGGCGCGGATCGATACGGCCGTCTGCACCAAGACGCCGTCGATTGTGACTATGAGCTACACTGTTTCCGCGGCGGACCGGCTGATGACGGAGCGTGTATACCCGCGCGTGCAGCAGGCGATGCGCGATGGGATGGTGCTTCCGAATCGGGGGAGTAATCTGTGCAGCCGGAAGTATTGCAACTTCTGGGCTGAGTGTGAGGACGAGTTTGGGGGGCGGGTGAAGCAGGGGAAAGCGGAATGATGGATGCTGGGAGTGTGATGCCAGCCGCAATTGCCGCGCTCGCGCTCGCGCTGGCCGTCGCGATCGGATCGCCGAAAAGCTGCGCGATGGGCGGCAAGCGCACGGCCGCGGAGTGGCTGCGTGCGTTCGCGTTCACGCTGATTCACGGGAGGCGGCGATGATGGACTCGCGCGAGATCTATTCCGGTGCGCTGCTTCGCATCCCTCTTCACGGCGGAGGGACATGCGACTGCTATGTGGTCGAGACGAAAGATGGCAGGGTCACATTCGCGAGGACACGCGGGAGCCGCGCGCGGTGGTGGCTACCCTACGAGTTCGTCGTCGAGAAAGCTGTGCTCGTGCGGCGCGCGCCGGACGATGATCGCCCGCGAAGCCAGCCGAGGCCAAACCAATGAGAGCCGAGCTACGGCGCAGCATGGCGCGTGGCTGGCGGGCGCGCGCCTACGCGCAGATGGTGCTGATCGCGCGCTGGGAAAGGCGCCACGGCGCGGAGGATCGCTGGGAGCGCGAATGGCTGGAGCGATTGCGGGAGTATCTGGCGACGGAAACGCAGCGCCCGGTGGCCGGCTGCTACCTGCGGCGCTTCCCGCGCGTGTGCGCTTGCACCGGAGAAAAGGTATGCGTGCGCCACAGCGAAATTGATCGCATTGCCCGGCTCGCGGAGGAAAGCGAATGACCCGCGTCATATTTCGCGGCTGGCTACGCGGCGCGCTGGTGTTCGAGGATCGCGAGGACCTTCCCGACAGTCTCGTGGATGACAATGATGTTCTGGGGTTGGCGATGGACGAGCTGGTCGCAATGCATAGCGCGCTTCTAGGCATCGATGTCGATCCGCAGCCGCCGCACATGATCGAGGTCGAGTTTATCGACGCGCCGCTGAAAGATCGATTCTTTCGCTTCGGCAACGATCCGTCGATGATGGTTGAGCCGCGGCGAATCACATGAAAGCGCAACGCCCCATCCGCGAATTCCTGTTTCCCCCTTCGACGGCGCGCCCCGGCGGCGTGCCTACCGTCGCCGAAGCTGCCCGCGAGACTTTCGCGCGCGAGTGTACCGACTGCCACGTGCAGATCGAGACCAGCGTCCGGACGCGCAACTTTCGTTGCCCGGATTGCCGGCGGGCGGCCGTAGATCGCCAGCAGAAACGCGCCCAAGCGCGGCGCAGAGCGAAGCCGCGCGAAGGCTAGAAGTGGAACGCTTCCACATCCGCGCCAGCGGATGGAACGGCGGGGCAGCCCAGCGCCACGACGAACACAATCGCATCCGGTCCGGTCGTTGAAACCCGCGATACCCCGTAGCACACGGTAGGCAGCGTCGCGCCGTTCACCCGCACATCCACCGCCGAGCCATTCACTACCCCCGCGAAATTCCACGCGGATCCGCCGGCGAATGTCAGCGTCTCCAAAAGCCACTCGTTCGGGCAGTTGATTGTATACACGCCGCCCGTCCCGCCTCCGGGAGAACCGGCCGCGCCTGGCGGTCCTTGTATACCTTGTATACCTTGCGCGCCTGGCGCGCCCGCGATACTCCCCCATCCCCATGCAAGCGACTGCGAAGCCGCGCGTCCGTTCGCGTCCGTGGCCGTAATCGTCATTACGTGCGCCACGTTGAACGTGGGCAGCCACGGGGCTTCCCATCCCACGTAGGGGCAGCCCGGCGCGGCGTAGGCCTTGCAGACGTCGCCGCGCGGGACTGGAACGGTGGCGACGGCAACGCCATCGACGGTAAGAGCCACGCGCGCGATCGCTACCGAGCTGACGGCCCAGCCGTGAATCTGATTGATGCTCGGGATATCGATGTTGACGACGGGGCCGAGGGGCACTGTCTGGGCCGCCAGTTGTATACACCAATGCATACTCACGAGAGACATCACAAGCGCAATGATTTTCATAAGGTGGGTTCAGAGACTAAGAGGCTGAAGCGTTCCCGTGTACACGGGAAGCAAGGGCGGAAAGCGATTTGACCCGCAAAGTCTCCCCACTCCGCGGGCGACAGAAAAGACGATAGCACGGCGCGTGGGGCGGGTGTCAAGCTGTCTAACTTACCCACGGCCACTGAACGTACAATTGCCCGGCGCGCTGATTTGCAAGCACACCCGCAGTGTTGGCGTCCGCCGTTTTGTTTCCGGTGTTGTAATAGCAAGCGTAGGGCGTGACTCCGGCAGGAATCACCAGCGCGGTATTTCCAGCGGTCGAGTCGAAGTAGCAAAGGAACCAGTAATCGTGCGCCGCGTCGACGGCCAGCGAGATTACATCGCTCGTGAGCTGGCCAACCGGGAAATTGTAGGCGCTGGCCCCCGACACTTTGATCGTCGTGGAATCGATATAGGTGGGACTCCCCGGCAACGTGCGGCGCACTACGAATGCCGCCACGTGTCCAACGGATGAGGCGCTGACATTTGAGATTACAATCTTCCAGGTGTTCGCCGCGGCGATGATCAGACCCGCCGGGAAATACCCGGCGAGGGTGAAGTTCGACCAATTATTGTTCGTGGCAGTGGGACCACCGATTGGCGCGATGTTCGGCGAGCCACCGCCTGAAATCCCGCCGCCATTGTATGTGATGGTGACGTTTCCTCCGCTGGGATTCGCCACCGTGATTCCACTCCCAGACTCCAGATTGAGCACGGTTTGCGAGCTGTTGTTTACGCTGTTAGTTTCCAGGGTAATCGTGGTTGGTGCAACGGATTCGCCTCGCGAGCTGAAGTAGTTGATTCCATCCGTTGCAACGTATACCCCGTTATTCTGCGCGAGGGTGATGCTGCTCGACCCGCCATCGATGTTCAGGCCGTTGGGCGAAAGCGTGAGGATGCCGGCGCCCTGATTCTCGATGAATACGCAGAATTGCGTGAACGGCGGAGCCGCCGGAAGCAGGAACGTGCCGGCCGATCCGCTGTTGTGTACGATCAGCCCGCCGCAGTCGGTCGTGAGGATCGTATAGCCGCCGGTCTGCACGTTTACCCCGCCGGTGATCGGCACGTTGGCGGATGCATTCCGCGGCAGAGAGCTGTCGTGCTGCCACGAGACATTCTGGTAGCCCGAGGGGGCCGCCGGCGTCGCGTTCGTCAAATCCTGCTGTTGAGGGGAAGGCATGCGAGTTATACTTGATTGCGATGCTTTGGGCCGAGGCCGTCTTACGTCAGGGGTGTTCGTGCGTAGCGCGCGATGCGGGCGTTTGCTACCGCGTGAGCACCATCGCATCTAATCGCCAGGCGCGCTGCGAGTGCCCGTGCCATCGCTTGCTCGACTGTCCGGCGTGCGGCGAAGGCATCGAACGAAAAAAGGTGCAGCATGCGGTTGAGGGCGCGCGGCTCCCTATCTTTCACGCCCGGTCCAGATGCGCGTGATTTACTGGCCGTTAATCAACAGAACAAATTCGGTCTGAGGCAGACCGCCAGGTGTGCCTTGTGTGCCCCCGCCCGCCGGCAAGGCGACAATCGAACCCATGTATGTGTTGCCCGCCACGCCCACCAGCGCGTCCGAGGTCTGGCAGATAGCCGTCAGATTCGTTTCCGATCCGGTGTCCCCCGTGAAGCCCGGATCGGTAATGGTCACATAGTAGGTGGTCGGCACCGAAGGCGTCGGAATCGTAAAAGTCCGCGCGTTGTAGTTCACCGAATTCGAGGCGAATTGCACGGTGGTCTGGGCCATCGCGATAGTGGTGGCCGTCGGATTCGAGAGAGGGCTTGCCGGGTTGGTCGTGTAGCTGGTCGGATTGGTGCCGCCGCCGCCAGGCCCGCCGGTGGGCAGCCCGGTAGGCATGTACTCGTACACCGTGCAGTCCGTGAGATCCTCGACATTGCCGATGAACGCGTTGAATGCCGCGAACTTGAAATAAAGCGTTTGCCCGATCCAGCTCGGGTCCAGAGCCATCTTGAAAATGCCCGGGTACGGCGGCCCCACAAACGCGAATCGATTCCCCACCGCATGCGCCACGCCCACGCCCGGCGCCGGAGCTCCGTCCACGCCGCGGTCCAGATGGTTGGTGCCACCGCCGGTGGCTTTTAGTGTATACAGATTCGGCGACGTAAGATCCGCCACCGCGTATGTCATCAGCTCGTAAGGGATCCCCGAGGATGTCTCCGCGGCGCTAACGCTTAGTGCCGCGATGTGGAAGCCCGCGCTGCTTCCGGAGCCGGGGTGGCCGGCCACGGTGGAGGCGAATATCTGCTGGGCGGAGGCCGCGCCCGAGGCCGCGTCGAAAATCGCGAGCGTGCCAGAGTTGGTAGAGCCGTTGATGGTGGCCCGCTGGTGCCAGCCGAAAGCCGGCGTGATCACATATTCGTCGGTCTCGTTCTGTTTGTCGTAGACCGCGGCGAAGTAGATCCCGCCCGCCTGGATAACCGAAAAAGCTCCGCTCGGAAAATCCGCGACGGGGTACGAGATTCCATCGATGGAATTCACCGCGAAGTTAATTGGCAAGATCGAGGCGCCGGCGGCCAGGTCGGAGAACTCCGCGGCGCAAAACATCACGGCCTCGGGCGTGCCTCCGGTTCCCGCGCCATCGGTGACACTGGCGGTGATGGTGTTGGCGCCCGCGTTAATCAGAGACGCGCAGAAAACATAAAGGACCGAGTCTGTTCCGAAGTCGTTGCGGAAGGTCGTCTTGCAGATTTGGATGTAAGCGTTCCCGTTGCTATCGGCTACGCTCACTGTGCCCAGCGGATTGCCCTGGTACACGGATACGGCGACAAGGATGCTGTTTCCCAGGTTGTTCGCGTTCGCAAATGGCCCGGCGGCGGAGCTGGCGCCCTGGGCTTCAATCGCGAGCTGCTGCACGAAGAGCGGAGTAGTCGCACCACCCCCGACATAGCAGGGATAGGTGTTCTGATCCTCATCGACGACGGAGTAGGATTCAAGCGAGCCGTGCGATTCGGTGAGGTCGAGATACAGATCGTTTACCGTATCCGGAGAATCCGCGGCCGGCCACTCAAGGTAGGCTATGTTGCCGCCGTTGCCTACCTCGCCCGTGATCCCGTTTCCGAGAATCGCATTCGATGCGGGCGGTGTTGGTCCCCCCACGACGCTCCCGCTGCTGGTGAGAGGTTGCGCGGGATTGTACGAAATGCCGCCATCGGTAGAGACGTATACAAAGCAGCCGCCGTAATTCGGGGTGACGATAGGTGGGCCGGGAATGGTTTTGCCGCCCGATACCACCAGCCACAATTCCGTCTGCGTGCCTCCGCCCGCCAGGCGCGGGACCGGCTCGAAAATAACCGGAGGGTTGACGCTGCCGGGGTTGCCGCCGGTCTGCGGGACATAGCCTCCCTGGGCCGTGGCTGCCACGGGTGGCAGCGGCGCGTAGCAGCCGTAGATGAATGGCTCCGCGGTGCACTTGATTCCGTGGTCCGCGTCTTCCTCCGCCGACAGCAGCCGTAAGGGGATGGGGACATAGGGCACGGGCGCGGCGCCGCCGGGCGCGATGGAATTAGGCATCGTCGAGGCGAGCGGGATAGTGATCAGGTCGCCAGCCTCCAGCAGCTTTTGTTTCGCGTTCAGCGAGAACTCGTAGGAGTTGCGAACGTAATTATTCAGCCGGATCTGAATGCCCAAATACATCAGCGCGACGGCCGGCGACTGGAACATCCGCATCATTTTTGGCGAGTCCTTGCGCGGGCCGAACAGCGCCACATATCCCGTTTCGGGCTGCGAAACCACGATGTCGTTGTACTGGGATTCGCGGTTCGGGAGCTGCACGGAAAGGATATCGGGGACGTCGACCTGCGCCTTGCGGGTGACCGTTACGGGCGGGTCCTTTTCGTTCTCGACATAGAAATCGCTTTCCTGGAGGTTGACGATCGGACCGGTCGACGTCGGCGCATAATAGACGGCGCCGTTGCCGACCGCGGAGACCTCCGATCGCGCGATCGACTTAAGCTGGAATCCCGACCAGACCGGCCACGCGTCCATTGCCTCGTAAAGCTGGCCGATCACATCGGAGCCCTTGCTCTGCGAGTCGAGCAGCAGCGAGCCGAACAATCCCGCGGCGCGGCACTGGTTACGGACCACCTGCAGCGAGGGCTTGTGGATGATGTCGCCGATAATGTTTCCAAGCGCGGGCGGATAGGCGGGAGGCTGCGAACATTTGAAAGCGAGAAGCGCCACGTTGCCGGCGTTAATTATGGTGATGCCCTGCGTGACTGGAGGCGAGACGTAAGTATACGTGTTCGGCCAGCTCACGATGCGCGCCTGCAGGCGAAACATGGCCTCCGAGGCGGCATCCGGATTCGTGTCCGGATTTAGCAAATAACTCCAAAGCGTAGCCGGGGGAACCGTGCCAGCGTTTGTGTTGGCGGTGAAATCCGCGAACGCGAGCATGTACATTGGCGTGCCCTGCACCCCGCTGGTAGTGATGCTGGCGGTGGTTCCCGCCGCGATGACGGTGGCGTCGAGCGTGTCCACGCCGGCGATTTCGAGCAGCGCAATTTCCGCGAGGGCTTCGCCAAACCAGTCCATCGTGATGGTTACGGCCGTGCCCTGGTCGTTGGTGTTGTGCGCCTTCGCGTTGGCGTACCAGATCTGGATATTGTTTTTGCCCGTGAAGAGCGGGGTCCACGTGTTGCCGGCGGTGTCGGAAATCGAGGGCGGAGCCGAATTCTGGCCCGCGGCGATCACCACCAGCCAGTTGCCGGCGACGTTCGGTAGCGGATAGGCGAACGTGTTCGGGCTTGGCGCGATGGATTGAATAAACTGATAGTTTGCCTGCTGCACGGTGCCCGGGAGCTGCCCGCAATTCAGCCCGTGCTGAATCGGGGTCTGCGGAACATCGTTGCCGATCCCCGCTTGCGTGGCGCCGTAGAAGCAATCCTCGACCATGTCGGCGAAGTCCGCGTCCCCGGACGGATTCACGCCGAAGGGAAGCTGCAATTCCACCTGGCAATTCGGCATCGTTTGCGTCGAGCCGAACGCGAACGCGTCCGATCCCATACCCGCGTAGTGCGGATAGAGCACTTGCTCGTCGTCGAGCGGATCGCCGGTGGTCGAGTCGGTGCCGGCGAATTCGGAACCGTCGCCAAGCGTAGGCTCGAAAAACGCGTTCATGGCGCCCAACGGCGCATCCGCTCCCGACTTGGAATTATTCAAGCCGCCGGTCACCTGGAGATTGTTCGTCGAGACCTGGTTGAAATTCGGAATCTGCGAATAGTACACGTTGATCGTGTACGCGCCCAGCGAATAAGCGTCGAGGGCGGCGAAGGGCGTAAGGATGGTTTGACCGAGGGCGGGAGTCCAGTAGTAAGTATACGGAGCGTTGCGGCAAGCCGACGCGTGCACGGGGTCGGGACCGTTCCACGCGGCGTTCCACAGCGGAATCTCATATGAGCCGTTGACCGTCGCCGAACCTTGCCCGCCGTAATCGTCGAAGGTGACGTTCCCGGAGCCGGAGCCGTTGTAATTGAAATTGTAAGGAAGGGTTACAGTGACCGCGAGCACAGTGAGCAGCTTGCTATCGGGGACTGTGACAGAGGCGGGCTTGCTGCCGCTGGTGAATGTCTGCGAATTCTCGACGAAGTTGAGCTGGAGCCACTGGTTTTGATTGACATACATCTGCAGAATCCCCATGCAAGGATTCGTGCAGACGAGCGCGTCGATGTTCGCGACGTAATCGGGCGGAGCTTTCGATTTCTTCGCTTTCTTGCCGCTGCCCTGGCGGAGATTTGCCATCCAGATCAGATAGACGGAGCCCTTGGTCATGCCCCACCCGACCGGGATGGTCTGGCCGTACGAGCCGCTGTTTACATCCGTGCCAAGCGCGACTGGTTTGACCTTAGAGGAAGGTTTGCCGCCGATCATTTTGGTAGTGTTGTAAAGAGAAAGAAAAGAAAGGAAGGTGCGAAACGGACTAAAAGGTGAGAGGAACGCGCGCGGACCGTGCCTTCAGCCGGTCCGCGTTGCGAATGGATCGAACACCGCTATCTCCCGATGCGCCCACATAGGATCGCGCGTCGCGTCCGCCCACCGCACGCACGGCGCGATCGCGTGCAGGATCATCGGCCACTTGATCACTATTCCCCCGTGCGAGTACTTCCGCGTTCCGAACGCGCGGCAGAGCAGTAGGTTGCCCGGCTCGATGCGCGACGACTTGCTGGCCACGCCTTCCATCGCCTTCTGCGCGTGCCGCAGCAAACGCAGCATGTAGCGCTCGTCGGGCGCGTGGAGGTGCCAGTCCTGGTGGTAGACTTCGAGCCCGCCGTACACTGACTCTGCCGTCGCCAGCCCCGATTCTATGAGGCACTGACCAAGAAAACTTGCACAGTCAATTCCTGCGCCTTTGACTCGCGCGCCCAAAACGTAAGGCGTCCCAACGAAGGTCTTCGCGATCTCCACAAGAGCCGCGCGCCGGCCGCCGAGGTCGTAATAAATCATGATCCGCCGATGGCTGGGGCAGGCAAAAAGAGGAAGCCGTTCTCTTCCGTCCCGCCGTTCGGCGAGGGCGCGCTCACGTAAAACGTGTCCCCTGGAAACGTCGGGGGAAACAGCAGCGGCGCATACAGGACGAATTGGTTGTAATTGTTTCCGCCGATATTCACTTCCACGTTTTGCTGAATCGCCGACCAGCTCGTTGGCCCCAGCGTCGAGCCGGGATTGAAAACGAGATAGCCGCCCCGCAGCACGTTCGTGCCGAAGATGTGATGCGGCCCGATATTTGTGCAGTCGCCGACGACGACGGTCGTCGACGCGCCGCGTTCCACGTTGAACTGCGGGATGATCGAGAAGCCGGCCGGCGGCGTCGCGCCGGAATAGGCGGCCGTCTGCGAATACATCTCGATTGTGTTCGGCGGAAGCTGCTGGTTCACCACGTCCAAAAACGAGTTGACCGTGAAGACGATTTTGCCGCGGTCCACCTTTGCCCGGCCGATGCGCCCGCCGAAGCACGTCGAGCACCCGAGGGTCATGGCGTCGCCGCCGGGCAGCAGATAGCACGTCCACACGCGCACGGGGATGTTATCGTACAGCCCTTGTTGCGCGGCCTGCCAGACGTTTGCGGTGGCCGTAGTGAGGCCGTAGGTCACATAGCTCGGGGTGTACGTCAGATCGAGCGTGTCCACGTCCAAGCCCGTTTTGCTCGGGACCGCGCCGCGCGAGATATTCGCGGGGAGGTACGCAGAGCTGCCCCAGCACGGCCACCAGATCGGGGACTCCCAATCGGTGAGCCACAGCGCGTTCGGGTCCTCGGGGTAGCCGATCAGATACAGATTTGGGAGGGTGAGTTGTTGCGCCGTCTGGAGATAAGCTTGTGCCGCTGCGGTCGAGTCCTGAAGGTAGCCGGAGATTACTTGACGCATTGTTTTCTACCTCGTCGCATCCGACTAAGCCGTAGGCGGCCGCCGCGTCATCAGCTTGAGTTGCCCCGATCCGTTCTTCGATCCGGAGCCGCCGATGGTCCACAGGCCCGCCATGAATTCCTCGTAGTCCTGAGTGTCGAGTTCGCACTTGACTCGGAAGTAGAAATTAAATGACGCCGTGACCGGAGCGGCCGGGATGACACTCCACTTGACGTACAGTCCCTGAAACGAATAGCCAGGAAGCGCCAGGCCGGGCCCCATGAGCGTATAGCCCGAGGTCACCAGCACGCCGTTCTGATAGAGCGCGAGCGCGCCGTTCAGATCGGTGATGTCCTCCAGGAACAGGCCGCCCATGTTGCGCTGGATCGGCGAGTAATAGTTGCCGGCGCCGTCGTTGACGAGCTGAAGCTGCGCTTGCGGATTCGGCACGCCCAGCGTTTCGCCCGGGCCCACGAAGTGATCCGTGGGATCCGTATACAAAAACGAGTCGAACATCCCCTGCCGCGCCAGCATGAAGCCAAGCAGCGTCCGGAAGTCCGTGTATGGCGCGTACGGCATCAGATCGTTGGGAGTGACAAAGCCGTCGTACAGATAGTCGTAAATCAGCACCCAGTGCCAGATGGGATTCTGCGTCTGCGAGATGGTTTGCTCGTACTGATTGGGCGACTTCTGAGAGATGGTGGCGAATTCGAAAGATTTAGTTACCGTCCAGGTCAAGCCTTTGATGTTGGCGGGAAAGACGGCGTTGGACATTTGGGATCTGAGCTAATATGAACGGCAAAGTGATAATTCACAGCGTGCTTCGGTTGCGTGTGGGAGAGATCGAACACGGCCTTTCGGACGACAATCGCAAATATCATCCCAACCAGCCGTTCCTTGTGCTGCGGGAAGCGACCAAGGACGAATACATAACGGATTGCGACGGCGAGGAACAGGAGTTGTCGGTCCCGGCTTCCGACCACTTCTATGAAATCTCGACAGACTAGCCCGCGAAGAACGCGTCCACCACGGCTTGCACCGCGGAGACGGTGACGTTCACCGCCGTGATGCCGCCCTGGTTCGTGCCCGCCGCAACTTCCCACAGCATGATCGACGAGCCGACGCCGGCGGCGCCGGCGATTAAATCGCACACCGCGACAGACGTACCGCCCTGCTTGGTCCACGCGACGGATGCCACCTGCGAGGACGTGGAAAGGTTTCGCACGTAGACGGCCTGGGCGGGCGACTGTGGCAGAGTGAACTGGAAAACGAGGGTAGTGTTCGCCCCCGGAAGCGCGGCGCCGGCGGAGACGGCCGCGGTCTGCGTATAGTTCGTTCCGATGGCGATCGGCGCGACGTTCTGAAGCGTCTCCGTGCCCGTCGATCCTCCGGAGGCCGTGATGTATACGTTGTACGCGGTGGCCGGCGAGGACGCGGCTGGCGATGTGACCACCAGCGTTCCGCTGGAGGAAACCGTCTGGGACGCGCTTTCGACAGACGGCAGGCTCTCGCCTTGCGGCGCGTTCACATAGGTGATCTTGACCAGATAGTTTCCCGAGGTCATGGACCCCCCGGTACCCGGCGTGCAGACCGGCTGGGCGGGCGGGGCGACTCCGATGGTCTCCGGGAACAGATACTGCATGTTCACCGCGGTGGCGAACGACAGTCCCGTGATCAGTTTGGTGAGGGCGCCGTTGCCGGTGAGGCCGTCGCCGGCGACGATCGATGCATTCAGAGACGCGGTGATGTTTGCCATGGTTTTTCCTTAAGTGAGGCTCGCGCACGTGCGGGCAAATCCCAGCTCGTAAGCTCGTAAAGTTCGTCTTCGGGCCAGTCCCAGGGAAGCATCATATGCCTGCTTACCGATTAAACTTCCGATGCTCGCGCTCGACGGTGGCCGCGATGGTACGCGAGTGCCGCGCGATATCCGCCTCGGTGAAATCCTTTTTCGAAATGAACGTGGGCGCGATGTGGAAGCTATGGCTCGCGCCGCTCTTGCCGCCCTCGCCCGCCGCGTTCTGCACCCAACGCGAGATGTGCGCGGGTAGGATCATTTCGCCGGCGTGCGCGTTGATGGGGACAATGCCGCCCTGGGCCGCGGAGCCGGCCACGACGAACGAAAGCGTCTGCGCGAACGCCGCGGCAGCAACGCCGGGAGCCGCCGCCACGTTGGCCGGGAAAGGCAGCGCTTCCATGACCGAAGCGAAGGCAGCCGCAGCCGCCGCGCCCGCATCCGAGACAATGGTTGCATCGTTGCTCACCGCGGTCGTTACTTTCTTCTGAGTGGCGAAAACCTTGTCGAGGACATCTTTCTTTACGAGGTTTCCAAGGTACGCGATCAATTCCTGTTCGCCGAACTTAATAAGATCCATCAGCATGGCGTCGCCAAGCTGGATGACTTCCTGGCTGAACTTTTTGTGCGACGTGAGCATCTGGTTCAGCGAGTTGGCGACGGTATTTGCCAGCGTCTTGTAAAGCTGCATCGCCTTCTGCTCTTGCTGATCCTGTATTTTCTCAATCTGCTGAGCCGCTTGCTGGCTGACCTGGACCTCTTCCTGCTTCAGCTTTTTGTAGGCTTGCAACTCTTCCGCGTCGCTCCGCTTGTTAGCGGCGAGGACCGCGTCGATGGCTTGGAGCTGCTCGGCCTTCCACTTATTGATCGCGTCGATTTTGGCTTGCGCCCACTGCGCAGAGGACATGCGCCCGTGTTTCAGAGCCTCGTCGTCCGCGAATTCGGCGGCCTTCAATTCGTTGTTCGCAGTCTCTTTCGCAAGCGCGAGTTTCTCCATCGCAATGCGCTTCGCGTCCTCCAGCGTCTTGCCGGCGGCCTCGCGTTCTACCTGAGACTCCCGCTCCCACTCCTTGCCGATCTCGCCGATGGGACCGCCCAGCGTGCCAAAGATTTTCGCGATGGCTTCCTGCGCCTGCTTGGCCTTTTCGACCTGCTTGCGATACAGTTCCTCGTACTCTTTTTCCGCCATGCGCTGCGCCTCGACGCCCTTACGGATGGCCTCATCCGTGGCGAGAGCCTCGTCTGTGACGAGGGTAGACAGCTCCGGGCGTACGTCTTTGCCGGTTCGGCCCTCGCGCTCGGCCAACGACTTCTTGGCGTCATAGTACGCGCGGTCGGCAACCAGCTTCTGCTGATCGGCTTCTACCGTGCGCTTGAGCGTGTCCGCAATGATAAAGGCCTCGTCAACGCCGGACGCCCGCTCCTGTTCCGCCCACTGCTTGATGTAATCGACCCGCGAGTGGTAGATCGATTCGTCTACCTTGTGCTGGTTTTCGATCTTGGCCTTATCCAGCGCGTCGTTGTCAGTGGTCGCGACCTTGCCCGCGTCCGCGGCCGCCGTCGGCCGCTTGATCATGTTCAGCTCGTTTAGAGCGAGCGTGAGCCGCTGAATTTGCTCGCGGTAGAACGGGATGTTCTTCTCGGCTTCGTCTTCGAGGTGGTGCGCCGCCGTATCAAACGGAGCCATCCACTTGGTTACGGCAACCTCCGCATCTGCAAGCGCTTGTTTGTTGATACCCAACTCATGGTTGACCCGCGCAATGGACGCCGCGACTTCGTCTTGTGTAGCCGCGGCCGCCCCGCTGCCGGTCTTCCCAATGTTTTTGATGTGGTCGATCTGTTCGGCGACGTGCTCGTAAGAGTTGTATATCTTTACGTTCTCCGCCTCGATCTCGGCGTACACTTCCTTTGTCTTGGCATCCCACCCGCCAAGCGAGTCAATGACTGTCCCGATCTTCTCGGCGACCTTTACCAGCACCTCGATAAGCGCAATTCCTGCCACGACGGGGAACGCGGCTTGCAACAGAGGCGCGAGCATCTCGGATTGAGCAGCCACGCTCGAAAGAGCTCGCGGCATAGCCACGCCTAAATCGCGGGCCAATAACTGAGCGGCGAAGCGCGCCTGGGTGTGAGACGTGGCGACCGAATCGATGGCCACCACGTTGGTAGCCGCCGCTTCGCTCTCCGCGTTCAGTGCGGCCGTAGCTTCGGCCAGTGCCGCCTCGTAGCTCGCGATGGACGCCGCGGCCTCCGCGTTTCCGGCCGCCGCCCACGCCCCCATCTGCTGTTGCGCGCTGGCGAGGTCCAGTTGCGCGGCCTTTACGCGAGCCGCGGCCGACTGGGCATCCGACGCCATCTGATTGGTGGTCGTCTGCACGATGGACGCGGCTCCGGTCATACCGGTTTGCAGGCCGGACAGATCGACCGCGGTAGTAATTTTCAGCGTTCCTTCGTCGGGCACTTAGTTTACTTCGGATCGTTGGCGTGTTTGGCGTCGTGGAAAAGCTTCTGTACCGCGAGGGGAAGCTGATCGAACGTCTTCACGTTCGCGGGAGGTGCGTGGCCCGGCTCGGTCTGCGGCACAGCCAGGCCGCCCGGCATCGCGCCGTTCCCCTTGTTCAGATTCGTCGTTTTCGTCATTTTGATTTTTACTCCAAAAGCTTCCGCCACCATGCGCGCGAGATCGTGGATAGGCGGATGTAAAGCCCAGTAGTCCAGCAGGTCCTGCACGTCCGGCCACTCCATGGCGTTCGCCTGGCCGGCGGTGTAGTGCAGGGCGGTGATGATGCGGCTCCGAATCTCGGCTACGGAGCCACGGGAGCCGGAGCCTCGGTTTCCCCCGCGGATTTGGCCTCGATTTTCAATCCTGAGAAGTCCAGGATTTCGGCGTGGAGAAATTTCCAGAGCAGAAGATCCATCTCGCTCTTGACGCGTTGGACCGTCCATGGGACTGCCGTCAATCCGGCGCCGCAAAGATCCTCAGCGATCGCCAGTTGCCCGTTATTCAGCCCGTCGACCACCGTCTCGTATACGGACTTTGGAACGGGGCGCACTTCGCCGTCGTCGCCAAGCACGCCTACCTGCTCCAGCGTCAAGGGCGAGATCGTGAACCTCGCCCCGTCCATCTCTACTTGTTTGCGTCTCCGCATGATCACTCCCTGTTTTGGTATGTTGGAATCGAAGCGCCGCGTATGGTGGCCGAAGAGACTTCGGCACGTGACAAACATCCCGGCTTAGTGTCCCGGTGCTGCTCACTGAAACAAAGCGGCGCTGTCTTCCTTAGAACGAGTCCGCCTCGAAGAAATCGAACCAGTTGCCCGCCGCGTTGGGGTACGCCTCGAATTCGAAATCCGAGAGCACATAGGCGTCGCGTTTCAGCGGGAAACTCGTTTTGCTGAAGCGCGCCTGGTAGATGTGCAGCCCGTTCTGGTTGGTGGTGAGCCCCTGGAACTGCGAATAGGGCATCGAGAGATACAGCTCGAAGACCGGGCCGTAGCCCTGCAGGCGATTGGTCACAGTGAGGGTCTGGCCGGCCGCTTCCGTGTATACGAAATAGAACTGCGCGGCCACCGCCGGCTCCGCCGTGTTGAATGTATACGTGCCCGTCGAGACCGCGTACTGCCCCGTACTCGGCGACGAGGCGACGCGCTTCAAGGGCTGCCCCGTGGCGGAATAGAACACACCGCCATCCTTGATCCACGTTCCGGTGTTGGGCACGGTCGGGGTAACGGTCGCTCCGATGGTGGTCTGGATTCCGGGAATGGGGACCGAGACAGTAAGGCCGGTCGTGATCGTCTCGCCGAACATCAGCGCGTTGTAAGTGTTCACATCGAGGTGGCCGAAGCCGCACTTGCCCGTGATCTTCATATCCGAGGGCGCCACGTCGTCCGGACCTTTGAACTGCCCCATGAGGGCGACCAGCTTTTGGCTGATATCCGCGGTGGCTTCCTGGATTGCGAATAGTTGAATCGGAACGTCGGGGGTGGCCTTGTTGCCCCCTACAGAGACGGCCATTGCGCCGCCGATGCCAAACTGTACTTCCATGATGGGTCTCCTTGTCGAAGCGAAATTGAAAACGTGAGGGCCGCTCCGACAGGAGAGAGGCGCGGAAAAAGCTGTTACATCCCGGTGATGACGTGAATCGGAATCGTGATCGCGGTGTACTTCCCGAGAATCCCCGACATGATGTGTACAGTCCCGTCGATCCACGCGTTCTGCACCAGCGGCGTGCCGTTGGTCACGAGCATCTGCGGGACGTTCGGAGGCTTAGGCGAGCCGTCGGGATTTGTGCGCAGAAACGCGATATCGAAGCCGTCTAAGATCGCGTCGAGCACGTCGAGATACTGAAGATCGCCGCGGATCTGATCGCGCAAGAGATACACGAGCCCGCCGTAGTGCAGATCGTACTTGCCCAGCCCGTAGGCCTGCGGCTGCTTCTGATCTTCGAACGGGCGAACCAGATAGAACGCGGGCTGCGCATTCGCGGCAACGTCCATCGGCACCTCGCCGCGGCGTTCTGTATACTGGAACGAGTAGGCGCGGGTGCAGAGTTGAAACAGCGCCTTCGAGACTGCGGATCGGGAGGTATTCATGGTGCTGGTCGAGTCGGGAAGAACGCCGCTTGCGAGCGTCGGCATGATAACGCCCGTGGCGGAGGGTTACTGCGGGCCGCCGTTCATCGGCTGCAAGTGGCGCTGCCTGCGCTGTACGCACGTCTGGTGTATTCGCGGAGCGTCGATCCTGCTGAGTCTGAGCTAACCGCCCGGTTGCAGCGCGTCGTTGATCGCCTCTTGATAAGCCGCGATCTCTTCGTCCTTCATTTCGTCCTGTGTGCCTGCCATGAAGTGCGTGGCCTTCGTGCCGGGGTGATGCACGAACATCACGACCACGCCGCCTAGTCCGGACGCCGCCGGTCCCTTCCCTGGCTTGATCGATCGATTCACGCCGCGCGTCCCCTGATAGAGCGCCTGGGCGACCGGTCCGCTGCCGATCCCCGCGCCTTCCGAACCCGAGGGAAAGAACGCGAGAGCCTTCGCATTCACGGGCGCGATGATATGCGGCTCCGATCCGTCCTCTAAGAACTTGCCGTAGAACGCGGTGCCGCCGCCAGCCTCGACGCCGCCTTCGACACCCGACGCGTCGATAACCGCGTTCAGCAGCCGAACGCTGGCCACCAGTTCGCCCGTGTGCGACTGCAATACCTCGCCCGATAGCTTATCTATGATCCGCGCCTGCTGCGCCACGTGCTGCTCGTCCATCGTGCGGCGGACGGCTTCCACGATGCGCGGCTGGACCGCATCGAATTGCTGGCGGACGCCCTCGGCGCGGATCTGGAAGGAAAGGTTTACCATGTCAGCATGAGCCTTGGTCTGGACCGTCTCACCCGCCGCCGGCAACGCTTATCTTCGGAGGAAATCCGCGAGGCGCGCGAAGCGTTGGAACGGCTCAGAGCAAAGTACCCACCGTGCGACGCCTGCGATCTCGGCGTTCCAGGTGTCCCATGCACATGCGCGGACGGTGAAGAGTCCGACTCGGAAACGCTGGAAGACGACTCGTCGTCGGAGAGCGCGCAATGATCGTTTGGACGTGCGAGTGGTGCGAATTTTCCGATATTCCGGAGATTCGGCCAACGGAATGCCAAATTAAAACCTGCCCGGTTCACGGGCCATGCTGGCATTGGCCTAAGCGACCGCCAGACGCGCGTATCCCCGAATCACCTTCAGCGAGTGCGGCGGAAGCTCCCAATCCCGATACCGTGTAGTGCCCGCGCCCTGCGCCATAGACTGGCTCGCCTGATCGATGTAATCCCGCCGCCGATAGGTGAGAGCCACGGTCTCAATCGCCAGCAACGTCACATCCGCCGGCGTGGCCGCGTAGCCAGCGGTGTACTGGATGTTGACGTTCATGCGATTGAGCTGGCCGCCCTTGGTCCACGTGAAATCCCAGCAGAAGTAGAACGCCGAGACGATCGGTGCGTTGGCGCCGTACGCGCCGCCGGGAACCAGGATAAGGCTTCGGCCGCCGGGAGCGATCAGCCAGCCCAGCGCGCCATAGCCGGTGGAGCCGGGGATCACCACGCCGTTGATCATCGCTTGCTGAACGGAGACGCACGGAAAATGGCGTAGGAACTGTTCGGTAGTCCCGGTCCCGTCATAGGTCTCGTTGTAGGCCACGGGCGCCACAAAGGGCGACACAGGCGGAATAGAGCCGTCGCTATTCTCGTTCCCCGTGCGCCGTAGGAACTCCGCTCCCCAGCTCGTGATGGCCGACTGGATGTTGTTGTCGTCGCCGGCGTTGAGCGTCGGCGCGCCGTTCGCCGAGAGCCACGACTTGACCTGGCCCACGGTGCAAAGATCGATAAGCGTCGGGGCGTTCAAGATGCCGAATATGGGGCCGCCGGGCGGGCTGGTGAAGCCGCCGGTGGCGAGAGAGATCTGTACGCCTCCGCCGAACTGGATCAGCGCAGCGGGCACGGCCGCGGAAACCTGGGTGGCCGAGACGTAGCTGGTGGCCAGCGCCAGGGATCCCCAGAAGACCACGCTATCGGTGCCGAAATTCGATCCCGTCAGAACGAGCGCAAATGCGGCGCCTCCGGAGAGCGCGGAGGGCGGATTGAGACTCGCTATGATGGGTTGCATGAAAATCACGGTCGAGAGCACTACGAAAATCGTGACCCTCGCGGCAGCGCACGGCGGTGCGGAGATCGAAGCGCGCATCTGGGAGGGAGTCACGGACCGGGGCATCCCGGTGCATTGCTACATCACGCGCCTGGCGGTGGCGGACGATCAGGATCAAAGCCAGTTCGAAGCCGAACTGAAGAGCCGCGAGCACCGCGCGCCATCGGTCGCGGTGTTGGCGATACCTTTGCGGATGATCCTATGACGACCGAGGAAAAATGGAGACGGGTTGACCGGCTTATAGACGGCTTGGCTCGCTTGCATGATCGAGTTGAATGGTATGCCGCGATTCGCGCGCTGGAGGACGGAAAGATCAGTGCAGGCCGCGCCGAAGATCCTCGTACCGCACGTGGCGTTTCATCTCTTCGTCCCGGTCATGCCGTCGCCGCTGGCGTCCGGACCAAAACGCGCCCGCCAAAAGCGCCGCGATCAATGCGGCGATAAGCGCCCAGCCAAACGCGGTCATATTTCGAACCAGTCCGCTTTCGGAATCATCGCGGGTTCCAACGTCCCCTTGGCCGCTTGCAACTGTAGCCAGAGATCCACTTCCACGTCCGTCGCCAGCCGATTCAACCCGCCGCCCGTCAACCACCACACGTTCGCGGGCTGCTTGCGGTCGCAGTTCTTCCACCAGGTGGTGCGGTCGATTTGCTTGGTTACGAGCGTGAGTGTATACGCGGGCTTGTAGGCTGGGGCGGGCGCATGGACGCCCTCCGGCATCTTGAGAACGAGCGGACGGCTTGCCACGGGAGCCTTCACGCCGCCACCTTCTGCAAATCCTGTTGCGACTGCGCCATCACGTACTCCAGATCGTAATCGGCTGCCGTCAGTGCGCGCGTCATAAGATGCGGGCACTCTATCTTCGGTGCCCACCAGCACTCTATACCCACTAGCCTACACCGTTCGAAGAAGTCGAAATCGTCCGTCGAGTACTTGCCGATCGGATCGAACGGCGCGGCCCCGTAGTGCGTGACCAAGCGCTCGATCACGCTGCGCCGGATCAGCACGCACCCCGCGCCGGTCGCCTGCGTCTTCATCAATGTGAGGTTGCGATCCCAATTCGCGATTTGCGCATAGCCCTCTTTGTCCTTGAGATACATCCACGCCATCGGCTGGTGCGGGTACTCTTTAAACTGGTAAAAGGCGGACAGCACGTCGAGCCGCCGCGCCACGAAGATCGAGAGCAGGCGGTACGCCAGGTCCGGCTCGAAATCGTGGTCGGAGTCGATGTACAGAATCCAGTCGCCCAGCATGCGCTGCGCGAGGATGTTCCGCTGCATGACCTGGCCCGATTTCACGGCGTGGTCGAAGTGGATCCACTCGCCCGGCTCGCACACGTACTCGTTGCAGAATTGTACGAGCTGGATCATCGACCAGGTGAACGCCTCGGGCACGTTGCCCACGCCGATATACGCGATGGTGCCGAGGCACTTGCGCCTGATTGGTTGCATTTTCTCTCCCTCAACTCTTATACTGGGATGCGCTGGCGTCGGACTCGACGGATCGAGCGGGCTGCGAAATGGGATAGGCGGGGAGCCTTCCCAAAAGTAGTAGGCCGGGCATCGGCCACAGTAGCTCCCCCAATGCCTGTGGCAGGACATGGGACAGAAGGCGGTTTAGGATTGCGTCCGTGGCCGCTGGAGTCAGCTCTACCGGGGACCTAACCCGGACGCCAGCGTTTATCTGTGTTCATCCGTGTCTATCTGTGGTTTCTCCGAAACGCGTTCCCCCAGATCCTCAGCCGCCATAGCCTCAAACTGCTCGCAAGCCCGATCCCACGAGAATCGTTCCCGCGCGATGGGCATCATTTCCGCGCGCATGTTTTCCTGCGCTTCCGGAGATCTGGCCAGCTTCACGATCTCGTAAGCGAAGCGCGCTTTGACCAGGCGGTCGCGCCAGCAGTCGCCTTCGATGGAGATGCCCGCGAACACGTTATCCTGCAATGCCCAGAGCGGATTGAAGATCGGAACCGCGCCGAGCGCCTGCGCTTCCATCGCGGTGATGCACGCGGTCTCGAAGAACTCGGTCTGGTAGCACCAGATCCCCGACTTGAGAAACTCGCGCCATAGCTCGGTCTGGCCGACGCGCCCGTGCCATGTAACGCCGGGTTGCTTCAGCCCCTCGACAATCGCGGCCTTCTGACGGGCGCACTCGCCGGTCACGTCGCGGGCGATCCGCGCGTCGAAGCCTTCCCAGCCGTAAAAGCAGTGCAGCTCCAGATCCTCGACCTGCTCGCGCGCGCGGGCGAACGATTTAAGGAGATGCTCCAGGCCGCGATCGGGTGTGCTCGAATAGATCAGGCGTCTGGGGTTGCGTATGCTATCGCTGTGCGGCAACGCCTCCATGCGGTCACTCGCGATCCCAGATTGCCCTACCGAGACGTTGCGGTGCTCCTGGTTGCGCAGATACTCCGCGTGGAACGGCGACAGCGCGATTAGGCGGTCGTACCGCGCCATGCGCTCCAGCGTGGCCGTGGGGTAGTCCACGTCGTGGTAGACGTGCCAGAACCTTTGCTGCGCCGCACCATCCAGGAGGTGGTCGTACGCAAGCCGGTCGATGAACTCGGGCTGGCGCTGAATGATCCACGTGCCCTTGTGCTCCCCGTACGGCGTAATCGTGCGGAGGCTGTGCAGATCGCGCCAGTGGACGCCGCCGCGCACGCACGCAGCGCCCGCCAGATTGTTGTAACTATCGACTTCGTGCCCGCGCGCGGCAAGCCGCAACGCCATTTCGACGTGGTACGTTTCGGATCCGCCGAGGCCATGCTCGACCGACGTATAGTCCCACGCGGGGCCGAAGTCCGGCGAATAGAAAATAAATTTCAAAGATCCCTCCCTCTGCTCGAAAAAACCCTGGACACAAGACCCGGACGGGCCTTATGTCCAGTGCTGCGATGTGCTAGTACGCGGCCGTCTGGCCGGTATACACGCTGACGGACTCCGTGCCCGGAGTCACGTTGTTGAAAACCACCAACACGTCGCGCGTGTTGACGGTGGGAACGACAGCGGTCCCCACGACGGTTACGCCCGCGCCGCCGGTAAGCGACACGTTGAATCCCGTCGTGTTTTTGAACCAGAACTTGAAGCTCTGGCCTGCCTTGACGCCGGGGAACGCAGCCACAAGAGCGGCCGCGGTGGGCGTCACGTCCGAGACGGCGGAGCCGGTGGCGCCCGCGCGAATCAGCATCGCGGTGGCCATGTTGGCGACCGTGAAAGTGGCCGCGCCCGTGTTGGTGACGGTTTGCGGCGTGCCGAGCGATAGAAGCACGCTGGCACAGAAAAGCGGCCCGGCCAGGCCCAGCGCGCCCGTGGTGTTTACCGTGGGGACGTTGAGCGTGGCGACGATGCCGGTATCGGTGAGGGACGCGAGCTGCGTATTCGGCGCGGTTGATCCGAGAGCGGCGACGGCGGTAACCGTAACCGTGCCGATGAATCCTAGGCCGGAAGGCGTGCCGGCGGAAGCCGAGCGGTACACGTTGTACGTGTGCCCGACGATCCCGGTCCACGTGATCACGTTCGCGTTCGCGGGGGTGAGCGTGGCGTTGCCGGTGGCGGTGGTGGTTCCGGCGGACGGCGCGCTGCCGAGCGCGGAGGTGTCGGCCACCACATATGTATACGACGTTGCGCCCGCGGTGCCGAGCTGGCCGACGGCGATGCCGCCGGGCGCGGCAAGCGCGGTAAGCGAAATGTCCGCGTTGTTCGGGCCGGTGCCGAACAAGAGAGCCTGGTCGTTGAGGACTTCCAGCTCGGTCGCGGTGACGATGTTCGATCCCGTGTTGACGGGGTAGTTGATTCTGGTATTCAGCATTTTCGTTTTCCTTTGTTTGGAAGTTCGGTCGATCACGCCCGCGCCGGAAATCGCCCCTGTCGAAGCGTTCCCGGCGATGACGCGATCCCGCGCGGCTCGCCTTGAGCGATTAAGCTCTTGCGGGGCACGCGCGGTTCATCGCTACGCGGGAGGGACGTGCCGCGCGGCGAGGAAACCGGATTAGTTGACCTTATTTCCGACGCCAGTCAGAATTGCTTGTCCGAAAGGAATATAGTGCTCCTGAGTTTCGAAGCAATATACGCCCGTCTCGTACTGCAATTTCCGTGGCGGCCAGAGGATGCTGAAATGATCCTCCAGCGAAACGATGCGCCGCACCGCGGGGATGGACGCGCCCGCCGCCGGATACGGATTGGTCGTCAGATCGAACCACACGACGCCCTGGGGAATCCACGGGTGCGCCATGATCGGCACGGTCTTGCGCGTGGCGAAGCCGGAGTACTTCCAGTTGTACTCGGTCACGAGCTGGCCGCCGGTGAGAGCGCCAGTCGAATCGCGCTCCAGAATCAAGCGCTGTGCGCCTGGGCCGGTGCTCGACGTCAGGATGGCCTTCGACGCGGATTGAATCAGCGTGCCGCCGAGATAGATCGCGTCGATCGAGATCTTGTAGCTGAGCCACAGATAATCCGCGACCGCTTCGAACTCGACAATCGTGCCATCGCCGCCGGAGGTGAATCCGGCGCCGGCGAGGTCCTTAAGATACGCGGGCTGCGAGCTGCCGTAGGTGCCGAAGCCCCACGTCATGCCGCCGTCGAAGTCCAGCGTGTTGTAGCTGTTGTCCGTCGTCAGTCCGCGATTCGAGGTCGGATCGACGGCCGCGGCGGTCTGGTTGCCCGTGTTGTATACGGAGAGCGTGGCGACGCTGGTCGAGCTGACGGCGGAGAAATATGCGTTGGCCGTGGTGGGCGCGGCGTTCTGCGAGACGTAGAACGCGTAGCCTACGGCGCCGACCACGGGGTTGACCGTCACGGTGATCTGGGTGTGCGCGGCGTCGGTCACAACCGAATTCGAAGCGGCGGAAATGATTCCGGTGCCGCCGTTGATCAGATCCTGCGATCCGTCGGCGTTCGAGCGCACGAACGGGAGACGCACTCCCGAGATGCTGGCCATCGTAACGCCCCATGGGGTGAGCGCGACAGCGTATACGGTGTTCTGGGCCGAGGCGGGAATGCCGGGCACAAGGTTCGTGCCGGCGACAACCACCTGCGTGAGAACGCCGGTCGGCGTGGTGCCGAGGGCATAGCCGTTTCCGCCAACCGAGGCGGGCCCCGAGTTGCCGAAAATGATCATGCGCTCTTCGTCGTTCAGCAGCGCGTTGAGCAAAGACAAGCGGGCGAGCGCGACGTTATCGTCGAAACCGAGGCCTTGCTGTTGCGCCTGGTAGCTCGTCTGAGTGTCTTTGCCGAGGTACTTGTACGCCGCGGAATAATTCCGGGTCGTGATATTCATGAAGGCGTTGCGATTGCCTTCACTGATGCCGGGGTACCCGCCGGCATCGATGCCCACTACGGCTTTCCAATTGACGGCCGGGCCGCCAATTTTCATGCCGTTGAACATCGGATTGACGCGGGGGGTCGAGGCCAGGACGGGGTAGAACATCGGGTAGATGTTCTTTGCCTGCGGTTCCAGATAATAAAACTGGAGCTGCGAAGCCGTCGAGATCCCCTGCGTGGTTTGGTCTTTGCGCAAGCCCTTGATAAGAGCGAGCGTGCTTTCGGACAGTTGCATAAGGTCTCCTGAGTCGCGGGAATTGGTGTTGCTGTTTACTTGGGTTGTCCCCCGCGACAGGTTCGGGAGACTTAAGAACATCGGTTCACCCCTTCGGATAAACCGAAGGGGTGTGGTGCTTGGGGAAAGCTACCGGCTCATCGCTTCGACGATGGTCTGAGGCACTTCGTGCGCGACGCCGGCCGATTTCATGAACGCAAGCTGCGCCGTGCGGTCGCCGCCCATGACCTTTTTCATGGTCGCGACATCGACCGGAGCATCGGCCGCCGGGGTTGCGCCAGGCGCGGGAAGCGCGACGCCGTCCTGTGCCTTGCTTACCGGCATGACGCGGATCTGCGGGCCGCCGGCCGCCAGCGCTTCGCCGCGGTTGCCGATGCCGGCGGCGGGCGCTACCTTCTTGGCTTTGCCCTTGGGCTTCTTCTCGCCGTCGTCGTCGTCCTCTTCGGGGTCTTCGCTGCTCGACAGCGCCTTGACGAATTCGGTCAGAGCCTCGTTTACGGCGGCCTGCGCGATGGTCTGCACTTGGGCCTTCGTGAAGGTCTCGGGGCCGCTCTTGACGAGCGACAGCGTGCCGTCCTCCGCCTTCGTGAACGAGTAGCCATCCGGTGCTACGGCCTTTCCGTAATCGCTCTGCGTGCCGGCGGATTGGATGTTGATGGCTTCGGATGCACCGTCGCCGGTCGCAGCCTTGCCGTCGCCTTCGCCCGCGGCCTTTTTCTCGGGCTCGTCTTCGCCGCCGCCGGCCATCTTGGCGATTTTGTCGCAGTGATCGTTCATCGCCGTTTTGTGGCTGGCGATTGCCTTGGTGAATTTGTCGCAGTGGTCACCGACGCACTCCTTCATCTTGGCGATGTGAGCCGTCAGCGACTTGGATTTTTCCAGTTGGGTCATGTTACTGTTCGCTCCTTTAGCGAGTTTTTGGATTGCCGCCGCGCTGGCGGTTAGCTCTTTGACTTCTTCCTCCGACCAGGCGAGGAATGTCTCCGCCAGAGTCGCGAGGTCCTCGCCGAGCTGGGCGGGGATTTCGGAATCGTCTCTCTCGTACTCGGCTTCATACCGCGCCGACCACTGGAGATTTGCCACGTCCTGCAGGACGCCGGCGAAGCGCGCCACGTCCCACAGATCCTTTTTGAGATTAAGTTTTGTGCCGGCCTTCTCAAGCGCCGCGTGCGCCGCTTTCGCGCACTTCGCCGTTTTAGCGGCCGTCTTCTTTTCGGCGCCGGCCGTCGCCAGCGAATCCACGACGCTCTTGGTAATGCGCGCGGTGAGTGCGTCGAGATCGATGCCGGCGGGGAGGGCGGGAACTACTGCTGCGGGTGCTGCCATTTCGATAGTCCTTTCGGCGAACTTGACTAACTGCTGTGAGCCGTCCGCCTTCACGAGTGAGAATGTGGCCTTCTTCAGCGAGGGCGAATCGACATAGGACACCTCGGCGATGATGGGGCCGTAGCGCACGTCCACCGTCTTTTTGCAGACGGGACATTCGTTGCCCTCGGGGATGGCGGTGGCGCACACGTTGCATTTGCGAAACGCGTAATCGCCGCCCTGGCTGAAGCCCCGGATAAACCCGCCCTTGAGCAGCCGGGCCGCGTCGCCGGTGGCGGTCACGGTGGCGAGGTGAATCTCTTTGAGGTCGTCGAGGAACACGGGCGGGGCCGTGGCTTTGCCAGCGATTGTCCCCACGTGCATGAGCCGGATATTGCCGTAGCTCGAATCCTGTCCCGCGGCGGTGGTCGAGTCGAACGCCTCGCTCGACCACGTTGTATACGCGTTCTTCGCGAACTCGTAATCGCAAATCTCGTGGTCGGAATCGGGGACTTCCGCGGTCACCAGGCCGTACGCGGTAACGGAGCCGTCGGGGTGTTCGAGGACCTTCGAAAGCGGGAAGTGCTTGAGTAGCTTTTTCATGGGGTGGGCCGCGCGGGTATACAATTACAAACGAAGGAGTCCTTTAATGAGACAACGATTTATCGATTACGCAGTGAAGGTTGGCATGTCCACGGTTTTGGCGGAGAAACTGGCCAAGGGGATCGACGCCGACCCCACGAAGTTCACGAAGATGGCCAAGACGCTTACGACGAATTACGAGCCGTTCATCGAGTACGTCGAGTCTGTCGGCGTCTCGGCCGCTCAGGCGCAAAAGCTTCTGGCGAATCCGCACGAGGTATCCACGCTGATCAACGACGCGTGGGGCAAAGAGCACGGCTCCGGGGCGCAAGGCTAACCCGCCGATTCACGGATGCGGCGCGTCGGCCCGCACTGGCGCGCCGTGTTTCGGAGTCACAAACAAAAGGAGAGCTTGAGAGTGGTGGTCTTCATGCCCTTTTGAGTTCCTCGGCCTTTTCTTTGGCGCGCTCGGCGAGGCGGTGCGCCTCATTCACCGGATGCGCGCGCGGTGCGTTGCGGGTTCGGTCCCAGAATGCCGCGTCATCGCGGGCGCGCTCTTCCGGGGTGCGCGTGTCTTCGTTCTTGGGGACTTTGACTATCAGCATGGTCTTTTACCAGCCTCTCCATTGCCACCAGATCCATAGCCAGAGTCTTAGGTATCGGATACGCCACTTCGTCTTTTGGGGGCTTCGTGGCGCAACGCTCCCTCGATTCGACAGGCCCGTGTGCGGCGTCGTTCTGTCACGCGGTGCTTGCCGCAAGGGTTTCCGCGAACTGAGTTGGAGTCTCGCCTCCACGGGCGGTTTTTCGCTACGCCGGTACCGCGGAGAACACTTGCGGCTTCGCCGAAAATCCAGCGGGCGTGTTCTTTGCCGCCAACTTCTCGGCCTCGTCGCGGGTCTTCGCCACTCCGAGGAGCCGCACTCCGACTCCAACCACTACCGGGAATACGCTCCCTGGCTGGTCGGGCGCGGGCTTTTGTGCTTTACGCGCGGCTTCGATCTCGGCCGTGTAATCCGGCATTTTCGGGTTGTCCATTTTTACGCCTGATTTCCGAGTTTTTTTTGCATTTCCGACAGCACGCGGCCGGCTTCGGAATCGAGGGCCTTGGCGTGATCCCGCAGGTCTTCGACGGCTTTCACGAGAGCGCTTTTCGTTAATTTGGCCTCGACCGTTTCAAACACCCCTTCGAGTGTGCGGCCGTTGCGGCTCTCGCTGATATTGCATCCGTTCGGAAGGCTCACGAACAGCGAAATCTGGTCGTAGTGTTCCTGCTGCTTGACGTTCACGTGCAGTTGCAGGCTGGCGCGGCCATCGCCCCCGGCCAGTTCTCCAAGTTTGCGTAGCCGTTCGATAAGGTCCATGGTGTCCGTCATTTGGTTGTTTCCTTGTCGGTCAGTCGGTTCAGTTGGGCTTGCGCCTCGTCGAGCAACTTGTGGCTGTGCTTCGTTGTGCCGAGATCGAATCCCAGCGCGTAGGTCAGGCTCAGCCACAAAAAATGGAAGGCGTCCATCTGGCGGCGGGCGAACATGCCCAGGGCCATGCGCGCGGCTTTGAGATGGCGCGGTCCTATCATGCCGCTTGGGTGCGCGTTTCGAATGGAGCCATCAGCAGTTCCATGGGTGCGGCGTGTGCTCCACGCGGCACTCCGGGTGCAGCAGCTTGTGCTCGCGCAACAGATCCATGTAGCTGTCCACCATATGGATCAAGCGCTGGGTGCGCTCGCGCGGGATTAGCGCTGGCGTCCCAGCCATACTTTCTTACCGCAAGCCCGGATCGATTCTCAACGCGTACCGCGAGGGAGATATCAGCTTCGACGAAGCCGTCGCGGAACTTACTTCACAGCGGGTTTTGGCGCGGGCTTTAGGTTCGCAAACATCCTAGCCAGAAACGCGTTTTCCAGCGCGACGAATGTCCCTGGCGCGCTGTTGTAGATCGACGCGGCCTCCGCCAGATACGCGCTGTCGTTCGCGTTCGGATTTACCATGTGCCATCCGGCCATCGCGTTGTCGCGATACTGTTGCTCCGCGCTCGTGGGGCAAGCGCCCGTCTGTCCGGTAGCGAGGAACGTGTCGTATAGCTCGTACGGCCCGCCTCCGGGAGGGCACGTGTTCTGCCCCAGCGCGCCGTGCTGCCAGAGCGGCTGGAGTTGCGCGACGGTGAATCCGTTGTGCGCGATTACGGTGGTGGTCTGTGCCGATGCCGGCGGAGCCAGCAAGAGCGTGAGAGCGAGCAGGAACGATAAAGCAGCGGTCGTTAGTGTTTTCATGTTTTGGTCTTCTTTGTCAAAATCGGTTTGTAGCGGCACTCGCAGCGAGGATGCGCCGGTAGAATAGGAGCCTCGCCAATCTTGTAAGGCCCGTCCTCCGCCAGCTCGTCGCATTCGTCGGGGCCGACGTGATCGCCGCTCAACAGCACGGCGACTTCGGGCACCACGCCCGATTGCACCCACCCCGCAAGGTTCCCCTGGTTCGCGGCGAACGCGGACTCCGTCTTCGCGATCATGGCGGCGCGCGATTCGCCGAACGTGGCGGACTCTTCGATACTGGTGGCCAGCGTCGATAGCGGCGTCTCTTGCGCGAACGCTTCGGCTACCAGTTCGCGAACGTTCTCGCGCGTCGTTTCGCTGATCGCCCAGTGCGCGCTCGGGTTTTCCGCGAGCACGCCGTCCGCGGTCCAGTGCATCCCGACCATTTCGGCGGCGCGGGCGTGTGCCCAGTCGCCGGCGACCGTGTTGGCGGCCGAGATCATGTCCGGAGACGCGGTGATGCTTTCCTCGATCGACTTCAGCGCGTCGAGAATCGCGGCGCGCGCGATCGCGTCGAGATCCGGCTGGAGCTGGTCGGGCAAACCGGTCCAGTCGATCGGGTCCAGCAGCTTGTCGATCGCGTCCTGGTCGCTTCCCGCCTTGCGCATCTTTGCAATGTGCTTGCGGAGCCGGCCGGCCAGGTCGGCGGCGGTGGCCTGCAGGAACTTGTGGACCGTCGCGGCGATGCGCGGCTCGGCCTCGGCGCGGGTTAGCGCGGCCTTCAGTAGAGCAGCTTTACCGGCTTTTTTTTTTGGGGCGGCTCGTCGCCTGCGGGATCTTTGCCAGCGCCTGCGGCCGGCGTTTTCGGCTTGCCGTCTTCGCCCGTCTCGCCGCCGGCGGGTCCGCCCGCCTGCATGGTCGGGGGGAGCTGACCAAGCGGCAGGAAGCCAAACTGTGGCGAGTACGAGCCGAGCTGGTCGGCCTCCGGCTCCGGACGCGGATCGCGCCCGCGGTCCTCGCGGGACTCGTTAACGGTTACGATCTTGCCGACAATCAGATTGTCCGCTTGCGCCGCCTTGAGCGGATCCACATCGCGGTGCGTCTGGCTGGCCCACTCGTAGTCGTTGGCCATGCCCATGCGCGATAGGCACTCGTTCAGCTCGTCGATGACAAAATCTACGTCGGGCTTCAGGCCTTCCTGCGCGGCCGCGTCGTTCGCCTCTTCCGCGCTGGCGCGGTTCGCCATCTTCAGAAACTTCTGAGCACTGATTCCGATGTGCGCGCAAACGACCTGGGCGAGCCACACGTCCAGCTCGTCTTTAAGCAGCGGCTCTTTCGGAAAGATCACGTTCGGACGCGCGTTCTCGCCCGAGCCCATACCGGGGAGGAAGCGCACGCGGCGGCGCATTCCGAGGTCGCCGGCGAGGATCGAATCGAACCAGTCCTGGACTTCCTTTACGCGATTGACCGGCAAATCCGCGGGCAGAAACACGAGCGCTTCGGGCACCGTGCCGGATGTATACTCCGAGATTTGCCACTCCTGGCGGCGCAAGCCGAAACAAACCGTGTTGATGATTCCCTCGACCTTGGAGAAGCCGTAGCGCCGGTTGGTGCGCTCGTTCTGCATTCCGTACACGAGGTCGGTGACGTCGAAGTCCCAGCACGGCATGCCGTATACGACCTGCTGGTACGCGGTCGACCCGGGCGGCGGCGTGAAGCCTTGATCCGTGAGCATGCGCCCGATGGTGTCGCCCGCCAGCGGGTGGACGGTGGCCACCTTCCCCTGCTTATCGCGCGACATCCACAGCGCGACGGCGTCGAGCACGATCAGATCCTCAAGCCAAAGGTGGAGCCACTGTTTCCACGGGTGATGGCCGTCCGGCTTTTTCCAGAACGCGGTGAGATCGCGGAGCGTCTTGTCACCGGCTGTGCGCGCCTTGAAATCGGTAACCATCTCGCCCGGCTGGCGGATGGGACGCAGCTCGAAGGGCACGCCGACGATTTGGTCTTTTTTGATGTCGATCGCGATTCGGAGAATGTCCCACTGGTCGGCCAGCGCGCGGAGGATATCGAACGTGATCGGAGTGTCTTCCCCCTTCGGGGTCCACGACATATTCGCGCCGGGTGTATACCCGTACTGGCGCGGCCGGTAAGACGATGGCGCGATTACCTTCGTAGGCTGGAGCGGGCCGAACCAGTAGTCCGACGAGATATCCTTGATGCCGTTTACAGTCGATGGAGCGATGGCGTTAAGCGGTAGGAGACGTGTCTTTTTGCCGCCTCCGGCTTGGGTGTTGCCGAAGAAATCGGACTGGCCTTTAGCCACTGGATGTAAAATGAAAAAGTCCCGGCTGGGCCTCGGAACCCTCCGGACATATGCGCGTCGTTGGACGCCCTGCCGCTCTCCGATCCTGGGCGGGATAGTGAGAGAGCGGCGGGGCGCGCGGTGCTTTGGATGAAGTCAGTGGACTTCCGCTAATCGGGTTGCGCGGCGGGAAAAGGCCTTGAGCTATCCCGCCTACCCGATACGATTTTCTGCCTTCACTCCCCGGGTCTGAGCCAGGTGCTCTATCTCTCCACGGAAACTTTAGCGGGCGGTCCGTCGGTGAAACGGCGACAGCCGCCCGCTCCCCCGTTCTCGCGGCTTGCGCACGCGGTTGGGAACTTTGGGAGCGCTAAAGAGACTTGCCGAACGCGGCCATGCGCGCTTCGTCGGCATCCAGAAGCGCTAGCAACTTCGAAGAGTCGATCCTAGCTGTTGGCGAGGAGTCAACTGTGATATCTGCAATGTGGCCGATCAAGTGGCGCTCTTCGTTGCGCGTGATATACAGACTGCCATCTCCGAACCTCGTTATGTCGGGGATCTCGCCTATTCGCGCGCGCGCCGAAACGCACCCGGGGCAGTCGGCCACGATTTGATCGCGACCGCCGTATTCGCCGCACAGATCCTGGTGGTCTGCCTCCGCGATTAAGAGGGTGCGCGCGACAACTTCCTTGGTCACGACGGGAAGACCCTGCCACGAGCGCCAATGAAGCGACTCCCCATCGTGCAGCAGCCGCGGCACGCCGTGGGGCCGGTTAAAGCTCTCCAGTGAATGATGGCAGCGCGGCACGAAATTGATCCCGCATCCGCACGTCGCGCAGTGCCGAAGCGCTAGGATGCACGGATCGCAGAGGATCGCTCCCCCAAGAGTGCGATACTCGCCCGGTATGGTGATGCCCTCCGGAAGCAAGCCGCTTGTAGCGAGCGTGCCACAGTTGAAGCACTTAAACGCGGGCGAGGTGCGCGGCGGCTCGAACCTGCTGCGACCGTAAACGGCTTTCCCCCGCACAGCCGCGACAGCCGCGACGGGCAAAGCGATAAGCGAAGCGAATAGCGAACGGCGGGTGTGTTCCATGATCTAAGTGTCGCTCAGTTCTACTCCGGGGAAACAATCCACGGGGGGCGGATCGAAGTAGCCCCGGTCGTACCAGACCGCAAGCTGGGTGCGATTGCGCGCGCCGGATGATCGCATCGCCAACGCGCCGTACACCTTCACCGTTCCCGCCGTAAGTCCCATCGCTTCTCCGATCTCTTTGTAGCCGTTGCCCTCGCAGGCAAGCGCGGCAAGTTGAAGGAATCGCGGCGCAAGATGGAACCGATGCACGGGCGCGATACCCTCGATTTCATGCGTTCGCGGCGCTCTCCGGCTCGGGCTGTCCAGCGTCGCGCCTAGCACTTCGCGTCCACCGCGGCTCGTATAGCGCGATTCGCGACGGACTGCGCGAAGCGGTCGAGCAACACGGCGTCCGGGAGCAACCGAAGCAACGCGGCGCGGGTGGCCTCGTACTCGATAGCGTCGTTTTCGCGCGCGATCTCTTCATCGGATCGGAGCATTGTCGTTTTCCTTGTTGCGCGGCAACGGCGGGGGCGCGGGGCCACCGATTGAGGCATCGCGCCAGCCCTCGGCCGAACCGCCGCCCTCGTATGGCCATCTGCGCTTTTCGGCCCGGGAGCCGCCCTCCGGCTGCCGGTAGCATCCGCGAGCGATGGCGATGGACTTAGCAATTTGCGCTCTCATAACGACGCGCACGCGGCGCAGGTTTCCGCGTTCGCGGAGATTCGCACGGCTTGGCATTTCGGGCACATCCAAGAGCCTTGCTTGCGCGCCAGCTTCACTGCGATCTGGCGCAGCCGCGCTTCGTGCGCCGCCTCCGTAACCGCGTCGGTCACGTTGATGGTGCGGACGATGGGGAGACTGCCCAGCGCCAGCGGCGATGTTTTCTTTGCCGGCGGCGGCGGAGTTCCGCTGGCGATCATCTTTGCAAGCGCGCGCGGGCTGACCATGCCGTAACTATGCGGCGCGCTCATAGATCGACTCGAATGCCTCGGGGCCCACTACCGCGCTGCCGTGGCAGCCGCTGACGTAGTAATCGCCGGGCTGCGGATTGTTTACGTCGGCCCAGCCGGGCGTGCCGACCGCGTAGAGCGGGCCGCCATTGTCGTCGAGCGCGTCGAGCTTCATTACGCTTTGGCTCGCGGTGGACCGTTGCACGGTGAGGATCTTCGCGGCGTGCAGCGGGCGGGGCTTCAGATGCCACTCGGGCAGTAGCGCTTCCTGCCAGGTGGACGGGGGCGGTGGTTCCGGCGCCTGCTCCTGGCATGCGAGTTCCACGAGCTTGATGTAGATGCCATCGAGAGTCTGAACGCCGAAGTATGCTTCGTCAAATCCGTAGTGGCGGAGCGTGTTGCGGATCGCCATGCCCAGACCGAAATGAAAGCTGGTGAAGCCGAAAGCCGTTTCCGCCCACCAGGTCAACGGCAACTCCGCCGATTTCTTGCGGATCATGTCCTTGATCTCGCTGCCCAACTCGCCGCGCAACAGCGCGACAGCGCCAGCGACCTTTTGTTGTTCGTTCATCGTGTTTTCTCCCTAACTCTGAATCGGCATCTCGTGTTTCAGCGGCTCGCGCGACGGTTCCCGCGACGCGCCGAACGGCATGCGCTGCAACGCCTCGGGGCCGGGCTCCGGAGGCGCCACGATCTCGACGCGCCAGGCCTGCGCGCTGACGAGCGGGTCTGTGCCCCACACCGCGGTGCAGAACGCGCACTGGTGGATCAGCCGCTCGTACTCCCCGCGCCAGATTACCTTGTGCTGCTTGCGCTGCCCGCAGCCGGGGCATTTCTCGCGTCCCGTCGTGCGGCGGCAAAAGTGGATCCACATTCGGATCCCGACGTTCGCGACCCTGACGGCCGCGTTGCGGATGGGCAGCCAGGCGCGGTAGATGACTTCCATTTAGCGCACACTCACACTGCCGGCCGTGCGTCCGCTGCCTTGCGTTTGCGCGTTCGCCCCGGAGTAGCTCGTGAGCATCGTCCAGCCCGCGTTCTGCGTCCCCAGGTTATTTTGCGATGTGAAGCCGACGCGCGTTTCGCCGCCGCCGGTGAACACCACAATCTGCCCTTGCGTAGAGTTGTTCGTACTGCCGTTGATCGGCTCCGTGTAACTCCAGATCGGGGCGGTGGGGCACGTCGCTGCCGCTGTGCCGCACGCGGTCAGATCGAGCAACACCACGACAGAGGGATAGTTCCCGCTGTTGCGGGTGATGCTCACAAGCATGCATTCGTCGGTTCCCGTTGGGCACGGGACAATCTCCTGTTCCGATCCGATGTGGCAATTCGGCGCGCACACGGTGGCGAGGCTCGCGACGTTCCACGTGCCCGCAATGCTGCAATCGGCGGGGTTGATCAGATACACGGAATTCTGCCCGCCGTAGTGCGCGATGATCTTCCCGAGGGTATACGAATATGCATACGATGTGCCCGTGGAGCTGGGAGCCACGACGCCGGGCTGGCCGGATGTTGAGCAGACGGCCGGCAGCGTAGTCCCCGAGGGAGTGGTAGAAAACGCCACGATGCACGGGGTAACGGTACTGCTGCTGTTGCATGGCGCGACGGTGCCCGCGCCGCCGTTCCCGCTGTCGGAGTATACGTTTCCGTTATTGCAGGAGGGCGAGGCCTGCGACGGCCCGTCATAGAGCGCGGACTGCGCGATCTCGATTGGGCCGGTGTTGGTGATCTGGACGGCGGTGATAGCGTTGTTCGGCTGCGCCACCGCGGCAATCGAGCAGCCTGTCGTTCCGCACGTCCCGCGCTGGCCGTCGAAAAAGATCACATCCGAAATCGAGCACGCGTCGTTGGTGTCCTGGTAATAGTTCTGGTAAGTGCCGGTCTGAGGCGCCGTCGCCAGGTATACATAAAGCGCCGCGCCGATCTGCTGGCCGGCGGTGTACGATCCGCACGTGGACATGCAGATAGAAATCACGGGCCCGCCGCCTAGGATGGTGATTTTCGAGCCGTCCGAACTCGGAATCAGAGAGAACGCGGAGACGGCCGGAGCGTTTGTGCCAAAGACAAACGCCGTATTGATCAGGACGGCGCCAGTGCTGGAAAAGCAAACGAACTTGAGTTGGTCCGCCATGCAGACCTGCCCGTTGGCGTCGATCACTGGCGTGCTTACGCCGAGCGGTCCCATGGTGACCGGGACGGTGTTCGTTTGGTCGGTAAAGACCAGGCCCGCGCTGTTGTATACGCGCAGGTACGGGGCCGTCGAGTTCTTGGTGGCCACCAGCGTTCCGTTTGTCACGCTGCCGATCGAGCCGCCGGATGTTCCGGTGTCCTGGAAGGAGAACGAGACGGTGGCCGGCGCCGCGAACCCGCTCGCGTTCTGATCCACCAGATTGGTCCCGTGCTCGCGGTAGTTCGAATGGTTCGTCGGAACCACGAACTGCGCGCACGCTGAAGCGCAAAATAGAATCGCTGCTAGTAGGGTGCGCATAGATACCTCACTGGATCGCCGGTGGTGGTGACTCCCGAGAATGTGGCCGTCGAAGCCGAGCCGCCGGTCTGCGTGATCGCGCCTATGGATGTGCCGGTGTCCTCAGCATGGCAAGCCCATCCGTGCGCCGCGGTCAAGCCGGCCGGGAACGTAATCGTGAAGGCGCACGTGCCGGTCGTGGCGCTCGTATACAATCCCGCCGCGTAGGGAGCCGCCCAGATGTTGGGATTGGGGCTTCCGCCCGCCGAGGTCAGGACCGATCCGAAGCTGGAGGAATTGGTCAGACTACCCGCGCACGCGTTGGTCCCTAACGTTTGTGCCGCGCCGGTTGTGCCCGCGCCATCGGGAAGGCTGAAGCTATAGGTGCTTGCGCCGCGATATTGAATCGAGCCGATGCCCGCCGCGCCGGCGCTCGCCAGCGACAGAAGCCCGTTCGAAGTGGAGGCCTGCCCGAGTTGGATCGTGTGCGAGCAACTCAGGACATTCGTGGCCGCCGCATAAAACGGGACGTTATCAACGCCGCACGTAAAGATCGTCGAAGGCGCGGAAGCGCCGGTCACCTCGAGCTGGCCGGCCGTCGTGTCTGCGGGTACCTGGGGACTGATGCTGACTTGCGCGCCAACCACCGCGGCGATAGTAGCCGTCCCGCTGCAGCCCGCGCCGCTGGTATAAGCCGCGGTCGTGACGGGAAGATTGAATCCAGTTCCTGCGGTGGTGACGGAAAACGGCGTGCCCGCGGTGGGAGTCACGCTGTAGATCATCGTGAGCACCGCGTTGGTTCCGCCGTTCGGGCTGGTGACGGTCCACGTGCATGTGGCGGGCGCGGTGGCCCACGTGACGCCGCTTGTATACGTCGCCGAATAGACGAAGCCGCTGCCTACTGTGAGGATGCCGGCAAGCGATGCCGTGCCCGTGCCAAGCGCTTGAGGCAGATCGAGAGCGATACCTCCCGACGCGCCGGCCGCGGCCGACAGCACATAAGGGTTGCCCGATCCGTCGTTGAGCACGACGGCGCCAACGACTCCGGAAGCGACTCCGAAGTTGCCGTTGCCGGGCGTTACTAGATTGCCAGACGCGTCGAGCGTTGCGGAGCCGTTCGGACACTGGATTTGCACGCCCGTGCTTACAAACGTCGTGAGACACGCGGCGGATACGGCAGAAAGGATTGATACAGTGCCCGCGCCCTTGCCGTTGAATGTGGTCCAGTCGGCCGCGGCGAGGCATCCCGCCTGCGATCCGGAGGCGGTCTGGCAGCCGACCGAGCCGCTGCCCGTAATCGTGCCGCCGGTCAGCGGCGCGGTGGCGACAACCTGCGTAAGCGTGCCCGAGCCTTTGCCGTTGAACGTGGCCCAATCCGCGGCGGAGAGACACCCGGCCACGATGGCCGTCGCGGTCTGGCATCCGATACTTCCGGTGCTGGTCACAGTTCCGCCGGTGAGCGGGCTGGAGAATACGAGCTGCGTAAGCGTGCCCGCGCCCTTCGCGTTAAACGAGGACCAATCCGCGGCCGCCAGACAGCCGGCTACGAGCGATGTGGCGGTAGGGCAGCCGACAGATCCGTTGGCGGTGATGGTGCCGCCGCTGAGCGGTGGACTCGCGACGACCTGCGTAACCGTTCCCGATCCGGTGCCGCCGCCTCCGGCCGGCGGCGGGAACACTTGCGCTCCTAGTGTCGCGGCAAATGTCGCAGCAAACAGAACCGCGAGTGTGCATCGTCGGCTAAGCATCGTTAGACCAGATTTCCTTTGGCTCCGCACGCCGCGCATTGCCACGTGGTGCTGTATTCCGTCGCGACGGCGCCGCATTTCAAACAGCGGCCGGTGAACCGATTCTGCATCGACGCGGCCGGAACCATATGCGGGGTCGGCGGGGCGGGTTGCGCTTCGATCAAGCGGCCCAGCGCGGTTAGTTCCGCGAGCGCGAGATCTCCGCGCGGCTCTTCGTTGGCTTTGATTTTCATTTTTCCTTTCCCGGAACTGAAGGGCGCGCGGTGAGAATCGAACTCACACAAACGGCGGCGGGAACTGACCGAGCATAGACGGACAGTCCACCGCCACGCCGGCGCTCTACCTTTGAGCTACGCGCGCCCATAAAAGCCTCAAAACAACTTCGGCCCGCTCCAATATTTGCCCGCGATGAAAAGCTTCAACGCGTTCGCGTTGCCCACCGTGATCGTCATTCCGCCGGGGTACCACGCGCCGATGCAAGCGTCGGTCAAATTCTGTGGACCGAACGGCGCGTACGTCGTATTGGCCGCGATGGCAACTGTGTCCGGACGGACTACCGGCGTGGCTTGCTCATCCGTCAGGCTCAGCGTCGTTCCGGTGGAGTTGGTGCTCGCGTCCATCCAGCACACGTATACATCGGCGTGGCACGGCGGACCGCCGGGCAGTGAGCAGATGTCCACTGCGGAGGTAACTGTGATCAGCGTGGGCTTGATCTGCCAGCTATTGTTGATGGCGCGCGGACGCGTCTGCGCGTTCGCCGGCCACCCGAGCAAGAAAAGTCCAAGCGCGGCGAGGATGACAGCCGCGATCAATCCATAGATGCCGTGGCCGGCTTCGTCGATGTCGATAGGTGACGTTTTCATTCTTCTTTGTCCTGTCCCTTCGCTCCGCATCCGCCGCAAACCCACACGCCCTCGCGGTATCGCGCCAGCGCGCCGTGGCAGCTCGGGCAATCGGGCGTCTGCTTGGTTTCCGCGAGCACGGCTTTCGGGCTGAGTTGCGTGGTCCACGAATCCTCGGCTTCCTTCTGCGCCGCGGCCAGGTCCAGCGGAGTAACCGGAACGTGCGGTGTCAGCGTCGGCCGCCCTTCCGGATGCGGCTCGCCTTTTTTCAGCGCTTCGGCTTGCTGTCTCCACAAATCGAATAGCCCGCTGCCGTGCGTGCGGCACCAATTCACCATCTGGGTGAACGCGTCGATATCGTCGTCCTGGCCCGCCTTATCGATGTTGCCGGGGAACGCGGCGCAGCGCGCCACGAATCCGCCGACCCACGGAGCGATACTTGGATCCGGCAGAAAGCAGTTGCCGGCGGATTGGTCGGCCGACGCGGCCCATGCGCGTGCGATCTTTCCGCCCTCGGGCTTAATCGCTTTGATGCCGCCGATTTCAATCTTGAGTTCTGAGATCACCGCCGCGCCGTTCGCGGTTTCCTCGATCAGCTTGTAGGACGCGGCCGGCTCCTGGTAGCTCAACTGCCGGATGGCCTGCTTGAATCGCGGGTACGCCATCTTCTCGAGCACGTAAGCGAGCAGCCAGCGCTCCGCGCCGCGCGTGCCCCACTTCTGTCCCGCGCAAAAATCGCTGCCGGCCGAATCCTTAAACGAGCCGTCCCACGTTTCGACGATCATGTCGAATTGCTTTAGGTCGGGAAGCGCCGGCTGGCCAAGGCCGCCGTAATATTTCCACTTCGACGCTTCGAAGATGTTTCCTTCAAGCGCCGTCGGCGATCCATCGTAGAGCGACGACCAGATGGCGGACGACAACGCCGCCTTGGTCCTCAACAGCGCGTCCGCGTCGAATCGCGAGGGCGCCAGCGCTTCGCCGGTTGCGCTCAGAGCCGGGAAAATGTATACGTCCCAGGCGTCGCCGCCCTGCGTTTCGGCTTCGATCAGTCTACCTATGAGATCGTCTGTATGCCAGCGCGTGGCCATGATCAGCACGCCCGCGCCTTGCTGGAGGCGGGTATACAGATCCTGCAAATACCAGTTCCACGTGCTTTCGCGCGTGGTTTCCGATAGCGCTTCTTCCGCGTTCTTGACCGGGTCGTCGATCAGAAGCACGTCCGCGCTGCGCCCGGTTACGCCGACGCCGCGGCCGGCCGCGCGGTGGAATCCCTTGCGGCCGACTACCTCGAAATAATCCGAGACGCGCTTGGCCGCGTGCTTATTCGAGAAGTTGCCGGCGATGCACGTCTCCGGGAAGATCGCGTGATATTCCGCGCTGTCCATCGTCCGCTGCACGTCGCTGCCGAGCGACTCTGCCCATGAGGACGAATACGAGCCAGCGATGATGCGCAGGTCCGGATTCTTGCCCAGCGCCCACGCGGGGAACTTGCGCGAGACTATCTCGCTCTTGCCGTGCTGCGGCGGCGCTACCAGGATCACTCGCGGCCGGCGCCTGGCCGCCACGTCCGCGTAGAATCGCTCAACGATCTTCGCTACCGAGCGGTGGAACGGGTCCGCCAGATAATCCGGCTTCAGGCGTTGGATGAACGGGATCAGATTCCGCCGCGCCAGTTCCGTCTGCGCCGATTCGAGGAACAGTCTTGGTGAGTATGCGCTCAATGGTTTGCAGCTCCTCGGTGCTCAGTCGCGATAAATCGTAGGGCTGCTCCTGCGTCTGGATCGGCCCGCCCGCCTTGCCCACCAGCTCCAGCTTGCTCTCGCGGTACGCGGCCTTGCGCGCGCGGACGAAGCAAAGGAGTAAGTAGTCCGAATACTTTCGAATCGCGCCGACGGGCTTGCCCTTGTAAAATACGGGCTCCAGCACGCCGTCGATTCCGCGGCGCTTGATCTCTTCCTCGCCGGCGTCGCCATCCAGATCCGTGATGCGCCGACGCGCCGCCGCGAACGCGGTGCGGTAGTTCTCGTACCCCGCGCCGACGCCCTCCAGCCACCTATAGTGTGTCCACTTGCCAATCCCCGCGATCTTGGCCGCCTCGGTGACGCTGCCTAATCTGCGATAGGCGCGGAGGAACGCGTGCGCGGATCGCGGACCGTGCTGGCGGGGGACGACGGGATGGGCCATTTGGTGCGGAGTTTACTTCCGATAGGAGCGGTAGTCCTTGAAACCATTGAAGGTAAAGTCCTTGGTTTCCTTGCGGAACTCCGCTATCGTAAGAGAGTCAGACGAGAGCAGAGAGCGTTCGAAGCGCCCCCTGCCTCTAAATCAAACACTGGAGAATGACCAATGTCCAACCTAATGAGCAGTATTACACGCCGCCGTCACGTCCCGACTTCCATTCCGGAGTCACAGCAGATGGACGCCAAGCAGTTCGCCAGCGCCCTTGACATCAATCGCGCGACCGTCTATCATCGCATCGAGCGCGGCGATATCGTCCACGGCCGCAAAATCGGCCGCAAGCAGGTGTGGCGCGCATCCTACGTCAAGATGATTGCCGGGAGGCGGGCAGCATGAACGCCTTTACCGTTCTCGCGTTTCCGGCCACGCTCGCCATCGGCCTATATGTCCACTCGATTGTCGCGCCCGCCGTCGCGCATCTCAACGCGATCCTCGCGCTCGCGGGGGGCCGATGAAGGCCCTCTCCGTCCGCCAGCCGTACGCCAACCAGATCCTGAGCGGACAGAAGTCGATCGAGGTCCGCTCGTGGCCCACGCGCCATCGCGGCGAGCTGCTGATCGTCTCGTGTGCCGCTAGACGCGGCAACCAATATGGCGGCCCTTACGGCGTATCGCTGTGCGTCGCGACGCTCGCCGACTGCCGCCCGATGACCAAGCGCGACGAAACGGCTGCTATGAGCGCGCTACCGGGCGAGGGCGCGTGGGCCTGGGTCCTGACCGACGTCCGGCCCGTCGAGCAGATCCCCGTCACCGGGCGGCTCGGCATCTATGAGCTGCATGCCGGCGAAGGGAAAATCCTGTAGCCAACGCTCTCTGTCGCGCTCCGATAATGCCCGCAGGGCCTCCGGGTGGAAGTCGAGGCCCCCTTGTTCCTTCCTGCCCAGCGTCGGCGGTTTCGCAATCCCTCTCGACTCCAGATAATCGTATACCTGTCCGTTGCGCCAGACCCGCAGCGGAAAGACGCGGTGCGCGCGCTCGTGATATCCGCCGGTCTGCTTCATGATCAGCGCGCGGCTGAAGGAATCCGAACGCCGCCAGCCATACGCGATCCAAAGCACGTTCGCATCCGCGCGGAACTTGCGCTCCACGTCGGCCATCACCACGCGCGGAACTCTGCGGTTGCCGGTCCAGTGCGGCTGGAGGACCGCATTCCGGTAGCAGCGCGATAAATCGAAGTGCGGATACATTCGCACTCTGACGCCGCACCGCTTGAAGACTTCCTCGGCCCATTCGTCCACGATCTCCAGGCCGCGCACGCGATAAAGATAGTAGCCTTCGACGCGCCGGAACATCCGACAGCACAAGTCGAGCGTGGCGAGCGAGTCTTTCCCGAAGCTCACCGCGCATCCAATCGTGTCCGTCTCGGCCCGCACCAGCGCGAGCAAATTCGTCGCGGATGTGAGATGCGAGTTATCCGGTTGCGCCGGATTTGTTGAGGGGAGCCGCTTCGCCATGGGTGATGTTGCCGCCGAGATATTGCAGCCTCACGGAACCCGCGCTCAGGTAGCGCTCGCTCGGTGAAACGCCCATCGCGGAGAGCTTCGCTTCCTTGGCCTCTCGGGACGGAAACACGATCACGAGGTACCGCTCGGTGTCCGTCTTGGACTGGATAGCCGCATTGCCCTTCTTGCGAAGGTCTTTCATGTCCTGCAATTCCGCCGCGTTTTCTTCGACGGAATCCGGAGGGCCGCCGAGATCCTCGGGAACGCCCGCGCTCGCCTTCAGGAACTCGATTATTTCCGCCTGCTCGAAACCGGTAAGCTTGGGCAGATCCATTTCCAGCGCGGCCAATTCGCCCATCTCGCTCGCGAGCAAGTCGAGATCCCACTCGCTGTCCTCTTGCGCGCGATTGTCCATCAATCGGTACGCCTTCGCCTGCGCAGGCGTGAGGTCCTTCGCCACGTGAACGGGCACCACGGCCAGGTCCAGCAGCTTCGCCGCGAGCTGGCGTTTGTGGCCCGCGACAATCACGCCGTCGGCGTCCACCACGATGCACTGCCGCCAGCCGAATTCTTTTATCGATGCGGCTACTTTGCCGACCGCGCGATCCGAAGGCAGGCGCGGGTTTTTTCCGTAGGGCACGGGGCGGTCCACCGGCCACCACTCGATGTGGAGCGGGTCGATGCGCAACGGGTCTGGAGCGGGCTTAGACTTAGGCATGGATCAAAAACAGATCGACAATTTGTTTACCTACCACGCGCCTTTCGGCGACCAGGCGAAACGCTACGAGATGATCCGCGAAAACGCGCGGGAAATCGCGATGATAATCAACGACTGCTGCCCCGAGTCGCGCGAGAAGGCGCTTGCGATTACGCATCTTCAGAACGCGATCATGTGGGCCAACGCGTCCATCGCGATCAACGAGCACAATCGGCCGGCGTGAAATCTCCGGGGTGCCGGGGGGTAAGTTGCACGTTCGGTGCGGTTGGGACGGGGCCGAACGCGCGCCGCCGCGCCGTCAGGCGTGCGTTTTGTTGACGTTACGGACAAAAACTGTGCGAAAAACTAATGGTTTTCGCACGCCCAAATCGCGCGACTCAAGCCGCGTGTTTGCAACGTCTATTTCACGATTTTCCGGGAGGCTTTTCGCACACGCCCCAGCTCGTCGCGGACCGTCGAGAACGGGACGCCCACGTCGGCCGCAATTTTGCGCCAGCTCATTCCCTCTTTGCGCAGTTTGCGGGCGCGTTCGCGGTTGAAGATTTTCACCGGGCGGCCGCAGAGCTTGCCGCGCCTCTGCGCTTCCGCCACACCCGCGCGGACGCGCTCCACAATGATAGCGCGCTCCAACTGAGCGAGAAGAGCAAACAGATCGAGGACGAAACGCCCCATGGGATCGTTTTTGTTCGAGCAGACATTTTGAGTGAGGCTCTGCAACGTGACGCCGACGCCGTCCAGAATCAAAACGGAGTCGATGAACTGCTTTATCGATCGCGCGAAGCGATCGATCTTCCAAACGAGGATCAGCTCGAACTTCTTCAACCGCGCGTCGGCCATCAGCCGTTCGAAGACCGGACGGACCTTCACGCTCGATTCCTTCTCCAGATACTCGACGGCGTCCCACTGCATGCGCGCGGCGAATTCCCGCAGCGGCGTGAGCTGCATATCGTTTTCCTGCCGCACGGTCGAGACGCGCGCGTAGATGGCTATTTTCATTTGCGGGGAGTAGAATCGTAGCCAGTGGCCTGGAACCTTATACCCCGTATCGTGTCGGCTGTCGCCGCCGCACTGGGCCCAAGATTCGACCGCATCGACGCCGCCCTCGCGGCACTGACCAAAGGAGAAACGACCATCATGTTTGACCTCACCGCCCTCACTGCCGGTGTTACCGCAGAGACGAACGCAGAGGCAGCCGCGGAGACGCTGCTGACGAACCTCGCTACGCAGATCGGCAACACAGTCGATCCCGTAGCCATGGCCGCGCTCGCGACTCAGCTCCAAACCAACGCGGCCACGCTGGCCGCCGCAGTCGTAGCCAACACGCCCGCAGCGACGCCGCCCGCAGCGCCTGCCTCGTAAAGCTACGCGACAGGAACGGCCGCGACAGCGACAGGCGGGGGAACAGCGGATGCCGGCGTCAGATTGTCGAGGATGCCCGGCAGCGCGTTGTTGACCGCCACGGCCGCGTCGATAGCGGTTGAAAGAGCCGCCGCGGCCTTCGGGCTCAGCGTCACGCCTCCGCCGAATGCGGAGACGATGGACGGGAGCAGCGGCAGATTCGCCGCGATGATCGCGGTGGCCGTGGCCTTCTTCGTGATGCCCGCTTCCACGCTGGCGATGGCGTTCTCCGCCACGTTGATGGCGTTGCCGATCAGCGCGAGCAGCCCGGCCGCGGCGGGGCCCAGAATGGGAAGCACGATGGGCTCGGCCACCGTGTCGATCTTCGACGCGATGCCGAGAAACTTCGCGGCGTCCGCGGTGATCTTGATAAAAAGCGATTTGAAACTCATACGTTCGGTGTCCTTGTTTCTTGCGCGGCCTAGCTTTGGCTCAGCGCGAATTTGATTTTGCCGTTCATCACGTGCATGAAAAACGGAATGCCGGGGTGCCTGGAGACGTCGACGGTGAGCACGGAGCTGGGCGCGTCGTATGTCGCAGTCGCCACGATTCCGTCGCCCGCGAAGGCATAGCTGCCGTCGGCATTCGGAGTGACCACGATGTCGTGGTCGGCTTCCATCTTGACCAGCATGGCTTGCACCTGGCCGTTGGTGACGTTTTTGTAAGTGAGCGTGTCCATAATCGTTATTGAGCGTTCGCGCACCAGGCCTGGCACCCGGGCGAACGCGAATCCTGGATGCGGCACGTATCGCAGAAGTTGAAATGCACCTCGGCGGGCGGGCCTATGCGGAACAGTTCCTTGTATCGGCGTTGCCAGTGGCGCGTTCCGCAGCCGAATACCACAAGCCCGCACGCGAACACAAGCGCGAGCTTCACGCCGTCTCCGGATACCACTTGCCGGCGAACAGCGCGGCTTGTTGCTCCACCGTACATCGCTGCACGTGATCCGGGTCCACCCAGTCGTGAACGACGCCAGGCTTGCCCCAGTCGATGCCGCCGATCATTCCGTACTTCGCGGCCAGCCGGCCAAGGAACGCCCAATCGCCAGCCCACGAGGCTTTGCCGTCGATCAGCTTGGCAAAATCGCAGGCCAGGCCGAAGTGATGCACGCCGACCCTGCGCAGTTGTGTCGCGTGTTCCGCGAACAGGAGCTGCTGCCGCGCGGCCGAGCGATACGTCTCCGTCACGAACAGATCGACGCCGACGTCGAACGCGTCCCGAATAATCCCGGCCACAGCGGCGTGTGTGGCGGGCTCCAGCAGGTCCACGTCGCGGCATTCGATGGGAGAGTTGAAGCGCGGGTCGTTGCGGATTACGTCAAGGTAAAAGTTGCTCACAAGCCCTTCACCCGGAAGAACACCGCGGCCACAACCGAGATGATAGCTACCACCACGCCGATCGCGCCGACGGCATAGCCCCAGCCGCTTTCCATTCCGGTGCGCTCGCTTCGCTGTTCCGTGACTCGCGTCCCCAATGCGATGATGCGCGCATCCGTCGCTTGGAGTCCGGTGACCATCTTGTCCGTGAGGCCTTTGAAGAGCGCCTCGATCTCGGCGCGCGGCATCTGCAGACGGGCGGTGTCGTTCAGCGCGGCGCGGAACTCGTTTACCGAGTCGAATCGTTTCTCCGTCGCCGACTCCGCTTTGCTCACGGCGCGGTCGGCCGCTTGCAGCGCGATATCCACGGCTTGTTTCTGCGCGAGGATCTGGGCATCGAGCGATTCTCTGGACAGCAGGATGGTCGCCGCCGCAGCGGCGAAGCGGTCGTCGTTGCGCAGAGTGTAACCATCAAGCATTTGCTGCACGTGCACGCGCAAGGTTTCGAGCGTCCATCCGGCATCATCTGCAGGCATCGTTGCTACCAGCCGAGCCGCCCGAAGCCGATGCCGCCGCCATTGTAGCCATGCTGCCAGTAGCCGAAGCCGCCGCCGCAAAGGAGCAGGACCAGGATTAAGAGGATCAGCATTTCGTTTTTCTCGCTTTCGTTTTCGGGCCGGCGAACGGCAAAAGCAGCAGTTTCGTCAAAAGTTCCAGCCGGTGGACATCCGCCGGCGCCGCGCGCTTATCGGTTCGCACGTAGAGCAGCCACTCGAATTGCTCGCGCATCACGTCGTCTAGACTCGCCTCGGCGACAGACCGCCGCAGCTCTGCGGGCGGGTCGATCTGCGGAAGCGCCGACGGCCGCGCGACGAACGCGGGTGCGCGCGCCACGGGAGTCACACTCCCACCATCCCACTGCGGTACGCGATGTACCAGAGCGCCAGCGCCACGCGCGGGTGGTCGAGCTTCGAGATCTCCAGCCGGCGGTAGGAATTCGTGAGCAACGAATGCACCGTCTCTTGCGAGATCGCGAGCTGGAACGCGATGGTTTTGTTCGACAAGGATTTCGCTACGAGGCCGGCAATCTCGATTTCGCGGGGAGCGAGGTGGTTCACGTTTTCTGCACTTCGGACAGTTCCGACACGTGTCCGGAATCTGTCTATTGAGTCTGATACACTTGTCTTATATGCAACCAACGCCCGATTATTCCGATTGGTGGACGAAGAAGGAAGCCGCCGCGCTGCTCCGCTGTTCGGAGAAAAGCATCGAACGAATGGCCGCTCGCGGATTGATTCAGCAGGCCTCCAGGCAGGTGCCCAAGCGCCCGCCGGCCGCCGTCTATAATCCGATAGACATTAGAAAGCTGGCGGATCAGAACCGGTCTGCCGCATTCGTGGTGCCGGGCAGCCCGGAACCGGAAGCGCCGGCCGCCAGCACCGCGCTGACATCGATGAGCGCCGCGCCGGTGAACTTTATCGAGCAGCTCGTGGCCGCGATTCGCACGCCGCCGGCATCGGTCAAGGATAAGGGCTGGCTCACGCTCGCGGAAGCGGAAGCGTATTGGGGCCTGCCTCAATCGCATCTGCGCAAGATGATCAAGAGCTGTCGACTGGAGGCGATCAAGATCCGCAGTTGGTACGTGCGCCGCCGGTCGCTCGAAGAGCTATAGCCACTCTCGACAGACGTTGTCGCCGATGTCCGAAGTATGGTATACCATACTTAACACTGCTTCGAGACCCATCTGTTTTCCAAGGGGGTTGGCCGCTCCCCACGGTGCCAACCCCTTGAAGATTCAGCAAGTTCCCCCAACAAAATCGTAGGCAGCCATGTGGTCCACGATACTGCACGGATGTGCAGTATGAGGGAAAGCCCCCGCCGCCTCAAACCCTGACGAGTGAGGCCGGGGCGGCATGGATTGGGGGGCCTCTCAGCGAGCCGTAGGATTCGGTCGCGAGCCAGTCGTGATGCAATCGAGCGCCGGCCGCTGGTAGATATCGCGGCCGCCGAACAGATGGCGCAGCATCCAATTCCGCGCGGGGTTGTCGTCGGTCTCGTGGTCGTGCGAATAGCGCCGCGGGTTGCCGAGCCGCGCGGGCATCCGCTCGTCGTTGCCTTGCGTCGTCACTTCGAGCTGGAACAGTTCGCCCGATTTGTGGCGCCGCACCTCGCGCACGTTCGGCGATCTCAACAGCATTGCTCTACGCTCGGGGCCGGCCAATTCTATGCACCACTCGCCGCACATTACGGGCACGCGGTCGTGCAAGCGTTCGTCATTCGCGCGCAGTTCTGGTGTCATTGTTGGAAGCCGGAATAGTTTCAGAGCCCGTCCCGCCAGGCTGTTTTCAGGTGCATCTTCCCAAGCCGATTTGGGGACGGCTACGACGTGACCACTGCGATAGCGCGGGGAACGGGACTGAGATGACGCGGCCCGGTGCGCTGCTCCTCGGTATACAGACCGGTGGGGTCTTTGGGATCGGGGAGATCTTTCAGTTGGACAAGGATTTTCTGCAGGAAGTTCGCCGCGCCCCACAGTGTCCGCAGCTTGCGCTTGCCGGAGACGGTTACGCGGCGCGCGTTGTCGCGCATTGAAATTAGGACATCGAACTCCTTTCCCTGGCCGACGCTGGTTTTGCCCGGCGGCAGGATGGAATCGGGATACCACGAAAGGATCGTTTCGCGCTGCTTTTCGCACCACGTGATCTCGGACTTAAAGGGAGCTAAGGCATCGTCGAGCGCGCGCTTGCGGCGTGCGAACTCATCGAATTCCGCGGCGTGTGTCTCGACTGGAACCATACATCCTAAGTGTGCGCCGCGGATGTATACCCGCGATACCACCCGTGGTGGCTACTACAATCGCACTAGTTTACAGGGCAAGCACTGCGGGGGCCATGGCACGCGCGGGCGCGCGATTCGCGGATTTATATGTACGAAACAATACTAATAGCGGTGTTGGCGGATGCGAGTCCATTCCCGTGTACACGGGAATTGACTATGCGGGCCGGTCTTCGGCCGCGCTGGGTCACGATGGAGATTGTATCACAGCGGAACGAACGTCAAGCGAAACCTCGTAAATTTCCTAACTGTTTTCGGGGGGTTTGCAGAACTGTACGGGAGGTAAGCTGTCAGAGTGACACGGAATTGAAACGAAGCGGCGCGTCTAAGATCGCGCATACGGAACGCGCCGCCGCCGAAAGTTGATTCTCAGCCGGGAGACCAGTTCGCCCGGCCCGAACAATTTCTATGGGCCAATATAGCACGCCCGCAAACGCATTTGCACAATCGCGGAAGACCGTGCTAGTGTGGTTCCTTCGCTGTAGCCCAGGCCAGGGTTGCGGTGATGTAGTACAGGATTCGGGCCGGCCGCATGGTGTCGCCAGACACTCAGGGCGCGGCCGGTACCCGAAGTCTTCCTGCCCTGGGAGACGACCGATGCCCGCACACTCAGTTGCGCCGCAGCCAGCCCCCGATAACGCGGGACCGGAGAGCCGCGTCCGGACCGCCGCGGAGATCCGCGCGCGCCTCGAATGCCGGCGCGCGGCCTATCGCGATTCGCTGGCGAGATTCGCGCGCATCAAAGAGCGAATAAGAGCAATGGTCGAACCGCGTCCGGACGTGTTCGCCGAAGCGGTGCGCAGTCTGCGGATCGCGGACGAGGAGCACTTGCTCGCGTGCCGCGCTATCGCGGAGTTGGAATGGGTTTTAAAGGAGGAAACTATGAAAAAGCCGAAGCCAAGGGCACAAGCGTTCCTTGGTGTATACAAGGTGCGGCGCGATCGCCAAGGTCTGGCGCGTTGCCGCGTGTGCGGATGCACGCAGCTTGACGCGTGCGCCAACGGCTGCGGATGGTCGGAGACGCCGGATCTCTGCACCACGTGCGCGGCGCCGGTGGACGCGATCCGCGAGTGGTGCGACAACGCCAGGCGCCCCAACGTGACGGGGCTGTTGCGCGAGGTCCGCCGGCAGATCGCGGCGGAGCTGGTGCAGCCGAAAGCGCGTTCGGCGCGCGCGGGAAGGGGGGCTTTATGACGGTGCGGGAATTCCGGGATAGCCCGTGCCAGACATGCGGCGGGACCGGCAAAGTCGATCGAGGGAACGGCACTACGAAGCCGTGCCATTGCGCGGCGGGGATACGCGAGGCCGCGCGCATACGCGAACTGCGGCGGGCGCGCGAGGTTCAGCGCGCGAGATCGGCGCGCGTATGAGCGAGAAACGTGAAGACGGGCCGACAACTAAGCTCATTAAATCGATGAGCGAGGAGCAGCCGCCGCGGAAGGGCATCGGCTTCTGGAACCCAGAGCCGGCGGAGCTGGTCCACTACCAAGCCAACAGAGGAGAAACCCCTCTGAATATATTGGTCGGGATCGTGAAGAAGAACAGCAGCCTTCGCGATCCGCCAACCAGGTGGGCCACGAACGACGACGGCGAGCCTATGACCATGGCAGAGATCGCCGCCGTGTGGCCCCGGGAACCGGAGGACGGCAAGCCGCCAGAGCGCGGAGTCTCACTCAAGCACGCGCTGAATACGTTGGCGGCCGGAGTTACGGAAGGGGTCCTTTGCAGAGAGCGCGAAAGCGAGAAACGCATGGGACGGAACGGCGGAGGCGGGGTTGGGCTGCGATCCGATGTTCCGCTCGCACGGAAACAAAGGACTTTCGAGGAAAGAAGTTCCCGTGTACACGGGAACTTGTCTGCTTTTCCTTATATCGACTACGATGCGCTCGATGAAGCGCGAAAACAGACACTTATCCCGTATGCCGCCAAGCTCAGTGTTTGGGGCGACGATCAAATAAATGCTGTCGTCGCGCAAGCGCGCGAACGGGTCGATCAGGAACAGTATAACGCCATCGTGGCGCTTGGCGTCAAGTGCAAACCGCGCAAGCAGAGAGAGGCAGCCGCTAAGTGGAGTAAGTCGGTGCAGTTAGAACTTACCCTGGCCCCCGTGCCTTCCCCTGTACACGGGACGAATGCCGCCGTACACGAGCAGGCCGCGCCGCCGGCGGATTTCCCTGTACAAGCCGAATCCGCGACTTGTACGCCCGGCACACCCTTATTGCAGTCCAGACTACAGACTCCTACTACCAACACTGTAGAGATAAAGGAGCAGAGTAGTAGTCAGTCAGTTGGGGGGGAGCAGCTACCGGTAACTTGCTCCGGACTGGCGTCCGGCGCGTCCGTTTCGGAAAACCCTTCTGATGAGGGCCGAACTGCAACCGAGCTTCCAAACGCGGCAGAGATTCCGGAGACCGGGGAAGCCGCGCCCGCGAGCCTACGCGCGCTCAAAGCGATGATCGAAAAAACGGGCATCCCGAAAACCCTGCGCCAGGAGGTGACCGACCAGCTCGTGGCGAAAACGGCGAAGCGCATGGGACCCGTTACGAATTCGAACATCCACTCGCTGCGCGTGCTGATCGTAACCCGCAGATGGCGGCTGGGCACAGATTCCCTGGGGCTGATCTGCACGCACCTGGCGCCCCAGGTGCGCAAGGAGTGGTGGCAGGCGGAGCAGGCGAAAAAAGACGAAGCGCGCCGGCAAGCGGATCTTGCCAACCAAGCCGACGCGCAGCGCAACGCGGACGACGCCGCCCGGGCGAAACGCGATAAACATCTTCGCGCGCACCCGGAGGCCTGCGAGCTGTGCCACGGCCGCGGAAAGTACAAGTGGGAGGGGAAGGAAATCGTATGCGGCTGCCCGGCCGGCCAGGCCATCCCCGGCGCCACGATCCCGCCTACGCGCCAGGTCGAGCGCACGCGCGCTCCGGGCGCGCCGGAAATCGATATCGCGCCAGATTGCCCGCAGTGCCGCGGGAAAGGTGTGCGATGGGACGGCCACCGCTACGTGCAGTGCGACCACGCGAAAGGAGCGGGCACGTGAAACAGCAATCGCTTTTTTCCTACCGCCCGCCTTCCCGTTCGCGCATCGAGCGCGTGCGGCTCGCCATGGAGGCCGACGGAGGCTTCGCGTTGCGCCAGCGCCGCCGCGAAATGGCCCGTAGGGCGCGCTACGCCCGCGAGAGGGAGCGTAAGGCCACCCAGGGGGACCCGCCGCCGCGTGCGCCAAGACAGGCCGCATTACTGCCTATGCCACGGTTCGCGCTGAGCGAGCCCGCGTGGGTGCGCAAGGCGCGGTATGCCGATCCCCGCTGACATCCGCCGGCGGTTCTACGGCGTGGTCTGGCGTACGATTGTACGTCCGCGAATACTGAAGCGCGCCGGGTACCGGTGCGAGCGTTGCGGACTTGCGAACGGGGCGGTAGGAATAAGAACGAATCACGGGAAGCTGTTTCATCCGGTTCCCGTGCGGCGCCGGCGCGGCGCCGGCGCGGGGCATGAGATCCGGATCGTGCTGCAGGTCTGCCACCTGGATCACACGCCCGGCCACGACTCAGACGACAATCTCCAGGCGTTATGCGCCCGCTGCCATTTTCTTTTGGACGCGGAACAGCATCGCGACACGCGCGCGAAACGCAAGGACGCGGCGCGCCCGCTGCTTACGTTGTGACGCCGCGCGGCCGGTGTTCCCACGCGTCCCACACGAGCGTCGCCAGCATGCCTTTGCCCTGGCCGTGCAGCGCGGCCACCAGCCGCCCGAGGGCCTTGACGCGTTAACGCCTCCTTCCGAAGCTCTACGTTGTAACGCGATGCACGGTCGGGATCACGCCGTCCTCGCCGACCATGACGGGCGTCGGCGGAATCCAGTGCAGGATCAGCTCGCGTGTCCCCTCCACGATTTTGCCGGGCTTGGCCTTCGGTCCGGTCCAGAACGCGTGCCAGTGCGCGCGTCGAATGTGCGCACGCGGGCTGGCGTGCGTTCCATCTCCGTTGCCGCTTGATCGGGGCGCCTCCGCGGCCGCCCGCAGCGTCGCGCCGAGGCGGTACGCTACCTCCCACATCACCGGTTGATCCGGCCCGAAGTCGCGCGGACCTTTTTTCGTCTTGGCCGGCTTGCAGCGCACGCCGCGCATCGGATCGCGCGGACGGATCTCCGCGGTGGTAGAGCACAGGTAAAGAGTGAGGGAGACCAGCGGGGCGAGCGAGGTAGCCCCGGCAGCTTTAAGCGCGTTCGCGGCCCACTCATACTCGCGGAGCTCGATATCCCGCTCAGCGTCGGCCATTATTCCAGCTTCTTTCTCGGCCAATCGCAACTTCTGGGAGTTAGCTTCGGCAAGCATAGACTCGAAATTCTCACTGAGATTCGAGCCACCCAGATGCAGCGGGATAGGCACCAGGCCCCAATGGGAGACGGGAAAGTCCGGAAAATCCACATCGAAAACAAATCGCAGCTCCATCCGGCCGCTGTTCACATCGTGCTCGAGGTGAACATAAAATCCGACCACATTCTCGGTCGCGAGGACTGTTCGCCGGTCCGGGAAAGGAATATAACAACACCAGGTCGGAAGTGTTTGCAGCACATCGATCGGAATCGGGCCATCCACCGGCGTCTCCCAGATCGCTTCGAAGACGGTCGGGTCGAACTGATAGATGGCCTTGGCCGGCCGCCATGCGGCAAGCGCGCCGAGCGGACCCACGCGTCCGACCTGCTGCGTGTCGAGCCTTGCATTGCCTCCGCCACTCACAATCGCGTACGCTCCGGATAGTGGCATGTAACACCACCGCGGCCATAGCTGGAGATCCTTCCCGCGAGCAGCGCGGAAGCTATCCACCTGCTTCCACGCGTCCGGATACGCGCGTTTGACGGCGGCGAGATGCTGCACACATCTTTTCACCGCGGCCTCGTCGACCTTCACGCGATCCTCCGCTGCACGGGAGCGCGGCGCAGGAACGCGACACGCACGGTGCCGGCAGCCGCGTCGATCTCCACGCCCGCGAATTCCGCGCTGGTGAATATTAGGACTCCGCACTCCTCTCGGCAGCGATGCTGCACACCCGGCTTAATCGCCGCGCGGCAAAGCGGGCACACCATGCCGGGCACGGTGGAATACGTCTTGCCTTCGAATTCGAATCGCATCACGCCTCCTTCCGAAGCCCCATCAATTCGTCCATCACGCGACAGCGCTTTTTATTCCGCTGCTGAACCGCGATCATGTTGCTCACATCCTGGCTGCTGACAAAGAGTGCCCCGCGCCGGAACGTGGATCCGATCATGCCATCCTGCGCCAGGACCTCGACGCGCTCGACGGTCACGCCGAGCAGCTCCGCGGCGCGGTGCGCATCCATCGAGTACGCGGGCTTGCGCGCTTTGATCGACTCGCGCATGTTGCGACAGATATCCTTGCGCCGCTTCGCTGGCACCTTCATCCGCGCCGCCTTGCGCACGCCGGGGTCGGCCTTCTCACAGCCGCACGATTTCTGCCCGTGCCCGCGATCCTTGCCGGTGTTGCCCAGCAGCCGGCCGCCGGGAACGCGGCACATGGTACCGCAATCGCAGAGACAGCACCACAGCGATTTTCCGTTTTTATCCTGGCCCGCATAGTAGCGCACGATCAGCCGGCCGTACCGGCATCCGATCAGCGATTTAACGCGAGGAGGAACCGTGGGCGTGCCCTTCGGTGGCACGCCGGGGCGCACATCGCGCTCGCCGTCCATCACGTTTCCTTCCGGCAGCGATGCTGCACACCCGGCTTAATCGCCGCGCGGCAAAGCGGGCACGCCATGCCGGGCACGGTGACATAGATCTCGCACGATGCTGTAGATCGCTTCGTCTTCTTGATCGTCTTTTTCATCGCTTCCCCTTCGCGCGCTTCTTCGCGGGCTTGGCCGCCGCGCGCCGCGCACGTTCCTTCGCCCACCGCTCCTGCACCATCATTCGCCCGTGTTCCGCGCGCTCTTCGTCCGATGTGTTTGCCCAGCGCTTGTGCGCCAGGTCTGCCGCTGGATTGCTCATGTTCGCCCACTTTACCACACTTGCGCTAGTATGCTATCTTTCGACAGTACTATACCCACCGTGGCAGAAAATAGTGCAAAACACAGCTACTTGCGCTAGTATGAGAGAGTAGCAAACGAGAGCAAACGCGGAAACGCGGGAGGATCGAAAAAATGACGAGTAACGCATATAGTGACTACGGCCCGACGTGGACGGAGTCGATCATCGAGCAACTGAACGGGGTAGCCTTCGAGGTCGGCATAGAGTCCGATCGGAAACAGCGCGGGAGCGCGGTAAACGTGGAGGTTTGCGACCACGACAGCGCACAGCAGCTATTCGTACTCTGCGTCCGCAAGAGCGACTTCCACCCGCGCCGCTACACGCGGACGCGCAAGGATTATTTCCTGTGCGGGCGCAACGAGAACGGGAACGCGTTTGCCCACCCGGTGAACGTAATCGCGACCAACGCCCGCGTCGAGGTGGCCCTCTGCCGCATCTGGGACGTCACTCCCTCCCTCCTGCCCAAGATCATTCGCCAGGGCGATGTGGCTCTTATCCCCGAGCGCGGCATTACTTTTCGCGATGTCGAGGAGTTTCCGATTGGCACGTTCGCGGTCGAGTCGCATATTATCCGCGCTGCCAAGGTTTACACGAGCAAAGACAAGAGCGATGATCGCATTTTCGTCGCTGGCTTTGCGTCGATCCGGCACGAGAAGGGGCAGCACCCCTTCGTCGCCGCCCCGCTCAATCCGACCAAACTGTACCGCGTCCAGCTCGGCAAGCGCGCGCAGACCTGGGGTTTCGCCCAGCCCACGGCGGACTAACTTACGCGGGGGGCCTTCGCGCGAGCGGAGGAAATGCGCTGCTGCTCGCATTCTCGTACCCCCCGCTCCAAAATCGCAGGCGCGGGCGAAGGCCGCGCGAGATCACGAACGCGGAAACGCGGGAGGAAAAACGATGTCAACGTATCGCATGGACGACGGAACGGTAGTCAAGACGGAAAACAGAAGCGCGATGTGGGGGGAAGCGACGCGCTGGAACGGCAACAATCACATCAGTGTGGCCACGGGGAGCCAGTGGAATCACCAGACGCTCTACCGCTCGCGCAAGGGGCGGTACTACATCGAGCATGAGAGCCAGTGGCAGGGGAGCACGCCCCACGCCGAGTGGGTGAGCAACCACGAGGCGACGCGCTGGCTGATCGCCAACGGCCACGCTTGGTATTCATATTTGTAATCTTCCAGTTGCGCCCAGCCCACGGCGGACTAACTTACGCGGGGGGCCTTCGCGCGAGCGGAGGAAATGCGCTGCTGCTCGCATTCTCGTACCCCCCGCTCCAAAATCGCAGGCGCGGGCGAAGG